>Ga0075428_100005458_pt1 | contig 14138 bp, 16 predicted proteins | sample RhiMetdeltSRZDD2_FD_75291 | JGI IMG/M metagenome (GOLD analysis project Ga0075428, IMG submission 75291) | Populus rhizosphere microbial communities from Tennessee, USA - Rhizosphere MetaG P. deltoides SRZDD2 | ecosystem: Host-associated > Plants > Roots > Rhizosphere > Soil | place: USA...
GGTCTCTGAATCATTATCGGCACGGAGGACGCTCCTCCATACCGATTCGTTCAGTCCGAGTACTGGATCAGCGAAAAGACCTCGTAGCCCTCGAGCTTCTCGCGCCCGTTCAGAAACTCGAGCTCGATCACGAACGCGAGCCCGACGACCGTGCCGCCGAGCTGCTCCACCAGGTCGATCTTGGCCCGCGCCGTGCCTCCCGTCGCCAGGAGGTCGTCGTGGATCAGGACCTTCATGCCAGGGCTGATCGCGTCCGCGTGGAGCTCGAGGGCGTCGAAGCCGTACTCGAGGGCGTACTTGGCGCTGATCGTGCGCCAGGGCAGCTTCCCGGGCTTGCGGGCGGGCACGAAGCCGCAGCCGAGCCGGTAGGCGAGCGCCGCGCCGAGGATGAAGCCCCGCGCCTCCGCGCCGAGGACGACATCCGGCTCGCGCGGCTCGGCGAACTCCCCCAGCCGCTCGACCGTCTCGTGCAGCGCCTCGGAATCGGCGAGGAGCGGCATGATGTCCTTGAAGACGATGCCGCGCTTGGGGAAGTCCGGGATGTCCCGGATCTTGGCGGAGAGATCGCTCACGACCGCGGCACGATACCGCGGAGCGCCCGCCAGAAGAGCAGGTTGGAGAGCTCCTGCGAGAGCGCGGCCAGCGTCTCGAGGTTCTCGAGGCCCGCATGGCGCTTCTCCGGGTTCGCCGAGCGCAGCTCCGGGGCGACGATCCGCTCGAGCAGGTCGGCCTCGTTGTCGGCCCAGCGCCTGAACGTGGCGAGGTTCCGCGGCGCGACGCCGTAACGGGCAAGCCGTGCGCACGCGGCCGTGACGTCGACGTCTCGCTCGGGAAAGCGCTTCTCGCCGTCGATCGTGCGCGGCTCGACGAGCCCGTACTCCTCCAGCTCGCGCACGAAGGAGCCGTCCACGCCGGCGCGCTCGCAGAGCGCCGCGAAGTCGACCTCGTCCTCCGGCACCTGGAGGCCGGCAGAGCGCGCGCGCTCGCGGTTGCGGGCGACACCGCTCGCGAGCTCCTGGCGGATGACCCGCAGCGGCAGGAACTCGTCGCGCTGAAGGCGCAGGATCGTCTCCAGGCGCTCGACGTCCTCCTCCGTGAAGAGCCGGTAGCCGCCCTGCGTCCGCCGCGGCGCGAGGAGCCCCTGGTCCTCGAGGTAGCGGATCTTGGAGATCGAGATGTCCGGGAACTCGCTCTGGAGACGGTTGCAGACCGCCCCGATCGTGAGCGGCCGGTCACGTCCGATGTCTGCCGCCGCCGTCGCCATCTCAGCTCTCCAGGAAGGTCAGCTTGTACTTGCCGATCTGCACCTCGTCGCCGTCCTCGAGCTTGGCGCTCTCGACGCGGCGGCGGTTGACGTACGTGCCGTTGAGGCTGCCCTCGTCGTGGAGCGTGAAGCCCTCGGGGTCGCGGGTCACCACCGCGTGGCGCCGGGAGACGGTCACGTCGTCCAGGAAGACCTCGCACTCGGGAGCGCGCCCGAGCGACGTCCGGTCACGCTCGAGGGCGAAGGTCTCCCCCGCCCTGCCGCCGCCCGCACGGACGACGAGCGCCGGTCCCTCGATGCGGAGGTCGGCGAGCGAGAGCGCGTCGTCCTCGGCGGTCTCCTCGGGCGTGAACGTCATGGTCGTGTGCGCGCCGGGCTCGTCGTGGATGAGCAGGGCGCCGCACTTCGAGCAGTAGTTGGCGGCCTCTGGGTTCTGGAAGCCGCACTCCGGGCAGTGGACGTAGGTCACTGCTTCCCGGCGTCCAGCTCCTCGTCCGTCGGGGGCGGTGCCTTCGACGCGAGGATCTCGGCCAGGCGGTCCACGTCGATGTCCTTCAGCGGGCTCTCCCCCTCCCCGACCTGCTTCTGCAGGCGGGACTGGAGCTCGGCGCGCAGGATGTCGATCTTCCCGTGCAGGATCCGGCGCCGGTAGGAGACTTCGTGCTCCTCGTGCATGAGCTCGCGAATCAGGTCGCGCAGTTCCTGGTCGGACAGGGTGACAAGATCAGGCAGGGCTTCCACGCAGCTCTCCAGGATCGGGGACAGAGGGGGCGCCCTACAGTAAACCATTCCGGCGTCCAGGCATCAACCTCGACTTGAGGGTTGAGGCCCGAAACCCGCATTTTCCCGGGATTCAGACCTCTTCGGCCTCGTCCTCCCACGCGACGATCTCCTCGACCAGGCCCAGGAACTCGGCCTCCAGGGCCGCGCCGTCGTCCGGCGTCGTGCCCTCGGCGTAGACGTGGACGAGCGGCTCGTCGGGGTCGGGCAGCACCTGGGCCCAGCCCCGCTCGTCGAAGACCTTGATCCCGTCGCTCACGTCGACCTTCTTGCCCTTCGTGCGCTCCGTGAGGATCCGCATGACCGCGCCCTTGCGCGCCCACGGGCAGCGAACCTGGCGGTGGATGACGGTCGACTCGGGCAGGTCGCCGACGATCTCGGCGAGCGGCCCCTTCATCGGCGCGAGCAGCTCCAGGAGCTTGCAGAGGCTCGCCATCCCGTCGTAGGCGGGAACGAAGTCGGGGAAGACGAAGCCGCCGCCGACCGAGCCGGCGAAGATGACCCCGTCGCCGGCCGCGGCCATCGTCAGCGCCGAGAGCGACGCCTGCGTGCGCACGATCTCGAGGTCGGTGTCCTTGACGAGATCGTCGACCAGGCTCGTCACCGTGGTCGGGAAGGCGAGCCGCCCCTTCTTGCCGTCGGAGGCGAGCAGGCGCAGGAAGAGCAGGAGCTCCTGCTCGACCGGCACTTCGCGCGCCTGGTCGTCGACGAGGAAGATCCGCTCGGCGGCGGGGTCGAGCACCGCGCCGAGGTCGGCGCCGACCGCCTGGACGAGGCGCTTCGTCTGCCCCAGCGACTCCGCCAGGGTCGCCCGTTCGGACGACTGCCGGCGCTCGCTGATGTACGCGTGGGAGGCGACCGACTCCACGTCGAGCGCGCCCAGGACCTGCGGAAGGACGAGCGACGCCGCCGAGAACGCGTAGTCGACCACGATGCGGAACTTGCGGGAGCGGATCGCCTCGACGTCGAGGCTCTCGAGCAGGTCCTGCACGTAGGTCTCCGCGGTGCGCGCCGAGAAGGTGATCTCCCCCACCTCGTTCCAGGCCGCGCGACGGAACTCCTGGCGGGAGTAGTGCTTCTCGATCTCCTTGATGAGCGTCGGCGACGCGGGCGTTCCCGGGGGCTCGTAGAGCCGAACCTGCACGATTTCCGGGTCGGCGGGGCTCGGCTGCACGTGGATGCCGGCGTCGAAGCCCTCGGTCTTCAGGAAGTGCCGGTTCACGGCCGCGGGCATGACCTGGAGGTCGGCCGCATGCACGCCGGTCGAGTTGATGCCGGCGATGAGCGCGCGGCGGATGAGACGGCACGAGGCCGAGGCGGCGCGGCTCGTCACGACACGCGCGCCGCGCTCGAGCGCGGTCCCGAACGCAATGCCGAGGCGGAGGGCCGTCTCGGGCGTCAGCTCGACGTTGATGCGTCCGGAGATCCCGTCGAGGCCGATCAGCCGGGACGAGAGACGCGATTCCCAGATGAGGTTGCGGTCGACGAGGGCGCCCGACTCGACCTCCTTGAACGGGTAGATGCGGACGCCCGGCATGACGACGCTCTCCTCGCCGATCGTGCAGTCGTCGCCGACGGCCACGCCCTCGTGGAGCCGCGCGTGCGGGCGGATGTCGCAAGCCTTCCCGAGGATCGAGCCCTCGACGAGCACGCTGCGCCCGATCGAGGTGGAGGCGTCGACCACCGAGCGCGTCACTTTGGCGTGGTCGCCGACCGTGACGCTGTTCATGAGCACCGAATACGGGCCGACCGAGGCGTGCGGCGCGATGCGCGAGTAGTTGCCGACGTAGGCCGGGCCCTCGATCGTCTCCAGGTCGTCCAGGGCCACGCTCTCACCGACCCAGACGTTCCCGCGGAGCTTGATGCCGGGGATGTTCAGGCGCACGCTTTCGTCGAGCGCGTCGAAGTTCGCCTGGCGGTACTGGTCGAGGTTCCCGATGTCCTGCCAGTAGCCCTCGGCGACGTAGCCGTAGAGCGGTCTCCCCATCTCGAGGAGCAGCGGGAAGAGCTCCTTGGAGAAATCGTACGGCCGGTCGTCCGGGATATGCCGGAGAACCTCGGGCTCGAGGACGTAGATGCCCGTGTTGATCGTGTCGGTGAAGACCTGTCCCCAGGAGGGCTTCTCGAGAAAGCGCTCGATGCGCCCTTCGTCGTCGGTGACCACGATCCCGAACTCGAGCGGGTTCGGGACGCTCTTGAGGCCGATCGTGACCATGGCCCCCTTCTCGCGGTGGAAGCGCACCAGGTCGCCGAGGTCGATGTCGCAGAGCGCGTCGCCCGAGATGACGAGGAACGTCTCGCCCAGCGCCTCCTCGGCGAGCTTCACGGAGCCCGCTGTGCCGGCCGGCGACTCCTCCACCGAGTAGCGGATGGCGAGGCCCTGGGATTCGCCGTCTCCGAAATACCCGCGGATCGCCTGCGGCATGAACGCGAGCGTGACGATGACGTCGTCGAAGTCGTGCTCCCGGAGGAGCTCGATGATGTGCTCCATGCACGGCTTGCCGACGATGGGCACCATCGGCTTGGGCTGGTTGGACGTGAGGGGGCGCAGGCGCGTGCCCTCGCCGCCGGCCATGACGACCGCTTTCATCGCTCGACCTCACGCATGGCGCCCACGACGTAGAGCACGGCGGCCACGACCGCGAGCGTCACGCCTGCCCAGAAGAGCCAGAGCGGCCAGTCGGTTCCCTTGTCGGAGGCGATCACCCCCGTGATCGCCGCGTAGAGCACCCATGTGGCGATCTTTCCCGGTAGCGAGACGGAAAACTCGTAACCGCGGTCCTTGACCAGTCGGTAGCCGCCGATCAGGACCACGTCGCGGCCGAGGACGATCACGAGCGCGAGCCACGGCAGGCGGCCGTCGAGGCAGAGGAGCAGGACGGCCGCGTCGATCATCAGCCGGTCGGCCAGCGGATCCGCGAACTTCCCGAACTCCGACTCGACGTGCCAGCGGCGGGCGAGGTAGCCGTCGATCTGGTCGGTGAGCGCCGCGGCCGCGAAGAGCGCCGCGAGGCCGTAGCTCCCCTCCCCGTCCGTGCCGAGCATCAGCACGACGAAGACCGGGATGGCGACGAGGCGCAGGACCGTGAGGGCGTTCGGGATCTGCGCGAGCGGGGCCGGAACGACTCGCGTGGCCATCGTCGAGGCAATGGTAACGTCGCCCGGTGCCCGCCCGGCTATCGCTTCCCGGCTTCGTCAACGCCCACAGCCACGCATTCCAGCGAGCGCTGCGCGGCAAGACCGAGGGCGGCGACTTCTGGGCCTGGCGGGAGTCCATGCTGGACCTGGCCGGGGGTCTGACACCGGAGCATGTCCGCGAGAGCTACGTCGCGACCTACCGGGAGATGCGCTCGGCCGGCTATACGGCAGTCGGCGAGTTCCACTACGTGGGACCCGCCGAGGCCCACGCGGCCGTCGAGGCAGCGCGCGAGGCCGGGATCGAGCTCGTTCTCGTCCTCTCCGCCTACGGGCGCGGCGGGATCGACCGCTTCCGCCAGGCCTCCGTCGCGGAGTACCTGGACCAGGTTGAGGAGCTGGCGGGCGCGGGCGCACGGGTCGGGCTCGCCCCCCACTCCGTGCGCGCCTGCCCGCGCGAGTGGCTCGCGGAGATCGGCGCCTACGCCGAGGGCAAGGGCCTCGTCCTCCACGTCCATGCCGACGAGCAGCCGCGCGAGATCGAGGAGTGCCTTGCCGAGCACGGGCTGCGGCCGATCGAGCTCCTCGCGGAGACCGGCTGCCTCGGCCCCCGCACGACAATCGTCCACGGAACGCACGCCGACGACCGCGAGCTCGACCTCCTCGCCGAGGCAGGCGCGCGCGTGTGCCTCTGCCCCACGACCGAGGCGAACCTCGGCGACGGCTTCCCGCCGCTCGAGGGACTGCTCGCGCGCGGGATCCCGCTCTGCATCGGCTCGGACTCGAACGTGCGGATCGACCCGCTCGAGGAGCTGCGCGAGATCGAGGGCACCGCCCGTCGGCAGCAGCTGCGCCGCAACGTGGTCGCGGTCGATGTCCTGCTCGAGATCGGCTCCGCCGTCGGCGCGGCCGCACTGGGACTCGACCAGTGGCAGGACGTCGAGGCCGACCTCGGGCACGAGTCGCTTCGCGGCGTCGACCCGGACGACGTGCCGGCGGCCCTCGTCCACGGCTGCGCCGCGGACGTCTTCGCGGGCTAGCCTTTCGCCAGCTCTTTCGAGCGCTGCATGGCCGCCTGGATGGCGTTCAGGAAAGCGGCACGCACGCCGGCCTGCTCGAGCTCGCGGATGGCGGCGATCGTCGTCCCGCCCGGCGAGGTGACGGCCTCGCGCAGCTCGACAGGGTGCATCTTCTCGTCGCGGAGGAGCTTGGCCGTGCCGAGCATCGTCTGGACGACGAGGTCGGTCGAGACCTCGCGGGAGAGCCCGAGGAGGATGCCGGCCTCGATCATCGACTCGGCGAGGAGCGCGAAGTACGCCGGCCCCGAGCCGGAGACCGCAGTGATGGCGTCCATGTAGTCCTCGTCCACGCGCACGGTGCGCCCCACGCTTCCCAGGATCTCCTCCGCCTGAGCGAGGTGCTTTTCCTCCGCGTGGGTTCCGGCCGCGATGCCCGCCATCCCCTCGTGGACGGTCATCGGGGTGTTCGGCATGACACGCACGACGGGGACGCGGTCGCTGAGGTGGTTCTCGATCAGCGCGGTCGGGATCGCGGCGGCGATGGAGACGACTGTCTGGTCGGCCGTCACCACGCCGGAGATCTCGCCGAGCAGCGTCTCGATGTCCTGGGGCTTGACGCCGATGACGACGAGGCCCGCACCCTTGACGGCCTCCGCGTTCGCGGTCGTCGTGCGGATCCCGTGTCGGCCGGCCAGTTCCTCCAGACGCTCGGCGTGGCGCGCCGTGGCGACGATCTCCCCTGCCTCGCGCCATCCGGACGAGATCACGCCCGCGATGAGCGCCTCGCCGGCCTTTCCGGCGCCGAGCACTGCCAGCGTGCGATCGGATCCCGCCATGGGCAGGAACCCTACCGCGCCGCGTACGGCGCTACATGACGGCTTCGACGTACAGCTTCTTGTCGATCGACTGGTCGGCCCGGTAGCGGTCGTAGCCCCGGCCGCCGTTCACGTGATCGTGCGTGCCGTCGCGCGCCCAGATCCAGTCCGCGCCGTCGCCGCCCTGGAGCACGTCCTTGCCCGCGTCGCCCTGGATCCGGTCGCTCCCCGGGCCCGCGCGGATGATGTCGTCGCCGCTCCCGCCGCCGATGATGTCGTTCCCGCCGAGGCCGCAGATGACGTCCGAGGCCGGCGTCCCCCCGAGCGTGTCGGCGCCGGACGTGCCGGTGATGGTGCACGGCCGGTTCAGGTTCGGCGTGTGTCCCGAGGCGAGGTAGGGCTGAACCGCGACCACGACGGCGGCCGCGAAGAAGGAGAGGCCGAGGACGAGAACGCGAAGGCGCACGGTCCTGGATATCGACCGTTGCGCTTCCTGCCACGATCCCTCGCGCGAGCGAATCCGTCAGGCGAACATATTGCGCTCGATGGAGAGGATCGTCCGCACGTACCAGCGCGACTCGCGGAAGAGCCCATAGCGCCGTACGGCTCTCGGCCCCTGGTAGTAGGCGGCGAGCGCGAGCCGCTTGTTCCACCCGAAGATCCGCAGCATGTGGCGGAGGTAGAGCACGCCGACCTTGATGTTGCCCCCTGCCGAGTGCGGGACGCGTCTCCCGACCAGCACGCGCTCGACGAAGCGGTGCGTGGCCGGCATGACCTGCATCACGCCTCTCGCCCCCGCCGGGGAGACGACGTTCGGCTGGTTCCCGGACTCCATCCACGCGAGCGCGCGGACGAGGCTCGTGCTCACCCCGTAGCGGCGCGACCAGTAGCCGAGCGCCCAGCTGATGGCCGCGGGACTCGCCGTGCTGCGGTTGTAGCCGCGCGCGCGGCGAACGACGTTGCTCACGAGCGCCTTGCGGGTGACCGGACCGGTGATGCCGTCGACGTGGAGCCCCGCGCGCGCCTGGAAGCGCTTCACGGCGCGCTGCGTCCCCCACCCGTAGATGCCGTCGACTCCTCCCGTCGCCACACCGCGGCGCGCGAGCAGGAACTGGAGCACGGAGACGTCCCAGCCGACCATCCCGCGCCGCATCGCCCGCGTGCCGAAGAGATGGCGGCCGAGCCGGCCGAGCTTGGCACGCGTCCGCGGGCCGGGGATGCCGTCCACGACGAGCCCGTTGCGCTTCTGGAAGACACGGATGCCGCGTCGCGTCATCGGCCCGGCGATGCCGTCGATCGGACCGGCGTAAAGGCCTCGCGCCTTGAGCGCGACCTGGAGCCCTGGTGTCTGTCGGCCGGCGTCTGCGGGCATCGCCGTCGCCGCGCAGAACGCAGCGAGGAAAGATGCGAACGCGACGCACCTGGCGGTTCGCATGGCCAGGACCTTTGGCGGTCCTGCGGCGTTCTCCTCCCCCGACTTTCAGGACCGGCGGCCCGTACAAAGCCGCGGCCACCTCCCGGCCAAGCGAGAGGCAGCCGCATGGTCTCAGTGAGACCAGGCGACCGGCGTCGCTCTACGCTCTGAAGGGGGAGATAGGAGGGGTAAGCGGGCCCTACCCCCTTGGCCTAGGGAGGCCCGCTCACCCGGCTGGGGCGGTCGAAAGTCTCACGCCCCGTGCGACACACGATCTGCGGCCGAATCGCGCGCCACGCCGAAGAGCATAGCCCTCATCCCATGAACCGCAAGTTCGTACCGAGCGACGGCAAAGGCTCGTGCGGCCCTCGCTACCATGCTGCGCGTGACGGCCGTCATGATCGACTGGTCGACCGCGATGGTGAAGCCGAGGGGCCGCTACCTCGAACTGGCGGTCCGCCTGACACCGACGCCCGACAAGATGTGGAGGAACGAGTTCGCCCGCATCAGCCACCTGACGGACGGCGTCGAGTCCGAGCCCTGGTGGGCGAACGTCCCCGACTTCGACGAGCTCACGGTCGGCGGCATCGAGGTCGGCACGGAGGCCGCCGTCCGCCAGCGGCTCGGCGGTCTGAAGCCGCGAGGCTTCGCCTAACGTGGCACGCGACCGGTCTCGAGCGCGTACACGAGCCGCTCCTGAGCGAGCGCCGCGGTCCGGGAGAGCTGAGCGTTCGCATGGAGCTCGGCGGCGGCGAAGCGCTTGGCCTCGCTTCGGTGATGAGCCGCGCGCCGGCGGTGGTGCATGGCCTGTTCCTCGGAGCGGTAACGCATGCTTTCTCTTTCGACATCTGCGGCTCGGCCCCTCAATGAAGGTCGCGTTAAGCGCTCGTCCGAGTCCAGAAACCTGGACACCGCATGCCTAGGCGTTCGCTCGCCGCCCGGCTCCGCGCTTGAACGAGGGATCGCGGGATGACAGACTCCTTGCCTTAGGCCGATCCCCTTTGAAGAAGGGGGCGGCCTCTTTTCGTAACCGTTGCGGGGGGAGGAGGTAAGTAGAGATGCGGCGAGTTCTGTTGGCAGCAGTCTTGTTGGCGACGGTCGTAGTTGCCGTGCCCGCGCTGGCCGGGCCGGGGCGCGTGATCAGGGAGAGCGTCCACGAGGAGTTCTTCAACGAGATCGACTCCTTCTGTGACACGGACATGGTGGTCGAGAGCCACCTGGTCGTCGACGGGACCACGACGATCAGGCCGCGCGGGCGCGAAGGGCTCATCTACTTCGCCAACCGCCTCCGGATCACGGAAACGTTCACGAACGTGGACAACGACAAGTTCGTCGTGAGCAAGGTCAACCTGATCGACAAGGATCTGCGCGTGACGAACAACGGCGACGGCACGCTCACGATCCTCATCCTCTCGACCGGCAACGCCGTGATCTACAACTCGAACGGCAAGGCGATCGGCAGGAACCCGGGGCAGGTTCGCTTCGAGCTGGTGGTCGATCACGGCGGCACGCCGAGCGATCCGTCCGACGACACGGAGATCTCCTTCGAGCAGGTCAAGGGATCGACAGGTCGCACGGACGACTTCTGCGAGGTCGTGGTGCCCGCGCTGAGCTGAAGCACCGAGTTGGGCGAGAAGCGTCAAGACGACGAAAGCCCCGCTTCGGCGGGGCTTTCTCTCATCGGGGCGCCGAGATTTGAACTCGGGGCCTCTAGTCCCCCCGGTCGATCCAGGCATGGTGGGGGAGGACTGATCGCCCTCCAAACCGGACGCGCTAGCGCCGCCGGTCGACGGCGGCTTTGAGCTGACCTTTGTTCATCTTCGAGCGACCCTTGACCCCGAGACGCTTGGCTTCCCGGTAGAGCTGCTCCTTCGTACGCTCTCGTCCTTGCGCCATGAGTGACCCCCTCTCGAAGCTCGTTGTGCGTTCCTTACCTGGTGGGAGCAGACGCAAAACACAGGCCCCTCACCTCTTTCCGCAGCTGCTAGTCCCGGTGACAAAGCCGGCCGCGTGAGAGGGGCATCCCCAGTCCCCTCGTCTTACGGGGGACGCTGCGGCTGCACGGAGGCGTCCCGGCTTCAGACCTGGCTGAGCCGCGACGGAGTAACTCCGGCAGCCGGGTCACAACCCACCAGCCCCCGCTAGAGCGGCCGGTTTTGACCTCCTGCGCGTGGGAAGGAACGCTGTGAGGGAGCCGGGCAATACCCCCACTCCCCCTGGGGGAAGAAGCATTGGGCAAGGCGAGCCCTCTGCGGCGCCCGGCTTCCTCACCGCACCTTCGACTCTGGCTGCGGCGACGGGCTCGGCAAGGATCAGCGAAGTCGCTTCACACCACCGAGGCGCAAACGCCGATCCTCTTGCCCTGCCGAATGGTCGATGAGCTTCCGAGCACGTGGGCGCCCCAACGACCTCCCGATCCTGTCCTCGGCGCTTCGTCGTCTTGACGCCGGCCAGCGTTTGGTCGACCTCGATGATCTCCAACGCGACACCGGCCTGAGCAGAGAACAAGTTTGGGCTGGCCTTCGCGCCCTAGAGACGGCAGAACTTGGCACCTGGCCGGCCCCTGATTCACTGGTCGATGCCCTCGCCGCCCTTTCGCCCAGGCAGCCGATGCTGAGAAGGAACCCACGAGGAGGCAGCGGCTTCGCGCTGTCGCCGACGCGCTCGGAGGTGCGTTGCGAGACATCGCGGTCGCTGTCGTATCGAAGGTCGAACAGCGTGTCGCCCCTTGGGCACCTAATGGGCACGGCCAAGATGGCCGAGCCCGCTTTTTTCCAGTCGGGGCGCCGAGATTTGAACTCGGGACCTCTAGTCCCCCAGACTAGCGCGCTAACCAGGCTGCGCCACGCCCCGCGACTGGCCCCATCCTAGCGCCGCTCGGCGCCGCCCGGAGCGTATGAGCCCTGGAATCCCCACCGGGGTCGAAATCGCTCGATCCGGGGCCGTGCGCCGCTGCGGGGTACCCGGATCGCCCCCGCCCTCCCCGCCGGGAGACCCCTTTGTGGCACCCCCGGGGCACGTCCTCCTTGCCGTCCCCGGGTGGGGTCCGGCAGAATCCTGGGCCGGAAACCGGGGAAGCGCGACTCCAGGGACATCTTGCGGACGTACACCATCACCGAAGCGGCCGATCTGACCGGCCTCAGCCGGAAGGCGATCGCGCGCCGGGTCGAGCGCGGCTCCCTCCGTTCGGTCGTCCGCAACGGGCGCCGGCGCATCCCCCGCTCCGAGCTCGTCCGCAACGGGTTGCTCGAGGACACCGAAAAGCGACCCCCTGCCGACGGCCCCTCCTCCCCGCTCCTGCCCCGCCCCGGGGCCGGCACCGACCTGGAGGCCACGGGGAGCAACGAGGACATGCTGGCGACGCTGTTCCGCGAGGTGCTCGACCGCTTCGAGCGCCAGTCGCAGGAGATCGCCCAGTTCCGGGCGCTGACGGTGCAGGCGGAGAGCCTCCGCCTGACGAACGAGTTGGCCGATCTGCGTATGCGCCTGGCCGAGCTCGAGCGCCAGCCCCAGCCGCAGCCCCAGCAACAGCCTCAGACGCCTCCTCAGGGGCCTCAGCCTCCCTCCGTGACCACGGAGCTGGGCCGGCGCGTCCACGAGCTCTCCAAGCAGGTGGAGGAGCTGTCGCAGCGCGAGATCTGGCTTCCGCCGCATGCCTCCTCGCCCCAGCAGGCGCAGGCACAGGCGCAGGCGCCCGCGCAGGCACGTCCTGCCGGGCCGGCGCGCACCGCGCCGCCCCAGGCGGCTCCGCGCCCCGTTTCGCGCCGCCCGCGGCGCTACGTTCGCACGATCCGCTTCGTCGTCGAGGCGCTCTTCATCGTGGCCGTCGCCGTGATCGCCTGGCAGGCGGATCTGCCCACGCCGGCGATCTTCGTCGCCATGGCGGTGGCCTGGACGCTCGTCGCCGTGATCGAGTGGTTCTCGTCCGAGCGCCCCGTCCGGCGCTGAACGACCTCTCCGGCGCGTTCAAGAGGGCTGCCGGCTCCGCCGATACCAGGAAGGCCATGGCGGCGGGCGAGCGACCACGCATGCGAACGGGACGATCCGTCCTGCAGCCGCTTGCGAGCATGGCGGCCCTCACGCTCGTCGCGATCGGGCTCGTGGCGCTTCTCCTGCGGCTCGGCGCCTAGCCTCGAGCCAAGAGTCGCACCCTCGATCTCAGCTTTAGGCTTCGAGCCTGCGGTAGAGCCTGTCGACGAGCTCGGGCATCCGCTCGAGCCGTTCGGTGATCGTGCGGATCCTGTACTCGCGGAAGTGCGCCGGCTCGACCTTCAGGGCCTTCGCGAGCGTCTCGATGACGTCGTTCGAGGGCACCGGGCGGTTCCCGTGCACGAGATGGTTGAGATAGCCGGCCGAGAGGCCCGTCTTCGCCGCGAGACGGCGGTAGGTCACACCCCGCTCGGCCATGAGCGACTGGATCGTCTCGCCGAACGGCTCGGTCGAGAAGCGGCGCTTCCTCGCCATCACAGGACCTCCTTCACGCGCGTGACGAGCTCGTCGACCGCCACTCTCTCATCTGACCGGCCCTCGCGCACGAGCAGATCCACCTTCCCGTCCTCGAGCGTCTTCTTCCCCACCGTGATCCGCACCGGGCAGCCGATCAGGTCGGCGTCGGCGAACTTCTCGCCGGGTCGCATGTCGCGGTCGTCGAGCAGAACGTCGAGGCCTTCCGCGTCCAGGTCGCTCCCGGCTCGCTCGGCGATCTCCACGACCTCGGGCCCGGCGGCGCCGATCGCCACGACCTCCACCTCGTAGGGTGCGAGCGAGCGCGGCCAGACGATGCCCTGCTCGTCGTAGCGCTGCTCGACGGCCGCGGCCATGATCCGTCCGGGCCCGATGCCGTAGCTGCCCATGACGATGGGCCGCTCGGTGCCGTCCTCGTCGAGGAACCTCGCGCCGAGCGGCTCCGAATAGCGCGTCCCGAGCTTGAAGATGTGCCCGACCTCGAGCGCCGTCTGGAAGTGCAGTCGTCCGCCGCACTTCGGGCACGTGTCGCCCTCGCGCGGCTCGCGGATGTCGGCGAACGTCGCCTGGAAGTCGCGACCGTGCTCGACACCGCGCAGGTGCCAGCCGGTCCGGTTGGCGCCGGCGACGAACTGCCCGTCACGGAGCGCCTCATCGGCGAGGATGTCGCCGCCGAAGCGGAGCGGGCCGATCGAGCCCGGGTCGGCGCCGAAGGTCTCGCGAATCTCGTCCTCCGTCGCCGGCCGGAAGCCGGTGCCGAACGCGGCGGCGGTCTTCGCCTCCTCCAGACGGTCGTCGCCGCGCACGAGCGCGAGCACGACCGTGCCATCGTCCTTCACGACCGGCATCGCCTTCGACGTGGCCGCCGTGTCGACGCCCAGGTAGTCCGCGAGCGCCTCGATGGTCGTCACGCCGGGCGTCTCCACCTCGGCGGGCGCGTCGAGCCGCTCCGGGAACTCGGGCGCGCGTGGGATCCCGCGCGCGACCTCGAGGTCGGCGGCGTAGTCCCCGTTCTCGCAGGTGACGAGCGTGTTCTCGCCGGAGCCGGACGGAGCGAGGAAGTCGATGGACTCGCTCCCGCCCATCATCCCCGACTCGGCCTGCACGGCGTAGTACTCGAGCCCGCAGCGCTGGAAGATCCGGTGGTAGGCGCCCTCGTGCTTGCGGAAGCTCACCTCGAGCCCTTCCTCGTCGCGGTCGAACGAGTAGGCGTCCTTCATGACGAACTCGCGCACACGGATGAGGCC
>Ga0075428_100005461_pt1 | contig 14135 bp, 21 predicted proteins | sample RhiMetdeltSRZDD2_FD_75291 | JGI IMG/M metagenome (GOLD analysis project Ga0075428, IMG submission 75291) | Populus rhizosphere microbial communities from Tennessee, USA - Rhizosphere MetaG P. deltoides SRZDD2 | ecosystem: Host-associated > Plants > Roots > Rhizosphere > Soil | place: USA...
GGGGGCTCCCCGCCCCGCGCGCCCCGCCCGCCGCGCCCCCAGCGATCAGTTACTGTGCGTCACGAGATAGAGGGTTACCTATGGACACTGTCCTCTTTGGATAGAGGGGCAGTGGTGACAATGTGTCACGGCACGGTGGGGGAGTGGCTCTGTGTAACGGAAGGGCGTCGTCTACATTGGACGGCCGGTGCCGGCGTTTGTGACTATCCGTGACCGTCGATGCAACCTCGACTAGGACAGTCGTGACCGATTGCAACAGGTGGGGGCTTATGCTGGTCGAATGGCATACACCGTAAGGACTCCCGGCCCGTGTCGCGGGTGCGGGCAGCTCACGACATCCAAGGTCAAGAGGGGGCGCGATTTTCAGTGCCTCGACTGTGGCCTCAAGGCGGCCATCGCGGCGGCTCGATCGCTGCGGGAGCGCAGCGGGCCGAACTACGAGAAGTGGCGCGCCAATGGTGGCGAACGTGGCAGGCCACGGCGCGATGAGGGGGGTAGGTAGGTAGGGCAATAACTGAGTCGCGACTCAGGACTGACTGACTGGTCAGTCAGGCACAGTGGACTGTGCTAAGGTGCCTTCACCAGCAACATCACAAGATCGGTAGGAAGGTGAGGCACAGTGCGCGGGACTGCACAGGAGATCGCGGACCGCTGGGCGAGCCGTCTCGGCGGGGCGACAACCGAGATCGCGGCGGGCATTGACCGCGTGACGGTGGCCCCCGGTCAGGCGGCGGCAGCGAAGGCCGACAAGTGGGAGCAGAACACCCTTGCGGCGAAGGCCAAGTGGAAGGCCCGCGTCGCGGGCACGAGCCTGGAGGCGTGGAAGCAGGCCGCGAAGACGGTCGGCGTGGCCCGGATCGCGCAGGGGGCGAACGCCAAGAAGGGCAAGATGGCGGCCTTCCTCCAGGAGTTCGGCCCGCACCTGGACGCCCTGGCGTCGAAGTTGCAGAGCATGCCGGACAACACTTTCGAGCAGCGCATGCAGCGCATGGTGGCGGCAGCGACGCACAACCACACGTTCAAGCGCTCCGGCGTCTGAGCGAACCTCCACATCGGACAGTCACAGGCAACACTGACCCCCGACGGGGAGGAAGGCAACCATGGGCGTTGCACTTGAGGTCATCACCGGGCGCGTGCTCAACCCCGGTGCGACCGTATCGGCCACTACCGCCAACACGGGCGACACGTACGCCGTGCGGGCATTCAACGACGCTACTCCGGCATGGCTGGAGGGCTTCTGGGCTCAGCAGGCCACGGCGGGCGTCATCCGCGTCCGCTCGGCGAAGCTACACGACAACGTGCAGGGCATCCGCTTCCGCAGCCCTGCCGCCGTCACTCGCAACTTCCTCGCGGACCAGTCGGCGCAGCGGCTCTACTCGACCGACACGCTCATTCCTGAGCAGTCCGGTGGGGGCGCCGAGACCGACACGCTCGCCATGATGATCTACTATCAGGATCTTCCCGGCGCGGCGGCCAACCTGGCGCTGTGGGAGCAGATCCGCGCCAACATCGTCAACCTGGTCACGGTAGAAGTCGCCGTGGCCGGCCCGGTCACGGCGGGCGACTGGTCGGCGGGCAACAGCCTGTCGACGACGTTCGATCTCCTGAAAGCCGACACCCGGTACGCGCTCCTCGGCTACCAGGTGGACACGGAGTGCTGCGCCGTGGGCGTCAAGGGGCCGGACACGTCCAACTACAAGGTCGGCGGTCCGGGCTGCATCGAGCCAATCGAGACTCGCGATTGGTTTGTCAGTCAGGCGATCGCGCGGGGCACGCCGCACATTCCCGTGCTCAACGCCAACAACAAGAACGCCACGCTGGTGCACGTCACGAAGGCGACGGCAGCGGGTACGGTCAACGTGTCGCTCTCCATGGCGGAGCTGGCGGCCTGAGAAGACGGGTGGCCGCGACGACCGGATTCCCCTCTGCCGTCGTCGCGGCCACCCTCTACTGTGGAGGGTCCAGTGCCCATACGCCTTGACGCACCAGAGATTGAAGTCGTCCAGATACCTGCCCCGGGCGCCGGGGTCGAGTGGTCTTTCGTGTGCCCTGGCGACGGGGCACGCAGGATCGTCGGGGGAGCCTGGACGCTCACAACGTCCGCCGTCGTGGACAACCGGATCGCGACATTGACGGTGGACGACCAGACGAACGACCTTATGCGCCTGGTCGGCAACAACGTCCAGGTGGCCGCCACCACACAGCAGAACAGTTTCTACTGTGGATCGATCGCCGCGTTCATCTCGGGTACGGCCTGGACGCTGCCATTCCCCACGGACGGCGTACTGCTGTTGCCTGGATGGCGTCTGCGGTCGGTGACGCGCCTGTTTGACGTTGGCGACGCACACAGCAACATCGCTCTCTACGTCGTGCGCTACCCGAATGGCCCGACCAATAGGGTGCTGCCCGACGTGCCGACCTTCCTCACAGACAAGGCATAGACCGATGCCCATCACTGAATACTCTTCCGGCGTGACCGCCAACGTCACACTCACCACCACGAATGAGACCGTGGTTGCCACCGTGTCCGGCATCACCACCCCGCGCCCTGGCGTCAAGGTCGTACTGCGCGGATGGGCGCAGATCACCACGGGTGGCTCCACGACCGCGCTCACGGCACGTTTGCGGCGCGGTACGACCATCACTGACCCCCTGGTCGGTGAGGCCAACCCGGAGCAAGTGGAGGCCGCTGCCGGCTCGACCGAGGGGATCGACATCGCCTTTGAGGACACTCCCGGGGAGCTGGCCTCTGGCAGCTACGTGCTCACCGTGCAGCAAACCGCAGCGGCGGCGGACGGGACTTCCCTGCAAGCCGAACTGACCGCCGAGGTGTTGGCCTGACATGGCCGACCGCATAGAGGTGTCCGAGATCGCCGTACCGGCCGGTACGGCGATCTCGGCACCGCAGACCACGGCTGTATCCTTTGTGGACGGAGTGGTCGAACGCCTGGAGGTCATCGTGCCGCCAGGCCCGTCCGGGCTGGTCGGCTTTCGGGTGCTCCACAGTGGGCAGGTGGTCATACCATTCTCCGGCAACGTCTGGATCGTTGCGGATGACGAGAAAATGGATTGGCCGCTGAGCAACTTCCCCACGGGCAGTAAGTGGAGCATCCGCGCCTACAACACCGATATCTACGTCCACACTCTGCGTTTCCGGTGGCACATCGCCGAGATCCGCTCGGCATTGACCCCGTATCCGGCACCCATTCTGGAGGTGTGATCCCATGACCACACCCATCACGCATGGCTATCCCGACTGGGGGCGCTTTAGCGCACAGGCCGACGTTGTTTACAACGTGGAGAATGGCACGGTCGCGGCAAATCCCGTAACTCGCGGCGCATACTTCGTCGGCAACGTGCCGGCCGTGGGCTTTTTCTTCTCGGTCACTGCGGGTGCCGCAACCGTTCTTGTGGAGTGGTATGACTCAGCGGCGCTCACGAATCTTCTCGCTACCGAGACCTATGAATTTCCCAATGGCACGTTCACGCAGACCACACTAGCCACCCTCGGCCCGTACCTGTTTCTGTCCATCCTGGACGGGGGCGCGGGAGTCACATTCAACTGCCGCCTGTGGGCAGCTCCCGTCGGTCGGTCGTGGGCCTCTGGGGCCGGTGGCTCTGTCCTGATCAGCGTGACCAACACTGCTATTGCTGCTGGCGTGACGGCCACCAACAACGCATCGGAGATTTACGTCGGCCCGGCGTATTGGACGGGCTGGCAGGGGTTGGCAAACTTCGTTGTCTTCCTGGAGGCCCTTGACATCACCGGTGCGGTAACGACCCTGGATCGTTGGCAGAGTGCCGGACTGGACTTCTGGCGACCCGTCTATCTACCGCCAGGTCGGGTGCGTATTCGCCACGTCAACCAATCCGGGGCGAATACCGTTTACTCTTCGGTGCTGCTGAAAGATCCGCACGGGTTAAGAGGGGCCTAGGGTGGTGACGTAATGGCGGAAGGTGTTGACTATTCCTGGTCGCGACCACGTCCATGGGTGCTGGCGTCGGAGGGGAAACGCTTCGCCGTGCGCTATGCCGGACCGGGCAGCTCCGGGAAGCACATGAGCAGATCCGAGGTTGACGCCCTGGCCGCCGCTGGGTTGTACATCGGCACCGTGGCCGAGGGGGAAGTAAAAGACCCGCTGCTAGGTCGATCCAAGGGGATGGATCACGCGCGGCGGGCACACGACATGGCCGTACGCGCCGGCATGCCCTCCACGCGCCCGATCTTCTTCGCGATCGACTGGGACGCCTCCACGGCGGAGCTGGAGCGCTGCGTGCCGTACCTGGACGGGTGCGCCGCCGTACTGGGCTTCTATCGGGTGGGCATCTATGGGGGGTGGCGCACCGTTGACTGGGCTTCCCGCAACGGGCACGCCGCGAAGTACTGGCAGACGTACGCATGGTCCGGTGGCCGTGTCCACAGTAGAACGGATCTCTATCAGTACAAGAACGGCGTACGCATGGACGGCGGGACAGTCGACTTGTGTCGGTCGATCACTGCCGACTGGGGGCAGTGGCGTCCCGGCGTCGAGACCATCGGCCAGGCGCCGACGAACCTACCCGCACCGGATGAGGCCCACCTGTGGGACTACGCGCCCACTGTGGACGGTACGGGAGCGCTCATGGAGGACCTGGCCTCAACGCTGGAGGGATCCGCCCGAGCTATCGAGATCGGGTGGTCAGGATGAGAGAGGACACGTGACGCAATGGCACAGGGGTGGCGCATCATCAGTGCGCGTGGAACAGAGGACCTTGTCGGGGGCCGGTTCGAGCCGGTCATGGAATTCACGGTCAAGACGGATGACGGGACGACCAACACGTTTCGCCTGCCGACGGCCAACTACAACGCAATGACCGTCGAGGCCACGGTGTCGGAGTGGTATGACCGGCACACCGCGATCCTGAATCTCTGACCCCGTTAGGAGTCCACAATGGACCAGTGGATCGCCGCACTGGCCGGCTTGCTCGGGTCATCGGTGTCCAGTCTGGCCCGTGAGACGGCACAGCGGCTCATGAGCATATGGAAGACGGTCACTGGCTTCTTTGGGCGGGTCAAGGCGGGGTGGGATCGGCTCTACGGTCGGGCACGTCGGTGGGCGACGGCACAGGCGCGTCACGCCGTCGCCACCCTCAACGCCTTGCGCTGGATCGTGGTCACCGTGATCCCGTACAAGATTTCGACCCTGGCGGACAGCATCGCCGCGTGGGCGCGGGAGCGCATCGCCGATGCCGTGGCCTTCGTGTCGGCCGGGCTGGCGCAGCTTCGTGACTGGACAACCCGCGCCGTGGCCCTGGCCCTGGCGGAGCTGCGCAACCTACGGGACTGGGCACTACGGGAAGTGGCCCGCATCGCCTCCCTGCTGGCCTCAACCGCGCAGAGGGTAGCTGACCTACTGACAAGCCCCGATCGGCTTGTGGCGTGGATCCTGGAGCCACTAGCGCGGGCGCTGTGGGACTTGGCGGAGCGCAACCTGGAGCGGATCGGCGAACTGGCCTGGAGGGCCAGGCACCGGATCATCGCCCGGGGCCTGGAGGCCCTGGAGCACGTGCTAGCCCGAGTGATCTAGACAAGGCAGGGGAGACGGTCATGGGTGACCTTGGCGCCAAGGTCGGGGAGCGCATCGCAGAGCTGGTCGTGCGGGCGACCAGCCTGTCACGGGAGCGCGCCACCGATCACATCGTGCGAACCGCCATGGCCGCACAGGAAGACTTCTTCCGCCTAACCGGCTCCGAAGTGGAGCGCACGATCGGCCCACTGTGGGGCAGGGTCGCGGCACACCCTGACGCGCCGGAGTGGTTTCGGGACACCGCAGGGTTTGTCGCCACCGGCAAGGGGCAGTGGAAGACGCTGCTAGCCGGCGCGGCAACCGGCATGGTCATGGGTGGCGGCATCATGGGCCTGGTCACCAACGAGCTCCAGCCGGTTATCGGCCCGATGATCGGGTCAAACCCGCACGGGATTTTCGCCCCGGTGGACGCGGCCATTCTCGTATCACGCGGCCTGGCCGACCGTGGGCAGATGGTTGACGACGCGGCCCAAGGTGGCATCAATGCCGATCGGTTCACGCAGCTTGTAGCGGTCAACTCGACCTATCTGACGCTGTCCGAGGTGCTCATACTCCTCAACCGCGGACTGATCGATGAGGACTTTGCCAGGAAGCTACTGACCCTGGCCGGCTACCCGCACGACACGCAAGAGCTGGCCCTACCGTTGCGGCACATGCCACTGTCCGCCGACACCGTGGCATCCATGTGGACACGCTCCATCGTGTCCACAGAGGAAGGTGCGGCGATCGCGGCGGAAACAGGTGTGTCCCGTGAGGACTTCGTGCGCCTGACGGAGTTGTACGGCATGCCACCCGCGCCGGAGATTCTCTACCTGGCCTACCGGCGGGGCATCATCGACCGTGACCGGCTCCAGCGCGGCGTGGTACAAGGCCCGATCCGCAATGAGTGGTTCGACGTCCTGGAGGCGACACAGTTTCACTCGATGACCCCCGACCAGGCCGCCAGTGCTGTCACACAGGGACACCTCAGTGTCCAACGTGGACAAGAGATCGCGAAAGAGTACGGGCTGCACCCGGACGACTTCGTGACACTCATCGAGACGGCGGGCCTGCCGCCCGGGGTGGAGTTCGCCAGCGAGGCATACAACCGGGGGTTCATCACCGACGACGAATTCGGTGCGATGTTCCTCGAATCGCGGATCAAGAATCGCTACCTGCCCCTGTTGCGCACCATGCGTACCCGGCTGTTGCCACAGGAGACGGCGCGCTCTCTACTCGCCAAGGGTGTCATCACCCGAGAGCGCACCATGGCGACGTTGCTCGGACACGGCTTCTCGCCGGAGGACGCGGAAGCGTTGATCGCGGGGTCACTGGTCGAGAAGGGACAAGCGGCGCGCGACCTGTCACAGGCTACAACCCTTGCCCTGTACGAGGAGCAGGAGATCACCCCAGAGGACGCCCTGGGAATGCTGGAGGCTCTCGGCTATGACGAGAGTGAGGCGCAGCTCCTACTGTTGCTCACCGACGCGAAGAGGCTGCGGACCTACACCAATGCCGTCATCACCAAAGTCCGCGCGGGTGTCGTCAAGGGCCTACTGGACCAGGAAGAGGCAGTGACCACACTGGACGCTCTCGGCGTACCGCCGACGCGCCGCGCCGCTCTCCTGGAGATTTGGGACATCGAACGGACGACGGTCACCCGCGATCTCACTCCGGCGCAGATTGTCCAGGCCGCCAAGAAGACGGCCGATCTCATGCCACCACAGGCAGCGCTGTCCAGGCTGATCGGCCAGGGCTACGCTGAGAGCGACGCCCGGATCTTGCTACGGATCTCGGGCGTCCAGGTCTAACCACACACGAGGAGGGGAAGCCCATGCCAGACCGTCCGGGTAAGCCGTTGGCGGACGCGGCGGCCTTGATCCGCAAACAGCGGGCGACCGCTGCGGGAGTGGCCGCACAGGTCGCCAAGGAACGCGAGGACGCCCGCAGCTCCGGCGTGCCCGCCGACGTGCCCGCCGAGCCGGCACCATGACCGGCGAGGTACTCAAGAGCGAGATCGGGCCTCACGGCCTGGAGGTGCTCACCGTGGCCGGCACGGACTACCGGCGCCCACAGGTGACAGTGGTTGCGGGTGTGGCCGGCACGGACGACGCGGCGCAGATCGCGGCGCGCCTGGCCGACCTGGAGTCGTTCGTGATGCGCGAGCCGCGCCGCTCGGCTCGCGATGACAGGAGGACGTGAGCGATGCCCGTTGAGGGGGTTGACTATGCGTGGGCGCGGCCCAACCCGAAAGGGTTGCGCGCTGCGGGCAAAGTGTTCGCGGGTCGCTACGTTGGCGTCGGGTCGGAAGGGAAGCGACTGACCCGCGTTGAGGCGGAGCAGCTCAGCGCGGTCGGTGTGTCCGTCGTGGCCCTGTGTGAGCAGGGCGCGCGGACGGCTTTGATGGGGCGCGCCATGGGGCGGCAGCACGCGGCGGCGGCACTGAAAGAGGCCGTCGTGTGTGGCATGCCGTCGGGGCGCCCGATCTACTTCGCGGTGGACTTCGACGCCAGCGCGGCAGAACTGTCCACTGTGGGCAGCTACTTCGAAGGGGTGGCCGAGGTGCTCCCGTCGCGGCAGATCGGCGCGTACGGGGGTATCCGCACCATTGACTGGCTGTTTGATCGGGGCCTGATTCGGTGGGGGTTTCAAACCTACGCCTGGTCCGGTGGTCGGTGGGACAACCGTGCTCAGATGCAGCAATACCGAAACGGCGTGACCGTAGCGGGTGCCACCGTGGACCTGTGCCGGGGCATGACCGTCGACTATGGACAGTGGCGTCCGGGGCAGTCCGGGGCGCCCGGAGAGGATGGCGAGATGCCAACAGTGGAAGAGGTTTGGTCGGCGGATGAGATCCCGGTCGGTGGCGACCCGAGCAATCCGACGTGGCAGGCCAAGAACGCCATCGGCTACACGCTGGATCTGGTCAAGGCGATCAAGGTCGACCTGGACGCCGTGGCGGCCAAGGTCGACGCCCTGGAGGACCGCCCGACCGGACTGTCCACAGAGGACCGGGAGGCGATCGTGACCGATGTCGTCGCGCGCATCCAGGAAGGTGCTGGCCTCTTCCCTACGGTCGGGGAGATCCGCCGCGCCGTGGGCGCCGAGATCGCCGAGCGGATGGCGCAGTGATCGAAGGGGACGACACCGAACCGCGTCCCATGGGTGCGGGTGGGTGCGCGTGGGCGGCACTGCGGGCGGGCCTGTGGATGGACCTGTTACTGCTGGGCGGCCTGCTGGTCGTGGTGGCCTTCCGTCCGACTAGATGGACAGAGGTCTATTGGGTCATCATGGGCACGGGGCTGTACAAGTCAGTAACCACAGGGGTTGCGAGCTATCTGACGTGCCGCGCTAGGATCAATCGGGCGACTTAGTGCGCACCGGGGCGCCCCAGCCGAACGGCCGATAGCGATATCGGCCGTTCGGTCTATTCATGCCTGTCTAGCCGCGCGCTACGGTGCCCGTGGTTCGACTGTCCAGAGGGGAGCACATCACATGCCCGAACCACTGCCCATCGATCCCGACCAGATGACCTATGAGATCGCGCTGGTCATCGGGGACACCCTGGAGATCGTCGCTCAGCACGTCGAGATGCCAGAGCCGACCGCCGAACGCTACGGCGAACTGATCGCACTGGCACAGTCCGGTGGCTACATGGCCCTGCTGGCCGCGTGGCGCGTCGCGGCGGGCCTCGCCAAGGTTGCCGGCATGAGCCCGGCACAGGTGCGCGAGCTGGCCGACCTGATCGGCGTACAGGACGCTCCACCGTCCACATGAGAGCGACGGGCCGAGATACGGCCCGTCTGCCGTACGTGGCCACCTGGCGCGGCAACGTCGCGGCCATGGCTGGCCGACACGGCGAACTATCGGCACACCGTACCGAAAAGGCCGCACTGGCGGCCTGCAAGCGCCAGAGGGACTCCCTACGCAACTTCTGGGGAGCCTACAAACCCTGGTTCGCCTACGCCGTCGTGGATCGGCGGACCGGGGAGACACTGCACACCATCCAATGAGGACAGAGGGGAGTGTCACACCGTGGCACAGAAGAAAGACACCGTGGCGTCAAGTGGCGCCATCATGGACAGCCTGCGCGGCCAGCAACCGGCGGCAGCGCCAACCGTCGACCTGCCCGAACCGCCCGAGGATGACGACCAGGACCAGGGCGACGTGCAGATCGGCGCGGAAGTCGCCGTGGGTGCCCCGGCGGAGGAGATCGTGGAGGCGGAGCTGGTCGAGGTCAGCCCGTACGACGACCGTGCCCGCGCCCTGGCCCGCGCCGAAGCGCAGTCCTCTACAGAGGTGGCGCTGCGGGCACACCCTGCGCTGCGCTACCTGGACGAACAATTGCGCAGCCAGATCAACAACGTCAGCGACGCGGACGCCGTCGTGGGCGACATCATCACGCAGATCATGCAGGCACAGACGGCCGAGGAAGTGCTCACACCGCCGGAAGCGCAGCACTGCCGCGACCTGGAGAACATTCCCCTGACCATGCACGGCTACAAGGTGCAGCGCTCCGACTATGAAGAGGGCGCCCCGGTCTACGCCGTCATGGACGTCACTCGCCAGGACACGGGGGAGCGCGTCCCGGTCACCAGCGGCGCTCAGCAGATCCTGGGGCAATGCCTGCGCCTGGCGCAGCTCAACGCCTTCCCGTGCAACGTGATGGTCGTCAAGGCCACGAAGCGCCCCACGGAGAAAGGCAACTGGCCCCTGCGCCTGGCGGTAGCCAAGGGGCAGCGGGTCACCGACAAGTAGCGCCACGGCACCCGCAGTCCGTCCGAGGGGGGCGGACTGCGGGTGCCGCTATCGAGGGGATACGACAGTCATGCGCAACTTCTCGCTCTACCTGTACGACTCGACGGGTGGCGAACGCTCAATTGCCTTCCGCTGCAAGGCCCGCAGCGTCACGGCGCTGCGCCAAAAGATGCAGGAGGTTGTGACCGGCCACCGTAAGGGGCGCCGGCATAATTGCACCCTCGATGGCTGGTCCATCGTGGGGCAACCCGGTCCAGACAAGCTGCTACGCATCCTCGCTGCGGGAGGTATCCACAATGGACGGGTCACAGACACAACTCCCGCAGAGGACCGTCTGGCCCGTGAACGTGCAACATGGGCTAGCTGAGACCGCCTATGGCCCCAGCGCGGGGTGGGGGTTCATCTGCTACGCCCATGAGCACCCACACGCGAAGCACGGCTACGAAACACCCGACGCGATGGCCGCTGATCTGCTCGGCCACCTGAAACGGTGCGTGGGCAATGGATGACACACCCCTGGACGGCGTGGACGAGTTTGACGACTCGCTACCCGAAGGGGAGCCGGTCATCGATGAAACTCCACTGTGGGCGGCCATCCGCTCCGTCAAGGCGGGCATGAGTGCGAACGCCAGCCTAGAGGCGATGAAGGCGGCAGGGTTGGGTGTGCGTCGCCAGGACTGGCTGAGCCTGGTGCGTGAGGTCCGCGCAGCCCTGGAGGCGAACGCGATCGACACGATGCAGCCGTTGGCGCGCGCCCCGTTCACCACGGAGTGGCGAGTGATGACGACCGCCACCGCGTCCGGCTTCATGCAGTACATCGACGTGTGGGTAAAGGACCGGGAGACGGGGGAGATCCGAATCCGGCCGTACTCCATCCGCACCGATGACCTACTGACGCGAGCCGATGCGGTTGCCACCGCGATAGACCGACTGGAGCAGTCCGCGGACCTATACGGGGAGCGGATTCTGGGCGCTGTCTACACCGCAACCTATGTCCTGGTGCCGAAGGGGCGATGATGGATACTCGCGTCTATCACTACGTGCGGGGCAACCGGACATGCCGCATGCCGCGCCGGCACGTCTTCCTGGACACCGAATCGAAGTCGGAGCGCACCAGGGTCGGGCATCGCCAGACGTGGCGCCTGGCCGTGGCCTCACTGACAGCGGCGGAGAAAGGCCGCCGGGGCACCTCGGTTATGAAGACGTTCACCGACCCGATCCGTCTCTGGCGCACCGTGTCAGAGCACTGCCGCAAGCGCTCCAGGACCATACTGTGGGCGCACAACCTCGGCTATGACGCGCGGATCTCAGAAGCGTTCACGGAGCTGCCAGGCCAGGGCTGGCGCCTGGAGGGGCACAACCTCGCGTCGCGGGGCGCATGGCTGCAATGGCGTCGGGAAGGCACATCACTGCTCATGGTCGATTCGGCCAGCGTCTACCCGACCAGCATCGCGCAACTGGCGAAGACGTTCGGGATGGTCAAGCCGGACCTGCCAGACGACGCGGACGACATGGCCGTATGGCAGCGGCGCTGTCAGTCCGATGTGGACATCTTGCAACGTGCCGTGGAAACCTACCTCGGTTGGCTGGAGAGTGAGAATCTAGGCAACTGGCAGATGACCGGGGCTGGGCAGAGCTACGCCGCGTTTCGGCATCGGTTCATGCGTCACGAGCTACTGGTGCACGCCGACCTGGACGCCCTGGCGGCGGAGCGGCGGGCCATGTGGACGGGACGCTGTGAGGCGTACTGGCACGGCCGGACCGGGTTCGTCGGCGTGGAGGAGTGGGATCTGTCGCTGGCCTACGCCCGCATTGCACGAGACAACCCGCTGCCCATTCGACTCCTGGGGCGGGCGGCCAATGTGGAGCGGCTGGAGGCGTGGCTCGCCAATCCCAAGATCGCGGTCCTGGCGGAGGTTGACGTGGACACGTCGGTGCCGACGCTGCCGACCCACCACGGCGGGCGGATCTGCTGGCCCGTTGGGCGGTTCACCACGACCGTATGGGATCCGGAGCTGCGCCTGGCGTTGCGGCACGGGGCGCGCCTGACACCGCGCCGGGTGTGGCTCTACCGGCGGGAGCCGGCACTGTACGACTGGGCAACCTGGATCATCGACCAGCTTGAGGGGCAGGCGTCCACAGTGGAGCCATGGAAGGCGATCATCCTCAAGCATTGGTCACGGGCACTGATCGGCCGGTTCGGCATGAACTACCAGCAGTGGGAGCCGTACGGCGCCGTGGAGGACATGGCCGTGCGTCAGTGCCCCGTCTACGACACCGCGACCGGCACGGAGACACAGATGACACAGGTGGGCGTTGACATCCTGGTCAGCAACGGCGTTGTTGAGTGGGACCAGTCCATGCCCGCAGTGACCGGCTACGTCGCATCGGTGGGTCGGGTGCAACTGTGGGAGCTGCTCCAGGCCATGGGGCCACGGGGAGCGATCTACGCCGACACGGATTCGATCCTGGTGACCGGCGAGCACCATGACCGGGCTGCCGCACTGGCGGCCACACCGCTAGGTGCCGGGCTGCGCCTGAAGTCGACCTGGCGGGGCGCGACCATCCTCGGGCCACGGCAGATCATCACGGACGACCGGGTTCGGGTCGCGGGCATCCCGGTGCGCGCGAAGCGACTCCCTGACGGTCGCCTGTCGGGTGAGGTGTGGGCGTCCCTGGCAGCTTCCCTACGCCAGGGGCGCCCGTCCACTGTGGAGACACGGGATCGCAAGTGGAAGCTTCACGGCGTCGACCGACGCCGTGACAAGGGGAAGGACGGGTGGACCGTCCCGATCCAAATCACAGAGGGGACAGCACAATGACCGACCGACAGTCAGACACCTGGCTTGTGGAGGACCTGGAGCAGCTTGTGAGCCTGCTCGGCGGATCGGCCGACAGTTTCACGGGGCAGCTCTGCACCCTGATTCTCAAAGCCGACCCCGGGCACCTGGACGCCCTGCGGGCAGGTTTCCCCGTGGAGGTGATGTGCGTCATGGGGTGGCGCGCCACGGCGCACCAGACGGCGCGATGGTGGCGCCGGCACATCGATGAGGCGCGGCGGGCCATGGACGCGGTACGCAAGGCGTGGAGCGTGCCCCTGCCCCGCCGTGAGCCTGGCATCCTGATCGCGATGACCAATGAGCAGGCGCGCCGCATCGTGGAGGGCGACGCTGAGATCATCGATGTCCAGTCGAGCCGGCGCGGGCAACCACCGGGTGATGACCGGCTGGAGATGCTCGCGGCGCTGGCCGGGGGCGACAAGATGGCGTTCGCTCCGGGGGCGCTGGTATGCACCAGCGACACGTGCGGGCACCCGCTGCCCTGCACCCTGACCGGGGCGGGCCTGTCGGGCGCGCTGGCGCCCCTGGGGGATCCGAACATCCGCTACGGCCGTTGGTGCTCCTGGATGTGCCTCATGCGCTGGGCGGCCAATGAGTCCACCGTGATGGAGGAGGTCCCGGAGGGGCACTAGCGCGCCGCTGAGCCATGATCACACGTGCCCCGGGGTGATTGCCTATCCCCCGGGGCATGATCTTGTCTACGGCCCCGCTGGACATCGTACTTTCGTCGGCTCCCGCCTGGCCGTTCGGTGGATGCCTGACCGATATTGACTACGGCGCCGGCGCGAGCTGGATCCGATCCCGTCACCGTGTGTGACGCATTGGCGGCCATCGCTTTCCGTCTGTCCACTACGGACAGTGACGCCGTAACCGTTACGCAGAGCCACTGTCGCTTGTGGACACACGGACTGTCCACAAGAGAGTGATCGTGACGCACAGTAACTGATCGCTGGGGGCGCGGCGGGCGGGGCGCGCGGGGCGGGGAGCCCCC
>Ga0075428_100005462_pt1 | contig 14134 bp, 18 predicted proteins | sample RhiMetdeltSRZDD2_FD_75291 | JGI IMG/M metagenome (GOLD analysis project Ga0075428, IMG submission 75291) | Populus rhizosphere microbial communities from Tennessee, USA - Rhizosphere MetaG P. deltoides SRZDD2 | ecosystem: Host-associated > Plants > Roots > Rhizosphere > Soil | place: USA...
GGCGTTCGGCTTCCGGCCGCCGACGGGCCACGGCAGATCTTGCGAGATGTCTCGTTCGAGGTGTGCGCCGGCGAGATCATCGGCATCGTCGGCCGCTCCGGCGCGGGCAAAACGACACTGCTTCGCGTGCTCGGCGGGCTTGTCGACTCCTCAAGCGGCACGGTGGTTTTCGACGGCGAGGAGGTACGGCAGCCGCCGAGTGGCGCGGTCATGGTGTTTCAGGATTACGGCAACGCGCTGTTGCCGTGGCGCACGGTCGCCCGTAATGCCGGGTTGGGCCTTGAAGGCCGGGTAGCACGCGCCGAACGTCGCAGGCGGGTAGCCGACGCGTTGAGCATGGTCGGCCTCTCCGACCGCGGCACCGACTATCCGTGGCGGCTTTCGGGCGGCATGGCGCAACGGGTGCAGCTCGCGAGGGCGCTGACGCTGGATCCGAAGGTCTTGCTGATGGACGAGCCGTTCGGTGCGTTGGACGCGATCACCAAGGCCGCGTTGCAAGACGTCCTGCTGAGTGTCCAGCAGGAGACCGCGGCAACGGTGGTGTTCATCACCCATGATCTCGATGAGGCGATCTACCTCAGTGACCGCGTGCTGGTGATCAGCGGCAGCCCCGGCACCATCACCGTCGCGGTCGACACCGAACTGCCCCGTCCGCGTGACCAATTGGCGACCCGCGAGCTGCCGCGGTATCTGCGGGTCCGCCATCTCCTTGGCCAAGCCCTGAGAGCCGTCGATGGCTAACCGTTTGGTGGGATTCGTGGTGCCACTCGCCGCTGTGGCGGGCTGGCAGGCACTGAAGTCGATGGGCTTGCTCGACTACGAGTACCTGCCGTCGCCGCGCGAACTCTTGGCGGCGGTAGTGGATTTGGCGCGCAGTGGCGAACTCCTCATTGACGTCACTCACACGCTCGGTGTCGCGGCCCTGGCGGCGGCGATCAGCATGGCGGTTGGTGCGGCACTCGGGCTGGCCATTGGCTTGCTGCGGATGGTGCGGCGCTACTCGATGGCGTCGGTGGACTTCTTGCGGACGATTCCAGCCGTGGCGCTGGTGCCTGTGGCGATCTTGTCCTTCGGACCGGTTCGGACGGCCGAGATCGCGCTCGCCACATACGCCGCGCTGTGGCCGATTGTGCTGCACACCGCGGGCGGTGTGGCGGCAGTGCATCCACGGCAGTACGACGTCGCGCGGATGCTGCGCCTCGGCGGAGTGACGACAGTGCGAAAGATCGTGATCCCGGCCGCGGTTCCGGCGTGGCTCGTCGGCGCGCGGATGGCCGTGACCATCGCGTTGCTGGTAGCGATCGTGGTCGAAATGCTCATGTCCTCGCACGGCCTTGGCGGCGGCCTCACCGAGTCGATGCACGCGCTCGCACCCGCACGGATGTGGGCCTACGCGGTGGTCTGCGGAGTTCTCGGAGTGGTGCTCAACGCGGGGCTGCGACGCGCGGTTCGCCTCGCCCTTCCCGGTCCGCCCGCGCAGTCCCTGGGAGATCAGCCAACGCCAACACCGCCCGTTACGGCGCTGCGCGGACTGCTGCCTGTCGCGGCGCTGCTGGTCGTCTGGCAACTGACGACATCCGATGCCTCTCTGTCGTTTCCCCCGCCGGACACATGGCTCAGTGCCATCGGTCGGATGCAACACGACGGTGTGCTGGCGCCGGCGGTATTGCATACGCTCGGCACCTATGCGCTTGGCCTGCTGTGCGCGGTCGTCATCGGTGGCGTCCTTGGCGCCGCGATCGGCTCGTCGCGACTGATTGACCGCGCGCTCACTCCCACAATCGATTTCATGGCCGCGGTACCTGGCGCGGCGCTGGTTCCCGTCGCGGTGTTGCTGCTTGGTCCTGGCCAGCTCAGCGGAGTGGTGGCGGTCGCGTTGATCGTGTCATGGCCGATCCTGCTGAACACCGCGACCGCCATGCGCGCAATTCCTGCCGTCCGGTTGGAGATGTCGCGGACGATCGGACTGTCGGGGCCGCAGCGGTGGGGCAAGGTGATGGTGCCGTCGCTGATACCGGGGATGATGCTGGGGGTGCGAGTCGCGGCGTCGCTGGCGGTGATCATCACCTTGCTCGTCGACATCTTCGGCACAGGAACGGGTCTCGGGCGCCTACTGGTCGAGAGTCAGCAGCGCTTTGACGCGTCGGCGGCGTGGGGACTGCTGCTGATCGTCGGGCTGTTCGGCTACCTGATGAGTTTGTTGCTGTCGTGGGTGGAGGGCAGCATCGCGGCCAATTCGTCGCGGTCAGCCGCACCTGTCTTAGCCATTGCGCGGTAGATATGCCCTTCGACTGTGCGGACCGACAGGGTCAGGCGATCAGCGATCGCGCGAGTGGACAGGCCAGCGCCGATCAGCACTGCTGCCGAACGCATCCTTCGCGCCGACGACGGCATGCAGTTGCGCTCGGCACGCATTGCGGCGACTGGTATGGACACGAATCGGAAACTGCAGTGCGCACTGCGTGCCGCGCTCGTCGATGACGGCTCCATGATTCGCAACGGCAGATCGTTTGTCTGTGGGCGCCCCTCGGGTCGGCGGCCCTACGTGGTTCACGTGCTACCGCTGCCACGGACGGCGGCCGACGAGATAGAAAGCGACGCAACGGCATTAGTACTGATCGTGGATCCAGACAAAGAACCCGAACCGGCCGCAGCGCTGTTGCGTCGACTCTTCGGCCTCACGGTGGGCGAAGCGGAAGTCGCCGTGCGCCTGACTGGCGGTGCAAGCCTAGGGGACATCGCGGATGAACTGTCGGTGTCCTATCAGACAGTCCGTACCCACCTGCAACACATCTTCGACAAGACGGATACCCACCGACAAGCCGAACTCGTCCGGCTACTGCTCACGGTCGGACCGTAGAGTTAACCGCCCGGGGAGGTGGCCGATGAACAGTGCCGAGATGTTCAACGCCGTCTCTCGGCATCTGCGCGCGGAGGGTGCGGGCGATGTCGAGGGTGCGGTCGCTGTGTACACCGATGACATCGAGCACGACGTCGTCGGATTTCCGGGAAGCCCGACGCGCGGAAAGGACGGGGCTCGCGCGTTCTACGACGAGTTGACTGCGAACTTCCGCACCGAAGGCGAGGAAGTGTTGCATCGCTTCGCGACAGACGACGCGGTGGTCTTGGATCAGGTGATGACGGGGATCGTGATCGGCTCGATGTTGGGTCTGCCGGGCAATGGCCGTCGCATCAGCTTCCGGATCTTGCACGTCTTCGAGTTCCGGGACGGGCTCGTCAGCCGCGAGAACGTCTGGCTGGACAGCGCGGCGATCGTCAATCAACTGAGCTGACCGCAACTCTCTCGCCCACTACGCCGAGCGTGCGTGTCTGTACGCCGACACGCCGCAATCTGCGTGCATTCGGCGCACGCTCAAGCGGCGCGAGCGTGACGCAACTGCGCATCGATGCGAGCGACGAACTCCCACGCCCGGTATCGGACGTCCTCGAACACGATCGAGATGACGACCCACCCGACTGCCTCGAGCGCTGCACGTCGCCTCCGATCCCGCTTCATGGCGTCCGGATCGCTGTGCCAATCGACCCCGTCATACTCGACGGCGAGCCGCGCCTTCGGCCAAGCGAAGTCGACGCGCCTGAGCTCTCGATTGCCGTCGATGATCTCGTACTGCAGTTCCGGCATCGGCAAGCCGCCGTCAATCATCGCCAGGCGCGCTTCGCTTTCCATCGGCGACTCCGCCAGCGCGTCGGCGAGCGGGATCAGTTCGCGCACCGCGACGATGCCACGCCGACCGGCCTGCTCAACCGCCGACCGCCAGAGTTCACTGCGACTACACGTTTCACTGCGCATCGCCGCGTCCAGTGTCGCCAGCGCCCGCGGCCGGCGCAGCCCGCGAGCAACCTCGACTGCGGTCCAAGCAGGAGACGTCACGGGTCGTCCGTTCACCATTACCAGCGGAGCGCTGTCGCGGCGATGCACAACCAGGCCGTCGGCGCATCGGAGCTGGCCGCCGGGCGGATTCAGGACGTGCAAGTCCACGGAGTCCTCCGTGTCGAAGCCGTGCCACGCAGCGGCGGTGCCGAGGCACACCGGCACCGTGTTGCCGCTCGACAGATCAAGCCCACGCAGGCGCAGCTCCTCCGTTGGCTCGCCGCAGCAATAGATGCCCTGCCATATGCGTTCCAGGACACCGCAATTGATGGCCGCCTCGAAACGACGTCTGCTTATATGAGCCAGGATTTGGCAACTCGTGGCTACGCCGCCTTGCTTGTCGAAGAGCTGCTCGAGTTCAGGTTGCATAGCGTGGATCATCGAAGCCGGCCCGTCGACGCGGTAGCCCCTGACGACCTATCTGTGGATGAATGAGCGGCTGTGCACAGTCGGCGCCCGCGAGGGTGCGCGAAATGTACGCATATTGCGGCGTGTCGGCGTACAGACACGCACACCCGCGGCAGTTAGAAGTCGGTGACCGCGTACATCAATGGAAAGGTGCCGGACTCCTGGCGGCCCGGGCCGATCACGCGCAACGGCGGCGGTAAACCCTTGCCGTCAGCCGCGTCGTTGAACTGTGCCGGATCGACCGCGCCAGCAAGCTGGTACGACTCGAGCGAGAACGGCAGGCTGTTCGACGTCGTGATCTCCGGCCCATCGGACAGCTGGAAGTGCAGGTGCGGTCCGCTCGAGTTTCCGGTGTTGCCCAGCTTGCCGATCACCTGACCCTTCTTCACCTCATCACCGGTCTTGACCGTGATGCTGCCCGGCTGCAGATGCGCGTAGGCGGCCCAGACGCCGGGCGAAATCTGAAGGGACACATGGTTTCCACTGTAATCCCGTGGCCCGCGCAGTCCGACCGCCGGCGTGTTCGGCGTCTGTTCACCCATCCCGTCGAATACCGCGGCGACGGAGCCGTCGGCGACCGCGACCACGTCGGCGCCGAAGCCATACCAGTGCTCGTTTCGGCTGCCATCACCGTCGAACAACTTGCCATCACGCAGCTGCACCCAGTCGACCGCGAACTCCTCGAACTTCTTGATGCTGTTGCCGTCCACCGCGATTCGCCCGCGCCGATGCGGCGATTCCGGCACGCAGCAGGAGTTGCCGTTTAGCCAGGTTTGACCCTTGAGCGGCGACGCGATGACAACCGGTGGGCGCGGGTCGACGTCAAGCTCCGGGCCGACGATGTCGCTCGTGCCCACGATCGATCCGACATCCGATGTGCCTGGGCGGTAACTGATTCGATGGTTGAGTCGGTCGGGCACCTTGTCTGTCGGCACCACAACGTCGATCACCGTGCCCAGCGCTCCGCTCGGCGGCACCACGGCGGTCGGCGGTCCGATGAACGCGGGCGTGGTGAACTTGGCGACGCCATCGCCGTCGAGCTTCAACAGCGATGCCCCGTCCGGTGCCAGCACCTCGATCGACGAGACCGTTACCGGCGCATTGAACATGCTCTGCAGGATCAGGTCGTACTCGAGATGAGTCTTGCCGTCGCTGCCGGCGAGCCGGATCGGCGGATTGACCGCCCACACCGTCAGCGCCGTTGTCGTCACTTCCGCCTGCGGCTGAGGCGTCACCGGTGATGACGGCGCCGGCGTGGGATCAGAAGTCGAACACGCTGACAGCGCCACGGCACAGACCGCGACGCGAATTACTGCATACATCGCGACAGCACCCGGCCGAACTGCAGCAGGCGTTGCATCTGAGCCAGGCCGCCGTTGTCGACGGACTTGTAGTAGCGGAAAGACTCGCAGAAGATGTCGGTTTCGGTGGCCGACTTCTGCCGCGACCGCGTGACGAGTTGGGTGTACATCCGCAGTCGCACTTCGGAGAGTCGGCGGGTGTCGTCGCTCAGCACCTCGTACTCGGCCGTCAAGACGTGGTCGGTGATCGTCGACAACAGGATTGTTCGGACCGACGCGTTCAGCACGCGCCGTTCGCGATCTTCGGCTGTGGACAGCTCGTCGTCGGCGCGCCACATGATCAGACGCTGGCCGTCGGTCAGCACGACCTCTTGCCACAGCGCTTCGCCCCACGACTCCTCGCTCGATCCGCGCGACATGATGAAGGACTTGATCGCAGCAAGGTCGATGACCGAACGCAGTTGGTCCAGGGCCAATTCGGGATCACGCAGGTATACCCTGGCCGCCTCCTCGACACTGGAGTACGGTGCCCAGTCCTGCGGAACGCCCATCTATGTCCCTTCCGAACTACCCCGCATCGCTGCCGACGCCGCCCGGATCTGCGGCGTCACTAACATCACCTGACCCAGCACACCGTTGACGAAACCAGGTGAGTCGTCGGTGGACAGCTGCTTGGCCAGCTCCACCGCCTCGTCGACGGCGACCGGTTCGGGAACGTCGTCGGCGTGCAGCAGTTCCCACACCGCCACCCGCAGGATCGCCCGGTCGACGGCGGGCAGCCTGTCCAGCGTCCAGCCCTGCAGGTGCGCCGAGATGAGGTCGTCGATGTGCGCGGCGTGCTCGGTCACTCCGCGTGCCACCGTCACCGTGTAGGCGTTCAGCGGCGAGACGTCGGATTCCTTCTCCGCCAAGGCATTTCGCGACTCGGCGACTTCAGCGGGGGTGATCCCCCGCGCCTCGGCCTCGAACAGCAGGTCGACGGCGCGTTTGCGGGCCTGGTGCCGGCCGCGATCACCCTTCCGGTCAGGCATTCACCCGGCCCAAGTAGCTGCCGTCGCGGGAGTCGACCTTCAGCTTGTCGCCGGTGTTGATGAACAGCGGCACCTGGATCTCGGCGCCGGTTTCGACGGTGGCCGGTTTGGTGCCTGCGCTGGACCGGTCGCCCTGCAGGCCCGGCTCGGTGTGCGTGACCTCGAGTTCGACGGTCACCGGCAGCTCGAGGTACAGCGGTGCGCCGTCGTGGAACGCGATCTGCACCGGCAGGCTCTCCAGCAGGAACTTGGCGGCGTTACCGACCAGTGAATCCGAGAGGTGATGCTGCTCGTAATCCGCCGAGTCCATGAACACGAAGTCGGAGCCATCGCGGTAGAGGTAGGTCGCGTCGCGCCGGTCGACGGTCGCGGTCTCCACCTTCACGCCGGCGTTGTAGGTCTTGTCGACGACCTTGCCGGACAGCACGTTCTTCAGCTTGGTCCGCACGAAGGCCGGTCCCTTGCCGGGCTTGACGTGCTGGAACTCGACGATCTGCCACAGTTGGCCGTCGATCTGCAGGACGAGCCCGTTCTTGAAGTCGGCGGTCGTTGCCACGTTCGGTCGTTCTCCTAGAGGATCGCCAGTTCTTTGGGGAACCGGGTGAGTAAGTCGGGGGTCTTGTCGCACACGACCAGCGTGTCCTCGATTCGGACGCCGCCCTGGTCGGGCAGATAGACACCTGGCTCGACGGTGACCGTAGAGCCAGCAAGCAGTGTACCGGCGGCTGACGCGCTGATTCCCGGCGCTTCGTGGATCTGCAGCCCGACACCATGGCCGAGCCCGTGGCTGAAGTTGTCGGCGTAGCCCGCTTCGGCGATGACCTGCCGCGACGCGCCGTCTACATCCTTGAGCGTGACGCCGGGCGCGAGCGCGTCACGGCCGGCTTGTTGCGCCGCAGCCACCAGCTGATAGATGTCGAGCTGCCACTGCGCGGCCGGCGCCAACACAAAGGTGCGGGTCATGTCGGAGTGATAACCGCACACCAGCGCACCGAAGTCGATCTTGACGAAGTCGCCGGCCGCCAGCGCCGCGTCGGTCGGCCTGTGGTGCGGGATCGCCGAGTTGGCCCCCGCCGCCACGATCGTTTCGAACGACACGCCGTCCGCGCCGTGGTCGAGCATGAGCGATTCGAGTTCGCGCGCCACCTCTTTTTCCGTCCGGCCTGCGCTCAGCCCGCCGCGCTCGACGAGATCCGTCAGCGCGGCGTCGGCCGCCTCGCACGCCAGCCGCAACAGCGCGACCTCGCCCGCGTCCTTGACCTCACGCAGCGCCTCCACCGTTCCCGCTGCCCGAACAAGCTCGGTGGAATCCCCAGCCGCCTTGCGCAGTGCGGCGAACCCGTCGACGGTCACCACATGGCTTTCGAACCCCACCCGCCGTGCACCGTCCTCGGCGGCGCGACCGGCCAGATGCGGCCCGCAGGCCCGTTCGATGACGATCTCCGCATCCGGGGCCTGCTGCGCGGCCTGAGTGCGATAGCGACCGTCGGTGGCCAGCACCGGAGTTTCGCGGTCGGCAAGGACCAGCAGCGCCGCGTTGGAACCCGTGAATCCCGACAGATAACGCACGTTGACCAGGTCGGATACCAGCATCGCGTCCAGCTCGGCGTCGATCAGCCGCTGGCGCAGCCGGTCCCGGCGCTGTGAAATAGTCACAGTTCATGAACCTACTCGCTAAGGTGTGGCCCCATGAGTAAGTGGTTACTGCGCGGACTGGTGTTCGCGGCCCTGATGGTGATCGTGCGGTTGCTGCAGGGGGCGTTGATCAACGCGTGGGAGACCAAGGCCGGATTGATCAGCATCGTGCTGGTCGTTCTCTACGCGGTCGTGGTGTTCATCTGGGGACTGAGCGACGGCCGCTCCGACGCGCGGGCCAACCCCGACCCTGACCGCCGCGGCGATCTGGCGATGACGTGGCTGCTGGCCGGGTTGTTCGCCGGTGTGGTGAGCGGTGCGGTGACGTGGTTCATCTCGCTGTTCTACAAGAGCCTCTACGTCGAGGCGCTGCTCAACGAGCTCACCACGTTCGCGGCGTTCACCGCGCTGCTGGTCTTCCTGTTCGCGGTCGCGGGCGTCGCGCTCGGCCGCTATCTGGTCGACCGCAAACTCGAAAAGCAGCCGCGTAAGCATCACGGCCTCGCCGAGGCCGCCGCCGACCAAGACCAAGACCGCGCCGACACCGACGTGTTCGCCGCCGTGCGCCATCCCGGCGCGGACGAGCGCACCGAGCGCACCGAGAGCACCGAGCAGACCGCGCCGACCCAAGCGCGTCGCGAGGAGCGGTAGCGGCCTGACTGCTATTCGGCGGCCGGCACCGGCGGTCGTTCCTCGCCCAGGCTCGCTAGGTACCGCAGCGCCAACACGTAGCCCTGCACTCCGAGGCCGATGATCACACCGGTGGCCACCGCGCTGATGTAGGAGTGATGCCGAAACTCTTCGCGAGCATGCACATTGGAGATGTGCACCTCGATCAGCGGCGCCCGCAACTCGGCGCACGCGTCGCGCAACGCCACCGACGTGTGGGTCAGCGCACCGGCGTTTAGAATCACCGGATCGCCCGCATCAACAGCCGCGTGAACCCAGCCCAGCAGGTCGGCTTCGCTGTCGCTTTGGCGTACAACGGCTTTCAGACCTAGTTCGCCGGCTTCCCGTTCGATCAACGCCACGAGGTCGTCGTGCGTCGTACTGCCATAGACCTCAGGCTCGCGTCGCCCAAGCCGACCCAGGTTGGGACCATTGAGCACAAGCACGGTTGTCACTGCGCCACCTCCGCGTAAGCCGCCGCCAGCAGCGACGGATCCGGCCCTTCCAGACGTCCGGGCTTGGACAGCCCGTCGAGTACCACAAATCGCAGCACGCCAGCACGCGTCTTCTTGTCGCCGGCCATGTATTCCAGCAGTTGCGGTAGAGCGTCGGCGTCGTAGGTCACCGGCAAGCCCAGCGAGGTCAGAACCGACCGGTGCCGGTCGGCGGTCTCGTCATCGAGACGTCCTGCCAGCCTGCCGAGTTCGGCCGCGAACACCAGGCCAACCGACACCGCGGCACCGTGTCGCCACTGATAGCGCTCGCGCCGTTCGATCGCGTGCGCGAGCGTGTGCCCGTAGTTGAGGATCTCGCGCAGCTGCGATTCTTTCTCGTCGGCGGCGACGACCTCGGCCTTGACCGCGACCGCGCGCCGAATCAGCTCCGGCAACACAGTGCCCGTCGGGTCGAGCGCGGCTTCGGGGTCGGCCTCGATCAGATCGAGAATCACGGGGTCGGCGATGAAGCCGGCCTTAACAATTTCGGCCATGCCGGCGACGATCTCGTTGCGCGGCAGGGTTTCCAGGGTGGCCAGATCGATGAGCACGGCAGCCGGTTGATGAAACGCACCGACCAGGTTCTTACCGGCATCCGTGTTGATTCCGGTCTTACCGCCGACCGCCGCGTCGACCATGCCGAGCAGCGTGGTGGGCACGTGCACGATGTCCACGCCACGCAACCACGTGGCGGCGGCAAAACCCGCGACGTCGGTGGCCGCTCCCCCGCCGAGGCTGATGATTGCGTCCTTGCGGCCAACACCGATGCGGCCCAACACTTCCCAGATGAAGCCGACAACCGGAAGTTCCTTGCCGGCTTCGGCGTCTGGAATCTCGATGCGGTGCGCGTCTATTCCCTTGTCCGACAGGTGGTTCCGGATCGCTTCGGCGGTCTGCGCCAGCGCCGGCTGATGCAGGATCGCGACCTTGTGCCTGCCATCCAGGATGCGAACCAATTCGCCCAGCAGACCGGTGCCGATGATGACCGGATAAGGTGGGTCGACCAGAACGTCGACTGTCACCGGCTCAGTCACGGTGTCCTTTCGTGTTTCTGGCGGCGACAGCCGCAGGTGTCGGTGGGGCTTCAGTGATCGGCTCCGGCGTCAGTGACGACGGTCCACGGCGCCACGGCGGTCTGCGCCGCCGGCGCTGCGATCGTGGCGCGTCGGGATTTTCCAGCCGCTCGACGATGTGGCGCACCACCGCACCCGGATTGCGGCGGTTGGTGTTGACGCGCATCGTGGCGGCCCGCCGGTACAGCGGAACCCGTTCGGACATCAGATCGCGGTACTTCTGGGCGGGGTCAGGGCCCGCCAGCAACGGGCGGACGGCGCCGCCCGTGGTGCGCCGAATCCCTTCGGCCGCGCTGATTTCGAGAAAGATCACAGTGTGACCGGCCAGCGCGTCGCGGACGCCCGGTGAGGTGATCGCGCCGCCGCCAAGCGAAATAATGCCGTCGTGCTCGGCAAGCGCGGCGCGCACCACTTGTTCCTCGACGCGGCGGAATTCGGGCTCGCCGTCGTTGCTGAAGATGTCGGCGATGGTGCGGCCCGTTGTCTCGACGATCTTGGCGTCGGTGTCGAGCAGCGTCAGGTCCAGCGCCTTGGCCAGCCGACGTCCGATGGTGGACTTGCCAGATCCTGGCATGCCCATCAGTACCGCCTTGGGCGCCATCAGCCCGACGCCTGCGTCGGTTGCGTGGCCGGCTCGCGGTCCGCCACCGAGCGCAGGTACGTGTCGATGTTGGCCCGCGTTTCGGCGAGCGAGTCGCCGCCGAACTTCTCCAGGGTGGCGCGGGCCAGCACCAGCGCGACCATCGTCTCGACCACCACGCCCGCGGCAGGCACAGCGCACACATCGGAGCGCTGATGGATCGCGACGGCCTCGTCGCCTGTGGCCATGTCGATGGTGGCCAGCGCCCGCGGCACGGTCGAGATCGGCTTCATCGCGGCGCGTACGCGCAACGGCTGGCCGTTGGTCATGCCGCCCTCGAGACCGCCGGCCCGATTCGTCGAACGCATCACACCGTCGGGGCCCGGGTACATCTCGTCGTGGGCGACGCTGCCACGCCGGCGCGCGGTTTCGAAACCGTCGCCGATCTCGACGCCCTTGATCGCCTGAATGCCCATCACCGCCCCGGCCAGTTGACTGTCGAGCCGATTGTCGCCACTGGTGAATGAGCCGAGCCCGACGGGCAGCCCGTGGGCGACCACCTCAACGATGCCGCCGAGCGTGTCACCGTCCTTCTTGGCGGCCTCGATCTCGGCGATCATCAGCTTCTCGGACTCTTCATCGAAGGCCCGAACCGGGCTCGCATCGACGGCCGCCAAGTCCGAGGCCTGCGGCGGCGGGCCGTCGTAGGGCTTGGACGTGCCGATGGAGATGACGTGCGACACCACCTCGACGCCGAGCGCCTCCTTCAGAAACGCCCTGGCGACGGTTCCGGCGGCGACGCGCGCGGCGGTTTCGCGGGCGCTGGCGCGCTCGAGCACCGGGCGGGCGTCGTCGAAGCCGTACTTGAGCATGCCTGCGTAGTCGGCGTGGCCGGGCCGTGGTCTGGTCAGCGGTGCGTTGCGGGCGACGTCGAGTTCTGCGGGGTCGACCGGGTCGGGGGCCATCACGGTTTCCCACTTGGGCCACTCCGTGTTGCCGACCTCGATCGCGATCGGGCCGCCGAGAGTGACCCCATGACGGACGCCGGCCAGCACGGTGACCTGGTCCTGCTCGAACTTCATCCGGGCGCCGCGGCCGTAGCCGAGACGGCGGCGGGCCAGCTGGCCCGCTATGTCGTCAGAGGTGACGCGGACGCCGGCGACCATGCCTTCGACCACGGCCACCAGCGCGCGGCCGTGGGATTCACCAGCAGTGGTCCATCGCAACACGCGTCCCATCTTCCCATGACGCGCTTGTCCAGCCGAAATCGCTTTCTAGAGGGCCAGGCCGGCCAGGACGCGGCCGATCTCGACGACTGCGTCACGGTGGGCGGCCTTCTGGTCGTCGGCGCGGGCGACGATCATCGCGGTCTCACACAGCGCGCCATATAAGAAGTGGGCCAGCGGGCCCGGCTTGCGCGGCGCGATCCGGCCGGCGTCGGCCGCGCGGGAGATCGCGAGCTCCATCATCTCGAGCAAGGGAGATTCGAGCTGACGGATCTTCTCCCAGCCGATCGCGGCGGATGCGTCGAGCAGGATGATCCGCTGCAGCCCAGGATCAAGACACTCATCCAAGAAAGCCCGGCATCCCGCGTGGAAGGCGTCCCACGGATCCTTCTTGCGTCCGTACGCAGTCGCGAGCGGCAGTGCTATTCGTTCGACCTCGCGGCTGAATACGGCCTCGAACAGTTGCCGCTTACCGTCGAAGTGGTGGTAGACGGCACCCTTCGTGACGCCTGCCCTGCCCGCCACCGCGTCGAGCGAGGTGGCGTCGTAGCCGTCGCGGGCAAAGAACTCGCGCGCCGCGTCGACGAGCGCGCCGGTGGTCGCCTCGGTCCGCTCGGCCTGGGTCCGTCTCGCCACCTTCGTCGCCACGGCCTGACCATAGCCGGTGTTCACGTATGTTCCGGCACCAACGCGATCAGCGCGGTCGAGCCACCTCAAAGCACCCGATACATCCGGTAATCGATGTGGTTAGGCGACAGGATGTTATAGCCGAGCGCAACCACCTCGGACAGCCACGCGTACCGCTCATCCGAGGTCTCGAACTTCGGAGTGGTGCGGATGTAGGTCTCCGCGAATGGGAGCACCTCGCCCGCGGCCAGTCGTTGCACACCGTCGGCCGGAATCTTGACGACGCCGCGGGTTTCGTAGTGGATCAGAGCACCGTCGTGTGTGCGCAGGGTGGCGCGAACGTCGACGCGCCCCACACCGTCACTGCCGACGATGAGCCAGTCTCCCCCACCGGGCAGCACCTCGCCGCGCAGCTTTGGCCCTTCGATCACACCGCCGGTCGTGATGAATGTCATCCGGGAGCCGACGGGTGTCGAGATCGGTTGCGCCGGTTGCAGATTCACGTGCATGTCGAACAGATGCTCGGCGGGCAGCGCGGTGACGAGCGGCAGCTGGTCCACTGGTATTGCGGTAGTCATGCGTTCACCGCGCCCAACGCCGCCTGCAGCTGCATGGCGTCGACGAACGTGTCCTTGCGGGCCACCAGCCCGTCCGGCGAGACGTTGACCACATCGAGGCAGTCGAAGCGGATGTCGCCGGAAATCAACGCCCAGTCGAGGATCCAATGATCCTCGCCGTAGAGCACCCGGTAGGTCTCCCACGTGAGGTTGGGGAACTGCTCGAAGATCTCGGCGAACGCGGCACGCACGGCCTCGCGGCCGACTGCAGCTTCGGTACCGAGGTGCGTCCAGAACCGGGTGTCCTCGGTGTGCAGCGCGACGATCGCGTCGGGGTCGCGCGCCGCCCAGGCGGCGAAGTAGCGCTCCGAAATGGCTTTTAGATCCTGCTGGGTGATTTGCATACCCGCAGTATGTACTAACCTACCCTAAGTACGCAAGTAGGCTCCGACAGACCTCCCGACTGTGGGCTGGATCGCGGCCAATGTGGCGCCCAATCCCACCGTCGTGGTCGTCTTGCCAACACCGCCCTTCTGGGACAGCACTGCGATGGTGAACGGCCCGCCACGCACCGGCTGATTGACGCGGTCGACTATCGCCCTGTGAGTCGTCTCAGCCGCAGACTCGCCGGGATTCAAACC
>Ga0075428_100005463_pt1 | contig 14134 bp, 14 predicted proteins | sample RhiMetdeltSRZDD2_FD_75291 | JGI IMG/M metagenome (GOLD analysis project Ga0075428, IMG submission 75291) | Populus rhizosphere microbial communities from Tennessee, USA - Rhizosphere MetaG P. deltoides SRZDD2 | ecosystem: Host-associated > Plants > Roots > Rhizosphere > Soil | place: USA...
GGTCGAATTGCACTCCCGCTTACTTTTGAGGCTTTTGTTGATGGTCAAGCATTTGTTGGACCAAAAACACATTATGGTCAACTCGCAATGCCGCTTGCTTTTGGTAAACAAGTTATTGGCCAGCGCAAAACGTTTGGACAAATTACGGCTCCTTTTATTTTCGGATCAGCTTCTCAAGGACAACGACGAACATTTAGCACTTTCGAACTTCCGATTGATTTTGAAGCTATGATCAAATCTGGACGTGTTGATGTTCACGGCGTTCTTGATATGGATCTCGTCCTAACAATAGATGTAAAGGGAAACATAAAGCTGTTTGGAATAATTTTGAACGACGCTTTCAATCTTTATCTTGGCGATCAAGATGTTCTAGCTGCTTATGTCGGTAGCCAGAAAGTATGGCCATGACCATATAAGGAGGATCGATGGGAAGAGAAAGAGATGGATTGGGAGAACGAGAACGACAGGATCAAGAAAAAGCAGAAGAAAATCGAAAAAGGCAGATTCGTCAGGGAGTTATCTCTGAAGGTGGAGAAGAAGTAGAAGGACAGGCACAGGAACAGCCGCAGGAACCACAGGAGCCGTCACAGGAATCACCGCAGGAACCAGAACAGCAGCAGAAATAGGAGGTGAGATGCGCGCCACCGAAGTTGTAGAAAATTTGCTTTCTCATCATGGCGTCAAGGGAATGCGGTGGGGCGTTCGTCGGAAGGCTACAGTAGGAGCACAAGAAGTTGTTGTTCGAGATTCAAGAGTAGGAAAAAGACTTAAAACTTCTGGCGGCGCTGGGCATCCAGCATCTCGTGAGGCTGTAAGCGCACGTAAAATCGGACAAGTAGGAAAGAAAAGCGGCCTCAAAGCGCTTACCGATCAAGAGCTTCAAGAATACGCAAAGCGAATTCAACTTGAACAAAATGTAAAACGACTTCAGTATTCCGATTCAAGCGCACCAAGAAAATTTATTCTTACTCTTCTTGGGCAAACAGGTAAAAATACAGCTCAAAACGCGGCTAACGAAGTTGCATCACAACAGGTCAAGAAACGTCTAATTAAAATGGGCGCACTAGCTGCTGCTTAAATGGGGGGTTAAATTGGGCCTCTCTAATACCGCGATACCGATTTATTATGGTCGATTTCGTGAAGCAGTTATTCGAGGTGAGATTCCGGTTAATCGTGAAATTTCTCTGGAGATGAATCGAATTGACTCGCTCATCGATAATCCGAATATCTATTATGACGATGAAGCGGTTGAGGGATTTATTCGCTATTGCGAAGGAGAATTAACTCTAACTGACGGATCTGATTTACATCTGCTCGATTCATTCAAACTTTGGGCCGAACAAATCTTCGGTTGGTACTATTTCGTTGAGCGCAGCGTCTATATCCCGACCAAAGATAATCATGGCGGGCATTATGAGAAACGACTAATCAAGAAACGCCTAACGCTCAAACAGTATCTGATAGTCGCTCGTGGAGCCGCCAAGTCGATGTACGAGTCGGCGATTCAAAGTTTCTTCTTGAACGTCGATACGTCGACCACACATCAGGTCACCACGGCACCGACGATGAAACAGGCAGATGAGGTCGTCTCACCGATTCGTACTGCGATTACGAGAGCTCGCGGACCGTTGTTCAAGTTCTTGACTGAAGGATCGCTTCAGAACACAACCGGATCCAGAGCCAATCGAGTAAAACTGGCTGCGACAAAGAAGGGTATTGAGAACTTTCTTACTGGCTCATTGCTTGAAGTCCGTCCTATGGCAATTAATAAGCTACAGGGATTGCGCCCGAAGATCTCTACGATCGACGAATGGTTGTCTGGTGATCTTCGAGAAGATGTAGTTGGTGCAATTGAGCAAGGAGCTTCTAAGCTAGAGGACTACTTGATTGTCGCTGTCAGCTCCGAAGGAACTGTCAGAGCAGGTTCTGGTGATACCATCAAAATGGAGCTTCAGGACATTCTCAAAGGCGAGTACTTCGCACCTCACATTTCTATCTGGCATTACAAACTTGATGAAATTGAAGAAGTTGCCGACCCGGCCATGTGGGTGAAGGCTAATCCAAATCTAGGAGCAACCGTATCTTATGAAACATATCAGCTTGACGTGGAACGTGCTGAAAAGGCTCCGGCATCTCGGAATGATATACTCGCAAAACGTTTTGGGATTCCAATGGAGGGTTATACGTACTTCTTTACGTACGAGGAAACTCTCCCTCATCGTCATCGAGAATTTTGGCAAATGGTTTGTTCCTTGGGCGCGGATCTATCTCAAGGTGATGATTTCTGTGCGTTCACTTTTCTTTTCCCGTTAGGACGTGAAAAATACGGGATCAAGACACGAAGCTATATCACTGAACTTACGTTGATGAAACTTCCAGCAGCTATGCGACAAAAGTATGAAGAATTCATCAATGAAGGAAGTCTTCATGTGATGCCAGGAAACATTCTTGACATGATGGAAGTATATGAAGATCTCGATCGTTTTATTCTGACTTCTGAGTATGACGTTCGCGCTCTTGGTTATGATCCATATAACGCAAAGGAATTTGTTACTCGTTGGGAAGCGGAGAATGGACCGTTTGGAATTGAGAAAGTCATTCAGGGAGCCAAGACAGAATCAGTTCCACTAGGTGAGCTCAAAATTATGAGTGAAGAGCGACTTTTGATTTTCGATCAAGCCCTTATGTCATTTGCGATGGGTAACGCGATTACGTTGGAAGATACTAACGGAAATCGCAAGCTTTTGAAAAGGCGACAAGATGAGAAAATCGATAATGTCTCTGCTCTTTTAGACGCTTGGGTTGCATACAAAGTAAACAAGGAGGCCTTCGAGTGATTCCTGTCGAAAAGCCAGGGTCTCCGTCGGAGATTTTGGAACATCATGGTGTCAAAGGAATGAAGTGGGGAGTTCGTAATCGATCCGAAGCGGGTATCGTTACAAGAAGTAGAGCAAAAACCGAGGGAAAAAAAGCTTATAAATCAGAAATTGCTCGCGCTAGATCAGCATCAGGTCAATCAAAAAATCTTACACCCGGTATTGTTACAAGAAGTAGAGCAAAAACTGCGAAGAAAGCGGCCTATAAATCAGAAATTGCTCGCGCGCGCGCGTCTAGTCCTAATGTTTCAGCAAACGCTAAATTTAAACAGAAATTTCCTACGAGCGCTACAAGGACACGAGCGATTAAACAGGCACGTGTTCAAGAACAAGCTATGCGTTTGAAAGCTGCGAGCGAAACAAATCCGGCTAAACGAGACAAGTTGGTAAAGGCATGGATGGATAGTCCCGATAGGGCAATCGCTCTTCGTACGACTCGAGGGGAGAAAGTAGTACTAGGAGTATTGGCCGGTGCTCTTGCGGTACCAACGCTAGGAGGATCGGTAGGTGTACTTGCTGGATATTCTGGCGCTAGTGTTGCGATTCGTAGAGGTATTGAAAGAGGACAAGCTAAACGAGCGCGTCAGTAAGTAGAAGTAGAGAGGAGGTGAGCTGTGGCGCGATTTGGTGATGCGTTAAAGCACGCCTGGAATATTTTCAGTAATCAAGAAGATCAACGACCAAAATCTTCGCCTTGGCCAGTTCAACCTGATACTGGTGATAATAATTATTATGGCGTAGCTTCAGGATCAAGACCGGATCGCGTAAGACTTCGACTTCCTAGCTCACGAACAATAATTACCTCAATTTATACACGTCTTAGTATTGATGTCGCTTCGGTTGATATGCGTCATGTGCGAACAGATAGTCAAAAAAGATACGTTGAAGATATTGATAGCGCTCTTAATAATTGTTTGACGATTGAAGCCAATATTGATCAAGCTGCGCGCGCTTTTAGACAAGATATTGCTACGACTCTTTTTGATAGAGGTGTCGCAGCGCTTGTTCCGGTCGATACGTCAATTAGTCCCGAGAAAACGGGCGGGTTTGAGATTTTGACGCTTCGTGTTGGTGATATTGTAACTTGGTATCCAAAACATGTAAAAATAAGTTTGTATAACGAAGCGATCGGAAAACGACAAGACGTTACTTTGGAGAAAACAGCGGTTGCTATTGTTGAAAATCCGCTGTATTCGGTAATGAATGAGCCGAATTCAACTCTTCAACGTCTACTTAATAAACTTGAATTGTTGGACGCTATTGATAATCAATCTGCTTCTGGAAAACTTGATCTTATTATTCAACTTCCATATGTGATTAAATCTGAAGCTCGTAGACAAGCGGCAGAGCAGCGTCGTGCGGATATTGAGTTTCAACTTAGAGATAGTCAATACGGTATCGCCTATACAGACGCAACTGAAAAGATCACTCAGCTTAATCGTGCGGCCGAGAATAATTTGATGAGTCAAATCGAATACTTGACGGCAATGCTTTATGGTCAGCTCGGTTTGACCGAACAGGTTATGAATGGTACGGCCGATGAAAAGGCGATGTTGAATTATTGGAATCGTACAATTGAACCAGTTCTTACCGCTGTTACTGAAGCCATGCGACGTACCTTCTTGACCAAAACTGCTCGAACACAAAGACAAACAATTATGTTCTTCAGAGATCCGTTTCGTCTGGTTCCGGTTGAGAACATTGCTGAGATTGCTGATAAGTTTACTCGCAATGAGATTATGTCGTCGAATGAGATGCGACAAGTGGTTGGTCTAGCTCCACATCCAGATCCGAAGGCTGATCAGCTACTGAATAGCAACATGCCTCAAGGAAGCCCGACACCAACTGGAGTTGTGGTTAAAGAAAACGGAGTGGTGGCCGAAGAAAAGATTATGGCTGATCCAAGACTGAGGAGGAGCATTCAAAATGGGAGCTGAGGCTACGCCTGATTTTAGCGGCTATGCCACGAAGGCTGGTCTTAGATGCTCAGATGGCCGAATGATCACGCCTGATGCGTTTAAACATCAGGACAAAGAGACTGTTCCACTGGTCTGGCAGCATGGTCACAACGAACCGGGCAATGTACTTGGCCATGCAATTCTCGAGCATCGTGAAGACGGCATTTATGCCTACGGATTCTTCAATGATACCGATCAGGCAAAGAATGCCAAGACACTAGTACATCATAAGGATATTAAATCACTTTCTATTTATGCTAATGGACTTACCGAGAAAGCTAAGCAGGTTCTTCACGGATTTATTCGTGAGGTAAGCCTGGTATTGTCAGGCGCAAATCCTGGCGCACTTATCGATAATATTACTTTGGCTCACGCTGATGGTGAAATGGTCACGTTGGAAGATGAAGCAATTATTTATACCGGTTTGGAACTTCAGCATGATGATAATGATGATGATGATGAAAAGCCAGATGAGGTAGAACATCAATCTAACGACGATAATTCCGAAGAAGATCTAACGGTTCAAGAAGTTTATGATTCGATGACTCCTGAACAAAAGGATGTTGTTCATTATATGGTCGGCGCTGCCCTTGAGCTTGAAGAGGAAGTTGTCGACGAAGGTGCCAAAGAAGTGAAACAAAGTAGTGAAGAGGAGTCTACATCAGAACTTGTCCATGATGATAATAATGAAGAGGAAGGACGGCGCATGTCCCGTAACGTCTTCGAGCAAGAGAGCGGAGGCAAAAAGGAAGAGGAGCATACTCTCACTCATGATGCGATCCAGGGAATCGTTGCTGATGCTCAGAGAAGCGGATCGTTGAAAGAAGCCGTCGAGCATTATGCAATTAAGCACGGCATCGAGAATATTGAGCTCCTCTTCCCGGATGCCCGTTCAGTCACCGATACTCCAGAGTTCGATTCACGGAGAGTTGAGTGGGTTTCTAACGTTATGAATGGAACCAAGCACTCGCCGTTCTCTCGTATTAAGTCTCTGGTTGCCGATCTTACCTTTGATGAGGCTCGCGCACGCGGTTACATCAAGGGAAATTTCAAGAAGGAAGAATGGTTCTCAATTTCGAAGCGTAGCACGACCCCCAGCACGGTCTACAAGAAGCAGAAGCTGGATCGCGACGATATCATCGATATCACCGATTTTGATATCGTGATGTGGCTTAAAGCCGAGATGCGTCTTATGCTCGACGAAGAGCTTGCTCGCGCTGTTCTTATTGGAGACGGTCGTGCGGTCGATGATGACGACAAGATCAAGGATCCGATGGGCGCCAGTGAGGGCGCAGGTGTTCGTTCAATTCTTTATGATCATGATCTCTATGCTTCGGTGATCAATGTCGATGACTCCGCACCGCCAGTAGAGGTTGTCGATGCGATTGTTGGATCTATGCAATATTACAAGGGCTCGGGTTCTCCGACGTTCTATACGACGATTCAAACCCTTACCTCGCTCTTGCTGGCACGAGATCCACAGGCAAATCAGCGCTATTGGAAGACTCCGGGAGAGTTGGCTTCCGAGATGGGTGTCGCAGCCATCGTTACGGTCGAGGTTATGGAGAGTGAGCCTGATCTTCTCGGTATTATCGTGAATTTGAAGGATTATACGATTGGTGCCGATAAGGGCGGAGAGGTTAATTTCTTCGACGACTTCGATATCGATTACAACCAGTACAAGTACCTGTACGAGACTCGCATTTCCGGTGCTCTGACGAAGATCCGCTCGGCTATGGTCATCAAGAGGGCGCCTTCCGGTTATGCGCTGGTTACGCCAGTGAAGCCCACTTTTGATGGCACAGTAGTTACCGTTCCGACCACCTCAGGTGTCGTGTACAAGAATAAGGATACCGGAACGACTCTTACTACGGGAGCTCCGACCACTCTAGCTGAGGGCGATTCGCTTACAGTTCAGGCCGAACCGGCAGCCGGTAAGTACTTCGCAAATAACCAGGACGATGAATGGACGTTCAAGAACACGGCGTAAGGTAAATTCGCTATGACACGATTCTTTGGTCGCGTTGGTTACGGAGAAACAATAGAAGCTGCACCTGGTGTTCACGTTGATCAGATTGTTGAGCATTTATATTATGGAGATGTCGTTCGAAATACGAGGCAACTTCAAGAAGGAGAAAGTCTCAACAAAGATCTCAGTGTACAAAATTCGATTAGTATTGTAGCCGATGCATATGCCAATGATCATTTCTTTGCCATTCGTTATGTGGAATGGGCGGGGGTTTTGTGGACAGTTTCAAATGTCGAAGTACAGAGCCCCCGTCTTCTGCTTAGATTAGGGGAGGTGTACAATGGGCCAACGCCTACAGTTGCACCAACTCCTTGAAACGTTTGTAGAGAATGTGTATTTTCAGCCACCGACTAATGTACAGCTGAAATATCCTTGCATTATCTATCAACGGGACTTCGCAGAGACTAAATTTGCGGATGACATACCGTATAATCATCGATTGAGGTATATGGTTACTGTTATTGATCAAGATCCTGATAGTGAAATTCCAGGTAAAGTAGCTTCAATTCCGATGAGTCTATTTAATCGGTTTTATACAGCCGATGATCTAAATCACGACGTTTACAACGTATTCTTCTAGGGAGAAAGGACTAAAATGGTGCCCTTGACTTGGGACCAGATTGGCGAAAGGTTGTACGAAACTGGTGTAGATCACGGAGTCTTGTACCTTCCCGACGTTGCTGGCGTTTATAATACCGGTTTTGCCTGGAACGGTCTAACGACTGTTACCGAAACGCCCTCTGGTGCTGAAGCTTCTCCGCAGTATGCAGATAACATCAAGTATCTGAATCTAATCTCCGCTGAGGAGTTCGGATGCACGATCGAAGCGTTCACCTATCCGGAAGAGTTTGCAGAATGCGATGGTACAGCTCTTCCTGAGCCGGGTGTCGCCGTTGGACAGCAGGGTCGAAAGATCTTTGGTCTGAGCTTTAGGACACGAGTCGGTAATGACGTCGAAGGAACGGAGTTCGGGTACAAGCTCCATTTGGTTTACGGGTGCCAGGCCGCTCCATCGGAGAAGGCCTATGCCACGATCAACGATTCACCCGAAGCCCTTGCGTTTAGCTGGGAGGTTACGACTACACCGGTACCTGTTACAGATTATAAGCCTACTTCTCTAATTGTGATCGATTCAACGGTTGTTGATCCAGCGGATCTCGCATCACTTGAAGCTTTGTTGTATGGTCAAGCTGCAGTTGAACCGGCCCTTCCAACACCAGACGCAGTGATTACTCTATTTGCTGGTCCTTAAATTCCGGCAGGAGGCTGGGGAATGCTCATAATTACTGTCCCAGGTATCGAACATTTCGATGAAGAGTCACAAGAATTCGTTACTCGAGGTGACATAACTTTGCAGATGGAGCATTCTCTGGTCTCACTGTCAAAATGGGAGTCAAAATACGAAAAACCTTTTCTAGGCAAAAGCGACAAGACAACAGAAGAAGTCCTTGACTATGTAAAACTGATGACGTTGACTCCTAATGTTCCAGAGGAAGTTTTTCTCAAGCTTTCTGAAGACAATATTAATGACATTAATAGCTATATTGATGCCAAGATGAGTGCTACTTGGTTCAATGAACCTCCAGGTGCCCCAAGAAGTAGAGATGTCATTACGGCCGAGCTCATTTACTATTGGATGATCGAATTCAATATTCCCTTTGAGTGTGAAACGTGGCATTTGAATCGGTTGTTCACTCTAATTCGAGTTTGTAATATCAAGCAAGCAAAGCCAAAGAAGATGAGTCGCTCTGAAATCGCAGCTCGGAATCGAGAACTCAATGCTCAACGCAGAGCACAGCTTGGTACTAAAGGCTAGAAAGGGGGTGGCATGGCAACTCTCGTTTGGGATCAAGTTAGTGAACGAGTTTATCAGACGGGTATCGATCATGGAGTTCTTTATCTTCACGACGGCACGGTAGCCGTTTGGAACGGGCTCATTGATGTCGAGGAATCTACTAATTCCGAATTGAAATCGTTTCATCTTGATGGGGTTAAGTATTTGGAGAATTTGATCCCGGGGGATTTTTCAGGAAAATTAAGAGCATTTACCTATCCTGACGAGTTTGATTCGGTTAACGGGATTGCCAGACTCGGCACCTCTCCTGGATTAGCTTACTACGACCAACCGTCAAAAAGTTTTAATTTATCGTATAGAACAAGAATTGGTAATGATGTTGAAGGAATTGATTATGGTTACAAAATTCACGTTCTTTATAACATCTTTGCTAATCCGGATAGTTACGCATTCAGTACTCTTCAAGATTCACCTAAACCATCGGAATTCAGTTGGTCTTTGAGTGGAACGCCGCCAAAATTGCTAAATTTTAGACCAACAGTTCACATTTCGATCGATTCAAGAGATACACCTCCAGAAATTTTAAAGATGTTGGAAGATATGCTCTATGGAACCGAGATTAATAGTCCTCGTCTTCCATCACTTCAAGAAATCGCCGAATTTTATGGATATCTAGGTGCGCTTATCATTGTTGATCATGGTGGTGGCACTTGGTCTGCTATTGACGAATCAGATACGTATATTACTATGATCGACGATACCACTTTTCAAATCGACAATGCAGATGCGACATATTTGGATGCGGATACATATGAAATTTCATCCACGAATGTTGGCGAGTAAAATTAAGGAGGTGAAATGGCTACAATTACTGGTCTTACTGCCGAAAGAATGTTGGAAATTGAAGCGTCTTCGGTTATTGAGGGCGAGATTATTGATGGTAACTTAATTCTTACCAAACACGACGGAACAACGATTAATGCCGGTCCTGTAATTGGCCCTCCGGGTCCAGTGGGTCCAGTGGGTCCAGCTTCGGTTGGTGCTATTCCAGGCGAAGTCAAACTTTGGCCCGGGGATACGCTTCCGCTTCTTGCGACGTATGGTAAATGGGTATGGGCGGACGGAGCATATTATCCGGTTGCAGATCATCCAAAAGCTGCCGATCATATTGCCGATCAGTGGCGCGTTTTCGCTGGGGCTAGTGATCCCGGTCCTCTTAATTTTCGTGTACCGGATATGCGAGGTTTGGTACCAGCCGGATTGGATGCAATGCCTGGTGGTTCACGGGCCAATCGTATGACTCGATCCGACGCAATTATATTAGCAAGAAAGACTGGAAAAGAAACACATAAAATTGAGATTTCTGAAATGCCGAATCATGGACATGGCGGCGGAAATCATAATCACACCGATTCTGGTCATGATCACGGCCCATATCCGAATACAGGTGGTGGTCAATTTCTTTCTACGGTAAATTCATTCAATTCGCGTCATTCCGAGGCCCTACCAGTTAGTCCAGAAGTAGGACCACAGGATTTGTGGATTGCGCCAAGAACTGCTATAGGTAATGCTGCGATTCAGTATAGTGGAAATACGATTGCTCCTGAAGGTGGAGATGGTGGGCACGAAACTGTGCAGCCAACAGTCATGGTTCCTTACATAGTTTATCTAGACGTGGTGTAAAATGAGATTCGAACTCGCTGGAAGTTTAGTTCGTCCTGATCCATTGGTTATCAAATTTAACGCCAATCAAAACTTCGACGTTCAAAAGTATATCGATATGGGTTATACGCATTTCGATGTAATTTGTATTGGTGGCGGAGGAGGAATGGGTGGGGGTATCAATACTGCAAATACCGGCACTCTAGTTAGAAATTATGGTGGAGCTGGTGGTGGAGGAGGATTCCATCGAGTTCGAGGCTTGTTGTCAGCTCTACCTGCTAGTGTTCCTGTTGTTATTGGGCTTGGTGGTGTTTTGGGAACTGAACATGCCAGTAACCCCGCTCTTACTACCGACGGCGGCGATGGGGGATATTCATCGTTTAACGATACCACTTGTCGCGCTTCGGGGGGTAAGGGTGGTAAGAGAGCCCAATCAAATTCTCTAACTATCGCCACTCAAGCGCATGGCGGAGACGGTGGAATAGGGAATCGTATTATTGCTGGCGGTGGAGCTGTAGGTGGAATCGCTGGTACTCCAACAGCAACTGGTCCTGGTGTTCTTGGTGAAGCAGGAGCTGACGGAACGTTTTTCCAAAACATCGGTCAAGGGGGCGGAGGTGGAGCCGGTGGAGTGGGTAAATATGGCTCCGGAGGAATTACCTGCAATGCAGCTACGGCCGGAGGACGTGGTGCGTATAATCCTGGTGACACGTCCGTTTATGGGCCAGGAGATAGTCCAGGGATTGATCCAAACAGCGGAGCCCAGAACGTTGTACCTGGAGGTGCAAGTGGGGCTAAAGCTTCTCCCCTAAACGGATTGCCTTCTATTTATGGTCAATCTCGAGGGGAACGTCTTGCTGGTGACCTGGGTGCTGTAATTCTTCGTCTTACCGCGGAATGATGTCATATGATTACCTTTACAGAGAAAGGTTCTTTCAATAATACGGAAACATATTTGAGAAAATTAAAGACCAAAGATCTACTTGCGGTTTTGAACAAATACGGCCATCAAGGGGTAGTGGCGCTTTCCAACGCTACACCTAGAGACTCCGGCTTAACCGCGGAATCTTGGTATTACTCAATTGTCCAGCGACCGGGATATTACTCGATTCGTTGGCACAACAGAAATGAAAGAAATGGAATACCGATCGCAGTCTTGATCCAATACGGCCATGGTACTAGAAATGGTGGCTACGTACAAGGTCAAGATTACATCATGCCAGCTATGCGACCTTTATTTGAGCGGATAGCGAACGAGGCTTGGAGGGAGGTGACCAGGATCTAGTGGCAACTATTGATGACAAAGTCGTTGCGATGAGTTTCGAGTCTAGTAAGTTCGAATCTGGCGTTAATAAAGCCCTCACTGCCCTCGAGAAGCTAAAATCTGCACTCAAATTTCCCGAAGCAGGAAAAGGCTTGGAGGATATCAGTAAGTCTGCCAAGAAAGTTGATCTTGGTTTTATCGGTAGGGCCATCGAATCCCTCAAAGGCAAGCTTGCTGCGTTGAGGCTGGTAGGGATTGGTGTTCTAACAAACATAGCCAATCATGCCGTTGCTGCCGGGGCCAAATTTGTCAAAGCATTCACTATTGATCCCGTTCTCGGTGGTCTTAGAGAATACGAACTTAAGCTGAATTCAGTTCAGACTATTCTCGCCAATACCCAGGCCGCGGGTACGACTCTAAAGCAAGTCAATGCGACGCTTAAAGAGCTGAACGAATTCTCGGACAAGACCATCTATAATTTCGGCCAGATGGCCAGGAATATTGGTACCTTTACGGCAGCTGGTGTCGACATCAAGACGGCGACGAGCGCTATCAAGGGTATTGCCAACTTGGCTGCTTTGTCTGGGTCCAATTCGGAACAAGCTGCAACAGCAATGTATCAGCTTTCACAGGCGATCTCGGCTGGTCGAGTCGGTCTGCAAGACTGGAACTCTGTGGTCAATGCTGGTATGGGCGGCACCGTATTCCAGCGTGCTTTGGCTCAGACTGCTGTCGCAATGGGCACTCTGAAAGAAAATAGCCTTAAGCTTGTCGGCCCGATGAAGAATGTATCGATCAACGGAGAATCTTTCCGGCAATCGATGCAAGCAGGCCCAGGTAAGACTTCTTGGTTGAGTTCTAAAGTTCTGACCACCACTCTTAAGCAGTTTACGGGCGACTTGTCTAAAGCTGAATTAGCAGCAATAGGTTTTAACGAAGCGCAAATCAAGTCAATTCAACAAACGGCTAAAACCGCCTTGCACGCGGCAACAGAAGTCAAGAGTTTGACACAAGTGTTGTCCGTGGCAAAGGAAACTGCAGAATCGGGATGGGCTGAAACCTGGCAGATCATATTGGGCGATTTCGGTGAAGCCAAGAAAACTTTCACCGATCTTTCCAATACGATCAACGGCTTTATCAACGCAAATGCCGAAGCGCGTAACAAGGTATTGGGTGACTGGAAAGCTCTTGGTGGACGCAAAGTCCTGATCGATGCTATTAAGACGTCTTTTCAGGCTTTGGGCGATATTGTCAGACCGATCAAGCAAGCATTTCGAGATATTTTCCCAGCAACGACAGGAAAAGATCTTTACAATCTGACTTTGGGATTCAAAGCATTTGCCGAAGCACTCAAGCCGAGTCCGGAAACAGTTGAGAATTTGAGACGTACTTTCCGCGGATTCTTTGCGCTTCTGAGTATCGGTAAGCAAATACTTGGCGGTATATTTACTGTATTCGGATCGCTTTTCGGTGCTCTTGACGGCGCAGGCGGAGGTTTCTTAGCGATCACCGCTCGAATTGGCGATTGGCTATATTCAGTCGATCAAGCTTTGAAGAAAGGTCAAAAACTTAATAAATTCTTCGAAGAAATCGGCGCTGCTATCGCCAGGCCAATTGAGATCTTGAAAGAATTTGCGCAGGCAATTCAAGAGCTGTTCGGATTTGACTCCGGGGGAATTTCTGACCAAGTAGATGGTATGACCGAAGCGATGACTCCTTTCCAGAAGGCTACGGAGTCACTTACCAACGCTTTGGAATCATTCCTCGATACTATCGGTGAGGTAGGAACGATTCTCCGACCGGTATACGAGGCGTACGTACAGTTCCTTGGAAGTCTTGGGCCTGCCATTTCCCAGGCGATTTCAAACATGAATTTCGAAGCATTGCTTGCGGTTATTCGTACTGGTCTGTTCGCTGGACTCGTCTTGATGTTCAGACAATTTCTCGGTAAGGGTTCGTTTATAACACAACTTATACAAGGATTGTCGGGAGCCTCAGGTCTTGGGGGTTCACTTGGTGCGCTTACGGGTGTATTTCAATCTTTAGGCGGCACACTTCAAGCCTATCAAACGAATCTCAAAGCAAAAACCCTTAAAGAAATAGCTCTTGCCGTAGCGCTTCTGGCCGTTTCAATTCTTGCTTTGTCGCTTGTCGATCCTAAGAAACTCAATAGCGCTATGGCAGCAATGACCATCGCTTTGGGTCAACTGGTCGGCGCCATGGTTGCGATCGAGAAGCTTACCACAATGAAGGGCTTCATCAAGCTCCCGGTTGTCACCGCATCTATGATTTTGTTGGCTGGCGCTCTTCTCCTGCTTACCGGAGCTGTAGTAGCTCTGAGTTTCCTCAGCTGGGAAGAGTTGGCAAAGGGTCTCGGCTCGATCGTAGTTCTTCTTGGAGCTCTCGTTGTGGCATCAGGACCGCTAGGCGCAAATTCAGTCGGAATGATCAGAGCCGGTGTTGGAATTACCGCGCTGGCTGTTGCACTGAATCTTTTAGCTATTGCAGTCAAGATCTTTGCGACTATGAGTTGGGGCGATCTGACCAAGG
>Ga0075428_100005464_pt1 | contig 14134 bp, 18 predicted proteins | sample RhiMetdeltSRZDD2_FD_75291 | JGI IMG/M metagenome (GOLD analysis project Ga0075428, IMG submission 75291) | Populus rhizosphere microbial communities from Tennessee, USA - Rhizosphere MetaG P. deltoides SRZDD2 | ecosystem: Host-associated > Plants > Roots > Rhizosphere > Soil | place: USA...
CGAAAAGCGGTTGCCGCTATCGACAAGACGGTTCAAAAAGAAATTCCCTGACTTTGAGTTTGTTCGATCCGGTGACAGGGTTCAAGACCTTGCCGAAGAGTTGAAGCAAGAGCGGGCTTTTGTTTCTGTTCGCTCTGCGCTCGATGAGGTAGAGGTTGACCTGGATCATGAAACCGCAATTGAAAAAGCAGCCGTCCTGCGGGAAGTTCTTGGTGAAGTCATCCGTGAACATGCGCCAGCTTCCGACTTTCTCATCAAATCGGAATGGCAGCAGCACATGGATGAGCAGAAGAACATTTCAATTCTGCGCGAGAATGGTGAGACAGTAGGGATTCCCACTGGATTCAAAAACCTCGATCACCATTGGGGCGGGTTGCAGGGTGGAAACATCTATCTCATCCTCGGCAGACCTGGCGACGGTAAGAGCTTTTTTCAAGCGAAGCTGGAAGTGTCTGCGATGCTCGACGGTAGACGTGTCGGAGTGTTCTCACCCGAAATGTCAGAGCGCCAGCACTACTGTAGATTTTCAACTCTCATCAGTGCGGAGCCGTGGGTGCAGCGCGAGCTTGGTTTGAAGGGAGCTTTCAGAAACCGTGCGCTCATGGACGGCTACGGCTACAACATGAAAAGATACAAGCGGTTTCTGGAATGGGCAGAGCAGAACATTCCAGGTGAAATTTGTCTCTTCACTCAGAAGTACCGTCGAACGAAGATGACTCCGAGCTACATCGAGGCCAGAATCGAAGAGCTTGGCCTGGAAATTATTTTCATTGATCCGATCTTCAAGCTCAGGAGTCCTCGCAAGCGGCAGTTGAAGCATGAGGAAATTCAAGATGTTGTGGACGACGTGCAAGACTTGGCGTTGAGGTACAACATTCCGGTTGTAATTTCAAACCAAGCTAACAGAGCTTTGGTGGGTACCCGAGGGGAGGCACCTACCAAAGATTCCTCGTTCGGAAGTGATGCCCCTGCACAGGAAGCGACGACCGTGATCGGCGTGAAGCATTTTTCAGAAGAGCGCCTGCTGCGAGTCAGTTGCACCAAGAACAGGTTTGGTGATCCGTTCAGGTTCGAAGTTGCCTTCTGGCCCAACGTGGGCAAGATGGACGACGTTACTCCTGTCAAGGGAGACTATTTCAATGGTTACTCACCGGAGGATGCAGAGCTTCTGCGGCAAGAGCTAGCCCGAGCAGAGAGGGAGGTTGAGAATGTCAGCGGAACGCGATCAGGAAAATGAAATTAATGTGGTATACACCGGCAAGGAAGTCAAGGGTGTCAAGGTCATACCCGAGGGCAAGCCTGAAATCAAAGGGACGACGATTGCAGGCAGGCAGACAAAGGGTGTGAAGGTCATGGACAAGTCAGGCAAGAACGATGGTCAATGACAGCTTGATGGAAGAGTGGGAAGAGTTTCAGCGTTTCGAGAATTTTCAAAAGATGCAGCCACCCAAGCCCGAGCCGAAGCCAGTAGTCGATCCGTACAGGACATACACTCATGGCCCGCAAGGTCAGTTGATTACGGATTGGGGAGCGTTCGGTCGTAACTACACACCCGAGCAGCTTGAAATTCATTCGACAATAGAGGACACACGCGACATTCGTGACCCTGAACAGTTGTGGAATGAGATTCTAGCCAGAAGAAATGGAGCTATTCAGGCGCAGAAGGAATTTCCAGACGAGGCGGTATTCGGCAAGTGAGATTTCAAGGAAGGGAGATTGATGCAATTTCTCTTTGGGATAAGTACGTCCACTTCCCGCCTAACATGGCTTTCGACAGCGACTACCTGCCTTTGGTCAAATGCCCTAACCCGGAACATGATACGCAAAAGAGGCATTTTCAAATAAACCAAAAGGATGGGTTGGTGCATTGCTTCGCTCAATGCGGAATTTCAGGGACGTTCACCCATGCAATCTCAATGATCGAGGGATGCGATGAGCGACACGCACGAAAGATCGTCATGGGATTCAAAACCCGAGCGAGTAGCCGTGGCACTAAGAGGCGCGAGCCTGCTGGAACTGAGAGCGACATTCCAGCTATCCCCGCTTTTGACACGTATCTGCCGAATGCAGCCCTGGACTATCTCGACCGCCGAGGTATCAGTGAAAATTCCATTTCACTATGGGGCATCGGATGGGATTGGGAAGAGCAGAGAATTGTAATTCCCGCCAAGGATATGAACGGCGAAACGAGGTTCCTTGTAAAGCGGGCTGTGAAGGATTCTCAGCATCCCAAATATCTGTACCAACCGGAGGGCGTACACAAGAATAGCCTGCTATTTGGGGGTTGCGAAACTGACCCCGGAATGATAAGGTCACAGGGTCTAATACTTGTCGAAGGGAGTCTAGATGCGATCAAGCTCCATCAGGGTAATTTCAGAAATTGTGTCGCCACTCTCGGCACAGGAGTCAGTTATTCTCAGAGCCGACTTGTCGCCAAGCTACGCCCACGCGCAGTTCTGCTTTTCTTCGACAAAGACACAGCGGGTGTGCATGGAATTGAAATTGCCACGCGACGACTTGGGAGATACCCACTCTATGTCTGCCGTTACCCTGCCGGACGGAACGATCCTGCCGAGCTATCTAGAAGGGAGGTTGATAGAGCTATTCAGAGAGCTATACCGTACTCACAATTTCATCGGCGACAACCTGCCAAAAAGGTAATTTCCACTACCAGGAGGAAATGAAAAAAAGTGGCGAAAACTAAGGCTCCACACGTAAGGTTTATCAAGAACAAGGAAGAGCGAAAGCGACCGTCTGTATTTCAGAGGCTAGAGGTAGAAGAGAGCTTCAAGGGTCATGCATTGTTCGAGCCTGACCCTGAACTTGAAAACAATCCCGGCTACCTGGAATACTATTCCCACTGGGATCAGCAGGCACGGACAGCCGTTCCTTGCGCCGGGGATCAATGCGTGTTCTGTCACGCGAACGACAACCCGTCTACTCGCGCTCTGACGGTTTGGTATTTTCCAGACAACAAGCAGGGCGAGCAGTTGAAAATCTTCACTGCTAACTACTACACAATCACTTCGCTTGCCGACGAAGCTGAGGATGAGGACGGTATCCTCGGAAAGAAATTGCGGATCAAGCGTCTTACCGACAGGGGTGAGTACCGCGTCAAGACCCTCGGTGAGAAGCCGCTTGCCAAGGCAGAATTGAAAAAGCTGCTTGCTGAAGCGGAGGAATTGAATTTGGAGGGCATGATTCAGAAGCAGCTTGACGTGCAGATGGAGCGATTGAAGGCCGTCGCTGCCCTGGAAGATGACGATGATGATGAGGACGAAGAGGAAGAGGTTGCTCCGAAGCGCCGTGGAAAGGCCGTAGCAGAGGCTGACGAGGACGAGGACGAAGAGGACGAAGAGGACGAAGAAGAGGATGAGGACGAAGAGGATGAGGACGAAGAGGATGAAGAGGATGAGGACGAGGACGAAGCTGAGGAAGAGGAAGATGAGGACGAAGAGGAAGAGGTAATTTCAGAAGCCTCTTACGAAGTCCAGAAGATCAACGAGTCGGAAGAGACAATCGACTTGAAGAACGACGACGGCAAAGTGAAAATGTGGTTCGGTGATGGCGTCGAGTGGGATGCAGACGAGCTTGTCAAGGGAACCACAGTGACAATTTCAGCCGCTACGGATGATGAGGGCGACTGGGTTATCACCGAGCTTGAAGTGGCAAAGGCTGCGCCTAAGCCTAGGGCGAAGGGTGGCAGCAAGAAGGCAGCAACGCCGAAGCCAAAGGGCAAGGCAGCAGCGCCAAAGGGCAAGGGCAGGGCCAAGAAATAATTTCAAAGATCGGGGGCGGGAATCGCTATGAGTTCGGGGGGACAACTGGCGATCCCGCTCCCGGTACCTATCAGGAGGAAATAAAATTCGTACCCAAGCTGATATTATTCGTGAAATTGCCAGCGAGACTGGACTGGCAGCAAGTGTGATTCGTCAGGTCTTGGAAGTTCAGCAAGATGTAATTCTTGGTGAAATCGAGCAAGGGCAGAAAGTGAAGATCGGTCAGATGGTGCAGCTAGAGCCGAAGGTCAAGGCCAAGACAAAAAAGCGAATGGGCCGCAATCCTCGTACTGGCGAGGAAGTTGAAATTAAGGCCAAGCCAGCGTCTGTAGTGCTCCGTGCGAGGGTTCTGAAAAAGGCCAAGGACTACCTGCCTACGATTCAGAAGGCGAGAAAGGCGGGGCTGTAGTGGACAAGGGAACGGATTTGCACTTGAACCACGATCACATCGAGCGGTACATAGACGAGGACGGAGATTTCAGGTGGCGCTATCGTGCGGTCAATGGAAAGGTTGTTGCCGTCAGTGGGGAGGGCTACAACAACATGAGGGACTGCGACAGCGTGATCGAGAAACTGTTCCCCGATGTTCCCGTTGAAATTATCGTACCTGACACGGCATGACTGAATACAACGACAGTCGGTATATTGAAATTACAACACGCGACCTTCCAAACTTGCTACAGGAATATTTGGAAATGGAGGGCAACACCAAGGAACAACTGAAAACAGATATTGACGATATGCTCGAAGAAATAGATTCCGAATGAGCTATCCCGATCTACATGCCCATTCGATGTTTTCAGTTTTCGATGGATTTGGAACACCGAAGCAGGTTGTAGATCGCGCAGTCGAGCTTGGTTGGGGCGCTGCTTGTTTGACCGAACACGGGTGGATGGGCAGCGCACCATCCTTTTATAAGTTGTGTAGGGAGGCGGGGATCAAGCCAATCCTCGGCTGCGAGTTGTACGTTGTGCCGGATGAAGCTCAGGGCCAACGATCAAAGGAATTCAGACAGTCCAGTTTTCATCTAACCGCACTGGCCCTCAGCAAAGAGGGCTATTTCAATTTGGTGGCCTGGAATACGTTCTCACACCAGCCTGAGAATTTCTACTACCGGCCACGAATCTCACTTCAAAGCATGGCGGACGTAGCTCCGTATCCGTTGCACCACAATGTAATTCTTTCGGGGTGCTTGGGAGGCGAGCTATGTATGCATTTGAAAGAGGGTGGGTCACTTGAAGCTGCGGAGATATATCTTCTGGCTCTTCGTTCTGTATTTCCTAATGTCTATGTGGAAATACAAAACCATGCGATCCCAAAATTCATCGGTTGTGGTTTTGACGCCTACGACCAACTCGTCGTTTCTGAACAATCTCTACGACCAAATCTCATTGAACTAGCAAAGCGGACGAATACGCCGCTGGTACTCACCAACGATTCGCATTTTCAATCGCCAAAGCAACGCAAGTCTCACATAGCCATGCGAGCGTCAGCATGGAGACACCGTGACGATGCTCATTACGGTCTGTCCGGGGAGCAGCTAGCAGCGGGCTACATGAAAGACTATGCGTACTTTGGAAATTACCTTCGAGACTTGGAGAAGGCACTAGATGGAATTCCAGATCAAGCCCTTGAAAGTATCCGTGAAATTGTCGAGGAAGCGGATATCAAACTCGATCCTCTTGACGGGTTCAATTACTCGATCCCATTTTCAGGACGGGATGATCCGATCAAGGCGATACGAAAGCGGTGCCGTGTTCGCTTGGAGGAAATCGTTAGAACACATGGAGACAGTGCAAGGGAACGATTTGAATTTGAGCTTAGAAGCATGGGGGAATTCGCGCACTATCTTCTACTCCTGTCTGATTTCATCATTCACGCAAAGAATTCAGGGATACTCACCAACACCCGAGGATCGGCAGCAAATAGTATCCTCTGTTACTGTCTGAAAATTCACGACATTGACAGCATCGAGTACGGGCTGACGTTCTCTCGCTTTTTCAACCCGGCCCGTAAGAAGCTTCCCGACATTGACGTGGACATTGAGAAGGATCGTTTCGACGACTTCATGCAGTACGTCCATGAGAAGATGGAAATGTTGGAAGGCGAGGGTCAGGTAGTCCAGATATGTAATTACGGCACGCAGGCAAACCGCTCTGCATTCAGAGCAGCGGCCAGTGCTCTAGGTATGCCGAAAGAGGAACAGGACGAGATTTCAAAGCTCCTGCCTCAGATGATCGACTCAGGCATGGTGGACGAGGAAGCGGACGCTTATGAAGTTCTCAAAGAGTCCTACCCGGATATCTATGAAATAGCGTCCACGATTTTCGACCAAGTGAAATCCGTGGGCCAACATGCCTGTGGCTGGCTCTTTGGCACCGAAGGCAGGACGATTGAGGAATGGATACCCATGTACCTGATCGCATCGAGCGGGAAGCTGGTCACTCAGTACGACTTGAAATCCCTGGACGAGTTCGGGTTGGTCAAAGGTGACTTCCTGCGGCTGCGCTCTCTGTCGGTAATCAAGCGGACGATGGAAATGGTCGGCATGAATGCGTTCGATCTGGATGAAATTCCATTGGACGACGAAGCCACTTTTGAAATGCTGCGTGAGGGAAAGACAGAAGGTGTGTTCACGCTACAAGGCAAAGAGAATCGCCGTGGCTGCATGGAGGTAGAGGTTGAGGACATTCATGGGATCATCAACACCGTGGCGATCTACCGGCCTGCACTGACCCGAGAGGGAAAGAACACGACATACAACAAGCGACGAAGGGGCGAAGAGGAAGTTGAATACCCTCATGAAATTGTCGAGAAAGTTGTAGGCTCCACGTATGGCGTCCCGATATTTCAAGAGCAGGCAATGGAACTGGCGTATGCTGTGGGATGCTCCGATGCCGAAGTGGACGACCTGTACCAAGCGATCAAAGTTGCCAAAGGCATTGGCCGAGGGGCAAAGGAAGCATTTGCAAAGATCGAGCCGAAATTCTTGAAGCGAGCTTTGAAAATCATGGACGAGGATGAGGCGGAAGGTGTATGGGAATACGTCAAGAGCTTCCAGGGGTACGGCTTCAACAAGGGCCACGCTACGAGCTACGGCCTACTTGGTTACAGGAGCGCGTATTTGAAGTGTCACCATATGGCCCAGTTTTTCACTTCCCTTCTGGATACATACCCGGAGAAGTCGAAATACATTGCGGCAGCCAGGAGCGAGGGTTTCAAATTTCTTCTACCGGACGTGAACCTGTCCGGTTCCGGTTTTACCTTGGACAAGCAGACTGAAAAAATTCGTGTCGGTCTGTCGAGAGTCAAAGGGCTAGGGCCGGTTGCTGTGCGTGAGATAATCGCGGGTCAGCCCTATAGCGACCTGGAAGATTTCAAATCACGTACCTCATCCCGAGCAGTGAACAAGTCTAGGATCGAGGTACTGGCGAACGTCGGTGCGTTGCAATCAATCGGAATTCCGGGGGATGCCGATGACCAAACGCAGTTTGAAATTTTGGGGTTCTGTGTCAAGAAGCCAAAGGCGATGGTGGATATCAAGCCTAAGCACGTCCGTCGTCGCGTTTCTGATAGCGGTTGGGAGCATTTGGGGCGTGAGAAGGGTGTTGAAATTACTGTGGGTCGTGCCTCGGTTAGCAAGCTCTTCTGGATACCAGGACAAGCGCGGCTGGAACTGAAAGCTTCACCGTGGGCACAAGTCAAGACGTGGCTGTTGGAAGCAGTGGACGAGAACGGAGTAAAATTTCAATTGATGGCGAACGAGGATAGGGACTTTGAAGTGAAGGCTCTAAAATTCCTTAGTCGCCGTTGCCAGGGAGCAGTGGTATGCGTAGACGGCTCGATCAGACAGCCGTTTCTCACTGATGGCCCACAGGGTTTTAGGTTTTGGGGAGTTACAGGAGCAGGCATTGGTGATGCTCAAATGTGGGGCACGAAGAAGAAGAACAAGCAGGCAATTTCAGAGCTAGCGAGGATGAAGCGGAGGAATGCATGAGCCGAGAACTAGAGTATGTGTTGGGGTATCGAGTAATTTCAGTTGACGACTCACCCGAGGATGGGTGGCGAGTGAACCTGGAAGGTGAAACAGCACTGAGGTATACAGGCAACGTAGTAGCGCCTGGAAGTGAAATTGAAGGAACGACACTGGGCAAGGTTGAACTTGGTTCTGAGCAGGACGAGGTAGAGTTTTTCAGTGGAGCACCTGCTGAAAACATCTACACGCTGACCGTACCGAAAGGTGCGCTCACTATCGAGTGGGGAGAGAGCACGAAGCCGACGATAGTGGACAGAGGCGACCCTGCTGACGATCTTCCTGACGATCCTTCCAGAGAGCGCCTGCTTTCAGGGCCACTTGAAAATGCAGAAGAGTGATCCCCCGGTAGCAGCGAAGCACAAGCGTAAGCGTCGAGCACAGAACAAGCGAGCCAGGAAAGCAAGGAAGGCTAACCGTGGCTAAGAAAGCGAAAATGTCTCAGGCAGCAGCACTGGTACATGAAATTAATTCTTCTCTAGGAACGGCGGTCAAACTTGGCAACGATCAAGCTTTCGAAATCGTGCGAATTCCAACTGGCTCCCTCACCCTTGATCGTATTACAGGTGGGGGATTCGCCCTTGGTCGGCATGTTGAGCTTTACGGTGATGAAAATGTGGGGAAGAGTTACATCGCGTATAGGACGATGGCTCTTTCACAGGAGCGGGGAAAGATTTGTGTGCTTGTTGATCCCGAACACAGCTTCGATGAAAGGTGGTTTTCTCATCTTGGTGGGAATCCCAAAGAGCTAATTACATTTCACCCGCAGGATGCCGACGAAGCAGTAGCCGTGATGATGACTCTTGCCAAACATGCTGAGGACAGGGACGTTGAGATAATTACAATTGATTCCGTGTCGAGCATGATCCCGAGAGAAGAGCTAGAGAACGATCCGCGTCGAGAGGATCGCATCGCCGGTCAAGCAAGAATGATGAGCCGTGCGCTCAGGAGAATTACAGCGGTCAACAAGCAAACGCTGTTTCTCTGGATCAACCAGGAGAGGGCAAACGTCGGTGTCCGCTTTGGCAGCCCTAAGACAACTTCGGGAGGGCGTGCCCTACGTTACTACGCTACCACTAGAATTGAAATGCGTAGGGGTACCAAGCTGCTAGAGGAACGCAATGTTGCCAAAGCAGGTAAGCTGATGAAGTCCAAGATTCAGGTAGGAAGGTGGATTTCATTGCGCTGCGAGAAAGACAAATCGACTCAGCCATTCAGAGAAGGGTCATTCATCTTCGACAATATTCTCAGCGAAATTTCAGAACCGTCTGAGATTATCGAGCTTGGCTTGGTCGATGGCTTGATCGCTCGCACAGCCAAAGGGTATTCCTACACTGACCTGGACGACAAGGAATGGAAGGGCAGCCACAAGGTATTTTCAAAGCACCTGAGAGTCAACCCCGAGCTAAGGGATGAGCTTGTATCAGCGATACAAGACGAAACATTTCAACTTTCTATGTTGGGAGGGGAGGGTTAGGGTTGGCTCGATCACTCAGTTGCGATATCTGTCAAAGACCGTGCGAGCGAATCGTTGCGAAGCTGCATCGCATTCCTGCCGGGGATGGGCCTATCAACCATTCGAATTACAGTCACCATGCTGACGTGGGTGAGTGCTGTGATGACCGTGTGTTGGAGCTTTTCAGATTCAGTCCACGCATGACACGCAAGCAGTACAACGAAAAGAGGAAAGGTGTCAAGGTTGCCCCTTGATCTAGAGCCTCCGTTCAAAAGGAAATTACAACCAGGGCATCGGAGGCAGGAGGCCGATCTTGCCAGGCAGGGTGGCATTACGCATCCTGCGAGCGGTCGCATATGGCGGTTCAAGAGGGATGGCCGACTGTTCGATTTTCTTGTTGAAGCTCGAACAACTGAAAAAGACACGTACACAATCGACGGCAAAGAGTGGGACGAGATTGCGAAGGAAGCTCACATGACGCCGCCAGGGTGTATGCCTGCGATGCAAATTGACATTGGGCATCGGCGGTTGATGGTGATTGACCATGAAATTTTTCTTGAATCTCAGAACCTGTTGGTAAGCCTGATGGCTGAGGCAGGACGAGAGTAGGAGGGAAATTGACCAGCAGGACAAAACCAAGTGTCGATATCGTCAGGCCGTTGGTAAAAATTTCACACCCGACACCTAAGCTTGGTTTGCTTGGAATAGTTCCGCTCACGGCAGACGTAGTTGAGAATGTGAAAATTGCCAGAGTGCATTTCTCTGTGAACGGTGAAGAGATTCCCGGCTCACCAAAGCTCTCTGCCCCTTGGAGCCTTGATTGGAATTCAGCAGGCCATGCTGAGGGATTGCATAGAGTTTCAATTACTGCCTATGACACGGCAGGTAACTATGGTCGTGATGAAGTTGAAGTAAATGTAATTACAAGCCTCCCGATAGTCGGTGAAATTATGCAAGCCATCGAGAGTGCTACAGCAGTGGCTGTAGGTTCGAGCAATTCTGTTACCGCAGTTGAGGCTGCTGGTTCAGTAGACGCCGGATCGAGAGCAGCGCGGATAACTGTAACTGAAATTGGTGCTGGTTCGGTTCAAGCTGCCTCGGTTGCGCCAGGAGGATATTCATTCCGGGCTTTGTTCGACATTACACCTTTGCTGACAGGGCGCTCGATTGGTGGAAATGCTGTCTCTTCCGGGCCATTGGAGGCAATGCTCTTCGATGCGGTTACGGCCTATCAGAAGCAGGATGGTGCAGACACGCAGTTGACTAGCACCTTGCACAATATTTACAACCCAAATAACGGTCGTCGTGCTTTTGTGTGGCTGAGTGGTTGGCGTCCTGAATCTCTTGGTGGCCCCGTTGGTGGAATTGCTCGACTTGAAAATCCCAACCCTCCTGACAACGTGGGCAACCCTCTTGGCGGGCCTGCTGCTGGCAAGCTGGAACGAGTAATGAATGCTGTGGGTGCGGGTGGCTTCGCTCCTAAGAATCATCCGGCTATGAATGTTCGTGACCCCGACGGGGTTGTGCGTCGTCGCTATTACATTGCTGACGACACTTCGACCGATCCTATGTTCAGCATGACGTTTGCCAAACGGCAAGTTGAATATGCAAATATGGCAGCATGGGGAAACAGGATCAGAGCACTCGACCCGAATGCATGTATTTGCATCGGTTGCTATCGCACAAGCCCTGACAGAATTACAGAATTGGCAGCATGCAACCCTGATGAATTTTGGCTCGATGGCTACCCGAACGGAGTACCTGCCGGGCAGGTCGTCGGCGGTGTTCCACAGGCGAACTACGATACCGGACGTATCCCTGCAATGGTGGCAAAAGCGGAAGCTGTGGGCATTCCCTACGTTGGAGTAATTTCAGCGCACGCTTACACGAATGTTTCATTGCCTACCCCTGAGACATTTACATATATGATGGATCAGTGGAAGGCTACGAATGCGCGTGGCTACGCTGTGTACGCATGGGATGCTGAGGCTCCCTTTGCCGATCTTTCAGACGATGCCACGCTGAGAACGCGGATCGGTGAGGAAAACCTTGAAAACCTCCTAGCACCCAACTGGACATAATGGCGTCCAATCTTGAAAAGCAGCTTTCGCACCGGGCCAAGAGAACCGGCAAGGTCGTTCCGTTGCTAGAGGACTTGATGACCAAGCCGCTCGATATCGAGAGCAATGCCGATGTTGAATTTATCCGTATGCTGGTCGCAAGGCAGAAGCAGCGCGAGGAAATGCGGAGTCTCAAAGGTCACTACAGCCCGAGCGCACTGGCAAGCTGTCTGCGACAGGTGTACTTCTCACGGCACTGGAAAGAGCTAGGGTTGAAACGAAAGGTAACGACTCAGGTACAGCCTAATTTCTATTTTCTTACGGGTAACTGGCTGCACCTGAAATGGCAGTGGGCCTGCTGGAAGCTGGACAGGGCTGTGGACGATGATGTATTTCAATTGTGGGGAGTAGAGATTCCAGTCACGTCCAAGCACAAGGATCATGGTGGCACCCTTGATGTGCTGGCGGCTGTCAATGGTGAGTATACGGTTCTGGATTTCAAAGGTGTTCACGTCAGGGCATTCAGTGATGTGCTCGTCGGCAAGTTCAATCATGCGTGGGGAGTGCAGTTGGCCGACTACATCATGCTGGCGAACACCGACAAGACTTTGAAAATCCCTCGGATCGAGAAAAGTATACTGATCTTTGAGAACAAGGGTGGGCCGACACCGAAGAATCCCATAGCCCTACATGAAGTTGAAATCAATCTGAAGGACTACCTACCGGAGATACGGTATCGACTGAAAGAACTGAGGTCACATGAAGAAAGTAAGACAATCCCTGAAGCAGAGTGTCAGACCACGAAAGGCGTCCAATTCCAAAGCTGTCCGTTCCGCGCCTTCTGTCGGGCCGAGGTTAAAGACACTGAGATTCGCAACGCCCAAGGACGAAAGACTGAAATTCCTGCGCGAGCAAGGGTTAATCGCTCCCGACGAGATAAGTCCCGATGATGACGCAGTTGCACAGGATTTCACTCGACTCAACAACCGTCAGATTGGTGCCCTTCAATCCCGCTACGCTGTACGTCATTCCCATGCGATCTACGTCGCCGCTGATTATGCATCACGGCTTGCCTTTCTACGAAGGGACTTACGCTTGGCTCAGGCCAAGTTCAGGTTCAGAAACAAAAAGAAATTCAAGACGAAGTATGAGCTTGACGACGCTGTTCTCATGGATGAAGAATTTCAAAAGATCACGGACGATATGACCATGCTGGAAGCGCAGCACGATATGGTTAAAGCTCTGGCGGAAGGGTATGAGGACATACGCAATGCTGCCAGTCGTGAAATCTTTCGTCGTTCCAGCGAGCAGGCTCCGAGGGATTGACCCGGAGCTTGCACAATCATCCTGGGCATGATAAAATGAGCAAGTATCCGGCAAATGAGGGAGGGTTTGTGCCACCAAAGAGGAAGCGGGCGTCCAAGTTATTTCACAGGACACAAGACCCTGAGCAGATCAAGGCGACTCGCCGTAAGGCGAGCATTCCAGTTTTCAAGGGTCGTGAAATTATGCCCATTGCCAGATACCTCATGGACAACGAGGACACCGGCAAGACGTGGCAAGAACTGTATGAGGAATTTCGTGACGATTGCCCGCATGTATTCGATGAGGTAGCCAACTTGCACAGGGATGACCGGCGTATTACAATTCAGAGTTGCAGGCGTTGCTTCATCATGGTGAAGGGATCAGGTAAGCCCACTGACAAGAACAGGATTGGCAGTGATGATGAAAAAGAATAGGCCGGTCAAGAAGTCGAAGGCTGGACTCAATTCCAAGATTGAGGAACAGCTAGAGATTTTCAGAAGGCAGACAGAGGCGCGTGGCCGGATAGCCGAGGCTGCATACGAAGCTCAGGACAAGCAGACCAAGAATGCAATCGACTCGATCAGGGATCGGCTCTCGATCATCGCCACAGGCAACGTCCTGGTTTACCCGGACGGCAAGCGGAACCCTGGTGTGAGCGTGCAAATTTCAACTGAGCTTGTCGATCACAACATTCTGTTCTTTGCTACCGAGATTGTGAAAGACCTTGCCATGATGGACATAAGAATTGAGAACTATGAATTTCCAACTGTCTATTGTGCCGAGTGTCAAGAGAAGCTGACGACAAAGAAGAAAGGGAAGAAATGAAAACGTGGGTGTTCATGGAAGGTGGCTACTTCAACGGGACGCTTTACGGCGTGATCGAGGAAGCGAACCTGCCCGATGAAATTCTTATGCATCACTACGAGAATCCGAATGCGATAGTGCAGGGCGTCACCATCCTGGGAATCACGAAGAAAGAGGAAGGTGACGTTACTGTGGTCGAGCGGTACGTGAAGCCATCTACGCCGCCGCAGGAGGGCTACAAGAGGACGACTTTGAAATACAAGTACACAGGGCTGGTCGATCCTGCGAAGGTGAGGAAGGTCATGCTGGACATAGAACAGAACGAATACGTCTTGGAGGAAATTCAGGAGAGCAACGATGGCTGAATGCACTTGTACTTGGCAGACCGAGGGCTACATGATTAGAAACCCTGATTGTCCTGTCCACGGTACGGAGGCGACCTACCCGATTGTCGATCCTGACGACGACATAGGCCCGCCAGCACCGGAGGATGGGTGGCGACCCGAGTTTTCAAACCCCGAGATTGGGATGAAGTGCTGATGACTGTGGATATGGATACCTATGGGCGGCTCGTTGTCGAGCTAGAGGAAGCAAAAGCTAAAATTGAAAAGCTGAAAGCGGAGCTGGATGCGGCGCAGATGTACGGACTCAGCTTTCGGCAACGCGCAGAGCGAGCGGAGGGGCTGGCGAGGGAGGC
>Ga0075428_100005465_pt1 | contig 14132 bp, 13 predicted proteins | sample RhiMetdeltSRZDD2_FD_75291 | JGI IMG/M metagenome (GOLD analysis project Ga0075428, IMG submission 75291) | Populus rhizosphere microbial communities from Tennessee, USA - Rhizosphere MetaG P. deltoides SRZDD2 | ecosystem: Host-associated > Plants > Roots > Rhizosphere > Soil | place: USA...
ATGCGGCGCTTGGCCCACGGCGCATCCACGCCCATGGCGCTGGCCGCCACCTCGCTGTCCCCCACCGCGCGCAGCGCGCGGCCGACCGACGAATTGACGAGGTTCAGCGCCAGCCACAGCGCCGCCGTGGCAAAGAGCCAGATCGCGTAGTAGTGGGCGCGATCGCTGCCGAAGTGCAGCGGGCCGATGTCGAGGGGCGGAATGTTGGCCAGGCCCGACGAGCCGCCCGTCCACCAATAGAGCTGCACGAAGCCCAGATGCAACACGATGCCGATGCCCAGCGTCGCCATCGCCAGGTAGTACGACTTCAGCTTGAGCGTCGGCGCGCCGATCGCATACGCGAGCAGGGCCGTCACGCACGCGGCCGCCGGCATCCCGAGCCACGGCGACAGCCCGAAGCGCACGCCCAGCACGGACGACACGTAGGCGCCAAGGCCGTAGAACCCCGCGTGGCCGAGCGAGACCTGGCCGGCGTAGCCCATGAGCAGATTCAGGCCGACCGCGAGCATGACGTTCAGACCCGTGAAGGCCAGAACCTGGACGACGTAGGCGTTCGGCGCCACCCCCGGCACGAGGGCCACGACGACCAGAAAGCCGGCGAGCCCCACCAGGGAGACGCGGCTGGGAAGCGCCCGGCTCACCGCGCTGCGGCTACAGGTCCACGAGCTGGAACTTGCCCTTGCGCCACTCGATCATCACCACGTCGCTCTTGGCCAGACCCCAGTGCTTCTCCGGCGAGAACGTGAAGATACCGCCCACGCCCTTGAACTCCTTGATGGTCGTCTCCAGCCCGGTCCGGATCTTGTCCTTCGCGTTGCCGGACTGGGCCATGGCGTGCGCCACCATGCTGATGCCGTCCCACGCCTGCCCGCCGTAGACGTCCGTCTCTTCCTTGTACTTGGCGCGGTAGCGCGCCTTGTAGTCGAGGATGGTCGCCTTGATGGGATCGCCGTCCGGAAGCTGCTCGGCCACCGAGAACTTCAACGACGTCAGCATCAGCCCCTCGGCGGCGTCCCCCGCCAGCTGCATGTAGCGGTCGGCCACGAAGCCGAAGCCGTGCACGAGCATCTGCTTGAGCCCGAGCTGCTGGGCGTTCTTCAAGAAGACCACGCCGGCCGGCGTGACCGTCCAGCAGACGATGGCCTGCGCGCTGGTGGATCGGATGCGCGTGAGCTGCGTGGTGAGGTCGTTGTCGGAGGGCTGGAACTCCTCCCACGCCACGACGTTGACGCCGGCCGCCGGGGCCTGCGCGCGGAGCACGTCGCGGGCGCTCACGCCGAACGCGCCGGTGTCGTTGAGCATCGCGACGTCCTTGACGCCCTTCTTCTTGAAGAAGTCGAGCAGCCGGGCCACGACCTCGACGTCGTTGACGGTGGACTTGAACACCCACGCGCGGTCCTTCACCGGCTCGACCAGGCTGGTGGCACCCGACACGCTCATGAGCGGCACCTGCGCGCGCTGGACGGACGGGATCAGGGCCAGGCCGATGTCGCTGCGGTTGCCGTCGCCGACGATGACGTCCACCTTGTCCTGCTCGATGAGACGCTTGACGGCGAGCACGGCCTTGGAGGACTCGCTGGCCGCGTCGTAGAGGACCAGCTCGATCGGGTGGCCCTGGATGCCGCCCTTCTTGTTCGTCTCCTCGACGAAGAGCTCCACCGAGCGCTTCATCCGGTCGCCCAGGAAGGCGGCCGGGCCCGTGTACGAGAAGAGGCTGCCGATCCGGTAGGGCTCGCCAGCGGCGCGGGCCTCGCGCCGCGGCAGCAGCGTCGCGGCCAGGCCGCCGACCATGGTCGTCTGGAACTGCCGTCGGGTGATCATCTGAACGGTCCTTTCACACGCGCTCGCTGTCGGCGCGGCCAAGCAGCCCCTGAGGCCGGAAGAACAGCAGGAACAGCAGCAGGACGAACGCCAGGACGTCCTTGACGTTGGAGGCGATGAGCCCGCCGCTCAGCGCCTCGAGAATGCCCAGCAGCAGCCCACCGGCGATGCCGCCCATCGTGTTGCCGAGCCCGCCGGCCACCGCGGCGGCGAACCCCTTGAGCCCCAGCATCGTGCCGGCATCGTAGATCGTGAGTGTCATCGGCGTCATGATGATGCCCGCCACGGCGCCCACCGCTCCCCCGAGGGCAAACGACAGCATCACCATGCGACCGACGTTGATGCCCACCAGCCGCGCCGCCTCGCGGTCGATGGCCACGGCCTGCATGGCCTTGCCGACGAGCGTGCGTCCGAAGAAGAGCTGCAGGCCGACCATGATCGCGAGCGCGGTGCCGATGATCCAGAGCGCCTGGGGCAGGATGGTCGCGCCGAGCACCCAGATCGGCCGGTTGCCGCTGAAGGCCGGCAGCCCCGCGGCGTTCTTGCCGAGCGTGACCATGACGGTACCCTTGAGCAGGATCGAAGCACCGATCGTGATGATGATGAGGTTCAGGATCTCGGCGCCGCGCGCGGGGTTGATCGCCAGCCGCTCCAGCAGAACACCGATGACCGTGACGGCGAGCACCGTGAGCCCGAGCACCACGGGCAGCGGCAGGCCGGTGGCGCCGAGCAGCGCCGACCCCAGCATGCCGCCCAGCATCGCGAACTCGCCCTGGGCGAAGTTGACGGCGCCGGTAGCGTTGAAGATGACGTTGAACCCGACGGCAACGAGGCCGTAGATCGCGCCGATGGTGATTCCGGCGAAGCAGAACTGCACGACGTCCGCGAGAGGAGGCAGGGCCTCAATGTAGGGGCCCCCGCCGATCATGTCAAGACAGGTCGCCCGAACGAACCTTCACGGCCGGCGTCGCACTCTAAAGCACAGCAGGAGGTCACGGCCATGCGGCAAAGAATTGCACTGCTGACGGCGTTGTTAGTGGTCCTGGTGGGCGCCGGTCCTGTCTGGGCACAGCTCTATGCTCCCGAAACGATCGACCAGGACTTCCGGGTCGAGTGGCAGGTGGGACAGAACCGCAAGGGTCCGACGGTCGAAGGGTATGTGTACAACAAGGCCATGCGAAGCGCCGACCACATGCGACTCAAGATCGACCAGCTCGACGGCGCCGGCCGGGTCCTGGGTACCACGACAGCGGTAGTGCTCGGCACGGTCCCCCTGGACGGTCGCGCCTACTTCAGCGCGTTGGTTCCGCCCGCCGCGAGCTACCGCGTGCAGCCGTACTCGTGGGACTGGACCGGCGGCGGCGCGGTCGGGTCCGGAGGAATGTAGGAAGCAACGCATGAAGATCGGGGTCGTGTTTCCTCAGACGGAGATCGGGCAGGATCCCGCCGTGATCCGCGACTATGCCCAGGCCGTCGAGTCGATGGGCTTTACCCACCTGCTCGCCTTCGACAGCGTGGTCGGCGCCAACCCCGACCGACCCGGGGGCTGGGACAGCCCGTATACGTACCGGCACGCCTTCCACGAGCCATTCGTTCTCTTCGGTTTCTGTGCCGCCGTCACACGGCAGATCGAGCTGGTGACCGGCGTGATCATCCTGCCGCAGCGGCAGACGGCCCTGGTGGCCAAGCAGGCGGCCGAGGTCGACGTCCTTTCGGGTGGCCGTCTGCGCCTCGGCATCGGCGTGGGCTGGAATACCGTGGAATTCGAGGCGCTCGGTGAGGACTTCAAGAATCGGGGACGGCGGGTCGAGGAACAGCTCGAGGTCATGCGGCGGCTCTGGACCCAGGAGCTCGTGACCTTCGAGGGACAGTGGCATCGCGTGCCCGATGCTGGGATTCAGCCGCTGCCCATCCAGCGGCCGATCCCCATCTGGATGGGCGGCGACAGCGACGTGGTCATCCGCCGTGCGGCCCGTCTCGCCGACGGCTGGATCACGCTGCCGAGCTTCCGTCCGGGCGCGGCGGCTCAGCAAACGGTGGATCGCATCCACGGTCTCATCCGGGAGGCTGACCGCGATCCCGCCCGATTCGGCATCGAGGCGCGCATGGCCCTGGCCACGCTGCCGCCGGATGAGCGCGTGGCCGAGATGGCCGCGTGGCGCGCGATGCGCGGGATCACCCACCTGTGCGTCAACACGATGGGGCTCGGCCTCCCGAGCCCCGGGGAGCACGTGAGAGTGCTCGAACGGTTCAGGAAGGACGTGCTGGGCTAGGGGCCCGCCGAGCTACGAGCTAGCGAAAGTCGTCGCAGTTCGCCTGGCGACCGGGCTCCTGGATCGTCTCGATGAATCGCCAGATGTCGGGCCGGGAGCCGTCGACATCGGTGAATCCGTACTCGATCGCCAGCTGTCCGGAGCTGACCGAGCGCTGGTTCCACCTCGCTCGATCTGGATCGGAGGCCAGCGCCGCGATCGCCCGACCGACGTACCGGGGTGATTCCGAGAGCGCGAAATCAGCCGGCGCCGAGCGGCCGCCGCCGCTCCGGAGGGCGTCACGCCAGTTCTCCTCGGAGACACCAAAATTGTCGAGCATCATCTCGGAGCGAAGCCAGCCCGGCGTGACGGCGACGGCCATGCCTCCATGCGGCCGCAGCTCGTGGCCCTGAGAGAAGGCCAGCCGATTCACCGCGACCTTGGCCAGATCGTAGAAGACCGATATCCGGTAGCGCGCGGCGTTGTAGTCGGCGGTGCCGTCGGTCACCTCCACAAGCAGGCCGCCGGGTCGTTCGATGAGGAGCGGCAGGAGATGGTGGGAGGTGACGAGGTGCGTCTCGATGGCGAGCCTGAGGATCCGGAGCCCCTTGTCGAGATCGTGCCGCCAGATGGGCGTGTTCCAGTCGGCAGGACCGCCCTTGAGCAGCTCGCCTCCCCAGATGTCGTTGACCAGGACGTCGATCCGGCCGTGGTCTTTCCGGATCCTCTCGGCCAGCGTCTTCACCTGGCCGGAGTCGAGATGATCGACGGGGATTGCGATGCCGCGACCACCGAGACCCGTGACGAGCGCGGCCGTCTCTTCGATCGTCTCGGGTCGGTGGTACTCGGATCGGTGTGATCCGGTCGTGCGCCCCGTGCACACGACGGTCGCGCCCGCCTCGCCCAGCGCGGCCGCGATGCCGCGCCCGGCGCCGCGGGTCGCCCCCGCCACGACGGCGACTCGACCTCGCAGCGCGTTGCCGTCCGGTGCCCACGCCATGGATCGAGTGTGCCAGCGCCGACTGGGTCTCGCTACACGAACCGCCTCGCCGCGACGATCGTAAGAACCACGAACAGCAGAAGCACGATCAGCTGGGCGATCAGAAATGGCGGCTCGTTCCTGTGCGGAGCCAGTGCGGCCAGGCCCGGCACCTTCATGAACGCCTGGACCACCCCCACGAACACGTTGAGATAGAGCGCGATCGCAACACCGATGACGTAGATCCGCCGCCAGCGACCGGCGAGATGCCGAGCGTAACGAGCGTAGACGACCACCACCAGGACCACCAGCGAGACGATGCCAAGCGTGTGGGCCGGGGACAGGTGCTCGAACGGAAAGCCGAACCCGATGATACTGGTCGCCGCCGTGGTCAACAGAAAGACCACGCTCCAGCCGTCGAGCCGCTTGCCCGCGACCATCCCGAACACGACGATCAATCCCGAGGCGATGCCGGCCAAACTGATCAGCACGTGCACCCGCGTGAACGTCTCCGTCGACATTCCCCAGATCATCGGCGTCTCCCCCGCCGGCTTCGCAACCAATCTCGTCCCGGGGCCAAGCATAGCCCCACGCCGGCCCGCGGTCACGGCCCCGGCGGGCGTAGCCGTGGCCGGGGCGGTTGGGTACACTGTGACCGATGCGTGGCAACGGCTGCGACAAGCTCCGTGTCTCCGTGACGCTCGTCGTCCTGGTGGTGGCTCTCGGTCTCGGTGTTGCCTTCGCCGACGCCGCGTGGGCCGCCGAGAAGGCGGTCGTCATCCCGGCGCCCGCCGTGGACAGCCCCAAGGTATCGGCTTCCCCGCAGACGGCAGTCATCGCGGCGGGATGCTTCTGGGGTGTGCAGGGCGTGTACCAGCACGTGCGCGGCGTCCAGCGAGCGCTGTCGGGATACTCGGGCGGCACCAAGGCGACCGCCGACTACGACGCGGTCAGCCGCGGCAGCACCGGCCACGCCGAGTCGGTGGAGATTCGCTTCGACCCCAAGGAGATCTCCTACGGAGAGATTCTCCAGATCTACTTCTCGGTCGTGCACGATCCCACCCAGCTCAATCGACAGGGGCCCGACACCGGCCCGCAGTATCGGTCCAACATCTTCTACGTCGACGAATCGCAGAAGCGGATCGCCGAGGCCTACATCGCGCAGCTGAACAACGCCAAGCTCTTCTCACGCTCGATCGTGACGCGGGTGGATCCACTGAACGGCTTCTACCCCGCCGAGGCATACCACCAGGACTTTCTGCTCAGGAACCCGACCTACCCCTACATCGTGATCCACGACTTGCCGAAGATCGGACAGCTCAAGAAGGTGTTCCCGGCCCGCTATCGCGAGCAGGCCGTGACCACCAACTAGCCCCTCGAATCAGAGCTGACGGGCGATGAAGGCCTTCACCATCTCCCGTGCGCGGTCGGTCTGCGGTCCCGGCTTGGCCACCCACTCGTGCTCGCTGTCCTCGAAGACGGTCAGCTCGCACACGCCGCCGGCGGCCTGATAGGTCGCGGCGAACTTCTCCTGCAGGGCCGGCAGCACGTTGTCGTCGAGCGCGCCCTGCATGATCAGCATCGGGACCAGCGTGGCCGGCTCGCGGCGCTCGAGAATCCGCTGCGGATTGCCTTCGTAGATGGTCTCCCAGGGGTTGAAGTAGATCCGGCTGTTCTCGATCATCCCCTCGCGCTTCATCTTCTCGGCCTGCTGGAATCGCGCGTACGGGTCGCTCACCGGCGAGCGGGTGGCCACGAAGGCCACGGTCGCATCGAGGTGCGGGGCGGTCGGTAGGACAATGGCCGTGTAGCGCGCATCGCGCGGGCGCATCGCCAGGAGCTGGGCGACGTGGCCGCCACTCGAGCTCCCGTACACGCCGATCCTCGATGGGTCACCGTTCCACTCGGCGGCCCGGGACTTGAGCCAGCGCACGCCGTAGTTCGCGTCCTGGACCGACGCGGGATACGGCGCTTCCTCGGAGAGCCTCAGATCGATGGCTACCACCAGGGCGCCACCGGCCGCGATGGCGCGGTCCATCGGCTCTTCGGCGAGACGATCCTTACGGCGCCAGGCCCCGCCGTGCAGATCGAGGACCGTGGGAAACGGCCCCGGGCCCTGCGGCTGGTAGACGCGCGCCATCAACTGTCGCCCGCCCGGCGTCCGGCAGAACTCCACCTCACTGACCTTCAACTCGAACTTGCCTGCAGGATTGTAGGACGCTTTCACTCCCGGCCTCCCTTGGCTCTCGCCCGCCGTCGCGATCACGGGCCGTTCGGCCACCGCGCCGGCAGCCGCCAACGTCGTCATCCACCTCAGAAAGTCGCGGCGGTCGGTGCGAGGCATCAGGCCGCGGGGCGCTTCCAGCCGAGCCAGTCGACGATGGCGCCGCCCATCACCCGCTCGAGGTCGCGGCCCTTCAGCCACGGCAGCTCCTCCGTGAACATCGTCACGCACTGCCGATACGAGCACGGCATGCGGGTGATGTCGGTGCCCCAGAACGCGCGTTCGGGGCCGAACGCCTCGAAGATCTGCCGGAGATAGCCGTGGATGTTCCGGTACGGATAGGGTTGGCTGGAATAGCTGGGCGCGCCCGACATCTTCACCCCGATGTTGGGATGCTTGGCGAGCGCCAGCATCTCTGGAAGGTCGGCGAACGCCGCGTCGTCGGTCACGCCGTTGCCGCCGCCCCCCCGCCCGAGGTGATCGATGTGTAGCTTGAGGTGCGGATGGCGTTCCGCGATCCGCGCCAGCACGGCCATGTGGCCACCGGAGGCCAGCAAGCCGACGGGCAGTCCCGACCGCTCGCAGGCCTTCCAGAACCAATCGAGCGACCCGTCGCTCCACCAGGGTTTCTGGTGAGGCTGATTGAACGTGAATCGGAACCCCAGCATGCCGGGCCGCTCGCGCCACTGGGCGACGATCGCTTCCCGATCCGGGCTCTGCAGATCGAAGTGTCCCAGGATGCAGAACTTGGCCGGATGCTGACGCACCGCCTCGACGGCGAGCACGTTGACCGGCTCACCGAGCGCGCTGGGCGGATGAATCACCGCGGCGTCGACCCCGGCGGACGCCATCTCGGCCAGCGCGTCGTCGACCGAATAGGTTGGAATCTGGCGGTGGTGCGCACTCATCTTGCCGTTCTGCCAGATGTGGATCTGCGAATCGACGATCAGCATCGCCGCGATTCCCTACCACGGTCGCGCGAGCACGTCGGCCGCCTCCTTCTCGATCACGGTGCCCTTGAAGAAGTCCGGATTCACTTCGCCCCAGAAGCGCACGGCGTTGCCGAACATGAAGTCCTGGAAGTCGTCCTCGTCGAGCAGCCCGTGCTCGACCAGCTCGTACGCCTCCGGCACGACCTCCGTCATATCGGGCACGTCGAAGTGGCCGATGTCCGAGCTGAAGAACGCGTTCAGGCGCGCGCCCATGGGATTGGCCTTGCGGTTGAAGGCCCAGGCGTTGATCGGATCGTCGGCCTCGCAGCCGAAGTAGTAGCGCGAGACGTAGAGGTCGTGGAAGTCTTCCTTGCGCGAAATCTTGCACCGCGAGTAGTCGTCCAGATCCTCGACGCCCCCGGTGCCGTTGCCGTTGTCGTCCAGTCCCTGGCCGCGGCGCACCGCCTCCAGCATCGCGGGCGGCGCGTACTTCTCGGCCAGCGCCAGCAGGCCCGGCTGATCGAGCCGCGCGGGATTGGTGTTCTCCAGCGCCTCGCGGTGGCGCTTCTCCCAGTGCCCGATGAGATCCGCGTAGAGCGAGCAAGCCCAGCCCGCCCCACCCTCCAGGAAGCCGAAGTTCAGCTCGGGGAAACGGCGCGTCACGCCGCCGAAGAAGAGGGCCTTGGCGGTCGCCTCGGACGCCGAGGCGAAATGGCCGATGTGGTTGAAGCAGAAGTTCGACGGCGAGTTCCGGAGCAGGATCGAGCGCGCGCCGTTGTGGAAGCTGGGGGCGATCCGGAGCTCCCGCAGCTTGGCCCACACCGGATCGTAGTCGTGCTCGCTGTCGATGCCGATCGTGTCGTACCACTCGACGAACTTCGAGGCATCGGGATGCTCCTCGACGAGCGCGGGAATCGGACGGCGAATGAGACTCCCCAGCATGACCACCCGGAGGCCCAGCTGCTTGCTGGCGAACTCCAGCTCCTCGATGGCCTCCTCCGGCGAGTACATCGGGATGATGGCGGCCGGAATGATGCGGTCCCCGTAGGGCCGGAACTGCTCGGCGGTGAACACGTTGTACGCCCGGCAGAGCGCGCGACGATGCTTCTCCGGCGGCAGCCGGTAGTAGCCGAGCCCGGCGGTCGGATAGATCACGCAGAAGTCGAGGCCAAGATCGTCGAGCCGCTCGTACAGCAGCCTCGGCATCATGGCCGTGGCCCGGTCGAGCGTGTTCTTCGTGGGCAGGAACCAGAACGCCTCTTGCCCGATCCGGCGGCGCCGTCGCTCAGCCACCGACATGTTGAGCGAGTTGGGGATGCGGGCGCTCGCCATGTCCAGCGCCTCGACGGCCATGTCACCCCCGATGCGGTGGAACTCCTGGCGCATGAGCGGGTGGAACTCGGCCCAGTGTCCGTCCGCGTCGATGATCGGATGCTTCAGACGGCCGCGAAGCGCCCGGGCCTCGGTCTGGGTGTGGGTCGACATGGCCACTCCTCCGTGGCAAGCGTTGCCGGCTGAATGATACCTCCGAGTCGATCAGGTCGTCCTCGTCGTGGCCCGCCCGGGGACCGTCGCCGCCACGGCCACCAGATCGGCGAACATCCCCTGCCCGGCCTGCTCGGGTCCCGCGCCGGGCCCGACGATGGCCACTTCACTGACGGGGTCCGTTCGAATCACGAGCGCGTTCATCGCGCCATCGATGCGCGACAGCGGGTCATCGGGAGACAGCGCCATGGGTTCCACGCGTGCCTCGATCGAAGCCGCGCCGTCGGTGGCTTTCGGGAGCAGTGTCGCCACGAGCTTGATCCGACGCCCTTCGCGCGCGGCCTCTCGAATGGCTTCAGGGGTGATCCCCGTGATCCCGCGCCGGACAACCTGGTCTAGCCCGACGACACGGCCGAAGGCGATGGCGGCGAGGATTCGAGCCTTGGCGACGACGTCATGCCCCTCGACATCGTCGGTCGGGTCGGGTTCCGCGTACCCCTGGGCCTGTGCGTCGGACAACGCTGCGGCGTAGTCCAAGCCCTGGGCCATCAACGTCAGGATGTGGTTGGCCGTTCCGTTCAGGATGCCGCGGATCGCCAGCACCCGGGCTCCCGCCAGGCCTTCCTGAATCGTGCTCAGCGTCGGCGTGCCCGACATGACCGTGGACTCCATGCGGCACTGCAGACCGTGCCGCCGGGCCAACGCCAGCAACTCCACGCCCGCCGCAGCGCACGCGCCCTTGCTGGACGTGATGACATGCGCGCCACGCCCCAGGGCCTGTCGGATGTGGCGGAGGGCTGGCTCCGGATCGCGTGGGTTCGTGACGCTCGCCTCAGCCAGCACGTCGGTCTCGGTCTGGGCGAGTCCCTCGAGAGCCGTCTCCCACCGACGTACGCCGGGATAGTCCGCCAGTGGCGGTCGCGCCGCCGCCCGTTCGACGAGCTCGGCAATGTCGAAGCCCGCCTCACGGTAGACGAATCCATCGCGACGATTGGCGACGCCGACGATGCTCACCCTGACTCCGCGCTCGGTGGCTAGCCACGAGCCGTGACGCTGAATGGCGCTCGCCAGCCAGCGCCCGACGGTACCGAAACCAACGATCGTCAACCGGAGCGGTCGCATGCGATTCGAATCCACGACCCCGATCGACTCAGCGACGCGGGGCGAGCGGATCCTCCAGGAACAGAGCCGGCGTGTAGGCCAGGCCGATGCGCGACAGATCTGGCGCCAGCACGTCTTCGCCGACCGGCCGCACGCCGCGCTCGATCCAACCGACGAGGTCGTCAAAGGCCTGAATGCGCGTCTTGCCGTCGAAGCCGCAATGACTGGCAGCGCGCATGACCCGCTGCACCAGCAGGTGGTCGGTCCCGGCGGCGATCGTGCGGCGCCGGTACGACTGCTCGAGGCTCAGCGGCACCCACGCGTCCCCGGTCTCGTGCAACGTGATGAGCGGCACCGTGAGCCGGCCGGTCCGCTCGGCATACACGGGGTTGGCGGTGGGCGAGCGCGCATCCTTGACGGGATGGATCCGTCTGACACGCGCGTTGATCTCGTCCTCGGTGATGCCGAGGCCGGGATCGATCCGATACCGGATGTGCGCGGTGCTGGCCGCACGCAGCCCGGGATTCGGCGTGTTCTCGACGTCGCGGGGGCGGTACATCATGTTCATGAGGTAGCGCCGCTCGAGCCCTTGAATGCGAAGCGGCAGCTCATTGCCGGCCTGATCACCGCCCATGAGGTATTTCACGACGCTGTCGAACTGCCGTCCGAGCGCGGTGTAGGCCCCTGGCATGCCGAGGGCCGGCACGACGCGCTCGTTGAGCATCCGGTAGAAGCTGTCCCGGTCGGGCGCATCGAGCAATGGCACCCCGGAGATCAGCTCGGCCGCGGCGGTGTACGCCATCAGGTAGTCGGCGATGCCGATGCCGTCGACGAGGCCGCACTCCGTCAGACCGCCCTGATAGAGACCCGGATGCAGCTCGAGCGAGGCCACGGCGATGTGACCGCCCATCGACATGCCATAGATGATCGCCCAGCGCGGCGCGCCGATCTCCTTGACGAACAGCTCACGGAGCGCGACGAGATCCTCGATGAACAGGTGGGGCTGGTACTCCGAGGCGCGATACCCGGACGCGATCCAGGCATGGCGCTCGCGGAGAATGTGGATCCCGATCGGCGGTGGGGCCACCGTGCCCTTCCCCGAGCCCCGCTGGATCCCGTGCGCGAACACGACGAGCCCGCCACTCCAGTTGGCCGGCACCTCGATGAGATAGTCGGCGCCGCCGAGCGTGCCGCTCCGGCTGATGGCGGCGCGTGGCGTCTCGGCCTGCGAGGCCCTCGACCACGACGCATACGACATGAGAAGTACCAGACCGATCCCAAGGAGCGCGAGCTTCCTCATTGATCACCTCGTCCGGCCGCGCCCGAGAATACCTTGACCAGGCGGAGTCTTGCAGCTAGCTTTCCGAGCACGCGGAACATCCCGACAAGGGGCGCTTTACTCTCCGAGGGAGGATCCAGCCATGACGTCACCGCAGAGCCGCCGCGACGTGCTGAAGGGAACCGCCGCTCTCGCCGCCGCCGCCGCGGTCGGCACCGCCACGCCCACCCGCCGGGCTCACGCCCAGGCCGGCCGGGGCGCCCGCATCGACGGTGTCCTGAAGCAGGCAGTGGACGCCAAGGACGTCCCTGGCGTCGTGGCGATGGCCACGACCGACAAGGGCGTGCTGTACGAGGGCGCGTTCGGCGTCCGCGGGCTCGACCAGCCGGCGGGGATGACCCCTGATACCGTCTTCCGCATCGCCTCGATGACCAAGGCGATCGCCACCGTCGCGGCCATGCAGCTCGTCGAGCAGGGCAAGCTGACGCTCGAGGGACCGGTCCCCAACATCGACCCGACGCTGGGCTCGCCCACGGTCCTCGAAGGCTTCGACGCGGCCGGCGCGCCGAAGGTCCGTCCCGCCAAGGGACCGATCACGCTGCGCCAGCTGCTGACGCACACCGCCGGGTTCAGCTACGACCTCTGGGACCCGGACACCGGGCGCTACATCAAGGCCACGGGGATGCCGAGCCGGGCCACCGGCAAGGTGGCGTCCTTCCGCCAGCCGCTGGTGTTCGATCCGGGCGCCCGCTGGCTGTACGGCATCAACATCGAGTGGACGGGCCGGATCATCGAGACGGTCAGCGGCCAGGCGCTCGAGGACATCTTCCGCGAAAGAATCTTCGGCCCGCTCGGCATGAAGGACAGCACCTTCGTTACGAGCCAGGAGCAGCGTGCACGCCAGGCACGGCTGCACACGCGCCAGCCCGACGGCTCGCTGGCGGTGCAGCCGCTGGAGCCGGTACCGGTCAAGGGCGAGTTCTGGCCGGCGGGCGGCCCGCTCTACTCGACGGCGCGCGACTACATGGTGTTCTTGCAGATGCTGCTGAACGGCGGCAGCCTCAACGGCACGCGCATCCTCAAGCCGGAGACCGTCGCGTTGATGAATCAGAACCACACGGGCAACATCCCGTGCGGCGTCCTCAAGACCGCGAATCCCGCCCTGTCGAACGACGTCAACTTCTTCCCCGGCGCGGACATTCGCTGGGGTCTCGGCTACATGATGAATCTCCAGTCCGGGCCCAACGGCCGCAGCGCCGGCACGTTCAGCTGGGGCGGTCTCTACAACACGTACTACTGGCTCGATCCGGCGAAGAAGGTCACTGGCCTGATCATGACCCAGATCCTGCCGTTCGCCGACACGAAGGCCGTGAACCTCTACGGCCAGCTCGAGGCGGGTGTCTACGAGGCGATGAAGTAGGCCTGATGCGGCACGGGCGCCCCGGCCCCAGGGGACCGGGGCGCCCGCCGTGGTCTACAGCATCAAGCCCTTCTCGGTCATCCACTTCTGAATCATCCGGGCGATCTGATCGGAGTTGGTATCCATCATCAGCATGTGGGTGTTGCCGTTCACGCCGAGCTTCGGCAGATCCCACCAGTCGGCGACGCCGCCCTCCTTGCGGAGCGCGTCCGCGTAACCCTGCGACGCCGGCACGAAGCGCGTCCACAGCGCGCTCTGCGCGACGAAGTCGCCCCACACCACGAGGTGCGGAACGCCCTTGAGCTTGCCGCCCGCCGCGGCCTCCGGCTTGGGCGCGCCTGACGGCTCGATCGCGATGAGGGCCTTCACCTTGTCGGGCGCGGCGAGCGCGGCGTTGAAGCCGAAGTTGCCGCCCTGGCTGTGCACGAGGATCACGCACGGGCACACCTTCTGCACGAGGGCGTTGTAGGCGGCCTGGATCTGCGCGTCGGTGGTGGACCACCGCGGCACGCCCTGCTTCATGAACTGCTCGAACGACTGGATCGGGAACAGTTGCCCGGGCGTGGCGACCCTCTCGGTCGGGTTCAGCTTGTAGCTTCCGACGGGGCCGATGCGGAAATCCTCCCACGCCTGCTTCTT
>Ga0075428_100005469_pt1 | contig 14125 bp, 12 predicted proteins | sample RhiMetdeltSRZDD2_FD_75291 | JGI IMG/M metagenome (GOLD analysis project Ga0075428, IMG submission 75291) | Populus rhizosphere microbial communities from Tennessee, USA - Rhizosphere MetaG P. deltoides SRZDD2 | ecosystem: Host-associated > Plants > Roots > Rhizosphere > Soil | place: USA...
ATCGGCCTTCAGCACCACGTCGGCGAACATGTCCGGCTTCAGCAGGTCCCCCTGGTTCTCGACCTCGAGGCGCACCTTGACGGTCCGCGTCTGCTCCTCGACTGTTGGTGCGACGTATGTGACGGCCCCTGTCCACGAGCGCCCGGGCAGGTACGGCACGCTCAGCTCACCGCGCATGCCGAGCCGCACCAGCGGCAGGTCCGACTCGTACACGTCGGCCAACACCCAAAGGTGCGTCAGGTCCGCGATGTCGTAGAGCGTGTCGGCGGGAGTGACGCGCATGCCGTGGTAGGCCATCTTCTGGACGACGTAGCCGCCGTGCTCGGCGTACACGCGGAGCGCGCGCATCACCTCGCCCGTCTGCTCGAGGCGCGCGATGTCCTCGGGGCGGATGTCCCAGAACAGCAGCCGCTGGCGCGCCGCCTCCAGGAGGCCTTCGCCGGCCTGGGCGATGGCAGCGCCGCCGCGCGTGAGCTCCCGGCGCGCCCGGAGGGCGAGCAGGTACTCCTGCTGTGTCGCGACGAGGTCGGGGCTGTAGATGGCGAGCAGCGGCTCGCCGTCGCGCACGTACTTGCCCGTGAAGTCGACGAACAGCTCCTCGACGTAGCCGTCGTACTTCACGTGGACGTGGTGGAGGCGGCGCTCGTCGACCGCGACCCGCCCCACGGTGCGGAGCGTCCGGAAGAGCTGCTTCTCCGCGACGGGCTCGCTGCGCAGGCCCAGCACCTGGCGGCGCTCGGGGGTGAGCACCACCGTGGCGCGGCCGGTGATCAGGGCGGGCTCGGCCTGCGACGCGCGCTCGCCCACCGGCACGAGGGTCATGTGGCAGATCGGGCACTCGCCCGGCTTGTCGGAGATGTACGTGGGATGCATCGGGCAGTGGTAGAGCTGCGCGGCTGCCGGGGCGAGAGCGGCGTGGCGGGAGCCCATCCAGTAGCCGATGCCGCCCAGCATCACGCCGCTGGCGATCAGAAAGGCGAGGGTTGCGGGTCGCATGGCCGCCCTCTCAATCCATCACGACGCCCAGGGCGTCGAGGCTCGCGCTGTGCCACAGCACGTGGAAGAGGAGCTCTGCGTGCCGCCAGCGGTCCCGGTACAGCGTGTTGTGGGCTTCGAGCACGGCGACGAAGGGAGACTTCCCCGCCTGGAACGATGCGAGGGCGGACTCCACGGCCAGGGCGTCGACCGCGAGAACGCCCTTCGAGTAGGCCTCCGCCTCGCGCACGGCGGCCTCGAGATCGAAGCGCGCCTTTTCCACCGCAGAACGCGCGCGCAGGCGCATCGCTTCAGCGGAGCGCTCGCCGGCAAGCAGGCGGGCCTCGGCCTCCGCGAGGGCCTGCTTCTGCTTCGTCCCCTTGTAGAGCGGCAGCATGATCCCGAGGTCGGCGGTCGCCATCGGCGGCATCGATCCACGATGCAGGTAGGTGGCTCGCGCGAGGAAGTCGGGGCCCTGCTCCTTGCTGGCCAGATCGCGCTCAGCGCGGGCGCGCTCGACCATTGCGTGAGCGGCGAGAAACGCGGCGCTCCGCGCCTCGAGGCCGGCGGTCGCCTCCTCCAGCGCCGGCACTCGCACGACCGTAACGTCGAGCTCGCGAAGCCGCGGCGTGTCGCCGACGGGCGTCGCGGCGGGCCGCGCCACGATCCGGTTCAGCTCCGCGATCGCGCTGCCGACCAGGCCCTCCTCGTGGTAGCGCATCTGCTCGAGGCGCGCCAGCTCGGCCTGGGCGCGCAGCACGTCCGACTGCTGGGCGAGGCCCACGGCGTACCGCGAGCGGGTCAGCTCCTCGATGTCCCGAGTGGCGCGCCTCTGGTCCTCGACGAGGGCGAGGTTCTCCCGGGCGAGAAGCAGGTCGGCGAAGGCGCGGCGCAGCCGATAGGTGACCTCGACCCTCGCGCGATGGAGCGTGTGCTCCGTCTCGTTGGTCTCCCGTTCAGCGACGGCTGCTCGCAGTCCGCGCTTGCCGGAACCGGGGAAGGCCTGCGCGAAGCCCAGCTTCAGACCCGTATCGTCGTCGGTACCTGGGCCGAGGCCGCGCCCGCCGTACTCGTAGCCGACCGTCAGCTCCGGGTCGGGCAGCGCCGAGGCCTGTGGCACGCGCGCCTTCGCCGCGGCTATTGCGGCGGAGGCCGCCTGGACCTCGGGATTTCGAGTCTCGACCTCGGCGAGGAGCGCCGCGTAGACGGGATCCCGAGCGAGCGGGAACACGTCTTCCCGCCCATCCTGGGCGCGCGCCACGAGTGCGGGTGCGACGAGGAGCAGGGCCAGCGCCCCGCGTGGACACGGCATCGGACACCTCCGACCGAAGCAGACACGACGACGAGGGGACGGCTTACGCGGCGAGGGGCCGCGTGCTTCGGCGGAAGATCAGATGCGAAGGACGGGCGTAGAAGCGGCTGCGCGCCCGGCGGGGCGCGTGACGACGGGAACGGGATACGCGCTCTCGGGAAGGGCAGGCACGTCGGCCAGCACCAGCACGAGCGGTGCGGGGGCGAACTGCGCCAGGGCCGACGCATCTGGAGCCGGGGTGGTGAGGCAGCAGGAGGCGGCGGCGCGGAAGCCTTCGGACGCACAGCAGCCGTGCTCCGCGTCGGCAGCGCTCGCCGACATCTGCGCTGGGCACGGGCACAGCGTCGCCAGGGCGGTCACGAGGATCACGAGCTGTGCAGCGCCCACGACGCGCCCCAGCGCCTTCATGAGCACATGAGAGCACGCGGCGCCCCCTTCCGTCAAAAGCAAACGTGCTAGCATCCGCGCCGATTTAAGATGCCCTCTGTCCTCATCTGTGCCGCGGCGGGCCCCGTGGCCGACGATCTGCATGCCAGCCCGGTGTGGCGAGAGGACATGGACAGGCACAAGGCGGACTCCATGCAGTCGGCGATGACCCTGTCCGTCGCGGCCAAGCCCATTCTGGTCGTGATCGACCGCGACCTGCCCAATGCCGAGCGCCTGGTGCAGGAGCTGCGCGGGAAACCGGCGACCTCCGGATGCTCGATCGTGATCGTCGCGACCGGAGACTCCCAGCCGAGCGAAGTGGCGCTGCTCGAGGCGGGCGCCAACGCGGTGCTGCGGCATCCTCCCAGCCCGGAATGGGAGGAGCGGCTGGGACGGCTCCTCAGCGTGCCCGCGCGGCGCAACCTTCGGATGCACGTGGACCTCGAGATCGACGGCTCCTTCGGGCCCGAGCATCACCAGGGCCGCGTCAGCAACATCAGCCGCACCGGAATGCTGGTGGAGGTTCCTGTGCAGGCCGGGATCGGCGACGAGCTCCGTTTCAAGCTGCACCTGAGCATGGACATGAGCGTGGCCGGCGTCGCACGGGTGGTGCGCCTCGCGGGGGTCAATCGCTTCGGCTGCGAGTTCAGCGAGATCGGCGCGTGGGACGCGCGCCGGCTCGAGCACTTCCTGGAGACCGCGCCGGTATCATAGCGGTCGGCGATCGGCCGTCTCGCTGCTTTCAGCGGGAGATCGTCCGCTCGAGCGCCTCCGTCCCTCTCGCGGCGCGGTAGAACGCATACAGCCCGCCGATCTCGATTAGATGAAACAGGTCGTTGTGGTTGAGGTGCTCATGGAGGCGAACGCCGCTGCGTTGCACGAGCGCCCCGACGAGCGTGATCGCGGCGCCGACCAACACCCAGCGGGAGGCCACGGCCTGCGAGGACCGGCCCAGGGACGCGAGCACGACCAGGGCCAGGAGCGTGCCCGCGAGGTCGTAGACGACGTAGCGGAAGTCGCGGTGGCTCGCGAGCAGAATGAAGTACACCCCGAATCGGAAGCCAGCCAGGCCGAGCAGCGGCAATTGATAAGGGCCTGGAGCGAAAGCACGGATCGCGGTCGCGAGCAGGAACAGGTTGGCGAGGCCGATCGCGGCGTAGGTGACGAGCCAGGCCGCCGCGCGGGCCGTCCCCGTCCAGCCAGGGCCGAAGCCGTGTAGGCTGCCCCCGACGCCAGCCGCCAAGCCCGTCGCTGCGAACGCGGCACCCATCAACCGGGCAGGGTCTCTTCGAGTTCGTAGCAACAGACCGGCAAGCGCCCAGGCGGCCGCGGCCAGCAGGTAGTCGGTCAGCGTCGTCGCCGGTTCGGCGATCGGCACGCAGGCCGTTACGGCTCGAGGATGACCGGGCGACGCGCCGGCGCGGTCGTCGGGCCCTCGGCGCGCCCCACGACGCGAGCGGCGCTGTCGAGGAAGGCCGACCCGACCTCTTCGCGGAGCGATGCATCGAGGCCGGCTTCCAACGCTCGGAGGGCCACCAGAAGGTCGCGGTCGGCGGGCGCCACGGATCGGCCTTGCTCGTCCTTGGCTTCGAACATCGCCTGTAGCTCGTGGACCAGGGCCTGGGCGCGGACGTCGTCGGCCTGGTGCTCGTAGAGCACGCCGCGCTCGCGAGTCTCGACGGTCTGGCGCAGTGCGCGCACGGCGTGTAGCGCCAGGGCGTCGTCCAGCTCCCGGCGCGAGCCGCGGATGCCGAGGAGACCGACGAGCGTCAGGAAGAGCAGCCGCCCCTGCACATCGGAGAGGCCCTGGGCGTGGAGCAGGACGCGACGCGCGTCGCGCCGCCGCTCGGTCTCACGCCCTTCCCAGGCCCCGGCGTGCTCGCCGGTCAGGTACATGCAGCCCTCGGGGCAGTCGATCTCGACGCGGCGTTTGCTGCCGCAGCAGACGGGGCAGATCGACTCGCCCTTGGCCGGGCACGGACGCTTGGGCTTGCGCGAGCGACACAGAGGGCAGACGGCCCTAGCCAATCCGCACCATGTCCTTCAGGTCGCGCAGCACGTCCTCGGCGGCGGAGGAGCGCAGCTCCACGCGAGGGTGCAGGCAGCGGATCAAGAGCTTGTCGAAAGCCTCGGGCACGCCAGTCGCGAGCGTCGAGGGCAACGGCATGCCCGAGCCCTGTGGCTGCGAGCGCGGGTGGACGCCGGTGAGGAGGTGGTACAGGACGGCCGCCACTGCGAACAGATCGCCCGCGTTGTCGCGCTGCCCCTCCGGCGCGCCGTAGCTCTCGGCCGGCGCCTGGGGCGCGAAGCGCCCGAGGCCGAGATCGGTGATCTTCACAACGCCTTGAGACACCTTGATGTTCGACGGCTGGATCGAGCCATGCACGAGACCCTTGGCGTGGATCGCGCCCACCGCCTGCATCAGCACGCGGCCCAGACTGTGGACCTGCTGGAAGGCCATCTTGTGGCCGGACCTGATCGCCTCGGCGAAGGTGCGCCCGGGCACGAACTCCGTGATCGCGCACTTCTCGCCGTGGGAGTCCACGAGGCCCAGGACCTTCGCGACGTTCGGGTGGGAGAACTGCGCAGCCGCCTTCAGGTCCGCGACGAGCTGAGCCGTCGCCCCCTCTGCGCGCAGCAGCTCCGCCGGAAACACGCGCAGCGCGACGCTGCGACCGTCGTGGGTGTCCTCGGCGCGGAACACCACGCCCAGTGCGCCGCGCCCGACCTCCTCCTTGCGCGCAAAGCGCTGCGGCTTCGCACCGCCCGCCGGAACCGGAGCGGACATCGGGGGCATGGCGGTCTCCGCGTGCGCAACGGGCGGTGGGACCGGGTCGTGCGCGGGAGCCGCCGCGTGCACCGGAGCCACAGCGTGTGCCGGGGCGCCTGTGGGGACGGGCACCGGGGGCAGCGGTGTGGACGCCGACAACCCGTGGGACTGGAGCTGCCTCACGCGCTGCTCGACGTCTCGGAAGCGCAGGTCCTCCGCCAGGATGCGCTTGTAGAGCTGCAACGCCTGGGGCACGTTGCCGCCGGCCTCGTGGCCGGCGGCGAGCCAGTAGTACAGATCCAGGTTCGCGGGCGAGACCGGGTCCGAGCCGAGGACGCGCTGTACGCGTTCGACCGCCAGCGTCGGCATGCGCGCCTCGATGAACAGCCGCGCCAGAAGCTCCGTGGCGGCGCGGTAGTTGTCGTCGTGGGCGGTGACGCGTTGCAGCAGGGCGATCGCACGGTCGCGCTCGCCCGCTTTCGCCGCCGCCTCTCCGCTCTTGAAGGTGAGCCCCGCCTTCTCGTACAGCTCGATCGCCTTGACGTTGTTGCCGGCCTCCTCGTAGAAGCGGGCGGAGTTCTCGAACTCGCCGCCTCGCTCGTAGCTCCGCGCAGCCCGCTCCTTCTGCCCGGCACGGACGTAGACGCCGCCAGCCGCCACCCAGCTGTCGCCCGCTTCATAAGCGCCGGCGGCCTCTTGAAGCATGCCCACGGACTCGAACAACTCGGCGGCGCGCAGGTAGTCCTGCCCCGCCTGGAAGAAGCGCGCGGCCTCGGGTACGCGCTCCTGCTTCAGGGCGACCTCGCCGCGCAGGTTCGCGGCCTTCACACGATCTCCCGCATTGTCGTAGGCACGCGCCGCCGAGTCGGGGTCCTCGGCACGCATGAAGAGCTCTGCGGCTTTCGCGTGCTCCCCCACGCCCTCGAGGGCAGCGGCAGCCTCCTTGAAGTAGCCGCCCTTCGTGAAGATCTGGTGTGCCCGCGCGAGATCGCCGCCCTTCTGATACAGGCGGCCCGCGAGCAGCGCGCTCTTCTGATCGACGGAGGCCGCGGTCGCGGAGTAGGTGGTCGAGTACGAGACGTGCTCCATGAAGTGTTTCTCGTGACACTCGGCGGCGCGCAGGAAATCGCCGTTCTTCTCGAAGGCCTCGGCGGCTCGCAGCGGATAGCCGGCCTTCAGGAACAGGTCCGCGGCCCTGCCCCATTCGTTCGCCAGCCCGAACAGGCGCGCCGCCTCGAGCGTGTTGCCCTTCTCGAGGAACAGCGCTCCGGCCTTGCCCGGCTTGCCGGCGTCGATCAGGACCTGCGCGGCCTTCTTGTGGTCGCCCGCCTGCAGGTACAGCTCCGCGGCGCGATCGAGCCGGTTCAACTTCTCGTAGATGGTGGCCGCAGCGAAGAACTCCTCGCCCTCGATGAAGACGTCCGCAGCCTGTTGCAGCTTGCCGGCGTCTTCGTAGATGCGGCCCGCGGTCAGATACGAGCCGCTCTTCTTCTCGCGTTGCGCTGCGCCGTGGAGCTTTCGGTCCAGATAGCCCTGGCCGAGGAGCGCGGCGAAGATCGGATCGAGGTTCAGGCCGCTTCCGGCGGAGCGGCTCTTCCTGCGGCCCCGACTCAAGCTCGGCAGGAGCCGGCTCACCACGAGGTAGATGATCACGACCCCGATGCCAACGAGGGCGATGTCGTTGTTGAGGATCTCGGCGATGAAACCCATTGAGCTGGGAGGGGCCTCCTCGTCCCGGGGCCGGAGCGGCGCGGGGCGCGATTATAACAGCCGTACGCGGGCAAGCTAAATCCCGTGGTTCGTTGACTTAAGACGCCGCGGCCGCTATCCTCGTGCCAGCTTGTCTTCCCGTGAGCACACGCTCGCCCAAAGACCGTCCGCCCAACGCTCCCGCTGATCGGGCGGGGTCCGCGGACGGACTGCTGACGTCCGAGGATCTCTTCGGCGACATGGTGGATGCGCCGCTGGAGCCCAAGCCCGCGGCACGTCGTCCCGCGAGCGCGCCGATCCGCGTTCAGGTCAGCGAGAACGGCGAGGCGGGTCCGCCCAAACCGAAGGCGCCCGACGTCAAGGCCGAGGAGATGAGCGCGCTCGTCGACGCGTTCGGCGCGGCGGAGCCGATGTCGCCCCTCGAAGCAGCCGCCGCCGAGGAATCGATCGACGCCGACGCTCTGTTGTCGAAGCTGGACGCGGCTCCCGAGAAGGCGGAGGCCGAGAACGAGGCGCCTCCGGAGCCGGTGCCCGTCCAGCCGCCCTCGAGGCCGAAACCCAAATCACCCCTCCAGAACGCGGCGGAGGAGGATGTGAGCGGGCTGCTCGACGCGCTGGACGGCGGCGAGGAGGTCGCCACTCCGCCGGCTCCAAAGGCAGCCGAGAACGACGCGTCGCAGACTCTCGTTCCGGGGAGCCTGATCTCGCCCTTTGCGGAGGCCGCTCCGAAGTCGGAGCGCCCTCCCACGGACCTCGACAACCTGCTGGAAGGTGTGCTCTCACCCTCCGCCGCGCTCGATGCGGAGACGCGCGCTCGCACCGACTCGCTGGATTCGGAGGTGCCCGCGCCAGCGAGCCGCCTGGAGGCGAAGTTCCAGGCAGCCGAGCCGAAGATTGAGGCCCAGGTCGAGTCCCGGATGCTGATCGACCTCGGCGCTCTGGCCGAGGACGCTCTCAACCAGCCTGCTCCGCCCGTCGAGAAAGCCAATCGCTCCGGCGTCGGCGATGTGTACGGGCCATACACGCTCGTGGAGCGCGTCGCCGGCGGGGGAATGGCAGAGGTGTTCAAGGCCAAGCGCACTGGCGTCGAAGGCTTCGAGAAGATCGTGGCCGTCAAGCGCATCCTCCACCACCTCTTGGACAACCAGGAGTTCGTCGAGATGTTCATCGACGAGGCCAAGGTGGTGGCGGGGCTCACGCACCCGAACATCGTCCAGATCTTCGACCTCGGCAAGCTCGGCGAGACCTACTTCATCGCCATGGAATACGTCCACGGCCGCGATCTGCGCACCATCCTGCGCCGCGCCAAGGACCGCGGCTTGCGCGTACCCCTCGACCTGTCGGCGTTCGTCGTCAGCCGCGTGTGCGACGCCCTCGACCATGCCCACAGGCGCAAGGACGACCAGGGCCGGCCCATGCGCATCGTGCACCGGGACGTGAGCCCGCAGAACATCCTGATCTCCTTCGAGGGCGACGTGAAGCTCACCGATTTCGGGATCGCCAAGGCGGCGACCAAGGCCAAGGCCACCGACCGCGGCGCGCTGCGCGGCAAGCTGCTCTACATGAGCCCCGAGCAGGCCTCGGGCCAGCCCATGGACCGCCGTTCCGACGTCTTCTCCCTCGGCATCGTGTTCTACGAGATGCTCACGGACCGCAAGCCGTTCCTCGCGACCTCCGAGAAGGGCATCCTCGAGATGGTGCGCGAGTGCCGGATCGACCCGCCTTCGAAGTGGAACAGCCGGGTCCCCGAGCGCTTCGAGCGAATCGTTGGACGCGCGCTGGCCAAGGATCCGGACCAACGCTACGAGGACGCGGGCGAGATGCACCGCGAGCTCGAGCGTGCGCTGCTCGAGCTCAAGCCCACCACTTCGCAGGAGCTGGCGCGCCTGATGGAGGTGCTCTTCGAGCGCGACGAGCGCGGCATCAAGGACGCTCCCGAGGAAACAGGCGCCGCCCCCGACGCCCAGCCCTTCGAGATCGACTTCGACGAGAAGGCCCACGACAGCTACGGCGACACGTAGAACGGAGGAGCAGATGGCGCTCTCGAACGACCAGCAGCAGTTCTATCGACAGACGATGGAGATCACGAAGCGGCAGATCGGCGACCTGAACGCGCAGATCGAAGAAGAGCTGGCGAAGGTCAAGGAGCGCCTGGCGGAGCTGCAGAACGCCAAGAACGCCGCGAAGCAGATCTACGACGGCGCCTGTCGGATCCTCGGCGTCGAGAACGACCTCGAGCAGGAAGAGGAGACGGTGGAGTAGGCGCGGGAGCGGGCCATGGCCTGGTTCCGTCGCGAAGAGACGGCCATCACCCCCGGCGAGCAGGCGAGCCGCATCCCCGAGGGGCTGTGGGTCAAGTGCGGATCGTGCAAGGAGATCCTCTACCGCAAGGAGGTGATCGAGAACCAGAGCGTGTGCCTGAAGTGCGCCTTCCACTTCCGCATCCCGGCGCGGGAGCGGCTCGAGCTGCTGATGGACGGGCCCTGGGAGGAGTTCGACGCCTCGTTGGTCAGCGCCGACCCGCTGCACTTCCGCGACACCAAGACGTATGCGACGCGCCTCAAGGACGGACGCGCCAAGACCAAGTCCGGGGACGCCCTGGTCTCGGCCGTCGGGGCGATCGAGGGCGTTCGCAGCGTGGTTGCGGTCATGGAGTACGCGTTCATCGGCGGCAGCATGGGCGTGGTGGTCGGGGAGAAGGTGACGCGCGCCATCGAACGGGCGCTCGGGGAGCGCCTGCCGCTGCTGGTGGTCTCTTGCTCCGGTGGCGCGCGCATGATGGAGGGCACGCTGTCGCTGATGCAGATGGCCAAGATCTCGGCGGCGCTGGCGCGCCTCGACGAGGCGCGGCTACCCTTCATCAGCCTGTTGACGGACCCCACGACGGGCGGCGTCACTGCCTCCTTCGCCATGCTCGGCGACTTGAACGTGGCCGAGCCCGGGGCCTTGATCGGCTTCGCCGGGCCGCGCGTCATCGAGCAGACGATCCGACAGAAGCTCCCCGAGGGCTTCCAGCGCTCGGAGTTCCTGCTCGAGCACGGCATGCTCGACATGGTGGTGGACCGCCGCGAGCTCAAGGCCAGCCTGGCACGCAGCTTCCGGCTGCTGATGGCGTAGACGTTCTCGAAGCCGCACGCCTCCGCGCCAGACACTAGAATGCCTGGAGGATGCGCGCCGCGCCGGCCGTTGCGCTACTCGTGCTGGCGGCCGGCGCCTGGGGCGAGGACGCCGGGCCACGGCTCGCCCTGGGCGGCGAAGCCAGCTTCTCCTACTCGAACGAGGACACCGGCTTCTTCAACGACGCCGCCTACGGCCACAACCTGCTGCACCTCGCGCGGCTCGACCTGCTCGCTTCGCTGCGGCTGGCGACGGGCCTCACGGCCGTGGCCGACCTGCGCAGCGAGAACCTCGACGCTCCGCGCGCCTACGCGCTGTATCTGCGCTATCGGCCCTTCGCGGCGCGCGAGCTCGACCTCCAGGCGGGCCGCATCCCGCCCGTCTTCGGCACGTTCCCTCGGCGACGCTACGCCCAGGACAACCCACTCGTGTCCTGGCCACTCGTGTGGCAGTACCTCACGACGCTGCGACCCGATGCGCCGCCACGCAGCCCCGATGCTCTCCTCCTCGTACGCGGGAGCGGATGGCTCGTCCCCTCCGCCGTCTACGGCGCGGCGGCGGGCGTGCCGACGGCGTCGGCAGCGCGCTGGGACACGGGGGTGGAGGCCCGCTACGCCGACGGCCCCATGGAGCTGGCCGTCGCCCTGACCCAGGGCACCCTGTCCGACCCGCGGCTCGAAGACACGAACGACGGGAAGCAGGCCTCCGCCCGCATCGCCTGGCATCCCACTCCCGGCGTCCTGCTCGGCGCTTCCGCCGCCCAGGGCAGTTTCCTCGACGCGTCCGTCCCGCTGCCGCCGGGCCGTTATGACCAGCGCGCCTTCGGCCTCGACGCCGAGCTGGCCTGGGGTCGCGTGCTGGTGCGCGCCGAGGCGATCTACTCGGAGTGGGACGTTCCGCCCACGGGCCGGCCACCGTTCGACGGGCCGCTCGCAGCGGCCGGCTTCTACGTCGAGGGGCGCTGGCGCTTCGCCCCGGGCTGGCACGTCGCGACGCGCTGGGACCGTCTCGGCTTCGGCGACATCCGCGGCAGCCGCGGCCCCGAGCCGTGGGAAGCGCCGGTCAGCCGCATCGAGGCCGGACTGGGCTTCACGCCCCGCCGCCACATCCTGTTGAAGGCTGCCTACCAGCACAATGCGCGGGACTACGGCTTCGTGCGCGGAAACGATCTCGTCGCGGCCCAGGCCGTGCTGTGGTTCTGAGGCGCTCCTCCACGCTGGCGCTGCTCGCGCTCGTTCCGAGCACGAGCGCCGCGACCTTGCGCGGGCACGTCGACGTGCGCCTCGAGGTGCGCCCCCCGCTGGTGCGCCCCGCGCCGCAGGCGCTCTCGGAGGGCCCTCCTCGCGAGACGCCGGACAGGCGCAGGAGCGTCGTGTACCTGGAGCGCGCTCCGCAAGGCGCCTTCGAGGAGCCCGAGCGCGCGCGGGTCGTGCTGGACCAGCGCGGCGAGGCGTTCCTGCCCTATGTGCTGGCCATCGGCGTGGGCACGACCGTCGACTTCACCAACAGCGACGCGACGTATCACAACGTCTTCTCGCTCTCGAAGCCCCGGCGCTTCGACCTGGGGCGCTACGCGCGCGGCCAATCCAAGTCCGTGCGCTTCGACCGCCCCGGCGTGGTCCGCGTGTTCTGCGACATCCATTCCCACATGAGCGCCTACGTCCTGGTCTTCGCCCATCGCTTCTTCTCCACCACCGACGAGAGCGGCGCGTTCCGGATCGACGCCGTGCCGCCGGGAAGCTACAGCGTCGCGGTGTGGACCGATGGCCAGGTGCGCGCGACGCGGGGGCTGCACGTCGCCGACGAGGCGGAGACGCTCGGCGAGGACTTCGTGGTGGAGTGATGGCGCTCCGCAGCCTGCGCAGCCGTATCTTCGTCGCGACGGCAGTCGTGGCCGCCATCGCGCTCTCGCTGGCCCTGGGGCTCGTCACCTCGCGGGCCGGCCGCGAGGCGGAGGCTGAGCTGCGCCGAGACCTCGAGCGCGCCTCCGCGGTGCTGGCGGAGCAGCAGGCCGCCCGCCTCGAGACCTTGCGCACCGTGGCCGGCCTGGTCGCCGACCTGCCGAAGCTCAAGGCGGCCGTCGACACGGGCGACCCCGCGACGATGCGCCCGATCGCCCTCGACTACTTGAGCCGCGTGAAGGCGGCCGTTCTCTTCGTGACCGACCGCCATGGAGCGCTGTTGGCCAGCGTCGGCCGCCCGGTGGAGCGCGAGACGCTCGACGTGACGTCGGCGCTCGAGGGCCGCGAGAGCGTGCGCTTCCAGAGCGCCGACGACGGCGTCGTCGAGATCCTCACCGTGCCGATCGCCCTCGAGACGGAGATCCTCGGGAGCCTGGGCCTCGGCTTCGTCTTGGACGATGCCGAGGCCGCGCGCCTCAAGGCGGCGACCGACAGCGAGATCGCCATCACCAGCGATGGCCGGCTGTGCGCCTCGACGCTGCCGCGCGAGCACGGCGAGGTCCTGCAGCGCGTCGCCGGCACGCGCGGGGTGCAGACGGTCCGCTTCGCGGACGCCGACTGGGTGGCGCTGGCCCGTCCGCTGGGCGACGCGCCGGCGGGGCCGATGGTGCTGTTGCTGCGCTCGCGCAGCGAGCGGCTGGGTTTCCTGCGCACGCTGCGCGACGCGCTGCTCGCCGCTGCGTTCCTGGCCGCGCTGCTGGCAGTGGTGCTGAGCTGGGGCGTGGCGCGCTCGGTGGCGCGCCCGCTCACGGCGCTCACCGCGGCGATGCGCGAGATGGCGGCCACCGGCGATCTCACGCCGCGTCTTCCGGCCCCGGGCCGCCTCGACGACGAGGATGCGCAGCTCGTCTCGCGCAGCTTCGGCAGCCTGGCCCGGGCGCTGGAGCGCTTCCAGCGCGAGGCGGCGCTGCGCGATCGGCTCTCGGCCCTGGGCCGGCTCTCGACGGTGATCGCCCACGAGGTGCGCAACCCGTTGATGAGCATCAAGGCCTCGGTGGCGGCGCTGCGCCGCGGCGAGGCGCCGGAGCAGACGCGCGAAGCGGCCGCGGACATCGACCACGAGGTGGCGCGCCTCGACCGGATCGTGGGGGACGTGCTCGACTTCGCACGGCCCATCCGCGTGGAGTACGCTCGCTGCGACGTGAACGCCCTCGTGCGCGAGGCCGCCCAGGCCGTGCTCCCCGCCGAGCAGACCGCATTCGACCTCGAGCCGGGCCTGCTGGAGATCGACGTCGACGCCGACCGCCTGCGCGCCGCCCTGGTCAACGTCCTGCAGAACGCCCGCGAGGCGGCGGACGGCGCGCCCGCCGGCGGCGACGCGGCCGTACTGATCCGGACGCGCCGGGTGAACGGCCGCGTCTTCATCATGGTGGCCGATCGCGGGCCGGGCATTCCCATCGAGCACCTCGCCGAGGTCTTCGAGCCGTACTTCACGACCAAGCGCACCGGCACCGGCCTCGGCCTGGCCATCGCGAAGAACGTCGTCGACGCGCTGCGCGGCGCGATCCGCGCCCAGCCCCGGGAGGGCGGCGGCACCGAGGTCGCGATCGAGCTGCCTCGCGATGCCCCGGGCGGGGCCCGCTGATGCAGGCGCGCGGCTCGGTGCTGCTCGTCGACGACGAGGAGCGCCTCGTCAAGAACCTGGCCCGGGCCCTCGCCGGGGAGGGCCTTGAGGTGACGGCCACCACCAGCCCCCGCGAGGCCCAGCGCCTGCTCGCGTCACGCGCTTTCGATCTCCTCGTCGTCGACAACCGCATGCCCGAGCTGACGGGCCTGGAGCTGATCCGCGAGCTGATCCAGCAGGCCGCCGACGGCGAGCGGCCCCAGATCCTGATGATGACGGCCCACGCAACG
>Ga0075428_100005470_pt1 | contig 14124 bp, 10 predicted proteins | sample RhiMetdeltSRZDD2_FD_75291 | JGI IMG/M metagenome (GOLD analysis project Ga0075428, IMG submission 75291) | Populus rhizosphere microbial communities from Tennessee, USA - Rhizosphere MetaG P. deltoides SRZDD2 | ecosystem: Host-associated > Plants > Roots > Rhizosphere > Soil | place: USA...
GGGCGTCAAGGTCAACACGCCGATCGCCACCCTGCTGGCCGAGGGCGAAAGCGAAGGTGCCGCTGCAAAGGCGAAGGCGCCGACGCCGCAAGCTGCAACACCACGCAGCGAGGCGCCCAAAGCGGCTGCCGCCGGCGCATCCGCATCGTCCTCGGCGTCGAAGCCGACGACGACAACCGCGCCAGGCGCGGCCATGGCCGCTGCCGCATCGAAGTCCACGCACGAGCGCATCTTCGCATCGCCGCTGGCGCGCCGGCTGGCCAAGGCTGCCGGCATCGAGATTGACGCCCTGGCGGGCTCGGGTCCGCACGGGCGCATCGTGAAGCGCGACGTGGAGAGCGCGCTCGCCAACGGTCATGCCGCTGCCAAGGCCGGCACGCAGGTGGCGCCGAGAGGCAGCACGGCACCCGCCGCGGCGACCGCGTCCGCGTTGCAGGGCATGTCGGACGACAAGATCCTGGCGCTGTACGACAAGAACTCCTACGAGGTCGTGCCGCACGACGGCATGCGCAAGGTGATTGCTCAGCGCCTGACGCTGTCGAAACAGACCGTTCCGCACTTCTATCTGACGGTCGAGTGCCGCCTTGATGAGCTGCTGCGGGCGCGCGAGCGCATGAACCAGACCTCGCCGAAGGACGGCCCGCGTGCATTCAAGCTGTCGGTGAACGACTTCGTCATCAAGGCCATGGGGCTGGCGCTTCAGCAGGTTCCCACCGCCAACGTCACGTGGACGGAAGCCGGCACGCTGCGCCACAAGTATTCCGACGTCGGCGTCGCCGTGGCCGTCGAGGGCGGACTGTTCACGCCCGTCATCCGCCACGCCGAGCTGAAGTCGCTTTCCGAGATCTCCAACGAGATGAAGGATCTGGCTGAACGCGCGCGCAAGCGCCGCTTGGCGCCGCACGAGTACCAGGGTGGTACCACCTCGATCTCCAACCTCGGCATGTACGGGATCAAGAGCTTTGATGCCGTGATCAATCCTCCGCATGCGACTATTCTGGCCATCGGCGCCGGCGAGAAGCGGCCGGTCGTGGTGGGCGACAAGGTCGAGGTAGCTACCATCGTCTCCTGCACGCTGTCCTGCGATCACCGGGTGGTGGACGGCGCGGTAGGCGCGGAATTACTTAATGCCTTCAAAATGCTGATGGAGGACCCGGTGCGGATGCTGGTGTAACGGGGGTGGCGCCTGTGGCCCTTAAGCTTCGCCGGCTTCCTATCCACAGAAATCCCGTATTCGTGAGCCAGAAGCGGGTTCGGCTGCCCTTTACCTGCCGCTTGCGGGTCTCAACAATCCGCCATAAGAATCAGTGAAGAATCACAAGATGTAAGCGCATCTCGGACCTAACAAACTCAGTCATCTGCCAAATCACACACTCGGGGGTACTGCTCATGGCAATCGCGTTCCGTGCCGCTTCGGTGGCACTGCTGCTCTCCGGCGCTCTGCTCGCTGGATGTGCTGGCGACGGTAGCGAGGGCGGCTTTTTCACGACGGGGGCCCTCGGCGACAATTCCGCGACTGCGGAGGCGAAGGTCGATCCGGCCTGCGTCGCCCTGACGTCGCGGATCGAGGGCCTGCGCAAGGAAGGCATCGCCGAGAAGATCGAGAAGGCATCGGCGAAGAAATACAAGATGACCCAGGCCGATCTCGCCAAGGCCGATCAGCTCACCAAGGCGAACGCCGAATTCCAGGCGCGTTGCTCGCTGGTGTCGTCGAAGCCGACCACCGCACAAGTCAATTCGAGCACCCCCAAGGCGGGCTCGGGCGGGCCGGCGGGCAAAGCCTACAGTGGCACGAACTACTAGGCACCGCCGACGGCGGGACGGCGGCCCAGCGCCTGCGTGGGCCCAGGCAGCCGGCGGCTCGCGGCCGACGGCTTGACCTGGTGGGCCACCATGTAATCCACAAGCGACAGCGGCCACATCGGACCTGGCCCGATTGGCAGCGCGCTTTGCTTGCTGCAAAGTTGTCACACTGCCGCCGTAGACGGTTGAAAACATTGCAGGGCTATGGTTCGTAACGATCCAGCATTGGGTGGTGGGATGCAGGAGCGGTTCGTGGCGATCACGATCTCCAGGTCTTGGAAACTTCTGGTGGTGATGGCTGCGGCAGCCTCCCTGTCCGCCTGTGCGTCCGACGACTGGGGCGGCGGCGATCCAGGTGCCAGGCCGCTCGCCGCAGGACAGACCTGTGGCACAATCCGCCAGGAACTGGACCGGCTCGACGCGCGCGGCACACAGGGCAAGGTCGAGGCGGCAAGCCAGGGCAAGAAGCTGCCCCCTGCGCAGATGGCCGATGTCAACCGCTACAACGAGCTACTGAACCAGTATCTCGGCGCGCGCTGCCACGTACCGCCGTCCTGATGCGCTAGACGGCCCTTGCCGCGCTGCACGCAAAATGGCTTGAACAGCAGGGCCCTGGCGCTTACGTCGGGGCCTTAGTGCATTTGCACGCCCCTCAATCGAGAGTTCCCGCCATGGCCGAGCAATCCTTCGACGTCATCATCATCGGCTCGGGGCCGGGAGGCTACGTCACGGCGATCCGGGCCGCACAGCTCGGCTTCAAGACGGCCATCGTCGAGCGCGCCTACCTGGGCGGCATCTGCCTGAACTGGGGCTGCATCCCCACCAAGGCCCTGCTGCGCTCGGCAGAAGTGTTCCACATGCTGCAGCACGCCAAGGACTACGGGTTGGCGGCTGAAAGAGTGACCTACGATCCCAAGGCGGTGGTGGAGCGGTCGCGCAAGGTGGCTGGCCGGCTCAATGCCGGCGTCACTTTCCTGATGAAGAAGAACAAGATCAGCGTCATTTGGGGCGACGCAAGGCTGGAGGCGGGCGGCAAGGTGAGCGTTGCAGCGTCCAAGAGCGAGGCGCCAAAAGGCGCACTCGGGGCCGGCACCTACCAGGCCAAGCACATCATCATCGCCACGGGTGCGCGGCCGCGCGCGCTGCCCGGCATCGAACCCGACCAAAAGCTGGTGTGGACCTATTTCGAGGCCATGGTACCGGCGGCAATCCCGAAATCGCTGCTGGTGATCGGCTCGGGCGCGATCGGCATCGAGTTCGCCTCCTTCTACCGCGCGCTCGGCGCCGAGGTGACGGTGGTCGAGGTCCTGGCGCAGATCCTGCCCGTCGAGGACGCCGAGATTGCCGCCTTTGCGCGCAAGCAGTTCGAGAAGCAGGGCATGAAGATCATGACCGGCGCCAAGGTCACTAAGCTCGACAAGAAGGCCGACAGCGTCACGGCCACCATCGACGACGGCAAGGGCGGCACGCAGGCGCTCAGCGTCGAGCGGGTGATTTCGGCGGTCGGCGTGGTCGGGAACGTCGAGAACCTGGGCCTGGAGAAGCTCGGCGTGAAGGTCGACAAGGGCACCATTGTCGCGGACGGCGTCGGCAAGACCAACGTGCCCGGCGTCTACGCTATCGGCGACGTTGCCGGACCGCCGATGCTGGCGCACAAGGCCGAGCACGAGGGTGTGGTGTGCATCGAGGCCATCAAGGGGCTGCATCCGCATCCCATCGACAAGCTGAGGGTTCCGGGCTGCACATATTGCCAACCGCAGATCGCCAGCGTCGGCCTGACCGAGCAGAGGGCCAAGGAGCTGGGGCGCCAGATCAAGGTCGGCCGCTTCCCGTTCGTCGGCAACGGCAAGGCTATCGCGCTGGGCGAGGACCAGGGCCTGGTGAAGACCATCTTCGACGCCAAGACCGGCCAGCTGCTGGGCGCGCACATGGTTGGCGCCGAGGTGACCGAGCTGATCCAGGGTTTCGTCATCGCCATGCAACTGGAGACCACCGAGGAAGACCTGATGCACACGGTCTTCCCGCATCCGACGCTGTCGGAGATGATGCACGAGAGCGTGCTCGATGCCTTCGGCCGTGTGATCCACGTGTGATCGGCGCGGGCGGCGGCCGAGCACTGTGTCATCGGCGCAGCGTCGCGCTACGCTGGGCGCGTCATCACGCATGATTTGTGCAGGTCGGGCGTGATGGCATCGAGGCCGGCGTGCGAGGGCTCAAGGCCGACGTCGACGCTCGTGCATGCAACCATCGGCCCTCGACGCAGGCCGGCGAGTCAGCGACACTCTGATTCGCCGGGTCGGCAGGCTGTAGGCAACTTTTGCCTGTGGGTAAGCTGGCGCCGGGAAAGGGGAGTCCCAATGAATATGAACACGCAGCAGCTCATCGTCACCGCCATTGTGGGTATCGTCGCGGGTTGGCTGGCGAGCATTTTCGTCGGGGGACCGAGCAGCCTGATCGGCTACCTGATCACCGGCTTGATCGGCGCATTCGTCGGCAACTTCGTGCTCGGCGCCATCGGCTGGAAGCCGAATGTAGGCAACGACCTGGCAGACTCGATCATCACCTCGGCGATCGGTGCCATCATCGTCGTGATCCTCGCCAAGCTGATCATCCTGTCCTGACGACGGTCATCCCGGAACTCGCGCAGCGGATATCCGCAACACATGCGATGTGAGGCTCGGTGATCCCGGCTCTGAGCTGCGCTCAGGCCGGGACAACCGCCAATGGTCGCCAAGCCGAGATCCGCGGCGGAGTGCCTCTGCGCGCAGTTGGGCGGACGGATACTCGGGGCTACAGCTTGGCGGCGAAGCACGTCTTGGGCATCACGCTGCGCTGGCCGATCCCCAAGCGCAGACGTGACTTGGGTGCCGCCTCGGGCATGACGTTGGCTGGCCATCAGGCCGCGTGAAAGAGGCGGACGGCTTCGTCGCACTCGAAAAGATAGAGCAGCACGCGCAGCGCCTGGCCACGCGGGGTGGCGAGCTGCGGGTCCTGGCCGAGGATGAGGCGGGCGTCGTCCCGGGCGGCGGTGAGCAACTCGGCGAAGCCCGGCACCTCGGCGATGCGGTACTCGGGCATGCCGCTCTGACGCGCGCCCAGCACCTCGCCGCCGCCGCGCAATTCCAAATCCTTCTCGGCGATCTTGAAGCCGTCGTCGCTGACTTCCATCATTTCGAGGCGCTGGCGGGCGGTCTCGCCGAGCGCAGCCTTGTACAACAGCATGCAAAAGCTCTCGCGCGAGCCGCGGCCGACGCGGCCCCTCAGCTGATGCAACTGGGCAAGGCCGAAGCGCTCGGCATGCTCGATCACCATGATATTGGCGTTAGGCACGTCGACACCGACCTCGATGACGGTGGTCGCGACCAGGATCTTGAGCTGATTGGCGGCAAAGGCGGCCATGGTGGCGTCCTTCGCCTTGTCGGACATAGCGCCGTGCAGCAGGCCGACGTTGCTATCGCCGAACAGCTGGGCCAGATGCGCGTGCCGTTCCTCGGCGGCCGCCAGCTCCGATTTTTCAGAGCTTTCGATCAGTGGGCACACCCAGTAGACCTGGGCGCCCTCGGCGAGCTGCGCGCGAAGACGGGCGATCAGGCGCTCGATCGAGTCGACCGGGATCTTGCGCGTGACGATCGGCTTGCGGCCGGCCGGCTTCTCGGTGAGGCGCGACACGTCGAGATCGCCGTAGTGGGTCATGAGCAGCGTGCGCGGGATGGGCGTGGCGGTCATGACCAGCACGTTGGCCCCGCCGCTGCCCCCTTTCGTCTGCAGGGCGAGGCGCTGGTGCACGCCGAAGCGATGCTGCTCGTCGATGACGGCGAAGGCGAGATCGCGGAAGGCGACGTCCTGCTGGAACAGGGCGTGTGTGCCGATCAGGATGTCGATCTCGCCGGCGGCAAGGCGTTCGAGCAGCTCGGCGCGCGGGCGGCCCTTCTCGCGACCGGTGAGCAGGCCAAGGCGCAGGCCGGCGGCGTCGGCGAGCCTGGCCATGGTGTCGGCATGCTGGCGAGCCAGAACCTCGGTCGGTGCCATCAGAGCAGCCTGCGCACCACCTTCGACGGCAACGGCCATGGACATCAGGGCCACCACGGTCTTGCCGGAGCCGACGTCACCCTGCAGCAGGCGCAGCATGCGATGCGGGGCGGCCATGTCCTCGGCGATTTCCTTGAGCGCCTGGCGCTGCGAATTGGTTAGCGCAAAGGGCAGGGCATCGGCGATTAGCGCGCGGATGCGACCATCGCCCGTGATGGGGCGGCCGCGCTGGTTCTTGTAGCTCTGGCGTACCAGCGCGAGGGCCAGCTGGCCGGCGAGCAGCTCGTCATAGGCAAGCCGCATCCAGGGGGCAGAAGCGGGAGAGACGTCGGCGGCATCCTGCGGGCGGTGCAGGCTATTGAGCGCGGTGCGAAAGTCCGGCCAGACCTGCTGCCTGAGCCAGGTCGGGTCTTGCCACTCGGGCAAGGCGGGGATGCGCTCCAACGCCTGGCGCACGGCCTTCAGCAGCACCTTGCCGGACAGGCCCGCGGTCAGCGGATAGACCGGCTCCAGCAATGGCAGCTCGGCGCGGGCCTCGGGCGCCACGATGTAGTCGGGATGCGCCATCTGCTTGACGTCGTTGTAGGCCTCGATGCGCCCGCTGATGCAGCGCATCGCTCCAAGCGGCAGCTGGCGCTCGATGAACTTGCGCTCGGCGTGGAAGAACACGAGGTCGATGCGGCCGGTATCGTCCTCGCAGGTGACCTTGTAGGGAGCCTTGGTATTGCCGCGCGGAGCCGGCTTGTGCTTGAGGACACGCACCTCCAGGGTGGCGATGGTGCCGGGTACAGCGGCGCCAACCGTCGGGGTGGCGCGGCGGTCGATGACCCCGGTCGGCGCATGCCACAGCAGGTCGACCACGCGCGGCTCGGTTACGCCTGTTGGCATCCTTAGCGCCTTGCGCAGCAGGATCTCCATGCGTGGGCCGATGCCGGTCAGGCTCTTGGCCGATGCAAACAGCGGTATGAGCTCGAGGGGGCGCATCAGGCTAAGTTGGGGCTCCTGCGGCGATGGCGCTCGCGCGCACGAAACGCGCTTTGCGAACGGCGTTTATCGGCCTATATGACGGCCGTAAGCCGGCGAAGGTGGCGGCGGCAACTCGACCCGTCAAGCGCCAGGGGCCGGATATCAAAGCCGAAGTTTTATGACCGACGACGCCGAAACGCGCCGCCGGCGCGCCGCCTATCGTGCGACGCACCGGGGGACCAAGGAAATGGACTGGGTTATCGGCCACTTTGCCGAGCAGGCGCTGGCGGGTATGGCCGGTGCGCGGCTGGCGGCGTTCGAGGCATTGCTGGGGCTGCCCGATCCAGTGCTGCACGAGATGGTGATGGACGGCGTGCCTGTGGCAGATGCGAGCATCGCCGCGCTGATCGCCGAGATCCGCGCGTTTCATGGGCTGGGGAGTGGGGCGTAAATCGCCCCGTCAGGTTCTGGGTCCCGCGTCGTCGCCACGCGACGCCCGGATGACAGGTAGAGAATGAACGATAGGCACGCACCGCACACCAAGACTGAGCCCACGCGCGAGATCCTCACGGGGGTGCCGGATGGGCTCGGGCCGCTGGTGCTGGCGCAGCTCATCGCGGAAGCGCAAAGCGCGGGCGGTGCAGCGCCGCTGCTGTTGCACGTGGCCCGCGACGACCGGCGGCTGGAGGCGCTGGCGGAAGGGCTGAAGTTCTTCGCCCCGCAGGTGCGGGTGATCGCCTTCCCGGCCTGGGACACGGTGCCCTACGACCGCATCGGGCCGAATGCGCAGATCGTGGCAACGCGCATCGCCGCGCTGGCGCGTCTGGTTGCGGGCGCCGGCACCAACCCGAGCGTGGTGCTGACCACCGTCAACGCCATCCTGCAGCGTCTGCCGCCGCGCGAGTTCCTGCGCAAGTCGCTGAAGACCATCGCCGCCGGCCAACGCTTCGACATGAACCGTCTGTTGCAGCGGCTGAACCTGGCCGGCTTCCAGCGCACCGGCACCGTGATGGAGCCGGGCGAGTATGCGGTGCGCGGCGGCATTGTCGATCTATTCCCGCCCGGCCGCATCACGCCCGTGCGCCTCGATTTCTTCGGCGACACGCTGGAGCAGATGAAGGCGTTCGATCCCGATACGCAGCGCACCTCGCGCGTCGTGCAGAAGCTGACCCTGATGCCGATCAGCGAGGCGGCCTTCGGGTCGGATGCGGAGAAGCGTTTCCGGCGCGGCTATGTCGAGATGTTCGGCGCGGTGACGACCGAAGATCCGCTGTACGAGGCCATCAGCGCCGGACAGCGCTATCCGGGGCTCGAACACTGGCTGCCGCTGTTTCATGAGCACCTGGAGACCCTGTTCGACTATCTGCCGAACGCGGCTATCAGCTTCGATCATCTGGCTGACGAAGCGGTGAACGAGCGTCTCGACCTGATCCGCGAGCACTACGATGCGCGTGTCAAAGGCCTGGAGACGCTCACCTTCGGCGCGCCGCCTTACAAACCGGTGCCGGCGGCGAGCATGTTCCTTGGCAACGAGGAGTGGGCGAAGCTGCTCAACGAGCGAACTGTGCGGCGCATGACGGCCTTCGAGCAGGCGCCGGATGCCTCGCGTGGTGTGGTGCGCTCGTTCCAGGGCAGGGTCGGGCGCAACTTTGCTGCCGAGCGCGCCGCTGCCGACCGTAACGTGTTTGATGCCACGACCGATCATGTGCGCAATCTCGAGCGCCAGGGACGGCGCGTGGTGATCGCCGCCTTCACGGCCGGTGCACGCGAGCGGCTGGCGACGCTGCTGGCTGAGCACAAGCTTGCCGACGCACGCAAGATCGACAGCTATGCCGAGGTGCTGGCGTTGCCGGCCGGCCAGACCGCGCTCGCCGTGCTGGGGCTCGAGCAAGGCTTCGAGGCGCCGGGCATCGCCGTGATCGCCGAACAGGATGTACTGGGCGATCGACTGGTGCGGCCCAGACGCAAGGCACGCCGCGCCGCCGACGTCATCACCGAGGCGACTAGCCTCAACGTCGGCGACTTCGTGGTGCATGCCGATCACGGCATCGGTCGCTTCGATGGGCTCACCACCATCACGGCACTCGGCGCACCCCACGACTGCCTGGAGATCGGCTACGCCGGCGGCGATAAACTCTATCTGCCGGTCGAGAACATCGAGCTGCTGACGCGCTACGGCTCGGCCGAGTCCGGCAGCCAACTCGACCGTCTCGGCGGGGCCGGCTGGCAGACGCGCAAGGCCCGTCTCAAGCAGCGCCTGCGCGAAATCGCCTCCGAACTGATCAAGATCGCGGCCCTGCGCCAGCTCAAGCAGGCCCCGAGCATGGCGCCGCCGCACGGCGCCTACGAGGAGTTCGTGGCCCGCTTTCCCTATGAGGAGACGGATGATCAGGCGGCCAGCATCCAAACGGTGTTGGACGATCTCGGCTCGGGCAAACCGATGGATCGACTGGTGTGCGGCGACGTCGGGTTCGGCAAGACAGAGGTGGCGCTGCGCGCCGCCTTCATCGCCGCGCTGGCCGGCTTCCAGGTGGCGGTGGTGGTGCCGACCACGCTGCTGGCGCGGCAGCACTTCGCCACATTCTCGCAACGCTTCAAGGGGCTGCCGATCCGAGTGGCGCAGGCCTCGCGCCTCGTCAGCGCCAAGGACCTGAGCACCGTCAAGGCCGGCATCCGCGATGGCACCATCGACATCGTGGTCGGCACGCACGCGCTGCTCGGCAAGTCGATCGCCTTTCAGCGGCTCGGCCTGCTGATCGTGGATGAGGAGCAGCACTTCGGCGTCGCGCACAAGGAGCGCCTCAAGCAGCTGCGCGAGGACGTGCATGTGCTCACGCTGACTGCCACGCCCATTCCGCGCACGCTACAGTTGGCACTGTCGGGCGTGCGCGAGCTGTCGCTGATCACCACCCCGCCAGTCGACCGGCTGGCCGTGCGCACCTACATCTCGCCGTTCGACCCGGTCATCATCCGCGAGGCGCTGCGGCGGGAGCGATATCGTGGCGGACAGAGCTTTTACGTGGTGCCGCGCATCTCGGACCTGGAGGACGTGGCTGAGTTCCTGGGCGAGCATACGCCGGAGCTGAAAATCGGCCGCGCCCATGGTCAGTTGGCGCCGAGCATGCTCGAGGACGTGATGACGGCGTTCTACGACGGCAAATACGATGTGCTGCTGTCGACGGCAATCGTCGAGTCGGGCCTCGACATCCCCAACGCCAACACGCTGATCGTGCATCGCGCCGACATGTTCGGCCTGGCCCAGCTCTATCAGCTGCGCGGCCGAGTGGGCCGCTCCAAGACGCGCGCCTATGCCTATTTCACCACTCCCAACGGCGAGAAGCTGTCGGCCGGGGCCGAGCGCCGGCTCAAGGTGCTGCAGTCGCTCGATACGCTGGGCGCGGGCTTCTCGCTGGCCAGCCACGACCTCGACATTCGTGGTGCCGGCAACCTGCTGGGCGAGGAGCAGTCGGGTCACATCCGCGAGGTCGGATTCGAACTCTACCAGTCGATGCTGGAAGAAGCGGTGGCGGCGCTGAAGGGCGGCGATCTGGGTGAGGCGCAGGATCAGTGGAGCCCGCAGATATCGCTCGGGGCGGCCGTGCTCATCCCGGACACCTATGTCGCGGACCTGCAGCTGCGGCTCGGCCTGTACCGGCGCCTGTCGCTGTTGGAAAAGCGCGCCGACATCGACAATTTCGCCGCCGAGCTGGTCGATCGCTTCGGCGAGCTGCCGACCGAGGTCTCACATCTACTGGACGTGATGGAGATCAAGGGGCTGGCGCGGCAGGGCGGGCTTGCCCAGGTCGACGCCGGGCCAAAGGGTGCGGTCATCACGTTCCGCAAGAACCAGTTCGCCAATCCCGAGGGCCTCGTCGCCTTCATGCAGAAGTCGCGCGGGGGCGTGAAAATGCAGGCTGACCACAAGCTGGTGTTCAAGGCCGATTGGGACCTGCCCGAGACGCGGCTCAAGGGCGTGCGCACGCTGGTGGCGCAGTTGGCCGAGGTCGCCGGCCAGGGCAAGAAGGCGGCATAGCTACCGCGCGATATACGGGCAGGGGACGCGCACGTCCTGGCCAAACGGCTTGTAGGTACCATCAGTCGGGTCGAACGAGCGGAATTTGCGACGGCACGCCTCCTGGGCATCGGGGCCGGCCGTCAGACTGCGCGGATCGCCGCCTGTGCTAGCCGCCTCCTGCGCTTGCAACCGGTCCGCGCTGCCTGCATTGATCACCCGGGTATCCGACCGGCTTGCGTCGCCTGGCGGTTCGTCGGGATTGAGCGCCCGTGCAATGATCTGAGGCTCGATCTTGGCGCCTGCAGGCGCAACCGCCCCCTTGGCTTCGGCGGACGCCTCGGCCGGCTTTTGCGCACTGGCGCTGGTGGGCGCCTTGGGGCTGTCCAGGACCACTGCGGTAATGGAGGACGTGCTTTCGAGCGGCGGCGACGGGCGTGTGGCCTGCTTAGCCACCGTCGTGGGCTGCAGGGGCACCGAGGGCTTGGCGGTCGCACTCGCCGATTCGACCCCGCAGAGCGGCACGAGCCAAGCCGAAAATCTGCCGGTCGCAAAGCCGAACACGGCGCCGGCAAAGGCTATGGCCACAGCTCCTAGAAGGCGGTTGTCGATCATGGCAGCCCCCGCGCAGTTGATCTCTGCACGTCGAGAACCACGCCGCGACGCGTCGGTTCCACAGACGACGGCAATTGCATGTGCGTCGCCTGCTGGTCAATGATCGGACCCAGCAGAAGGTGTGGATTAAGCCAACAGGTCACGAGCCCAAAAATGCTTGCTCCCTCGCTCGATGTGATTCGCCGCACGCTCGATGCGGAGGCGTCCTACACGCTGTCACGACTGCAGGTGCTGGAAAGGTTGCCCGGCAACCCGGTCGGCATCGCCTACCGGCGTGGCGAAGGCGGTCCGTTGGCGCTGATGGCACGGCATCTGCCGGTGCCGTACTTCAACACCGTGTTCGGGCTTGAGGCAGGACACGAGGCGCATATCGAACCGCTGCTGGCGTGGTATCGCGAGCATGGCGTGACGCCGCACTTCGAGGTGGTGCCTGGCTTGGCCACTGCCGACTTGTGCCGCGCGCTGGCCAAACAGGGCTGCTTCCAGTCAGGCTTCCACAGCTCCTTCATCCGCGAGCCCGATGCGACGCTGGCGGACAACGAGCTGCTTGCCATCGAGCAGGTGACGCGTCGCGGGATCGACGAGTTTCTCCAAACCCATGCCGCCGGCTGGGGGATGCGCGATAGCGCGGGCTTCAAGGCGAACACGCGCGGCTGGATCGACGAGCCGGGCTGGTCGCTCTATCTCGGGCGCATCAACGGCAAGCCCGCGGCCACCGGCGTCCTGTACGTAAAAGACAAGGTCGGATATTGCGCGGATGCTGCCACAGCTCCAGCGTTCCGCGGTCGCGGCCTGCAGACGGCGCTGCTGCAGCGGCGCATTGCCGATGCCAGCGCCGCCGGCGTCGAGTTCATCTGCGGCGGTGCCGAGTTCCTGTCGGGCAGCCACCGCAACATGCAGCGCGCGGGCATGCGCATCCAGTTCGTGCGCGCAAGCTGGACGGCGCTCTAGTTGTCAAACCGCGGCCCGAATTTGCACGCACGCTCGTGGGCAATGAATTGATGACAGGAAAGTAACGATGGCAAAGGCATTTGGTTTGGTGCGAGCGATCGTATTGATAGGCGCGCTGATCGTTTTGGGGACTACGTGCCAAACCTCGGCAACTGCCGAAACGCTGGTCTTTCATGCATCGCAATCGGGAATGCAGACGCTCGATCAGGGCGAAGGTGGCGGCAATCCGTTTGCGAGCGCACTGATCGAGGTGCTGGAGCGGCGCAGTGCCCGGCTTGCCGAGCTGCCCGCGGCGATGAGCGAGCTGACGGCACGCAAGAGCGGCAACGTCCAGCAGGCCGACGTGCCCGAGCGTACGCCGAATGGTACCTGGGACCTGGTGCCGGCCCGAGCGGGCGAGGCTCGCATCGCCCTGGTGATGGTGGTGTCGGACTATGCGGCGTCCGGCGGTTCGGGCGTCGATCCTGCGCCGTCGCTGGCTGGTGCAAGGCACGATGCGCAGCGCGTTGCCAAAGCGCTGGAGGCCGCGGGCTTCAGGACTGAGGTGGCCATTGACCGGAGCCGGGCGCAAATGCGCGAGACGATTGCCAGGTTCTCGGCCCAGTCCGCACAGGCTGACGCTGCCCTGATCTACACCACCGGGCACGGCGTGGAGGCTGACGGTGCGGTCTATCTGCTACCTGGCGATTATCCGCTGGCGCAGAAGAATGCCGCGCTGCCGGCGCGCGCGCTCCCCCTGCGTGAGATCGGCGCCGGCTTGCGGGCGAAGCGCGTCAACCTGCTGTTCTACGCTGGCTGCCGCGACAACCCGCTCGGCGGCTAGGCGCAGGTCAATACCAGACGCCGGGCCAGCGGGTGCGGGGTCGCATGGCGGCTGCGCCGGTGGGGGAGGCGACCGGCTCGGGGGCGACTTCGATCGGTGGCAGCATGGACCGGCCTTCCAGCGCCAGCAGCCGCTCGACGCGATCCTCCGTAGTCGGGTGCGAGCGCAACAGCGACGGCTGCGGAATGCGGCGTCCCGGCACCGGAAACGCCAAGTCCTCCCAGAAGCGACCCTGATAGCGCTCGAGCTTGTGCAGGGCCGACGCCAGGGCGCGCGGATTCCCGGTCAGGTACGCGCCTTCGCGGTCGGCATCGTGCTCTCGGGTACGCGACAGGCCGAGCTGCAGCAGGCTATTGATGCTGGGCGCCAGGTAGAGCAGGACCAGGGCCAGCAGGGAGATGTCGGCCTGGCCCGCGAGGATGGCTGGCAGATTGAAGAAGGACAGGAACAGCGCCAGGTAGGACAGCACTTGCGTGAAGCGCGTCATGACGTCGGCCAGGCCCATGACAGCGAGATCGTTGTTGCGCACGTGGCTAATCTCGTGCGCCAACACGCCGGCAAGCTCATTGGCATCGAGCCGGCGCAGCAATCCCTCGGTGAGGCCGATCACGGCCTTGTCGGGTTGGCCAGTGGCGAACGCATTGCTCGGGATGATGTAGACGTCCGGCACGGCCGTGAGTTCAGCGCGCTGGCTCAGCGTGGCAACCATCTGCGTGAGCGGATCGCCCCGGCGTGGGTCGAGTTTCACCGCGCTGTACATGCGCATCACCATTTCGGGCGGTACCCGCGGCGCGAGCAGGTAGAGGCCAGCGATCCACGTGAGCGTGATGATCACGCCCGACCACGACCACAGCAGCCAGGCCGAGAAGGCCGTGACCATGGTCAGTCCGCCAACCAGCACCAGCGAGTGGCTGACGTTGCGGAG
>Ga0075428_100005479_pt1 | contig 14106 bp, 8 predicted proteins | sample RhiMetdeltSRZDD2_FD_75291 | JGI IMG/M metagenome (GOLD analysis project Ga0075428, IMG submission 75291) | Populus rhizosphere microbial communities from Tennessee, USA - Rhizosphere MetaG P. deltoides SRZDD2 | ecosystem: Host-associated > Plants > Roots > Rhizosphere > Soil | place: USA...
GAAGAAGCCAATCTCGCGGGTCGCGGAGGTCGGAGAATCGGACCCGTGCACCGAATTGGTCTGGATGTCGATCCCGTAGAGCTTTCGGATCGTACCGGGATCGGCGTTCATTGGATTGGTCGCGCCCAGGAGTTTTCGCAGCTGGGTCACCGCGCTATCTGCCTCGAGGAGCACGGGGATACACGGACCGGAGGTCATGTAGTCCACCAGATCCTTGAGGAACGGCTTCCCTTCGTGCTCGGCGTAGAAGCTTCGCGCTCGATCGGAGGTCAAGCGCTCCATGCTGAGGCGCACGAGCCGGAAACCATCCGCCTCGACCATGGCCAGAATCTTCCCGACCAGCTTTCGTTCCACCGTATCGGGCTTAAGGATGAGCAGCGTTCGTTCCACGTCGTTCGTTCTCCTTGGCGTCTACTCTAACCTCGACCCAGAACTTTGAGCACGAGGCCGGGAATGTCGGAGGGCACGCGCGCGACCGGGATCCCAGAGGCGTTCAACGCTTCCGTTTTCTCCTGCGCCGTGCCTCCCCCACCGGAAATAATCGCACCCGCATGGCCCATGCGCTTTCCGGGCGGGGCGGTGCGACCAGCGATGAACCCTACCACCGGCTTGGTCATCGAGCTTTTCACGAAGCGCGCCGCTTCCTGTTCGTCCGTTCCCCCGATCTCGCCGATCATGACCACCGCTTTGGTCTGGGGATCGTTTTCGAACATCTCGAGCGCATCCAGGAAGTTGGTGCCGATGATCGGATCCCCCCCGATGCCAATGCACGTGCTCTGGCCGATGCCGGCCCGAGTCAAGAGATCGACCACCTGATAGGTCAGCGTGCCGCTTCGCGAGACGACGCCCACGTCCCCGGGCTGATGAATGAATCCGGGCAAAATGCCGACTTTCGCCTTGCCGGGGCTGATGAGACCCGGACAGTTGGGACCGATGAGTCGCGACGAGGAGCGCTCGACCGCAGCGTAGACCTCGATCATATCGTTGACGGGAAGACCCTCACTAATGCACACCACGAGCTTCACGCCGGCATCGATGGCTTCATAGATCGCGTCGGCGGCATAGGCCGCCGGAACATAAATGACCGATGTATTGGCGCCGGTGGCGGCGCGTGCTTCGGCCACCGAATCGTGCACGGGGATGCCGTGCACCATCGACCCGCCTTTGCCGGGCGTGACTCCGGCGACCACTTTGGTTCCGTACTCCAGCATGCCCTGGGTATGAAAGGAGCCGTCGCGTCCAGTGATGCCCTGCACGATCACTTGCGTTTTTTCATCGACGAGGATGCTCATGGTTCTCCCTCTAACCGGCTAGGCTCGGGGGCCGCCGGCCCGCGCAATGACCAGCTTGACCGCGGCATCCATCGTATCCGCCGATTCGACAGCTTTGGCCTGGGCCAGGATTGCCTTCGCCGCTTCCTCGTTGGTGCCGGTGAGCCGCACCACGACCGGCACCTTGATCGACAGGCCGTCCAGTGCGAGCAGGATGCCTCGCGCCACGTCATCGCAACGCGTGATGCCGCCAAAGATGTTGAACAAGATCGCCTTCACTTCCGGATCGGCAAGGATGATTTTCATCGCCGTGGTGACTTTTTCGGGATTCGAGCTGCCGCCGATGTCCAGGAAGTTGGCCGGCTCGCCACCGTAATGCTTGATGAGATCCATGGTCGCCATGGCCAGCCCGGCACCGTTGACCACGCAACCGATCGTGCCCTCGAGCGGGACGTAGGAGAGTCCCATTTCCCGCGCCATGCGCGCGTGCTCGGATTCGTCTTCGCGGAACGCAGCCAGCCGCGGTTGTCGATACATTGCATTGTCATCGATCGAGATCTTGGCATCGAGAGCCAGCACGTCACCCCCCGGGGTGAGCGCGAGCGGATTGATCTCGACCAAACTCGCGTCGGTGGCCCAGTACGCTTCCACCAGCCGCTCCAGAACGGCGGCCATCTTGGGGAAGACCGAGCGTCGGGGCTCGATCTTGGCCGCGACTTGCCGCGCCTGGTAGGACCGGAACGTGCCCGGGCCATCCAGGTGAAAGCGATGGATCTTCTCCGGGGTACGGTGCGCAACCTCTTCGATGTCCATGCCGCCCGAGGCGCTGGCGATGATCACCGGTCGCTTGGCCGCGCGATCCAAGGTCACCGCGAGGTAGTACTCCTTCGCGATCTCGGCCGCGGGAACGATAAGCACCGTGCGCACCGGATGACCCTTGATGTTGAGGGCGAGAATCGCTTCCGCGTGTCGCCGGGCCTCTTCGGGTCCCGAGGCGAGCTTCACGCCCCCCGCCTTCCCTCGTCCTCCCGTGTGCACTTGGGCCTTCACCACGACCGTGCCCCCCAGCTCCGCGGCAATGCGGGCCGCCTCATCGGGGGTGGTGGCTACCTTGCCCGGCAGGACAGGAATGCCGTACCCGGCGAAGACGTCCTTGGCTTGATACTCATGAATGTTCACGCTCTGGAGACCTCCCGGCGCGTTGCACCTTTACCCCAGCGTGGCAAGAAGCTGTCCAGAATGTCGGAGAGCTTGGGAGAGCCGATCTCTTCCAGCTCGTAAGTCACGCGAACCGTCGGCTTGTCGAGCTTGAGAATGCGACCCAGATCGATGGGCGTGGCCACCACGACCACGTCGACCGGCATCGCGTTCAGAGTCGCCTCGAGGTCGCGCATTTGCTGCTCGCCGTAACCCATCGCCGGCACGAGCGTGCCGATGCCGGGATACTTCGCGAACGTCTCTGCAATCTCGCCCCGGACCCAGGGCCGCGGATCGAGAATCTCGGCCGCGCCAAACTGTTCGGCGGCCAGCATCCCGGCACCATACCGCATTTCGCCGTGGGTGAGCGTCGGCCCGTCCTCGACCACCACCACCTTCTTCCCTTCGATGGCTTCCGGCCGGTCGACAAAAATAGGCGACGCGGCGTGAATGATCTTGGCCCGGGGATTCACCCGGCGCACGTTGTTCTGCACCTCGACGATGCCCTGATAGTTGGCCGTGGTCTCCTTGTTGATCACCACCACGTCGGCCAGCCGCAGGTTGGTTTCCCCCGGATAGTAGCGAACTTCGTGACCCGGGCGATGGGGATCGACGACCACAATGGTCAGATCGGGACGGTAAAACGCGACATCGTTGTTGCCCCCGTCCCAGAGAATCACCTCGGCTTCCTTCTCCGCTTCAACAAGAATGCGGCCGTAGTCCACGCCCGCGAACACGATCGTACCGTTCCGGAGATGCGGCTCATATTCCTCACGCTCCTCGATCGTGCACTCGTAACGATCAAGATCATCGAGGGTGGCGAATCGCTGCACGCCTTGCTTTTCCAGATCCCCATAGGGCATGGGATGACGGACCGCGACGACGCGGATGCCGCGCTCGACCAAGAGCCGGGCCACCTTCCGCGTGGTCTGGCTTTTTCCGGAACCGGTGCGCACCGCCGTCACCGCGATCACCGGCACCTTGGCGGGCAGCATCGTGCTCGACGTTCCCAGGAGCGTGAAGTCGCAACCCAGCGCGTTCACGCGGGCCGCCATGTGTCCGATGTAATCGTAATTGACGTCGCTGTAGGAAAAGACGACCTCCAGCGGTCCATGCTCGGCCACGATGCGCTCCAAGTCTTCCTCCGGCACGATGGGAATGCCCTTGGGATACCGGGGTCCGGCGAGCGACGCCGGATAGGAACGATTCGCGATGTGCGGAATCTGCGTGGCGGTGAAGGCGACCACGTTCGTCTCCGGTCGATCGCGGTACACGACGTTGAAATTGTGGAAGTCGCGGCCGCCCGCGCCCAGGATGACGATCTTGTTGCTGCTGGCGGTCACGGGGTGAACCCTCCCGAAGACGTGTCGACTGAACGCTCGGCGCCCATGCGCCGCCGTAGCGCCGTGCTCGAACGATCGGGGGTGAGGGGAACGATGACCACTCGCCCTCCCTCCGTAGTCACGCTGTCGGCGCCTACCACGTCTTCAGCCCGGTAGTCGCCGCCCTTCACCAGCACGTGCGGATGCAAACTTCGAATGAGCTCCCGAGGCGTGTCCTCGGGGAACACGATGACCCAATCGACCGCCACGAGGGCGGCGAGCAACGCGGCTCGATCGTCTTCCCCCATCCACGGACGATCGTGCCCCTTGAGCCGGGCCACCGATGCGTCGGAGTTGATGCCGACCGCGACCACGTCGCCAAGCCGGCGTGCCGCGGCGAGGAGATCGACATGCCCCCGATGAAGTACGTCGAAACAGCCGTTCGTGAACACGAGGGTCTTCCCATCGCGCCGCAGATCGGCGGCCAGGCGCACCGCTTCCGCTTGATCCATCACGCGTCCCACGCCGCGCCCCCATCTCTGAACGATCCCCGTAGCGCGTCCACATCGGGAACCGCTGTTCCCAGTTCGGCCACCACCAAACCGGCTGCGTGCGTGGCCACCAGAGCCGCTTCACGGGCCGTGGCTCCGCCCACCTGGGCGGTGGCGAACGCGCTCACCACGGTGTCGCCGGCCCCGGTCACGTCGTAAACGGAGCGCGCGGTCACCGGAAAATCGGTGCGGCCTCCCTGAGCTTCGAAGAGGCTCATTCCTTTTTCTCCGCGCGTGATCAACACCGACCGCGCGCCGAGGCGGGAAAGAAGCTCGGTACCCGCGCGCGTCACCGCTTGATCGTCGCGCAGCTTGTAGCCCAGAACTTCGGCGGCCTCATACTGGTTGGGCGTGATGACGTTGACGCCCTGATAGGAAAGGAAGTGCGTGTCCTTGGGATCCACCGCCACCGGCACGTCGCGTTCACGGGCCATGGCCAACAAGGTTTCGAGGAGCGACTTGGTGACGACGCCTTTCCCATAGTCGGAAATGATGATCGCCGCGGCGCCGTCGAGACAGGCCGGCAACTGGGCAAGGAGCGCTTCGGCCACGTTTCCGCTGGTCTCGGCGCGATCCTCCTCGTCCGCCCGGACGAGATGCTGGCCGCGCGCGACGACGCGGGTTTTCTGGGTCGTGCGCCGGCTGGGGTCCTTGATCATGCATTCGGTGGGAAGCCCCGCCGCCTTGACCTCGGCCTGCAGCCGTTCCCCCACCGCGTCATCACCGAGTACGGTCAAAAGACGCGGGAGGGCGCCGAGGCATTTGACGTTATTGCAGACGTTCGCCGCGCCGCCCAAGCGCATGGTTTCGCGCTCCACGTCCACGACCGGCACCGGCGCCTCGGGGGAAATGCGAGACACGTTTCCCCAAAGGTAACGGTCCAGCATGACGTCTCCAATCACGAGGATGGGCTGGCCGCGGACCGCCCTGAGAATCGTCTCCAGGCGGTCCAAATCGAGATGAGTATTGCGGTCGATCACCATGAGCCCCGCATTGGGAAGGGTGAGAAAGGCGACCGATTTTACCAGCCCGGGCCAGGAATCGGTAGCCCCCCTCCCCGTCGAAAACACATGATGCAAATCCTACAAGTGATGTCTTTTATTGTAATTGTCTCGCCGGGTGCCACGGCTTATGACAGGGCCTGGGTTTCCTTGAGGCTCGTATAGCCCCGACCGCCCACGATCACGTGGTCGAGCAGCGGAACGCCCAGAATCTCCCCCGCTTCGGACAATCGCCGCGTAATGGCAAGGTCGTCCTCGGAGGGATCGGTCTCTCCCGACGGATGGTTGTGCACCACGATCAGGCTCGCCGCCCCTTGGCGAAGCGCCGGCTCGAATACTTCGCGGGGATGCACGATGGACGCATTCAGGCTGCCGATGGAGATCGTCTCCCGCACCAGCAGGCGATTGCGCGTGTTCAAGTAGAGGCCGATGAAGTGCTCACGTCGTAACCGGCGCAAATCGGCGGTGATTTCGAAGACGTCCGAGGGCCCTTCGACGAGCGCGGCTTGCGTGCCGCCGGCGAGATCCAGACGCCGTCCCAACTCGAGCGCGGCGGCCAGCCGTACGCGCGCCCGTGGCGGCAGGCGGCGCCACCAGACCGGAGGCCCCGAATGAGCCAGGCCACGAATGCCTTCGGCTCCGCAGAGCGCGTCCACGCGGTCCCGGATACGGCCGGGGCCGGAATCGCCAAGGAGCAGGGTGAGGAGCTCGATATCCGAGAGCAAGGCGCCATCCCCTCGCTCCAGCACCCGCGCTCCGCTCTCGGCCGCCCCGGAAGGAACATCCAATCGAAAAGGAATAGGAACTTGATCCGCCCCAAAGGCGGAGAACGTCCCCGTCTTCATTGCATGCACGGTGCTCTCCCGTTCTGGACGAGAGGACGGGGATAAAAAGGCGTTATTTCTTTCGGGCTCTCCCATGCGCGCGCTGCTCGCGCGCCCGTAGTTTCACCCGCTCTTTGCGGCGTTTGCGTCGGCGCCGTATTTCACGTCTACGTTCGGATCCCATGACACCTCCAGGGAAAGGGGATGGATTCTAGCAGGCAGGCGGGCGGAGGTGTTGCTCTCTCGGACCCTTCCATTTTTTTTGGCGCTGCCCGGCGCCGTATGGGAGAATCTATCCACTTCCCATGCATCCCAGGTTGCGGCAAGAGCCCAAAGGTCCATCCCCTCATCTTGCCCCGGTGAACCGCTCTCCGTTCATGGGGAACGCGCGCCGTTTGCCCCTATGGCTCATCCTGGCCGGGATTTGCCTTACCGCCGCGCTCTCCGGTTCCGAGCCCCAGGCCTCCCGCACCATCCTGCGTGAGATCGCCTTCGATCCGACCGCCCTCAGCGTCACCGAGACCGAAGGGTGGTCGCGGTTGGACCTCGAGGGAGGCACGCGCGGAACCTTCGCGCCCGGTTTGCCCGATCTGCCCGCCTATGCCATGCACGTCGAATTGCCTTCGGGCACCCGGGCCTTCGCCGCCCGCATGGAGGTCCTCCAGTGGCAAACCCTTCCCGGTACGCACCGCATTCCGGGGGTCGTGGTGCCCAAACGTGACCAGGATGCCTCGGTCCTCTACGCCCCGAGCGCCGTATCGGGCGGATGGTTTCCCAGCCAAACCGTCGCCGGCGTCCGCACGGGTCGCATGCGCGGCAAATCGCTGGCCGCGGTCATGGTGCATCCGGTGGCGTGGAACGCAGATACGGGCATCCTTCGCCTGGCCACGCGCTTTCGCATCATCGTGGATCTGGAGGATGTTCCGACCGCGCTGGATGACTTCACCCTCCAGCGCGAAAGCCCCGAGGGCCGGCGCACCTTCGATGGTGCCTTCGTTAGTCTGGTGGGATCGCCGGCCGTGGATCGCACGCTCCTCGCGCCGCGAACGCTGCCCACGGGTCCCTTCGCGCCCGGATTTCGTCCCTCGGTCGACGGCAGTCCCGTCGACATGGTCATTGTGACGCCGGCCGATCAGGAATCGGAATATCAGCGTCTCGCGACCTTCCACACCCAGACCGGTCTCATGACCGTCGTTCGCACCGTGCCCTGGATCGAAGCGAACTATCCTCACGGCGCGGATCGCGCCGAGACGATTCGCAACTTCATCAAGGATGCGGTCTCGAAATGGGGAACGGCGTGGATTCTTCTCGGCGGTGACGTCGGTCAGATTCCCATTCGCCACAGCTACAGCGTTGGCTTTGCCAACGACCAAATGTCGACCGATTTGTATTACGGCGATCTGGATCGCAACTGGAACGCCGACGGTGACTCCACGTTCGGCGAAGGCGACCTCTACAACGCACTCGTCGACAACGTGGATTTGTATCCGGACGTATGGGTGGGCCGCCTCCCCTCCCAGAACACGGCCCAGGCAAAGCTTCTCGTCGACAAGACCCTCGCCTATCTGCAAAACCCGCCACTGGGTTATCAAAAGGATGCGCTCGTTCTGGCCGAGGTCCTGTTTCCCGACAACTGGGATCCGGGCCAATCGGTCGGGTTGGACGGGGCAACGCTGGCCCAAGCCGCGGTCGATTCCCTTCCTCCGACCATGCACGCGGTGCGCATGTACGAGAACTACACCGCCTGGCCGGGCGCGCTCCCCGAACAGAAATCCGCGGTGTTGGATTCTATGGATGCCGGCTTTCATCTCGTGCACATCGTCTCTCACGGATTCATCAACACGATTTCGCTCGGCCTCGGCCACTTGACGATGGGCAACCTGGACGCTGCGTCCTTGACCAACGGGAGTGAGCAGTTCCTCCTCTTCACCATGGACTGCACGTCGAGTGCCATCGACTACAACTGCATCGCGGAGCAGTTCCTGCTCAATCCAGGTGGGGGTGCCTTCGCATCGGTGGGCGCGACGGAAGTCGAGTACCCGACCACCGCCTTCGTATACGAAGAAGAGTTCTATGATCTGGTGTTTCGCGGCGGCGTGCCGGAGGTGGGGGCGGCGCTCTCGCTCGCCCGCTTGCCCTTCGTCCCCTACTCCACCGAGGACAACCCGCACCGCTGGACGCAGCTGTCGCTCATTTTCCTGGGCGACCCCACCATTCCTTTCCTGGGCGCCGTCCCCAAACTGCTCACCGTGTCCCATGCCACCGCCTTCACCCTCGGTTCACCGAGTTTCTCGGTGACAGTGCTCCAGAATGGGCAGCCGCTCTCCAACGCCAAGGTGACCCTGTTCAAGGACGGCGATGAGTATGCAACCGGCAGCACCAACCTCTTCGGACAAGCCATCGTTCCGTTTCATCCCGATCTCACTGGTCCCTTCTGCATCGGGGTGACCGCAGCCGGCTGCGTGCCGCATCTGGACAGCGCCACCGTGGTGACGCCGGCCTCGAAGGCGTATCTATACGCCGGAAGCCAGACCCTGAACGATGTCACCGGGGGGTCCCGGAACGGAAACGGTGACGGCCGCCTCGACGCGGGAGAAACGGTCGAGCTGCGGTTCGCGGCCAAGAACCAAGGCACCGTCACCGCCAGCGGCGTGAGCGGCACTTTGAGCGTGTCGGACCCTTACGTGACCGTGCTCGACGGCGCGTCCGCGTTCGCCAACATTGCGGTGGGAGCCACCGTCACCGCGACCGACCCGATGTTGATCCGGGTGAACCGCAGCGCCCCCGACCGTTATGAAGCGCACGGCACCCTCACCCTGAACGGCACGAATGGACCCTTCGTGGAAGAGGTCGTGCTGTGGGTTCATGCGCCGGTGATCGATTATCAATCGCAGTCGGTGCGGGACACGGTGGGAACGGGAAACAATAATGGGATCATCGAGGCAAACGAAGACCTCGCCATCGTGGCCAGGTTGCGGAATGCGGGAGCAGGGCTCTTGCGATCGGCGTCCTTGCGGCTCAGAAGCACGGACCCGGCTGTGGTGCTTTCAGACACCGTCATCACGATCGGGAATGTGGCCTCAGGAGTCGGCGTTACCCAACATACCGACACCTTCCGCCTCAAGTTCACGAACTTCAGTGTTCCCCATCCGGTGACGCTGGTCGTGGTGGATGCATACGGCCAGATCTATACCCAGAAACTCGACGTGTTTGCCCCGAGCGTGCCGGGAGGAATGATCAGCACCGCGACACCCTCCTCGATCACGCTTCTCTGGTCGCCGGTCAAGGTGCCCGATTTGCGGGGATACGCGATCTATCGTGCTCCGACTACGAGCGGACCCTTTAGCCGCATCAACCCCTGGACGGTGCTCAGAACGTCCCTTTACGAGGACAACGGACTCCCCGCTTTCACCCGCTATGCCTACAAGGTGGCCGCAGTGGATTCATCGGGTAACGAAGGCCCGCGCTCGCCGGCGATCTCGGCGACAACGGGGTTGCCGCTTCATGCCGGGTGGCCGGTGGACACTGGAGCCCCGACGCCGGCCGGCATCGCGCTGGTCGACCTGAACGGTGACGGTCATCTGGAGGTGCTGGGGGGCGGACTCGAGATCCACGCGCTGACCGCGGATGGCGGTGACATCCACGACGGCGATGCCAACGCACAAACGTTGGGTCCCCTCTCCAATACCGGTTCGACGTTCTGGAGCACGCCGGCGGCCGGTGATTTGAAAGGCGACGGCAGCGTTGCCGTCGCCGCCATTGGGTGGGAGGACCTCATGCTTCACGTGGTCGACATCCAGGGAAACGAGCTGCCCGGCTGGCCCAATTCCATCGACATTCCGGGGATCAACCTCGCCGCGAATCCGGTGGGTTCGGTGTGCCTGGGCGACATCGATGCGGACGGCAAACCGGAAGTGTTCGCCTCGGTCGGCAAGATCATCTTTGGCTGGCGCGCGAACGGCACCCAGATCAAGGACGGCGACGCCAATCCAAACACGTCGGGCGTTTTCGCCATCACCGGCCTCGAGTACAGCTACGGCACGCCGAGCGTGGCCAACCTGGATGCGGATCCCTATCGCGAGCTGATCGTAGGCATGCGGGACGGCAAGCTGTATGTCTATCGTCACGATGGGACGACCTATCCCGGGTTTCCGTGGAATGCGGGCGGCGACATCACCACCGGACCGGCCATCGGCGACATCAACAAGGACGGCCGCATCGAGATCGTGTTCGGCTCCTCGAACGGCTTCGTACATGCGCTTCGAACCGATTTGACCGAAGCGACCGGATTTCCGAAGGCGGTGCCGCTCAGCGAAGACTGGGATTCGTCTCCTGCGCTGGGCGATGTCACCGGCGATGGCGCCCCCGACGTGGCGATCGGAAGCTCGGACGGTTACCTGCACGTGCTCAACGGAATGAATGGCGCCGAACCGGCTGGTTTCCCGGTGAACCTGTCCTCCGGGCCCAACCCCACGCCCACGCGTTCCAGCCCGGTGCTGGTCGATCTGGATGCAAACGGCTCGGTGGACATCCTGATCGGCGACCACAGCGGCTTCCTCCACGCCTACAACGGACAAGGCATTCCGCTGGCTGGCTTTCCCATCCAGACTGGAAATAACATTGAGTTCGGCCCCGCCGTAGGCGACATCGACGGCGATGGTCTGGCTGAAGTGGCCGTCCAATCTGGCGACCAGAAGATATACGTGTGGGACACGCCGTGGACGTTCAACCTCGCCCGCGCGCCCTGGCCAATGTTCAAGGGCAACCCGCGCCATACCGGAGCCCTCGGGGATCCAGCTTTCGCCGCCGCCTCGACGGGAATTCTCGATGGCGAGCCCACCGCGCTCTTCCTTCGCGCCGCGCCCAATCCGTTCCGAGGCGCGGCAACACTGCAGTATCGCGTCCCTGTTCTCGCCCCGGTGCGACTCGTCGTGTACGACCTTTCGGGGAGAGCGGTGCGGCGCTTGGTCATGGAGGAGCAACCCGCGGGCGATTACACGATACGCTGGAACGGCACCGACGACGCCAGTCAGCACGTGGGTGCGGGGCTGTATGTGTACCGGCTCTCGGTCGGCGCACGCTCCGCCAGCGGCAAACTCGTCCTATTGCCCTGACGTTGCTCCATAGGACGGAAGCGGCTTAATCTCTCTCGGCCATGCGAACCCTGCTTCGGTTACGCCCCTATCTGCGCCAGGAGTGGCGCACCGTGTCGGCGGGCCTGTTCTTCATGGTCGTGAACTCGCTGTTGAGCGGGTTTTCGATCGCCCTCACCCTGCCCATCATCGAGAGGGTGTTTCTGCGTAAAGGCGCCGCGGAACCGACCGGACTCCACGTCGGCGAAGGATTGCGGCGCACCTGGGCCGCGGTCCGGCAGGCGTTGTCGGCTCCCGAAGGATGGACAACGCGGTGGCATGACGCGCAAGCGGCTGCCACCCAAGGGTTGCGGGCGATTCAGGATCAAACGCCGCCCTTGGAAATGCTGGGCTGGCTCTGCGTGATCACACTTCTTGCGGTGCTGCTTAAGAACGCAACCGACGTCGCGCGCAAAGTGTCCTTCCTGCGCGTGGAGCAAGCGACCACGGAGGCGCTTCGCCGCGATCTCTTCGCGCGCGTGCTCGAGCTTCCCATGGCGACCATTCATCGGTTGACGGGCGGGCAGCTCCTCGCTCGCATCGTGACCGACGTCGAGCTGGTGAAACAGCTCACCATCAGTAACGCGGCCACGTTCGCACAGAACCTCCTCCTCATCCTGGTATTCCTCGGATTGTGCCTCGCCGCGAGCGTGCAGCTGTCCGCGGTCACGCTGCTCATCGTGCCGCCGGTGGCGCTCTTGATCGCCAAGCTGGCCTCGAAGCTCAGAAAGCAAAGCGCGCGCGCTCAAGCGCATATCGCCGAGCTGACCGCGGCGTTGAACGAAACCCTGGGGGGCATTCGCATCGTCAAGGGATTTGGCGCCGAACCCGAGGAAAAGGACCGGTTTGCCCGCGCGACATCCCAGTACCGGCACTCGGTGGTGCGGCTATTGACGCTCGACGCGCTGGCCGGTCCCCTATCCGAATTCTGGGGCGTGGTGGTGGGGGTGGCGGTGCTCTACTATGGCGGCCGGCTCATTCTGGCTCCCGACGCCACCATGAGCGTGGGGCCATTCTTCCTGTTCTTCTTTGCCTTGGTCTCCATGCTCCATCCGCTCAAGGAGCTGGCCAACACCGTGGCTAGATTTCAACGCGGGGCGGCCGCGGCGACGCGTATCTTCGAGATTCTCGATCTTCCCGGCGAAACCGAGGATGCACATGCCGAACCCGTGCACGCGCTCAAGCGCGACATCGTGTTCGAGAACGTCTCGTTCGCTTATGACGGCCGATCCGAGGTGCTGAACGGGGTCAGCTTTCGCGCGCGAGCCGGAACGACGACGGCTCTGGTGGGCCCGAGCGGCGCCGGCAAATCCACGCTTGTCGATCTCATTCCGCGCTTCAACGATCCCCATGAGGGCAGCGTGCTCATGGACGATCGGGACCTGCGCCGGCTCAAGCGCCGTGACTTGCGCTCCTTGATCGGCATCGTGAGCCAGGATCCGATCCTCTTCAACGACACGATCCTTCGCAACATCGGGTACGCCAACTCCAAAGCGAGTCGCGAAGCGATCATGGATGCCGCGAAAACCGCCAATGCCCACGAGTTCATTCTTGCCTTGCCGGAGGGCTACGAGACCCGCATCGGCGAGCGCGGCGTGTTTCTCTCCGGCGGCCAGCGCCAGCGCATTGCCATTGCGCGGGCCGTACTGCGCAACCCCTCCATCCTCATCCTCGATGAAGCCACCTCCTCCCTTGATGCCGAGTCGGAAATGCTGGTGCAAGAGGCGCTGGAGCGGCTCCAGAGCGGGCGCACGACGTTCGTGATCGCGCACCGTTTGAGCACGGTGCTCGAGGCCGACCAGATTCTCGTGCTCGATCGCGGGCAGATCGTGGATCGGGGCAGCCACGATGAGCTGCTGCTTCGAGCCGGCTTATACCGGCGGTTGTATCAGCTGCAGTTCAAGATCGACGAGTTTCCACGCGCCGTCGAATCCTGAGCGACGGCTCGTTTCATTCTAGAGGCGTGCTCCGAAGGCGGACCACGGTGTAACCGGAGTTCGAGTAGACCTCGGGCAGGTCGAGCGGCGGCAGTTCCGGAAGTCGGGCGATGATCGCGTAGTCGGCGTCGTATTCGTCGCCAAGTTGCCGCAAACGAACGGCCCCCAGCTCCCCGAGCGATCGATGCGCGTGGGCCACGCCCTTCGGTGATTCGGGACCATGGATGTCGCGCATCCGTTCCCACCACGTCACGATTCCCACCGCATCCTGCGGGACATCCTTCCAATTCACGACGTCCTTGCGGTTGGAGTACCACTGGAAGCTCGCCCCGGCGGGAGGGGTGAGAAAGCACGCCGACTCGGGAGTGTGGCCCGCTACCCAGGCGCACACGTCGCGCCACGCGCCAGGCTCACTCAGCATCCAATCCGACCGCGGCGCGGTCGCGGATTGAATGCGCCGCGTGCGATCCGCCAGGTGCATCGTGCCGAGGAGAGCCAGGAGAATGAGCAACGCACGTCCCCGCACCGGGCGCGATATCCAAAGCCGCGTCATCAAGTAGAGAACGGTCAACACGAACACGGCGGGCAAGACGGCGTCAGACAACCGAAACCAGTAGTACTGAAGCACGCTCGCCTGGAGGCCGGGACGGCTCTTCGTGACCCCGGCAACGAGCAAGCCCAAAGCGGCCAGAGCCATCGCCGAAAGCGCGAAGCGTTGTAACCGCGCCAATCCGGCCGGGAACGGACGCCCGAACGCCATCGTCGTAGCGAGAAGTATCCAAAGCCCGAAGTGACGCAGCATGTTGCTCGAGGAGAACGCACTGGGAAGCAGGTGATGCGGCACGCGCTCGAACACCATGATCTCCGCCGC
>Ga0075428_100005480_pt1 | contig 14105 bp, 9 predicted proteins | sample RhiMetdeltSRZDD2_FD_75291 | JGI IMG/M metagenome (GOLD analysis project Ga0075428, IMG submission 75291) | Populus rhizosphere microbial communities from Tennessee, USA - Rhizosphere MetaG P. deltoides SRZDD2 | ecosystem: Host-associated > Plants > Roots > Rhizosphere > Soil | place: USA...
TCATTAATTGCTCGTTGCTCACTGCTAATTGCTAACTGCTCATTGCTCACTGCCCATGCGGGTCGATCGCGCGATACGCGGCGAGTGTATTTAGCTCGCCTTCTTTACCTGGCTTGCTGGTGCCATGCTCCATACCGACAAAACCGCGGTAACCTTTATCATATACATGTTGTAGTACATTGGGATAATTGATTTCTCCTGAGGTAGGTTCATTTCGGCCGGGAGTATCACCAATTTGAATGTATGCAATTTCATCCCATGCATAGTCGAATGTTGGCAAAACGTTTCCTTCCTGGATTTGAACGTGGTAAAAATCAAAAAGGACTTTAACGCTAGGACTACCCACTGCTTTAGCCAACGCATAAGCCTGAGGAATCGTATGTAAAAACATTCCCGGATGATCTATCTTGTGATTCATCGATTCCATCACCATCACAATTCCGTGGGGTTCGTAGATCTCAGCAATACGTTTCAAAAGCTCGATCGCGTTGGCGGTTTGAAAATCCCATGACAGTTTGGGATCCGCCATCCCTAACACGTTGTGAATAAATTTTGTATTCATCCGCTTCGCGATGTCCACTGAAACTTTGATATCCTGAAGAACTTTTTCCTGAAGGCTCTTGTCTCGACCAGCAAATGTCACATCCTTAAAAGTTAACGTGCCCACGAATTGCCCGAACTCCATACCTAGCGACTGAATTGTCTTGCTAATCGTCTCTTGCTCGGCTACTGATCGGTTTTTAAGCCCGGTACTTTCCCAGGCTCGGAATCCCTGATCATAACCCCATTTGATTTGATCGATGGGATCAGTCCCCGCAAGATCAGCGAAGATGCCGAACTCCGGAGAGAACTTCATTCTGAACGGCGTTCCCGGTGAATCGACACTGGAAGAATTTAAAAATGAATATAGTGGTAACGCGGTTGTTGCGACAATTCCGCTATTGATAAAATTTCTGCGTTTCATTGTTAGGCATTTAACATTTAGCGATGACAGCTAGGTCGTTGATGGATTGATGATAGGTATTCCATTTAGTCCCTGCACTTTGTTATTTGATTAGTACCTCTCCGGTTGCGTCATCAACCAACCAAGTAGAGTTCTGCGACATGTCATAATTGACCGTCTTTCCATTTCTTAGCTGAATGCTTATAGCACCTCCATCCTTGGTGTGGATAGTGATTGAGCCGTTGCATGCATAGATTATCGCGTTGGACGTCGTATAAGTATGAGCCTTTGCTTTCTCAAATACGAACTTCCATACTTTTTCACTGTCCATTGGCAGCGTCATAAACCAAGATGTGCTTTCTTTTAATTCCTTTGATGCGAAGGCAACGGACCCGGTGTTTTGCATCCATCCATATATTTTCGCCTTGCTATCGTTAACAAAAAACAAGGGAGTGGTCATCGTTTGTTTATTCATAGTGAACGTATAATTCTTAATGACCGCGGAATCCAATGTGATACTGATTTGACCATGCGACACAACTTTTGTAAGGGTTATTCCAGTTAAGTTCTGTATATATTCAGAATTCAGATTTTTTTCATCGCAATACGCGGGCGCATATATCCAGATCAAGTGTCTGTTGTTTTTTGCAACTGTATTCGATATGTATTTTCGCTGATCGGCGTTCATCACAAACGTGTTGACGAAGACGATTGCTTTGTATTGGTTTAAGTCTATTTTTTTCAGGTCATCGAGGTGGATTGCATCGTGCACCACTCCAGTTTTAAAAATTCCAACAGGCAACCAGTTATTCGCCCAATGCGAAATCCCCGAGTGAGTCCGGCTGCTTCCTGTATAATAGAATGATTTTGTATCATGAACAAGCAAAACATCGGCGCTGCTCTTATAGGTCTTTTTTGTCTGCTTTTCCATTTCCGCTTTGAGACGATGAATGTCGCGGCGGAGGTTCGGTTCGTCCCACCATCCCCAAGTTCCATGGTCTTTCAGACGAGGGCCTCCATTAAAACCCGCCGGTCCAAAATCATAAAACCACAGGCCCTGTCCTTTATTAAATGTAAACAACACGTTCCTCCTCACTTGTGCGATGCTCTTTTCGAGATTTTCCTTGTACGAAGGATCTTTCAATGGAACGAGAGGAGTTTGCTGATCCATTTCGTCCAGCCAAAGTTTTCCATGAAACGTAATGGAGTTGATGAGACTTCGTGAACGGTAGGGATCACCCATTTCAACGGCTGAAGGATAGTAAGTACCGGGTCCGGAGAGATAATCAATATAGGGAGAGGTCAACAATCGGAGCAGTGACAGATGCCCACCAACAGCTTCACGTCCGAAGACCGCATAGAAATAGCCGTAGAACGCTCCCGTAACGATCGGTCTTGGCCAACTTTCTTTTATGATTTTGCAAAAATGAATGATATCGTCGACAATTAGATCGTGCTGCGCTTCATAGTAATCAATTACATTTCTCTCTTTAACAGGATGGCGAAATACACCTTCCATTGTTTCACGTCTTTGAGAGAGCGTCGGTAGTGCGGCCATTGTGAGAGTAACTGTATCGTTATCCCACGCCTGCCGGAGTGATTTATCTGTTTTATACTTTTGCATCAACCAACCAGAAAAATACTTTTGCATGGGTAAACTCATGTCTGGTTCATTTTCAATGAATCCCCAATAATGCCATTCTCCATACACACCTCCGGCAACCTGTATTCCAGCCAGTGCATTTGCTTCCTTCAGATCTTTAAGTTGGTTCAAAAATATTTTGAGTTTTGCAGATGCCTCATTTTTCCATTTCTCCGAAGCGAGGCTGTGGCGTGAAGGATTTTCTTCGTCGTCTTCAATGATCCGTTGGATACCCCAATTGATGTCTGGCATAGGATCGGTGTCCGCGTAAACGGTGTTCTCCCCCGGAAATTTTTTTTGCCACCATTTTGGAGGGTTTACATGAAAGCGGATAAAAATTCTTGATTCTGGACATGCATCCAATACTCCTCTTAATTGTCTTTTTACAGTGTCCAACACAATTGATCCGTCTTCTTTCCAAACGTGATCGAAAGCAATATCAACCTGGATTAATTTTATTCCTATGTCACAAAATGATTTCAAGTTGTACCGCGGAACCTCCTCCCAACTCCATCGACCCCCTGGAACGTCTGTAAGAGAATAGAATATCGGATACTCAGGAATGTCATTTATATATAAAGTCGGCCGCCCGTTAGATAATGTAACTTTTGCCGATATCGGGTTCTGGCAGAATCCACAAGATGTAATAAGCAAAATCAGCGAACAAGCGATAGACCAGCTCATGGCGACTACATTTGGTGTCTAGCGTAACAATTCAGAATCTGTTTCCGGATCCTGATCCTGACCCATAAGGAAGGCCATAAGATCCGCCATTTCCGCTTCCGAAAGTATTTTATCCAGCCCCTGCGGCATCATTGAAACATCCTGAATTTCCATCGAAACGATTTCATTCTTTTTTATACGTACAGATTCATTTGCCGAGAGACCCAATACGATTGTATTATCATTTTGATCCTGGATAATACCCGTTATCGTTTTGTCTTTCGTAGTGATTTTATAAGTTTCGAATTCCCTTACGAAACTTACACCTGGATAGACGATGCTTTCCACAAGATCATGCGATGATCGATCGCGTTGGATCGACGTCAGATCCGGACCAAATGTACCGCCTTCGCTTCCGATGGAATGGCATGTATAACAAATCGCTTTACCAAAAAAGAGTATCCTTCCGCGTTCAATGTCTCCTTCTGTGATCTTGTTTTCGATAACGTGAATTCGGGTAATCCGCTCTGCACGGACTTCATTAAGTTTGGCCATTAACTGTTCAATGTTGGTGTTCAATTCGGTTGGATACGTAGAGAACATCTGACGCAAGTATCCTTCATTAAAATTATCAAGACTTGGCAAATTCGTCAATGTGGTTATGAGCGCATTGCCGATTTCCGGTTCAGTCGACCCTTTAAATACAGGCATAAGGCGAGGAAGAATAAAGGCATCAGCTTTTGGAAGGAAGTCGTTGGCAAGCTTCAATCGCTGTTCTTTTGTTAATTTTCCCTGAGATAACACAGTTGCCACTTGCTGGCGCATAGGGGTAGGGTGTTCAGGTTGGAGTTGATCGTACAAGTAATTGAAGCGATCATCCGGAAGTTGAGGATCTTTCTCCAGCAAGGCACCTATTGCGGCAATTCTCAGTTCATCTGGATTTTTTTCATTGTCGGCAACATTTTGAAGAATGCTGGTAAGGTTGGTAGCTCCATGTAGCTTGATCAGTTTGATCACTTCAAGTTTCAAACCGGCGTTACTGCCCGACGTGAGTTCATGGCCCAGTTGATTACTCCATGAGTCGGGTATAGTATCCAGATTGCAAGCCGCCATCACATTTAGTATAAATGATTTCTTTTCGGCCGAAGTCCCCGTCAACTGACGGGCAATAAAGGTTTGTGTAACCTCACTACCACTAAATGAGACCAGTATCTCTTTCAGTCTTCGCTGATCATCTACATTGAGCGTTGCTTTGCCAAGCTGAGCATTCAGATAAGCTGTCATTTCGTTGGCCCATTCGGCATGATGACCCACGACCCACAACGCAGTGTTTTGTAAGATACTGTCTTTATGAGTTAAGAAAGGAGTAAGCTGATTTACTCTTAACGTGGAGGCCTTCATTTGATCTAATGCAATAAGTGATGCCCGCTGTACGAAAGCGGAAGAATTAGTCAGACCTTTTTCGGTAGCGGCAGGTTGATTTAAGGATATAAGTGCGTAGATGATGGCGTGATCAATAAACCGATCTTTGATTCCATCGGATGCTTGCATCAGAGAAGGAACGACCTTTGCATCGCCAATTTGACCAAGTGCAGAAATGGCCTGACGTTTACTCGCAGATTCCTCACCCTTGATCATTTGCAGAAGGAGGTCAATCGAACCTTTGTCTTTTGCCAGTCCGACGCACCTCGCTGCGGCTATACGCACATCGAGTTCCGGATCTGTCAATCCCGCCCTCAGAGCCGCTATTGATTCATTGCTGTTGATGCGGTATAAAGCAAAGACGCTTCGTGTACGGGCGATTATCGACGTCGACGATTTTAATTGTTCCTGAAGTCCGCCAACGGAAGCGTTGCCCTGATCAACCAGCCAATTCACGGCACGATCTGCTACGAACGGTCGTTCCTCCTTGAGGATGTCAAGTGCCTGGGGAATTGTAATTGACTTCCAATTGACGGAGTTGCCAAAGGGATCGTCGACTTTTTGCGCTCCTTTTTTTCGAATGCGATAGATCGATCCCTGGAGTTCAGGCTTTGAGACCTGTGACAGAGGACAGCCCTTAATAAACCAACCGCCCGTTTCGACGATGAGCAGGCTACCATCACCATCTTCTCTGACGTCCGTGGGATGGAAATCGACATCACTCGTTGAAAAGAAAACTTCATCTTCGGTGCGGAATGATGCACCATCGCGCATAAGCTTGTGGCGCAATACTCGATGCGTATTAAATTGAGCGCTGAATAAGTTTCCATAAAATGATTCACCGAGCGCTTTGCTATTGTAAATAGTGATTCCTGCAGGCGCCACTCGGGAATATTTGGTGATCACTGGCAGCAGGTCGCCGGTTAATGGAAGTTGATCTCTTGTGATATTCTTGTTTGGCTTTGGATAAATTCCACCTTCTGTCCAATACATAAGAGCGTCTCTCTGTCCGGCCTTCGGATCCGTGAAATAAGTTTGCGTTCCAATGGGTTCAGATGCAGAAGTGAACGTCAGGCCTATGGGATTATTCATTCCACCAGCAGAGACCCATTGTAGATCGGAACCATCGGGCCTGACACGCCAGACTCTTGCTGTTTTTCCCTGAAGATGTTCACCTTCTTTGGTTTTAATGTCGAAGCCCTCGATAGCGCTTGTCATATACAACCATCCATCCGGCGCCATAAAGGGTCCGATAAGACTATTAGCGTTTACATTTAATGTCCAGCCTGAAAGGATAACTTCACGCTTCTCAGCAACACCGTCTCCATCAGCATCTGTAAACTTGATCAGGTCCGGCGCCGACGATGCATAGAGGCTTCCTTTATAAAACACACCTCCTTGCGGAAAGCCAACTTTGTCGGCGTAAATGGTACTCTTATCATAGACACCATCGTTGTTGAGATCCTCCAATAAGTTGATCCTGAATTGCGGGTTGTTGATTGCGTCTACGCTCTTGTTGTAGACGTTTCCTGTAGATTCAAAAACAAAAAGGCGCCCGGTCTCATCGACCATCGCGAACATTGGGAAGTCCACCAGGTCAGGGCCTGCGGCGACTTCGATTTCAAATCCGTCGGGTACGGTAAGGCCATTTGGAGGCATTGTATTCTTTTCAGAACAACAGATCAGGATAGTCGAAATAAAGAGGACAAGAGCTGTGGATGATTTGTATTGAACCATTGCAAGGGTTGGTAAGTCTAGGTTTAATTTAAGACTAAAATTGGGCTTCGGAAAGTGGTTCTTTCACCCCTAAATCTCCTGAAGGGCACTTTAAATGCGAAGGAGCAACCGTGTTTCTACTTCTCCTCTCAGGTTCTCATTTCCTCAATAACTGATCGTAAACTCCTGGTACTTTAATGGGTCTATTGCAAAATTCACGTAGCGTGACTTCTCGATAGTTGATTCCTGAAAGAGCACAGCCACGCCGTTGGCCTCAACTTTTCTCGCACTTCCATCGGGCACGAGTATTCTGCACTGAATGGTTTTTCCACCAGTCGTTGCAGTAATCTTTATCTTACGCTCTGACGCGAATTGTTGATACCGATATGCAACATATCCATTCGAAGGTGAATAACGGATAGTTGCGTTCACATTCGCAGCTTTGGTTTCATTCCAACGAGGACTTAGCATTGGCAAATCAAACGCCTGTGAGTTCGGTGAATCTTTTACACCTGCCAACCCCTCAATCATTGCAGCCATTGCCGTGGCCGCTGCCCAGTTGTCCGGGCCGCCAAAAGATGGCCCTTTAATGGGAATATAATGCCTCTGATTACTAAGACTAATTGCAAATACGGTATAGATGGTTTCGTCTTGCGCTGAATGAAGGATGATTTTTGATATTTCTTTCTCTGGATGTGGATTATCAATAGAACACCAGCTAAGTCCAATTCCTTTGCTGACTTCATTGTCGCCGTACCACGCAATTCCTGAGTAATCCGTCTTGAGTTGAGAGAACCACCAGTAGGTAAGCTGCTTACCCATCAGCATATAACGAGTAATCGTGGCGCCGTCCGCGTATACAATTGAAATTGACGCCGAGACATTTTCACTGGTAGGTTTACCTGAAGTGTGAAGAAAGTATACTGAAGCAGCTTTGTCATTTACCGCGATCTCCTTCTCAACCGGGAAACCTTTTTGTCTGGATATAGCTACAACCGCCTTGCGGTCATTAGTCGAAGGATCTATAACATTGAATTGAATACCCTTAAAGTCAACCGATCCTGTGGGAAGTTTTCTAAAATCATCACCCTGTCGTTTGGAATTCATCCATGAGAGCGAGTTTGCGTTATAGTTTATCCATGAATCCATGTTTGCTGTCTTTGCGAGGTCAACTGATTTGAAGGTTGGCGGTGGAGGAGGAGGTGGGATCGATCCTGTATAGGCAAAGTAAATCTTACTATCATATTTTTTTCCGAGTTCGTACAGCCGCTCAAGAATATCAGTGGCATATGATTCATAGCCGTTCTCAAATGCACCACGTGCCAGTTCGCCAGCAACATGGCCGCCTACTCCACCATTCATGTATTGCCATTTCGCACCATGAATATCGAATCCACGTTCGAACGGAGGATATATCGCATACCATTCGGCTGGTGACCCTATGGGTAGATTAGACCTCAGCTGCAGATATGATTCAATGATTGCTTTACTTTTTTCATGGGAAATACCACGGTTAAGAGAATAAGCGTTGGATTGAGCGAGCTGTGATTTTTCATCTACACCGAGGTTGCGCTTTACTGTTGGGTCCTCTTCTATGAAATGAGTAAAGAATCTACCGTTCCACGAAAGTGCGTTGAGTCTTTGTTCGATTTCAACGGCGCGCTGGCGAAAGCTTGCAGCTTCGCTGGCATTGTTTGCGCGTTCATACATTTCAGCCAGTTGGCGGCATGCCATGACATACGCTGTATTATCCCCAAAGAAAACTCCGAACTTGGATTTCTCCGGATCGATGATCATCGTGTTAGTAATTCCGATATCAGGTGTGTATTCGTCATCCACCTGAAAATCCCAGGAGTCGATCGTGTAGACTCTTTTCAACAGTTGAAATCTCTTGCTCCAGCGTGCGGGATCTTTCATGCAATAATCCAACGCCTTTGCGCATGCTGAAAGATTTTTCTTCATCCAATTATCGTCGCCTGAAGCCTTCCACCATTGATAGGTGGTCTTTACAAAAATGTATTCGGGATGATTTTCCGTTGGTTGCCTCACGAAATATTTGTCGCCGATCTTGGTGGTGTACCCGGTTTTCGCGTCTCGTGTCCGCCAGTAGTCCATATTTGGCATATGTTCAACAAAACTCCAGATCATTCCGTCTTCTCGCTGCGCTTCCCGCGAGAGGTCAATAAACTCACCTCCGAAGTTGTAGAAGTACTTCAATCCTTTCATGGTGTGGCAGTGATCAAGGCCCCATGGTACAAAGTAGCGGTAACGATGGCCATTCCATTTGACGCTACCCGTATCGGTTTGCATACTAGTGTAAAAGAGGTCGAACATGTCGCCATATCGTCCTCCATCGTCAATGTTGGTTGTTGCGTTAACTTGAAATGATAGCTTTTGATTGTTTCCTTTTTTGTCTATTATGGTAACGGTATGGGTACCTAGCGCACCCAACACTGTAAAGGTGTTTATGGGCTGGACAGGTGCATTAAAGTAGACTTTCCCGGTGCCATCCGTTACAGATATAGTTTTCCCCACTGCGTTTACGATACTTACGTTATCGAGTGGAGCAGCCTTCGAAATGGAGATTGGGATCAATGTCTCGCGGTCAGCCTTTGCCAGATAGGCGGGAGCTGGTAAGGATTGACAAAATACGCACGTATTAATAAACAGGATGAAAATCCATGCTAGAAAAACAAACCAGTTCGATAAAACTGGCTTTACTGATCGCGTTATCGAATAAATGGTCGCCATAGAAGTCATTTGTACTCTTAAAATAATGCTTTCTCTAAAGTTGCGTACATTATTTTAGCTGGTTATCCTGCACAATCCTGCCACCTGGAACATTTTATTCCCTGATGGCGACTGTCCGCTCTGGTCTTCTTCTCATCTTGCATAAGTCAGCGTACAACATTTCCGGTAGATGAATGTAGTGAGATTAGATAATTTTTCTCACGAATGGGTTACAAGTATAATAAGGTGCATTAATGACTTAGATCTTCAATGCTCTCAATTAAATGTAACCTAAGAAAATCATATGAAAACGTTCAAGTCTTTAGCCGATCTGCAAAAAGCGATCATTTTGACTATTGTTAGCGTATGCATCATAACCTCTTGTTCGGAAGAGAGTGCTCCTCAGTCTCCAGTTCTAATAACAAGCATTTCACCTCTGAGCGGTCCTAAGACTACCATTGTAACGATTATAGGTAGTGGTTTCAGTGCCAATACATCCGAGAATGTTGTCAAACTTAATGATCTGGCTTGTCCTATTCTCTCTGCCACGACCACTGAGCTAAAAGTTACAATCCCTGCCAAAGCAGGCTCGGGTAAGCTGGCAGTCACCGTGACGGGATTGACTGGCGAAACTCCCAAATTTACATACATCTATTCTCAAGCGACAGTAACGACGCTCGCAGGGAGTACCGCAGGGGACGGCGATAAATTTAATAGCCCCAGAGGAGTTGCTATCGATAAAGACGGTAATGTGTATGTATCGGATATTTCCAATTACAAAATAAAGAAGATCACCCCTTCAGGTGTAGTGAGTACATTCGCAGGTAGCACACAGGGTGATGGTGACAAGTTTAATTATCCCGAGGGAGTTGCCGTCGATGAAGACGGCAATGTTTACGTAGCAGATGTCCACAATCACAAAATAAAGAAGATAACTCCTTCGGGGGTGGTAAGCACATTTGCCGGCAGTGCAATGGGCGATGGAGAGAAGTTTGATAGACCTTCTGCCGTTGCGCTCGATAAAGATGGTAATATTTATGTAGCAGACTATGGCAATCACAAAATAAAAAAGATAACTCCGTCGGGTGTGGTGAGTACTCTAGCCGGCAGTACGGCAGGCGATGGTGAGAAGTTTTTCGGCCCTACAGGAATTGCGCTTGATAAAGAGGGTAATGTTTATGTCGCGGATCTTTTCAATTGCAAAATAAAGAAGGTAACTCCTACAGGTATAGTTACCACAATTGCTGGCAGCTCGGGTGGCGATGGCGAGAAGTTTTTGAATCCGTCAGGAGTTGCCGTTGATCAGGATGGAAATGTTTATGTAGCCGATTGGCAAAATCACAAAATAAAGAAGATAACACCTTCCGGTGTAGTCAGTACAGTTGCAGGGAGCGCGCTTGGCGATGACGACAAGTTTAATTCTCCTTGGGCCGTTGCTATCGACAAAGACAATACTCTTTATGTTACAGATGAACAAAACAACAAAATAAAGAAAGTAGCACAAGAATAAACAGTCACCCCCATCTGATCGCCGTTCGCGCAAGATGTAGAAATTTCATCTGACAATTAAAAAAGGTTTGAGTCATTATCCAACTACATTGAGAATGAGGGTATCGCGGGTATATCCTCTAACCGAGAAAATACTTTCAATCCAAGCTCCTTTGCGAGCCTCACATCTTCGTCTGCACCTTTAGACTCTCCAGGAAGCCGAAGAACAGCATCACATTTCAAAAGTAACCGCCTGGCTACAGGATAGGCGATTTCATTATAGGGTTCATCTCCGGGTTTTCTGGAACCCGCCGCTCGCATGAGTGGAAGCGCAACCCATTCGCCGATCATAGGCGTATGTCCCGCCCGAAACAAGGGTAACGCCACTTCCTCCAACCTCCATAAATTTTCTTTCATCAAATTGGGATCATCGTTCGTACCACTGCGGTAGGGGCCGGCAATTAGAATAAGCATAGTTGTTTTGTTGTGTTCGTACAAATGAACACACCATCTCACTGGAACTCGCTTAATGTATATTAAGAAATTCTTTGCTTTGATTCCTTTTTACGGATTACACTCAAAAACTCTGGCGTTATACCCAGGTATGAGGCGATCTGTTTTAGGGTTACGCGCTTTGCAAACTGAGGATATTTTTTCAAGAAGTTATTGTAACGCTGTTCTGCCGGCAAAGACAAGTTTTCCACGATCCGCAATTGTTCGCGCACATAGGCGTTCTGCATCAAAATCCTGAAGAATCGTTCAAATTTTGGTACTCTTTTGTAGAGTTGTTCAAGGTCGCTTTTTTGAAGTTGAAAAATTATACTTTCTTCAAGCGCATCAATGTTGAGCAAAGCCGGTTTTTCCGACGTAAAACTATACATGTCGGTTACCCACCAATCGTTGACCGCAAACATGATGATACTTTCGTTGTCGTCACGGTCACGATAAAACGCTCGCAATGATCCTTTATGAACATAGTTTATGATGGTGCATGCCTGACCTTCTTTCAATACATATTCTTTTCTGGAAAGGATCTTTTCCCGTAGCAATGATGTAAAATAACCAGCCTCATCGCTATCAAGTTCAATGTGCTTCTTGACATTCTGGAGGATCGTTGTATAATCCATAATCCAATTTTATCGTATATGGTAAAATTAGAATTTAATTCTTCCGACGGACAGGAAACCAACACAACCTTTTCCCATTTTGAACTACCCCTTTCCCGGACCAGGAGATTAATCTTCATTCTTTCATTACAAAGATGCGCAGAAACGTTATTAATCAGGGATTTACGCCGCTGATCATGGTGAGTTCTCAATGACACATCGAAGGCATCATATTTGACACCTATCAAATTTCAATTGATGCCTGGTTACAGACGTCGATTGATTGTTATTCAGGACGTGTTATTTGGCGAAAAGAACGGCCCTAGGGAGTCGTTCGACCCGATAGTGGAAACACTTTATTTTTTGAAAAGAAGACCCGATGAAGAAAATCGCTCTGATCGTTATCTTATCCGGCATAGTCGTGTCGATTGCCGGCATATTCTGGTATCAGGAGATGCAGTATCTGATGCCTACACCTGTGCCTGTCGGTTACAAGGTGATACAACCGGAGGAAGATATCCATTACGATACAGCTCTAATTCCGCAGCAGCATAAAAAACCGAAACTACTTCACTTCTTCAATCCAGATTGTCCGTGCTCCCGTTTCAACCTGAAACATTTCCAGACACTCAACAAGGAGTATAACAACTCGATAGATTTTTACATAGTGGTCGATAGTGAAGATAAGGTTGAACCGGCAAAGAGACTGATCAGCAACGAGGTCACGATCGTGGTAGACAGCAACAAAAAATTGGCTAGTGCCTGTGGCGTTTACTCAACACCTCAGGCAGCTATCATACAGACATCAAATCGTCTATACTTCAGAGGAAATTATAACCGGTCCAGGTACTGCACGAACAAAGAAAGCAACTTTGTACAAATGGCCCTCGACTCATTGGTGGCCAACAAAAGACCACCAATATTCAACGAACTTGCTACAAACTCATATGGATGTAGCATTCCTACAACCGAAGCCCTGTTGACACAATGAACGCATTAGAATTCGGCAACGGTCCACTATCAGGCAGTAATGTTACTCTCAGCGAAAGCGAGTTGAAAGACCTAAAGAGGAGCATCTTTTCATTTGCAAACAAAGTGAATGAAGGATTGCTCTTCGCGATGTTCATATTTGGGATATTCATCGCTCTTTTTTATGACACGTGGCTAGTTGCTTTTGCAGTTGGTGGACTGTGTCTGGCCGCGTATTACATTTCAAAAAAAATGCTGCCGGAGTCGGATATCTATCAATATGTACTGAGCAGTACTTCGGCAATTTTTTCCGCCCAATTTATCTATCAAATGCACGGCATGGCGGAAATGCACTTTTGGGTGTTCATCTGTTCTACTATCCTGATCATCTATCAAAACTGGAAACTTCAAATTCCGTTGATTGCGATCGTGGTGGTTCACCATGGCTCTTTTGCATACCTTCAATACGCAGGTTACAAGGAGATCTATTTTACCCAACTGGACTACATGGATCTCACTACGTTCATTTTCCACGGTGTACTGGCGACTTGCGTTTGTGCGGTGTCCGCCTATTGGAGCTATACGATCCATAATCGTACCATCCAGGATGCGGTGAACCTCAAGACACAGTTGTTGCTAAAGGAAGAACTGCAGGAAAAAAACGAAGAACTTACGGCCTCGGAGGAAGAGCTTCGTGCTTCACAAGAGAAACTTCTTGCATCGCAGGAGGAATTGACTCAAATCAACGAGAATCTCAATGACCTGGTGAAGGAACGAACATTAACGATTATCGATCAGAACAAGAAGTTTGTTCACCACGCATTTATAAATGCCCATAAAGTAAGAAGTCCACTGGCTCGAATTCAGGGACTAGTTAATCTGCTGAGTTATGAAACTCATCAGCTAAACGAGGAAGCACAGGAGATACAACGCCTGTTAAAAGAATCGTCCAACGAACTGGATGATATCCTTTATGAGGTCAGGACCAATCTCGACGCAGCAGAATACAAAGGCCTTCCGGAAGATTACGATGATGAGGAGCTGGCAAAACAAGCTTAAGGTGCACAGCGAAACCCTTCTTAAACATATCAAATTGTTCGATTTCAGACTAGGCATGTGGATAAGCTTTAATGTGCTGCGGCTACCAAAGAAAGGGTAGCCAATAATCTCAAATGACGAAAGACTGGCATTACAATCGTTTAAATTTCTTGTAATACATCCTTCCAAACGACATCCGTCGTAACCAATCGCCAAATATTCTGAAATTATTGAAATCCAGTCAAGGACCTACCATCGTACGTCCAGCTAAAGAATTCTTTTTAACAGTTCACATTAAACTATTATTAATGCTATGTTAAAATCTCTATTTAATCTTAAGCTGCTGGTTGCATTATTGGCGGTTGGAGCGTTTTGTCTTGTAGCAGTA
>Ga0075428_100005481_pt1 | contig 14105 bp, 11 predicted proteins | sample RhiMetdeltSRZDD2_FD_75291 | JGI IMG/M metagenome (GOLD analysis project Ga0075428, IMG submission 75291) | Populus rhizosphere microbial communities from Tennessee, USA - Rhizosphere MetaG P. deltoides SRZDD2 | ecosystem: Host-associated > Plants > Roots > Rhizosphere > Soil | place: USA...
CTTCAGCCACGAACTGGTCCGCTCGACGCTCGAGGAGGGATTGGCTCCTGGCGACCGCCTCGACGCCCACGCTCGGGCAGCGTCGGTCTTCACCGGGGATGGACCGGTCGTGCCGGCCGACCGCCTGGCCCGGCGGGCCCACCACGCGTTGGCTGCCGCACCCCGCTCGCAGGACGACGCACGGTTCGCCGTGGCCGCCTGCCGGGAGGCGGCCCGGGCCATGGTCGGCAGCTTCGCCTACGAGCTCGCGGACAAGTTGCTGTGCGCCGCGGTGCGGTTGCACGACGGGCCACTCCTCGGTCCGCCGTCCGGACGGCTGCTGGTCGAGTGGGCCCAGGTGGCTCTCCAGTGCGGGCGCATGACCGAGGCCCGGCAACGCTTCGCCCGAGCCGCCAGCGCAGCCCGTGACGACGACCCGATCGGGTTCGCCGAAGCAGCGGTGGGCCTCGGCGGCCACTGGGTCAACGAACATCGCTCCCCGGTGGAGCGCGCCCGGGTACTGGGGCTGCAGCGTTCCGCCTTGGCCCAGCTCGGGACCCGCGACGTGGGCCTGCACTGCCGCCTCCGGGCCCGGCTGGCTGCGGAGGCGGTGTTCGACGGTGGTCCGATCGGGCCGGTGTACGACGCCCTGGACGCCACCCGCCGTTCCGGTGACCCGACCGCACTGGCCGAGGTGCTCTCGCTGACCCATCACGTCCTGTTCACCCCGGAGCACGCCCGGAGCCGCCTTGCCCTGGCCGAGGAGCTGATCCGGGTGGCGTCCGAGGCTGGGCACGGGACGTTGGGGCTCATGGGTCTGTGCTGGCGCGCCGTCGACCTGTTCCACCTCGGCCACCCGAACGCCATCCGGGCCCTCCAGGCGCTGCGGGAGCGGGCCACCGCCCTCGCCTGCCAGGACATCCTCTACATCGTCGGGCTGATGGACGTCATGCTGCTGATCCGGCAGGGCCGTCTCGCGGAGGCCGAGGAGGAGGCCTGGCGCTGCTACGCCCGGGGCGAGAGCGTGGGCCAGTCCGACACCCTCGGCTACCTCGCCGCGCACATCCTGGCCATCCGCTGGCTGCAGGGCCGAGAGGACGAGCTGATCGCCGCTATCGATCAGGTGGCGGTGTCGGTGTCCCGCATCAGCGCCGACTTCTCGGTCGACGCCTGCGCAGCTCTGGTGGCCGCCCAGGTGGGCGACCACGAGCGCGCGCGCCGGGCCTTCGAGCGCTTCGCGCCGAACGGGCTGGTCGCGCTGCGCCAGTCGGGGAGCTGGCTGCCGGGGATGCTGGCTGTCGTGGAGGCGGCTGCCGTCCTCGACGATGCGGATCTCGCGCGGGAGGCGTACGACCTGCTGGTGCCGTACGCCGACCTCCCGGTGGTGGCGTCGGTCGGAGCGATGTGCCTGGGCTCGACGGAGCGCGTGCTCGGACTGGCGGCCTATACGTTCGGCGATCTCGACCGGGCCGTGGACCACCTCGAGCGTGCGATCGAGGTCGACGACGTCCTGGAGAACCGGCCCTTCGGCGTCCTGGCCCGCGCCAACCTCGCGGCGGCGCTGCAGCGACGGGCCGGGGCCGGCGACGAGGCCCGAGCCGCCGAGCTCCTGGCCCACGCCATCCTCGAAGCCGACGCCATGAGCCTGCCGGCGCGGGCGGACCGCTGGCGGACCGAGCTGTCGGAGCTGGAGGCGCGTCGGGCGGCGCCGGCCGGACCGGCGCTCCGACCGGGCCACGGTCTGATCCGCCGGGAGGCCGAGGGCTGGCTGGTCGCCCTTCCGGAGCAGGCGGCACAGGTGCCCGACCTCGTCGGGATGCGCTACCTGGCCGAGCTGCTCACCCACCCGGACCGATCGATCCCGGCGCTGACCCTGGCCAGCCGGGGGTCGATGGCCGAGCTACCGACTCGCCAGGATCTGCTCGACGGCACCGCGAGGACCACCTACGCCCGCCGAGCCGCCGAGCTGAGGAGCGAGCTGGCCGAGGCCGACGCCCACAACGACCTGGGACGGACCGAGCAGCTCCGCTGTGAGCTGGATGCCCTCCTGGAGCAGCTCGACGCGGCCACGACCCCCGACGGCCACGCGCGGAGCTTCGTCGACGAAGCCGAACGGGCCCGCACGGCGGTCCGCAAGGCCATCAAGCGCGCCATCGACGCCATCGACGAGGTGGCTCCCCAGCTCGCCGAGGCCCTGCGCGGCTCCATCACCACCGGCACCCGTTGCCGGTACACCCCTCCCGCCCACGGCGCCATCACCTGGTCGACCCGCTGACCCCCGCCGCGCTCGGTGGGCCCTGATGCCGTGGGGGAGGAGCGGCAGCGGCGGCCAGCCGCCCGAGCAGGTCCAGGAGCGTGCGGCGATCCTCGGCCGTGAGCCGCTGGAGGGCCCGGTGGAGCGCGCCGAGGTCGAGGACGTGGTCGGCGGCCACCGCGGCGTCCCCCTGGGCGGTCAGCGTGATGCGCAGCCGCCGCTCGTCGTCGGGGTCCCGCCGGCGGACGAGGAACCCCCGCCGCTCCAGGTCCTTGACCAGGACGGACGCCGTGCTCTTCGGCAGCAGCAGGTGCTGGACCAACCAGCCCAGGCTCGCGCCCTCGCCGACGTGGGCCAGCAGCTCGCGCTCGTGCTGGCCCAAGCCGTCCCCGTCGTCGTCCGGCCGATGGAGCGCGCCCCAGAGCTGGCGATACAGAGCCTCGAATCGTCTAGCCTGTGAACTGTTCAAAGTATGAACAATCTACGTCGTCGGCGACCTCGCCGGGGAGGACCCATGGCAGACCTGACGGAGCAGGTGCTCGACACGTGGCGGATCCACGCCCGCATCCAGCGGTACGTGCTCGACGCCGTCCCACCCGAGGCGCTGACGGCCGACAGCGGCTTCAAGGGGCGGAGCGTGGGTGAGCAGTTCGCCCACCTCCACGACGTGCGCTTGATGTGGCTGAAGTCGGCGGCACCCGAGCTGCTCGACGGCCTCGCCAAGCTCGGCAAGGAGAGCGCCGCCGACCACGGAGCGCTGGGCGAGGCGCTCGATGCCTCGGCGGCCGCGATCGAAGCCCTGCTCGCCGGCGCGTTGGCGAGTGGCCGGGTCAAGGGGTTCAAGCCGCATCCGGTGGCCTTCGTCGGCTACCTCGTGTCGCACGAGAGCTACCACCAGGGCGACATCGGCGTGCGGCTGACCGCGGCGGGGAGCCGGCTCGACAACAAGGTGGCCTACGGCATGTGGGAATGGGGCTCGCGGTAGGCGCGCGCCCGTAACTCGAGCTGGCCGGCCACTAGATTCCGCGGCCGTTGTCCGGTCTCCCTCCGCGCTCCCCCCTGCCGCCACAGCCCCCGCCGTGGTCGCCCGGTCCTCCGCCGCCGGGGCCCGGGCCGTGGGGTCCGGCGCCGGGGCCGGGACCGTGGGGTCCACAGGGTCCCTCCGATCGCCCTGTTCCACCCGGCCCTCCACAGGACCGGCCGACGCAGTGGGGCCCGCCGCCCGGCGCGTGGGGCCCACCCGGCCCTGGCTACCCCGGGCAGCGCACCGTGGCCCACCGTCCCGGGGCGGGCGCGATCGTGGCCATCGTCGGGCTCGTGCTGTTCATGCTCTCGCTGTTCGCCTTGCCGTGGATCAGCGAGGGCGGCGAGGACGTCACCCTCTCGGACATCGGCAAAGCGCTCGACGCCGCCGACGACGTCGCGACCGGTCCGCCCACCAGCGCCGACCACAAGGCCGACTACCTCCAGCTGTACGCCCAAGGGCTGGGGATCGCGGTCCTGGTCTGGCTGGGAGCCGCCGTCATCTTCTCCACGCTCGTCGTACCCCGGTCGAAGGGCGCACGCGCGGCCGTGGGCTTCATGCTGGCCGGGGTGGTGGGATTGATCGCCAATGTCGCCGACGAGGGCGGGAAGGTCGGGCCGCGCCTCTCGGGCGCGCTGGTCACGCTCATCGGCGGCGCGGCGCACGCCTACGCGCTGTCCATCGTGTTCGTCGACCCCGAACCGGCACCGGACCCGACGTTCGGCGTCTGGCTGGGTCTGATCGGTCTCGCCGTGATCATGACCGGCTGCCTGCTGGGGACGAGGAGCCGGCACTTGACTTAGAGCGCGGTCGAAGTCGTACGGTCCACTCGATGGAACTCGGCCTCCACGTCTTCTACTTCAACTACGAGGGCGGTGACACCGCGATCGCCCCGACGCTCGCCCGCACCGGCCAGGTCGCCGAAGCGGTGGGGCTGACCTGGCTGTCGGTGATGGACCACTACTTCCAGATGGACCGCATCGCGCCTGCCGAGCAGCCCATGCTCGAGGGCTACACCACGCTCGGCTACCTGGCCGGCCAGACGTCCTCGCTCGAGCTCGGGCTGCTGGTCACCGGCGTGACCTACCGGAACCCGGGCCTCCTGGCCAAGATCGTCGCCACGCTGGACGTGCTGTCCGCGGGACGGGCGGTGCTGGGGATCGGCGCCGCCTGGTACGACCGGGAGCACCACGGCCTCGGGGTGCCGTTCCCGCCGGTGGCCGAGCGGTTCGAGCGCCTGGAGGAGACGCTGCAGATCTGCCGGCAGATGTGGGATCCCGACCAGGTCGGCCCGTACGAGGGCCGCCACTACCAGCTGGCCGAGACCCTGTGTCAGCCGGCGCCGCTCAGCCAGCCCCACCCTCCGGTGTTGATCGGCGGGATGGGCGAGCGCAAGACGCTGCGGCTGGTGGCCCAGTACGCCGACGCCTGCAACCTCTTCGGCGGGGCGGACCCGACCGACGTCGCCCACCGTCTCGACGTCCTGCGGCGACACTGCGACGACGTCGGGCGGGACGAGAGCACCATCCGCAAGACCATCCTGTACCAGGGCGGCTCGTTGGCGTCCGGTGACGTCGACGCCTTCCTGTCCGAGATGGCCGGCTACGCCCGCCTCGGCATCGAACAGGTGATGGTCATGCCGTCGGGAGACCGGCCCGACGACTGGATCGAGAAGGTCGGCGGGCAGGTGGTGCCCCGGCTGGCCGAGCTCTGACCACCCGGCTCCGACCCGGCTCGCGCCACCTCTGGCCCGACTCCCGCCCGCCGGCGGTCGTTCTAGCCTTGGGGCATGTTCGCCGATCGGGTGGCCCGGCTCCGCCGTCGGATGGAGGAGCTGAGCGTCGACGTGACCCTGCTGTCGGTCGGGCCCGAGCTGCCCTGGCTCACGGGGTACACGGCCATGCCCCTCGAGCGGCTCACCATGCTGGTGCTGCCCCGAGCGGGCGAGGCGACGCTGGTCGTGCCCCGCCTCGAGGCGCCCCGGGTGGTCGAGCGGCCCGAGGTCTTCACCCTCCGGGCGTGGGACGAGACCGACGACCCCGTCGCCGTCGTCGCCGGTCTGGTCGGGCCGAGCGCCCGCCGGCTGGCCATCGGCGACCGCACCTGGGCCCGCTTCGTGCTGGCGCTCCAGGACGCGCTGCCTGACGGCCGGCTCGTCCGGGCCGGCGCCGTGGTCGGCCCGTTGCGGGCGGTCAAGGACCAGGTCGAGATCGAGGCCCTCCGCCGCGCGGGCGCCGCCGTCGACGCCATCGCCGCCGATCTGCAGGCCGGCGCCATCCCGCTGGTGGGTCGCACCGAAGCCGAGATCTCGGCCGAACTGGGCCGCCGCATCGTCGAGGCCGGCCACCAGCACGTGAACTTCGCCATCGTGGGAGCGGGGGAGAACGCGGCCAGTCCCCACCACGAGCCGGGCGATCGGGTCGTGCGGCCCGGCGAGGTGGTGCTCTGCGACTTCGGCGGCACCATGCTCGACGACGCCGGCGTCGGCTACTGCAGCGACATCACCCGTTGCGTGCACGTCGGCGAGCCGCCGGGCGAGGTCGCCGAGGCCTATGCGGTGCTGTTCGAGGCGCAGCAGGCCGCCGTCGCCGCCGCGGTGGTGGGGACGTCGTGCGAGGAGGTCGACGCCACGGCCCGGCGGATCATCAGCCACGCCGGGCTCGGTGACCGCTTCATCCACCGGACGGGCCACGGGATCGGCGTCGAGGAGCACGAGGACCCGTACATCGTGGCCGGGAACCCGACGCCGCTGGAGCCCGGCCATGCCTTCTCCATCGAGCCGGGCATCTACCTGCCGGGGCGGTTCGGGCTCCGGCTCGAGGACATCGTGGTGGCCGCGACCGCCGGCCCCGACCCGCTCAACCACGCCGACCACTCGCTGGCCGTCGTCGACGGCTAGTGCCCCGGGTATCTGGTCAGCTCAGCTCGCGAGCACGGCTCGTGCGACCAGGTCGGTGCCGAAGGCGGTGAGGATCGCGAGGTAGAGCAATCCGGTCGCCGCCATGACCGCCGAGTAGTAGCGCTCCCGCAGGGCGGCCCGGGTCACGAAGACCAGACCCAAGGTCGTCAGCGCGCAGGCCACCCAGAACCAGCCGAGCGTGCCGCCCCAGCCGTCGTCGACCGATCCCGTCCAGACCGATGCCATCCCGACCGGCCACAGCAGCACGAGGATCTCGGCCGGCCACACCCAGCCCGTCCAGCGGACCAGCTCGAGCAGCGGCCGCCGGGCCAGCCCCGGCTGCACCAGGTACCAGTGGCCGAGCAGCATCGCGTCGGACACCGCGCCCAGGAACAGGGCCCCGATCACCACGCGGGCGACGGAGAGTGGCGCCGGGTCGCCGGCGGCGATGCCCGCGGCCACCAGCCCCAGCAGGCCGATCGACGGGGCGATCAGGTCGAGTGACGGTGGGAACTCCGGTCCCCGGCTGGGCGCCGCCGCGACCCGGTCGAGCTCGTCGTCGGGAGCTGACCGGTCCGAGGGATCGGAGGGGTCGACCGGCTCGGACGACGGGGCTCCGGTCATCGCCCGGACCCGCTCGGCCCGGCGCGCCTTGCGGGCGATCTCGCCGCTGACGCCGGCCTTCCTGCGCACGATCGAGACCGCCAGCGCGCCACCGGCGGCGATGGTCACCGCGATGGCGGAGGCTTCCCGGACCGGCACCGGGTCGATCCACAGCCCGACCGCCGCGGCACCCGCCGCCATCAGCAGGTAGAGGCCTCGTAGCAGCCAGCCGTAGCCGAGGCCGACCTCCCGCGACCGGGTGGTGACCCACAGGAACAGCAGCCCACCCACGGCCCACTGCAGGAGCACGGTCGCGGCGTCGAGGCGGATCACCCAGCGAGGCTAATCCGCACGGGCTGTGCGGCGTAACAGGAGCGCGAGGCCCAGACCGATCAGCCCGACCGGCAGGAGCCAGGCACCGTCGTCGAGGATCGAGCCCCCGGAGAGCGCGATCACGCCGGCGATGACGAAGATCACGCCGAGCACGAGGGCGATCGGATCGAACGGGTGCCTATCCATGGGTCACCTCCACCTCACCCATCCCGACATGGAGGTCGAGGTCGATGCGGCCTCCACCCGGGTCGCCCTGGATGACTTCGGTGCGGTCCAGGTCGACCCCGCTCTCCTCGCGGTCGTCGATGCGGATGCTGCCGGCGCCGACCTCGGCGTCGACGACGGCCCGGACGCTCTCCGGCAGCAGGACCTGCACGTTGCCCACCCCGACATCGACGGCGAGGTCGGTCCCCTCGACGCCCGCACTGCCGAGAGGCGCCTCGGTCAGGTCGAGCACCAGTTGGCCGGCGAGCAACTTCTGCGTGGGGTCCAAGCGCCGCAGCTCGGCGACGGTGCCGACGTCGACCCGCCGGTCGGCGAGGTCGCCCTCCAGGGGAAGGTCGACGAGGTCGGCCACGATGAGCAGGGCCAGGATCGGCAGCCCGAGCGCGAGCAGACCCAACGCCCGGCCTCGCCAGGCCCCGACGACCATGCCGGCCCCCACCACCAGCAGGCCGATGCCCAGAGCCTCCTGGACGTCCGCTTCCCAGAAGTCGAACACCACCAGGAAGGCCACAGCACCGGCGACGATGAGGAGGAGGGCCAGCACCCGGGCGGACAGCGCAAACCCCCAGGGCGCGATCGGGGGAGGAGTCTCGCCCCGGGGGCTCGCTGACGCTGCTTCGCCAGCCAGAGTAGTCGAGGAATCACTCCATGTGGTCGAAGTGGTCGCGATATCTGCCGTGGGGCGGTCCATCGGCGCGTCCACCGGAACGTCCATCGGGTGGCCGGTCGGGCGATCGACGGGGAGGTCCGGGGCCGCGGGGCCCGGGGTGGCCGGCTGCTGGTCACGGGAGATCAGCAGCCAGACGCCGATCGCGACCAGCACCGCGCCTATGACGGGTGCATCGGCCCACCACCACCAACCGCCGCCGGCCATCAGGAGGAGCGCGACGATGAGGAGGCCGATGAGCACCGCCGTGTTCCGGCCCCGGCTCAGCTGCCAGTCGGGCGGCGGGGACTGGAGCCGCGGCTCGGTCTCGGGCCGCAGCGGGATCACCACCGCGGCGACGATGTAGGCGACCACACCGGTGAAGCCGGTCGCCACGGCGATCACCACGGCCGCCAGGCGGACCACGGTCGGATCGAGGCCGAAGTAGTCGGCCATCCCGCCGCACACCCCGGCCAGCTTCTTCTCCTCCGGTTCCCGATACAGCCGCTGCGGACGCCTCTGGCTCATGGCGTCATCATCCGGGCCGGGGCCCGCCTCCACAATCAGGGATGTCCCCGACCAGGTCCCGGAGGCGGATTCGGCGCTTCGTTGCCATGATGAAGAGGTGCAGCGTCTCGCTCGCAGCCGCGACGACCGGGTCATCGCCGGCGTCTGCGCCGGCATCGCGCGGCGACTGGGCGTCGATCCGGTCGTCGTCCGGTTGGCCGCGGTCGTCCTCGCGCTGGCCAACGCCGTGGGCGTGGTCATCTACGTGGGCGCGTGGGCGATGCTGCCCGAGCAGCCGGCCACCGACGAGCCGGACCTCGACCGGCGAGGCGAGCGAGCGGAGGACAGCCGGGCCGGCCTGAAGAGCGCCCTGGCCGTGGGCTGCATCACCGTCGGCATCCTCATCCTGCTCAAGTCGGTGCTGCCCCGGTTCCCGAACGGCCTGGTCTGGCCGGCGACGCTGGTCGCCGTCGGCTTCGGCGTGGTGTGGGCCCGGGCGGACGAGGCCGACCGGTCCCGCTGGCGGGGCGCCCTCCTCGGCGAGGCGGACGGGACGCTCACCGGGCGCGGGCTCTGGCTGCGGCTGGCCTGCGGCGGGACCCTGCTGATCTGCGGCTTCGGCTGGTTCTTGAGCACCAACTCGGCGCTGTCCGACCTCGGGACCGTCGGGGTCGCGGTGCTGGCCACCATCCTCGGGATCGGCGTGCTGCTCGGCCCGTGGGTCCGCACGCTGTTCAACCAGCTGGGCGCCGAACGCCGGGAGCGCATCCGCAGCGAGCAGCGGGCCGAGATGGCCGCCCACCTCCACGACTCCGTTCTCCAGACCCTGGCTCTGATCCAACGCCAGGCCGACTCGCCCCAGCAGTCCCGGAGCCTGGCCCGGCGCCAGGAGCGCGAACTGCGGGCCTGGCTGTTCGACGACCGCACCCCGGCGTCCACGGCGGCGGCGCAGCGCCTCGTGGCCGTGCTCGACCAGATCAGCGACGACGTCGAGGCCGACCACGACGTGACCCTCGACGTGGTGGCGGTCGGTGACTGCCCCGTCGATCCCCGGGTCGAGGCCCTCGTCGCCGCGATCCGGGAGGCCGTGGTCAACGCGGCCAAGCACAGCGGGGAGCCCGAGGTATCGGTGTACGTCGAGGTCACCGACGACGGGATCAACGCCTACGTGCGCGACCGCGGCAAGGGCTTCGATCCCGCTGCGGTCCTCGGCGATCGCCGGGGCATCGCCGACTCGATCATCGGCCGGATGGCGCGGGTGGGCGGTGTCGCCTCCATCCGCAGCGGACCTGGCGAGGGCACCGAGGTGGTCCTGCGCCTCCCGCTCGAGTCCGGCGAGGAGGAGTAACCCATGCCCACGGCCACCTGCCGAGTGTTCCTGGTCGACGACCATCGGCTGTTCCTGTCCGGTGTCCGGGCCGAGCTGGCCGACCGGGTGGAGATCGTCGGTGAGGCGGTCGACGTCGAGTCCGCGATCGAGGGGATCCGGGCCACCCAGCCCGACGTCGTCCTCCTCGACGTGCACCTGCCGGGCGGTGGCGGGCGGACGGTCATCGAGGCCATCCGCCGGGACCGGCCCCAGGCGGTGTTCCTCGCGCTGTCGGTCAGCGACGCGGCGGAGGACGTCATCGGGGTGATCCGGGCCGGCGCCCGGGGCTACGTGACCAAGACCATCTCGGCCGACGACCTGGCCGCGGCCATCGACCGGGTCCGCGACGGCGACGCCGTGTTCTCGCCCCGGCTGGCCGGCTTCGTGCTCGACGCGTTCGCCGGCGACCTGCCTCCGGGCGCAGCGATCGACCCCGAGCTGGACCAGCTGACGCCCCGCGAGCGGGAGGTCCTCCGCCTCATCGCCCGGGGCTACACCTACAAGGAGCTCGCTCGGCGGCTCGGGGTCTCGACCAAGACCGTTGAGACCCACGTCTCGTCGGTGCTCCGGAAGCTGCAGCTGTCCAGCCGGCACGAGCTCACCCGCTGGGCCACCGATCGCCGCCTGGTCTGAGGACCCGCTCGGGTCCTAGGAGCGACGGAGGTGGCCCCGGCGCCGAGGGCGGAGTCTCGACACCGGGGCCAGGAACGAGGGCCCTGGTGGTAGCGGATCAGTCGGCGATGCGGAGAGCCTCCGCCGGCTGGATGCGCGCCGCCTGGCCCGCCGGAACCGCCGCCGTGAACAGCGCACCCGCCGCCGGGACCACGAAGAGGACGACCAACGCCAGCCAGGGGACGGTGAAGGCCAGCTGCTCGTCGAAGACGTCGCTGCGCAGCATCTGGTAGGAGGTCACCAGTCCCAGCCCCATGCCGAGCACGATGCCCTGCAAGGCGATGAAGCCCGCCTCGGACAGGAAGGCCCGACGGACGATCCGGGCCGAGAACCCGAGCGCCCGCAGCATCCCGATCTGGCGCCGGCGCTCCCGGACGGCCCGGACCATCACCACGCCCAGCCCGGCGACCCCGATGAGCAGCCCCAGCCCGATGTAGCCCTGCAGGAGCCGGATGAAGCCCTGGGTCTCGCGGACCTCGTCCTGCACCATGCCGAGGAAGGTGGTGGCCTCGGCGCCGTTGGTGATCCACCGGGCCTCCAGCCGATCGGCGACGGCCTCGGCGTCGGCGCCGTCCGCCACCTGGACCAGCTGGCGGTTCTCGACCGCCTGGTCCCCGAGCAGCGAGACCGCGGCGTCCCGGCCCATCAGCAGTCCGTTGTCCGACCAGTCCTCCTTGACGATGCCGACGATGGTGAAGGTCTGCTCGCTCCCGCTCGACGGGCTGGCGGTCACGATGTGATCGCCCAGGTGCACGCCCGCCGTGTCGTTGGGACCGTCGCCGCCCTTCAGCAGCCAGTCGGGAGCGATGGCCAGGGTCGGATCGGCGAGGATGGCCTCGTAGGCCGCCCGGTCGTCGGGGTAGCGGTCGAGGCGCTCGGACAGGTCGAGGACGCTGGGCCCGAGCATGGTTTCGTCGATCCCGGTCACCGGCCACGCCATGGGGTCGGGATCGGCCGAGATGTCGTCCCCGGTGGACATGTCCGCGAAGCCGCGGGTGAGCGAGGCCGCCGCGACGACGTCGGGATCCCGCTCGAGATCCCGCGCGTCGACCGGGTTGGTCGGCAGCGAATCGACCCACAGGTCCCAGCCGGCGCTCTGGTCGGCCGCGATGGCCGGCGCCTCGGACATGAACGCGTTGCTGAGCACCGACATGAACGTGAGCATGAAGGTGATCAGGGCGAACATGGCCAGGAGCATGGCCGTCCGGACCCGACGGGCCAGCGGGTAGGCGACCGCGAGCCGGCCGGCGAGGTCGCCCCGGTCGGCCAGCCGGTTGGCGACCCAGCCCCAGGCCCGGTCGCCCTGGGCCAGGACTGCCACCGCCGCACCGACCAGCACCAGGCCCTGGACGACGAACATCTCGATGCCGGCGTCCTGGAAGGCGTCGGGCACGATGGCCAGGGCCGCGACCGACCAGATCGCGGCCAGCCCGCCGGCGGTGGCGATGACCACCCGGCGCGGCAGCCAGCGGCCGAGGAGGGGGACCGCCGAGGCCAGCGCGATGGCTGGGCCGATGAGGACCGGTACTGCCGAGTCGCCGCTGATGCCCGCGTTGAGGATGAGCCCGCCGAGGACCATCCCGACGGCGCCGAGCACCAGCCGCAGCCACGAGGCGCGGCGGACCGCCGGCTCCGGTAGGTCGCGGATGGCCCGGATGACGTTGAGCCGGGCGATCCGGGTCGACGTCGCCCACACGGTGATCAGCGAGATCACCAGGCCGACCAGCGAGCCGATGATCAGGCTCGACGGCTGGACGGCGAACACGAAGGTCAGGCCGTCCTCGCTGACCTCGGCGGCCAGGATGTGCTCGATGGCCACCATGATGAGCCGCCCGACACCGATGCCGATGGCCGCGCCCATGGCCGCCGCGACCAGTGCGTAGAGCGTTCCCTCCAGCCCGAACAGGCGGACCAGGTGGTTGCGCTTCATGCCGATGGCCCGGAGCATCCCGAGCTCGGCCTTGCGCTCCTCGGCCAGCATGACGAACAGGTTGACCAGCAGCAGGACCCCGACCGCGATGCTGAAGGTGCCCAGGGCGGTGAACATCTCGCGCATCTCCGCGCCGCTCGATTCCGCCTCGTCGAGCAGGTCCTGCTTGGTCTCGACCACCTCGACACCGGGGATCCCCTCCACCCGCCGCTCCAGCGTGGCCGAGACCGCGGCGGAGTGGAGGCTGCCGTCGTACACGCCGCCGGTGTTGGAGACCAGGATCTCGCCCATCGGTGGTTGGCTGCCGCCGACGTCGGGCGGCGCGTCGGCCGCCAGGCTGGCGAGCGTGCCCGGAGCGACGTAGATCCCGTTGTAGCCCGCGAGGCCGAGGCGGGGGGTGATCGTCCGGACGGTCATCGTCCGGCGCTGGCCGAAGGTGAAGACCTCCAGCGTGTCGCCCGCGGCGACGTGCAGGTCGTCGGCCACCTTCCGGTTGAGGACCACCTCGTCGCCCAAGGGCGTCGGGCCCGCGTCGGCCAGGCCGGTGGCGGCGACGTCGTCACCGAAGGCGCGGGCGGCGTCGAAGTCCACCTCGCCCAGCCCGACCACCGGTTCGGCGTGATCGCCGGCTCGCACCGCTGCCGCAGCCTGGACCATCGACAGCGTGCCGTCGGTGTTGGCTATGGGCTCGGCCTCGACCGCGCGGCCGACGTCGTCCAGCTGGGCAGCGTCCTCCACGTGGACCGTCTCGTCGATCGGACCGAACTCCGTGCGCGCGACGTCGCGGATCGACGCGTCGAAGGTGTCGCCCGCCACGAAGGCGGCGGTGATGATGGCCGTACCGAGCGCCGCCCCGGACACCACCATCACGGCTTCGAGCGGGCGGCGGGCGATGTTGCGGAACGCCATGCGGCGCAGGTTCCGCCGTCGGAGGCCGATCATCGGAGGGCCGCTTCGCCACTGTGGCCGGCGTCGAACGCCGGGCCCACCCCGGTCGCCAGGGTTCCGTTGGCGACCCGGTGGCCGTCGACCCCGAGGACCGCGGGGCTGCCGTCGTAGGTGATCCGGCCGTCGCGTACCTGGACCAGCCGGGTGCCGGTCGCGCCGATGGTCCGGTCGTGGGTCACCAGCACCAGCGTCTGCCCGGCCCGGTGAGCCTCGTGCAGCACCTCCAGCACCGACGCGGCGGTCTGGCTGTCGAGGTTGCCGGTCGGCTCGTCCGCCCAGACGATGGCCGGCTCGGTCACCAGCGCACGGACGATGGCCACCCGCTGCTGCTCGCCCCCCGACAGCTCGGTCGGGCGGTGGTCGGCCCGGTCGGCCAGCCCGACCCGGTCGAGCATGGCCAGGGCCCGCTTCCGAGCGGCCCGGGGCCGGACGCCGTTGACCAGGAGCGGCAGCTCGACGTTCTCCCGGGCCGACAGCACCGGAACGAGGTTGAAGGCCTGGAACACGAAGCCCATGCGGGCCGCCCGGTGGGCGGTGCGGCGGGCGTCGCTCAACCGGTGGAGGTCGACACCATCGACGTGGACCGTGCCCTCGTCGATGTCGTCGAGGCCGGAGAGGCAGTTCAGCAGGGTCGTCTTGCCGTTCCCCGACGGGCCCATGACGGCGACGAGCTCGCCCTGGGCGACGTCGAGGTCGATGCCCCGGAGGGCTTCGAC
>Ga0075428_100005484_pt1 | contig 14102 bp, 8 predicted proteins | sample RhiMetdeltSRZDD2_FD_75291 | JGI IMG/M metagenome (GOLD analysis project Ga0075428, IMG submission 75291) | Populus rhizosphere microbial communities from Tennessee, USA - Rhizosphere MetaG P. deltoides SRZDD2 | ecosystem: Host-associated > Plants > Roots > Rhizosphere > Soil | place: USA...
CGTGCTGCCGGAGCTGCAAAAGGCCCTCGAGTCCCTCGATGGCGGCGAGCAGGCCCTGCTGGCGACCATGATCGGACGGGCCAAGTCGCGCGCGGCCGGCCCCCGGCCGTTCGACGGCGTGTCGTTTGCCCACCACAACCTCAAGGCCGAGCCGGGCTCGGCGGATCTGGCCGCCTCCGAGGCGGAGGTGGCCACTGCCATTGCTCCTCCCGTGGTCAAGAACTTCCCCGAGGCGGAGCTGGTGGCGCTGCCCAATGAGCACGCGCCATTGGACATCTCGCTCGACACGGTGATGAGGACCCGGTTCTCGAGCCACCACTTCGGTCCCCAGGCGCTGTCCCTCCAGACGGTCAGCGCGCTCCTGCATTACGCCTACGGCGTCCGGCGCACGGCGCGCGCGTACAACGTCAAGCACTTTCCGGTGCGCCTGGCCCCATCGGCGGGCGGCCTGCAGCCGCTCGACCTGTACCTCGTGGTGAACGACGTGGAGGCGCTTCGGAAAGGCCTCTACTACTTCGACCCCGTCCGGCACGCGCTCCTCCTGCTGGACGAGGGCAACATGAGGCAGCGCCTGCTCGACAGCTCGATCTACCAGGACTGGATGATGTACGCCCCGCTGACCTTCGTGATGGTCTGCAACATGCCCCGCATCTTCTGGAAGTACCGCGCGCGCGGCTACCGGTTCGTTCACGCCGACGCGGGGGTGCTGGCCCAGAACTTCTACCTCGTGGGCACGGCGCTGAAGCTGAACACCTGCGCCGTGGCCGCCTTCTACGACGACCTGATCAACGACCTCATCGGCATCGACGGACGCAACGAGTTCACGGTCCTTCTCTTCTCGGTCGGCAACAAGGTCCCTAGAGCGGTGAACCCCAGCGTCGTGGTCCCCTCGTCCGCCACCCCCTCCACCTGATCCACGGCCGTGCCGCCCCTGGATGTGTTCTACGTCGTCCTCCTCTTCCCGATGATCGCGGGCGTGGGATGGGGCGTGGTCAAGCTCCTCCTGTCGCTCGCCTACCGGGAGCGCGCGGGCACGGTGATGATGCGTCAGTCCGGCTGGCTGCACCTGGCCTTCCTGAGCATCCCAACGCTGTTGGTGCTGGAGCTGGGGCGGCGCGAAGAGACGCTCGGCGCCATGGGCCTGCGATGGCCGGACATGGCGCCGCTGCCCGCCTGGTTGGGGGGCCCGCTCGTGCTCCTGGCCGCGGCGGCCGTCGGCCTGTTGCTCTATGTCAACGAGCTGATGCTTTCGGCCCAGGTTCGCCGCTTGCTGACCAGGGACGGCCGCGCTCCCATCAACGCGCTCGTGCAGGGCCGATCCGCCGCCCTGGGGGCGTTGGGGGCGCCGCCGATGGGCAGCTTCATGGCCGCCTCCGCCCTCACCAGCTTCGCCGAGGAGCTCGTCTGGAGGGGGTTCCTGGTGTACTGGCTCACCAGTCGGTGGGGGCTGCCGCTGCCGCAGGCCCTGATCCTCCCCGCCCTCCTCTTCGGCATCAACCACGCCTACTTCGGGCTGCGCAACGTCGTGCTCAAGACCGTCGACGGAGTGGTGTGGGGGCTGCTGCTCGTCCTCACCTCGAGCATCCTCGCGCCGTTCGTGTCGCACCTGGCCTTCCAGTATCTCGTTTGGCGGCGGCTGGACCGCCGCCACCGGACGGCCGTCGCGTCCTCGGGCATGGGCGCCCCGGCCGCCGCCGGTGGTTTCCGAGGCGCATGAGGCGGGCGGAGAGGGACCCATGACCGAGACCGTGATCGAGGTCGTGAACCTCCGGAAGGTTTATGGCCCGACCGTGGCCGTGGCCGACGTGTCCTTCGAGGTCCGCCGCGGCGAGATCGTCGGCATCATCGGGCCCAACGGCGCGGGCAAGACCACGACCATCGAGTGCGTCGAGGGACAGCGCCGGCCCGACGCGGGTCAGGTGCGGGTGCTGGGCCAGGATCCCCAGGACCGGGCCGCGCTCCTCCGCGAGCGCATCGGTGTCCAGCTCCAGGCGGCGGCGCTGCCGCCGCGGATCAAGGTCTGGGAGGCGATCGACCTGTTCGCCTCGTTCTACCGCCGTCCCCTCGACGGGCGCCGCCTCCTCGAGGAGATGGGCCTGGGCGAGAAGACGCATTCCCTGTTCATGAAGCTCTCGGGCGGACAGCGGCAGCGGTTGTTCATTGCCCTCGCCCTCATCAACGATCCCGAGCTGCTCTTCCTCGACGAACTGACCACGGGGCTCGATCCACAGGGCCGGCGGATGATGTGGGACCTCATCCGCGGTATCCGGGCGCGGGGGAAGACGATCCTCCTGACCACGCACTACATGGAGGAGGCGGAGCGGCTCTGCGACCGGGTGGCCATCGTCGACCACGGCCGCATCATCGCGCTCGATACACCCCGGAACCTGGTGCGCTTGGCGCCCTTCGAGACCCGCATCACCTTCCAGGTCGAGAACGGGCTGGACACGGCGGCCCTGGCCGCGCTGGAGGCCGTGACCCGGGTGGAGCGCCAGGGCGACGAGGTGGTGGTCTACGCGGGAGACGGCGCGCTCGGAAGGCTGGTGCGGGCCCTGGAGACGCAGGGCTGCCGCTTCCGCGAGCTACGGACGCAGTCGTCGAGCCTGGAGGAAGTGTTCCTGGGCTTGACGGGGCGCGAGATGCGCGACTGAGACGATGAAGGGCTATCGCCAGATCGTGTGGGTCCATTTGAAGCTCCTGATGCGGGAGCCTCCGGCCTTCTTCTTCACGTTGATCTTCCCGGCCCTCCTGCTGGTGTTCTTCGGCTCGGTGTTCGGCAACGAAGTCGATCCCGAGAGTTATCGCAGGTTCGGCTACGTGGACTACCAGGTGGCGGCCCTTTCCGGGCTGATCATCGCCACCACCGGGATCCTCGGCATACCGGTCGCGACGGCCTTTCGCCGCGAGTACGGCGTCCTGCGGCGCTATCGCGCCACGCCGCTGCACCCCGCCACCTATCTCGCCGCGGACATCTCGACGCAGTTCATCATCACCCTGCTCGGGATGCTGGTTCTCGTCCTGCTGGGGAAGGCCATCTTCCACCTGCGGTTCGCGGGGTCCTGGCCGAGCGTGCTGGCCGGCTTCACCCTGAGCGCGCTCTCCTTCTTCGCCGCCGGCTACGTGCTGGCCAGCCTCGCGCCGACGGGGCGGATGGCCCAGGCCATGGGCCAGGCCATCTTCTTCCCCATGATGTTCCTTTCCGGCGCCGCCATCCCCGTGCAGATCATGCCGGCTTCGATGCGGAGGATCAGCGAGCTGCTCCCCCTCACCCACGTCATCCAGCTCATGCAGGGACTGTGGTTCGGGGAGCCGTGGCGCGCGCACGTCCCGCAGGTTGCGGTGCTCGTGACGATGCTCGTGGTCGGGGTGGTGGTCTCGGCGAAGACCTTCCGGTGGGAATGATCGATGGTCGCCCTGCTCTTAGGCCTGCTCCTCGCCGCCGACGATGGGTACCTCGTCCGCGGGGTGGTCCGCGACGGCCAGGGGCTGCCCATTCCGCAGGTCAGCGTCTACGTCGAGGGCACACAGAGCCTGAGCCTCACGGATTCGGAGGGCCGATTCGAGCTGGCCGTCCCCGCCCAGGAGCGGATCACGCTCGTCGCCTTCCGCCACGCCTTCAAGCCGCGGCAGGTCGAGGTGACGCTCGGCGGCTCCCACGACCTGGAGTTGCTGCTGGAGCCGGCGCTGACCGAGTCCGTGACGGTGGTGGCGCCGCACCCGAGCGAAGCGCGGCTCCTGCCCGTGGACGTGGTGCGGATGCCGGGGGCGCAGGCCGACCCGTTCCTGGCCCTCCAGACCCTGCCCGGCATGGCCAAGGTCGACGAGGGCGCCGGCCTGTTCGTGCAAGGTGGGGACACCAGCGAGGTCCTCTTCCTCCTCGACGGCACCGTCATCTCCCACCCCTACAAGTACGAGACCCTGACCGGCGGTTTGTTCGGGTCGGTGGAGCCGTTCCTGCTGGAGGGGCTCTCGTTCAGTACCGCCGGCTTCTCCGCCCGCTACGGCGACGCGCTGAGCGGGGTGCTGGAGATGCGGGGCCTGAGCCGCCCGCCCGTGCGCCAGTACTACGCCACCGTCGGGCTCGGAGGGACCTCGGGACAGTTCGCCACCCCGCTCGGCTCGCGAGGAGGAGTGCGGCTGTCGGGCAACAAGGCCTTCACCCAGTTGCTGTTTGCCGTCAACGGGAGCCCGCGGAAGTTCCAACGCTACCCGCAAAGCTGGGATCTCAACGGGAGCCTGCACTACGACTCGCCCCGCCTCGGCTCGTTCAAGCTCTTCGGCATGGGCCAGGGAGACGACGTCGGCGTGGAACTGGAGCAGGAGGAGTTCACCGGGCTTCTCGATGCCGGATCGGACCAGCGCGTCTTCAGCGGGCGCTGGGAGAGGGCGCTGGGGAGCTGGAGCGGGACCCTTTCGATCGGGCAGGACCATTACGTCCGCCAGACGTCGGCCGGGGTGTTCGAAATCGACCTTGCCGACCGGAACCGCTCCGCGCGCCTCGGAGTGGTGCGGCCCCTGGGCCGGTGGCTCCTGCGCCTGGGCATCGACGGCGACCACAGGCGCAGCGCGATCGCGGGCCAGGTGCCGACGAGCGGTGGCGATTTCGGAGGGCGCCGCTCCGGCCAGAGGGTCTTCGACGTGCACTTCGACGACTGGCACGGCGGGGCCTACGTCGAGACGGAACGCTCGTTCGGACGGGCCACGGCGGTAGTGGGGACGCGGGTGGATCGCTTCGATCGCTCCGACGTGGTCATGGGGGCGCCTCGTGCCAGCCTGGTGGTCGGCCTGTCTGCGAAGCAGCGGTTACGGCTGGCCTGGGGGCGGTACAGCCAGGTCCCGTCGCCCGAGTACTACGATGAGACCTTCGGGGCCCCCCACCTCTCGGTCATGCAGGCGCAGCACTGGGTGGCGGGGTACGAACGCGGTACGGAGACCGGCTCTCTCTTCGTACGCGCGGAGGTCTACCACAAGAGCTACGAGAGACTCCCGGTGGAGACGCCCGGCGGCGGCTTCACGTCCGACGGGTACGGCTCCGCAAACGGGTTCGACCTGTTCGCGCGTGGGCACTGGCGGCCACTGGAGTTTCGTATCGGCTACAGTTGGCTGCAGGCTCGACGGCGCTGGACCCCCATCTTCCAGGCCGGCCGCTACCAGCTACCGTCCGGGACCTGGTCCCCGGATTTCGACATCCCCCAGACCCTACATGCGATGGCCAACTACAAGGCCACGTCCGCGCTCACGCTGGGGATGAGCTGGCGGGTCGCCTCCGGGAAGCCGTTCACCCCGGTCCTGGGGGCCACGCCGACGGCCCTGGGCTTCGACCCGACCTACGGCGTGATCAACTCGGACCGTTATCCCCTCTACTCGCGCGTGGACGCCTCCGCCAGCTATATGACGTCGCTGGGGTCGCATACCCGCGTCCTTTTCTTCTCCGGCGTCACCAACCTGACCGCTCGCCAGAACATCTTCCAATACAAATACACGCCCGACTTCGCGCACCGCGAGCCGGTGCTCAGCGCCGCGCCGCGCTCGTTCTATTTCGGGATCGCGATCTTCGGCTGAGGAGACGACCATGTGGAGGAAGCGAACGATGTGGAGCCTCATCGCCAGCCTGCCGTTCCTGACCGGCGGCGGCAAGGACGCGGCCGCCGGAGAGGCGACATTCCAGGATTGGTGGCCCGACGTGGTCACCCGCCTCGAGCGCGGGGCGTTCAACGAGAAGGACCTCCGCGAGGCACGCGCCACTTGCCTCAAGGGCCTGGAGGGGTCGCTCAAGCCCGAGCAGGCCGTGCTGGTGCGGTACTCGATCGCCTACGCCGACTGGCGGCTGGTTCGCGTGCCGAGCATCCAGAAGGACGAGCAGCTCCCGCTGCACGACGAAGCGGTGGCCCAGTTGCAACAGGCGCTGGCGCTCGATCCCAGGAACGCGGAGTCCCTGGCCCTGCTGGCCGCGGTCTACGGCTCGCAGATGGGCTTCGTACCTGCTCTGGGCATGGAGCTGGGGAGCAAGGCGGCGAGCGCCCTCGAGCAGGCCGTCAAGCTCGAGCCCGACAACCCCCGGATCGTGCTGGCCCAGGGAGGCAGCGCGTTCCACACGCCGCCCGCCTACGGCGGCAGCATGGAGAAGGCGGAAGCGTGCTTCCGCCGCGCGATCAGCCTGTTCGCGAGTGAGCCGCCCAGCCGGCCCTGGCCGAGCTGGGGCCGGCTGGACGCTCACCTCTGGCTCGGGATCCTCCTGGAGAGGCGCGGCGACCGCGAGAACGCGAGGGCGGAGTACAAGAAGACTCTCGCCATCGATCCCGAGTTCGGCTGGGTGCGGTTCGTCCTGCTGCCGCGGCTGGAGGCGAAGAGCGACGTCAAGAACAACCGTTGACGCGCGGGCGCGGGCCAGGGCAGGTCTCCTGGCGTGGGGACTCCTCTGCCCGGGGACGGCGTTCACCCAGGACAGTGCGACCGCGCACCCTCTGGACCCGCTCACCGCGGAGGAGATCGCAGCCGCCGTGGAGGTTCTGAGGGCCGACGGCAGGGCCTCCGACACCGCGCGGTTCCAGGCCCTCTCACTTCATGAGCCGCCCAAGGACGAGGTGCTCGCCTGGAGGCCCGGCCAGCCGCTGCGCCGCGAAGCGCTGGCCCTCCTCTACGACCGGTCGCGCCGCACGAGCTCCGAAGCCGTCGTCGAGCTGCGCGGGAGAAAGGTCGTCTCGTGGAAGGACGTGCCCGGGGTCCAGCCCGCCTACACGCCGGAGGACCTGGCCGTGACCGCGGCCACGGTCCGGGCCGATCCCGCTTGGCGCGAGGCCGTGCGGAGACGAGGCATCCCCGACTTCGAGAACGTCCAGATCGAGCCCGGTCCCGCCGGCTACTACGGTCGGACACACGAGGAGGGGAAACGGCTGGCACGAGCGGTCTCCTACTACCGTGGGAGCGCCCACAACGCGTACGCGCGCCCCGTCGAAGGCCTCGTCGCGGTCGTCGACCTCGGCGCCCGCAAGGTCGTCGAGCTGATCGACACGGGGACGGTGCCGGTCCCCACGGCGGACGGCGAGGCGCGCGCGCCCGGGCCGGTCCGTGCCCCCTTGCCGCTGCAGATCGTCCAGCCGAAGGGCGTCGGCTTCGAGGTTCGCGGGCATGAGGTCCGCTGGCAGAACTGGCGGTTCCGCTACGGCATGCTGCCGCGGGAAGGCCTCGTCCTCTACACCGTCGGATACGAGGACGCGGGGAGCGTGCGCCCGGTGCTCTACCGCGGCTCGCTCTCGGAGATGCTGGTCCCCTACGCCGATCCGGGGCCGGCCTGGTCCTTCCGCAACGCCTTCGACGTCGGAGAGTACGGACTGGGCCGGAGCGCGCTGTCGCTGGAGCCGCTCTCCGACGCTCCCGCCAACGCCGTCCTCCTCGACGCGACCCTGGCCGACGAGAGCGGACGACCGCTGGCGGCGCGGTGTGTGGTGGCGCTGTTCGAGCGCGACGGGGGACTGCTCTGGAAGCAATACGACTACCTCACCGGCCATCCCGAATCGCGGCGGGCGCGGGAGCTCGTGCTCTCCTGGCAGGCCGCCGCCGCCAACTACGCCTACGGCTTCAACTGGGTGTTCCATCAGGACGGCACGCTCGAGATGGAGGTGCTCCTCACCGGCGTCCTGCAGGTCAAGGCGGTCACTCCAGCCGCCGCCGCCGCGCACTCCTCGCCGCACGGGCACCTCGTGGCCCGGGACCTGGAGGCCGTGCATCACCAGCACTTCTTCAATTTCCGCCTGGACCTGGACGTAGACGGTGCCCGCAACACCGTCGTCGAGATGAACACGCAGCCCATGCCTCCGGGGCCGGGCAACCCGGAAGGAGCCGGCTTCGTGATGAAGGAGACGCTGCTGCGCACGGAGCGCGAGGCGCAACGGCAGCTCGACCTGGCCTCCAGCCGCGCCTGGAAGGTCATCAATCCCTCGCGAGAGAACAGCCTCCGGCAGCCCGTGGGATACGTCCTTTTGCCCGCCGAGAACGCGGTCCCGTATGCCCGGCCCGTGTCGTGGGTCAGGAAGCGCGCGGGCTTCGTCGGCGCTCACCTGTGGGTGACGCCGTACGATCCCGCACAGACGTACGCCGCCGGCGACTACGTGAGCCAGAGCCGTGGCGGCGGTGGCCTGCCGACGTGGACCCGGGCCAACCGCGCGCTCGAGAACCAGGACGTCGTCCTCTGGTACACCCTGGGCGTCACGCACCTGCCGCGACCGGAGGACTGGCCGGTGATGTCCGTGCACCGGACCGGGTTCAAGCTCGTGCCCGCCGGATTCTTCCCGTCCAACCCCGCGCTGGACGTGGCGCGGCCGGAGTGAGGAAGGAAGGGACGCGGCCATGAACGTGCGCAACGCGCGCGCGCGTGCGCTTGCCGCCCTCGTCCTGCTGTGGCCGGTGGTCGCCGCACCGGCGGACCCGTCCCCCTTCGACTCCCGGTGGCCCGCCATCGTAGTCCTGCTCCAGCGCGGCGCCCCCGACGGCGATGGCGCCGGCCTGCGCCAGGCCCGGGACGAGGCTCGACAGCTCCTGGAACTGTCCCTCGAACCCGCACAGGAGGTCCAGGCGCGCTACGGGGTGGCCTACGCCGACACGTTCCTGGCCACGGTGGGCGGCGACAAGGACGAGAGCGAAGCTGTGCTGGACGACGCCGTCGCGCAGCTCCAGAAGGCGCTGACGCTGAACCCGCGCCACGCGGAGTCCCACGTCCTGCTGGCGGTGATCTTCGCGCTGCGCGTGGACAGCCCGGGCGCCACTCCGTCCTCGATGGGCCTGGAGGCGATCCGGGCCGTGAGCCGAGCCGAGATGCTGGAGCCATCGAACCCGCGAGTGGCCTTGATGCAAGGCATCGGGGCCGTGCTCACGCCGGCCGCCTTCGGCGGCGATCTGGGCAAGGCCGAGACCTGGCTCCGCGAAGCGCTGCGCCTCTTCGAGAAGGAGCCCCGCGCCAAGTGGCCGAACTGGGGCCGCTTCGAGGCGGATCTGTGGCTGCAACACGTCCTGGCCCGGCGTGGCGACGAAGCGGGCGCGGACCGCTACCGCGAGCTGGCCCAGGCCGAATCGCCGTCGGGTCGCAGCCTCTATCCGGTGAAGGAGAAGAAGAAGGACGCCGCCGGCCAGTTCGAAGCGGTCGGCTCGCTGGCGGACACGATGATGAAGCTGGCCCTCGCCATACGGGACGGGAAGGGTGCCGCGATCGGAGAGTTTTTCGCCGATCGGGCGCGCGTCGGCGTCCTGCCCGCGCCGGGCGAGGCCCTTCCCGGGGACGTCAAGTGGATCCTTCGGTATCGATGGATCGTGGCGCCGACGGCAGGGGAAATGCCGCGGCCGGAGGTCGCCCACTCCTGGGAGACGTTCCTCGCCCACTTCTCCACTCTGGAGGACGCGCGGCTGGACGTGACGGAAGTCCATTTCGACTCCACGTTCCAGACGGCGTCGGCCACGCTCGCGTTCGCCCTCGTCGGGCGCGATCGCGAGCACCGGCGGGAGTGGCTGCGCGGCTCCCTGCGCGTCAAGGCCCGAAGTAGCCGCAGTGGCGACTGGAGCATCGAGGAGATGCAGCCCGAAGCGTTCGAGTCACGGGTGGCGAAGACCGACCTTTTCTCGGAGGTCGGCCGGGAGGCGGGCGTGTCCGTGGGTAGCGCCTCCGAGCATGGCGCCGCGGCGGGGGACGTGGACGGCGATGGCAGTGTCGACCTGGTCGTGCCGGGCCAGGACCACACCTACCTCTACCTCAACGACGGCCATGGCCACTTCCAGGACCGGACCCGGGTGGCCGGCCTCGACGTCGTGAGCGGGGCCAACGCCGCCGTCCTCGTGGACGTCGACGACGACGGCGACCTCGACGTCTTCTTCTCCTCGCAGAACGAGCAAATGCTCTTCGAGAACCGCCTTTTCCCCGACGGCAAGCTCAGTTTCCAGGACGTCTCCCTGGAGGCGCGGGTCGCTGTCCACACCGTCGGCTACAGCGTGGTGGCCGGGGACGTCAACGGCGACGGCCTGCCCGACATCTACGTGTGCGGGTACAACCGGTGGGACCAGACCGTCCCCAACACGTTCTTCGGCGCCACCAACGGCACCCCCAACCTGCTCTTCGTCAACCAGGGCGGGGGGCGCTTCCGCGAGATGGCGCGCGAGGCGGGCGTGGAGGACACGCGATGGTCCTACGACGCGGAGATCGTCGACTATGACGGCGACGGCGCCCTGGACCTGTACGTGGTGAACGACTTCTCGCGCAACGCCCTCTACCGCAACCTCATCAAGGAGACGGGCACGTTGCGCTTTCGCGACGTGGGGGCGGAGATCGGGCTGACGCGGCCGGGCTTCGGCATGGGTGTCTCGTTCGGGGACTACGACAACGACGGCCGCCTCGACATCCACGCCACCTACCTGTCCTCGAGCGCGACCGGCTACCTCAGCCGTCTCTTCCCGTCCTCCGCGGGCCAGCAGGAGGCGCTGCAGATGTTCAGTGGCAACGGCCTCTACCACAACGTCGGAAACAACACCTTCCGGGACGCGACGGCCACCGCGGGGCCCTTCCTCGGCGGGTGGGCCTGGGGGGGCGGCTTCATCGACGTGGACAACGACGGGTGGTCCGACATCCACACCGTCAACGGCATGGTGTCCAGCCGCGATCGCCGGGACATCATGCCGTCCTTCATCTACGGCCAACTCAGCGGCGAGCAGACGCAGAAAGGCGGGCCGCCGGCCAAGGCCGCGGCCGGATTCACGAACCCCTTCCAGTCCGGTCCGGCGCCCGTCTACCTCGAGCGCGTCACGCCCGTTCCTGGCGATGCCGCGTCGTCGGGGGCGCCGTCTCGCCCGCACGACCGGAAGCCCGGATCCGCCGTCGACTCGCCCGTCGGGTCCGACCCGGCCCGGACCAAGATGGCCGCCGCGGAACCGGGGCAGGGGAGCCCGCCGGCGGCGCCCGGGGCCGGATGGCTGACGATGGGAGGTGGCCGCTCCTTCGCCGGCTACGAGCGCGACACGCTCTTCCTGAACCTGGGGACGCAGCGGTTCATGGACATCTCGGGCATCTCCGGCATCGACTCGATCACCGACGGCCGCGCCGCCGTGTACGCCGACTTCGACAACGATGGGGACCTCGACATCTTCGTCACCACTCTCTCGGGGAATCTCCTCTTCCGCAACGAGGTCGGCCAGTCGTCGTCCTTCCTGCGCGTCACCCTGGAAGGCACCCGCAGCGGGCGCGACGCCTTCGGCGCGGTCGTGCGCCTCCACAGCTCATCCGGAGTGCAGACGCGCGTGAAGGCGGGAGGCGAGGGGCACCTCTCCCAGCACGACCCGCGCCTGCTCTTCGGACTCGGCGCCGACACGCGGGCGGATTGGCTGGAGGTGACGTGGCCGTCGGGGTCGAAGCAGCGGTTCGAGGGCCTCCGGGCCAATCAGTCGGTCAAGATCACGGAAGGATCGAAGGGCCTCGTGATCGTCCGCGAGCCACGGTCGCGCCTGGGCGACGCCGAGCCGGCCCCGCCCTGAGCGGCGCCCCTCCGTTCGTCGGCGCCAGCCCACACGATATACTGGCGCTCGATCCGAGCCCCAGCCCTTCCACCGCCGTGGTGACCCGCGGCCAAGCCCTCTCATCGAGCCTCGAGCACGAGGTCGACGGCCGGCCTGACGGAAGCGGTCAGTCAGTTGCCAAACGGGGGCCCGGACTGATCACGCGCGGACGACAGGCGTCACGACACACGCGGCAGGCACGCGGAGGGAGGACGGCATGGCGGTCAGGCGAGGGGTCATGGTGGCGGCTTGGGCGGTGCTCGTCGTGGCCGGTCCGTCATCGGGCGGAGCGGAGGAGCCGAGGCGCGGCCATGACCTCATGCCGGCGCCCGTCCGTCTCGAGTGGCAGCCGGGCCAGCTCGTCATCGATCGCCGGTTCACCGTCGGCTTCGTCGGCGCCGCCGATCCGCGCATCCAGGCTGCGCTCTGGCGCACGCGCCAGCGCCTGGCGTCACTGGGCGTGACCGTCAATCCGCGGCCGTCCGGCGCGCAGGCCACACTGGTGGTCGAGGCCACGGGTCCGGGGAAGGCGATCCAGGAGATCGGCGAGGACGAATCCTACGAGCTCACCGTCGGCCCCAAGCAGGCCCGTCTCACGGCGCCCAATCCCCTCGGCGTCCTGCGTGGCCTGGAGACGTTCCTGCAGCTCGCGCGCACGGACGCCGGCCGCACCGTCGTGCCCGCGGTGCGCGTCTCCGACCGGCCGCGTTTCCCCTGGCGCGGCCTCATGCTCGACCCCTGCCGGCGCTGGGAGCCCGTCGAGATGGTCAAGCGAACCCTCGACGGCATGGCGTCGGTCAAGCTCAACGTCCTGCACTGGCACCTCAGCGAGGACCAGGGCTTCCGAGTCGAGAGCAAGGTCTACCCGAAGCTGCACGGGCTCGGCTCGGACGGGAACTTCTATACGCAGGACCAGGTGCGCGACGTCATCGCCTACGCGCGCGAGCGCGGGATCCGCGTCTTCCCCGAGTTCGACCTGCCCGGGCACTCGACGAGCTGGCTGGTGGGCTATCCCGAGCTGGGGGTCGTGCCCGGCCCGTTCTCGCTCGTGCGCGAGTGGGGCATCTTCGACAACGTCCTCGACCCCTCCAAGGAGGAGGTCTACACCTTCCTCGACAAGTTCTTCGGCGAGATGGCCGGTCTCTTCCCCGACGCCTACATGCACATCGGCGGCGACGAGGTCACGCCGCGTCAGTGGAACGCGAGCGTCCCCGTGCAGGACTTCATCTACCGCAACAACCTGCCCGGCGCCCACGGCATCCAGGCCCACTTCAACAAGCGCGTGAACGAGATCTTCACGCGCCACGGCAAGAAGATGATCGGCTGGGACGAGATCCAGAGCCCGGACCTGCCGAAGAACATCCTCATCCAGTCCTGGCGCGGCCCCAAGGCCCTGGCCGACAACGCGCGCAACGGTTACGACGGCATCCTTTCCAACGGCTATTACCTGGATCTCCTGTTCCCGGTGGCCGACCACTACCTCAACGATCCCGTCCCCGCGGACAGCACGCTCACCGCGGAAGAGCGCAAGCACATCCTGGGCGGCGAGGCCTGCATGTGGAGCGAATTCGTCTCCCCGGAGACGATCGACTCGCGCATCTGGCCGCGCATGGCCGCCATCGCGGAGCGGCTGTGGTCTCCGGGCGAGGTGCGCGACCTGCCCGACATGTACCGCCGCCTGGAGATCGAGAGCGTGCGCCTGGACGGCTTGGGCATGAAGCACCTGTCGAGCTACGAGCCCATGCTCGCGCGGCTCACGGGAGGCAAGCCCACGGCCTCGCTGCGGGTCCTCGCCGACCTCGTCACGCCGGTGAAGCAGTATCGGCGGGGCACGCTGCGCGTCTACACGTCGTCTTCCGTGCTCGACCGGCTGGTGGACACCGCGCGCCCGGACAGCGTGGCCATGCGGACCTTCCAGAACGAGCTGGACAAGTACCTGCTGAGCCCGCCCGACGCGCGCAACGACGCCGCCCTGCGCACGATCTTCACGACCTGGCGCGACAACCACGCCGTGCTCGAGCCCGTCCTGACCGCCTCGACGCTCGGGCAGGAGGCGCGCCCGCTCTCGCGTGACCTTGCGGCGCTGGGGACCGTCGGGCTGGAGGCGCTCGACGCGTTTCGCGGCGGCCGGCAGTCACCCGCGGACTGGACCGCCCGCGCCCGGGGCGTCGTCGAAGCCGCGGCGCCGGCCCGAGCCGAAGTCGAGCTGTTCCCGGTCCGCGGCATGGCCAAGCTGGTCCTCGCCGCCTCCCAACTCGATCAGCTCAAGTCGATGACCCCGGCCGACTGGAGCCGCCGGCTGGACGAGCAGCTCAAGGCCTCGATGGGGTCGCGCTCGGAGCACTGAGCAGGCGGCGGGCGAGGACGACCGCGCCCAGCGGCGGGTCCGCCACGGTCGCGACCGGCCCCAGCTCGCTCTTCACGTCGGCCAGCATCGTCTTGCGCAGGGCACCCCGGAGCATGAGGCCGCCGCCCAGCGCGACCGGCGGGCGGGTGAGGCGCAGGAGGCGGACGATCGTGTCGATGTGAAGGGCGAGATCGCGCGCGGCCTCCGCCACCACTTCCATCGCGGC
>Ga0075428_100005485_pt1 | contig 14101 bp, 8 predicted proteins | sample RhiMetdeltSRZDD2_FD_75291 | JGI IMG/M metagenome (GOLD analysis project Ga0075428, IMG submission 75291) | Populus rhizosphere microbial communities from Tennessee, USA - Rhizosphere MetaG P. deltoides SRZDD2 | ecosystem: Host-associated > Plants > Roots > Rhizosphere > Soil | place: USA...
AAGGCCGGACGCATCCAGTTCACGCCGGATCTGATGCCGGCCGACATCACCGGCACGCTGATGCCGACCGGCAACGGAGGGCTGCGGTTCCAGAGCGGCCCGATCTTCACCTCGCTGCTCCTCGCCGACGAGATCAATCGCGCGACGCCGAAAACGCAGTCGGCGATGCTCGAAGCGATGGCCGAAAAGAAAGTCACGGTGCTCGGGGAAGAGCACGCGCTGCCCTCCCCTTTCGTGGTGCTTGCGACGCAGAACCCCATCGACCACGAAGGCACCTACAACCTGCCGGCGGCCCAGGCCGACCGATTCATGTTCAAGGTGAGGATGCCGGTGCCCGACGGCCCGACGGTGAAGCGGATCGTGCGCAAGCGCTCCGGCGCGGGCGCGCCCGATCCTGAGTCCGAGTCCGGGAACGGGTCGAAAGCGGACCCCAAGAGCTACGATCTGCCCGGCGATGCGCGCGCCGCCGAATCGCTCGTCCGCGAGATCTCGCAGGTCATTCGGGCGATCGCGCCGCTGCCCGCGGTCGAGGCGCACGTGACGAACCTCTTTCTCGCGACCAATCGCTCGTTCGCGAACCTCGCGAATCCGTCGGGCACCCGCGCCGACATCGAGACCGCCGCGCGGCGTATCCAGTACGGTATGAGCCCGCGAGCGGCCGGCGACATCATGCTTGCTGCAAAGGCCTGGGTCTGTCTTTCGGACTCGGACGTTCAGTACGTCGCGGCATCGCACCTCCAGGCGGTGATCGTTCACGCGCTGCGGCACCGGCTGCGCCTCTCGCTCGACGACGACCACGCCGACCTGGACGGCGATCCCGAGCTTCGGCTCGACGATGCGATCCGCCGGCTCTGTCTCCTCACGGCCCCCAAGGACTCCGGTTATGACGCGCTCTGGCAGCGGTACTACGCCTGAGGCGCTGCCCATCCCCTCGTCACAGCTGGATCGCTACCGGCTGCGCCTGCGCCAGCGCGATCGCGGAACGGTCGCGGGGGCACACCTCATTCGTCAACGAGGACAGAGCCTCGAGTTCCGCGAGTTTCGCCCCTACCTCCCGGGCGACGATATCCGCCACGTAGACTGGCGCGCGTCCGCCCGGCATCACCGTCGCGGCGAGCTGGTCGTGCGCACGTTCGAGCACGAGGTGCAGACACGCGTCGTCATCTCCATCGACACGCGCGCGACGATGCGGCTGCCCGATGTGGCGTCGAAGCTGCAGCTTGCACGCTGGTTCGCAGAGGCGATGGCCTATATCGCCGGTCGATCCGGTGACTCCGTGGCGCTTCACGCGCTCGAGCGCGGGCAGGTCGTCGAGCTGGGGACGTCGGCGGATCGCTGGCGCATCCGTCACGCGCTGCAGCGCGTGACCGCCCTGGAATCGACGTCAGCGACGTCGACGCCATCGAACGGCCGGTCATGGTCTTCGCTGGAACGCGCGCTGCCGCCGGGCAGCGTCTGGCTCGTGCTCACCGACCTGTACTTCGCCGACGAAGCCCAGGTGATGTCGCTGGCCTCGCGCGTACGCAACGCGCAGCAGGGATCGCGCTGGGTGGTGGTCGTCGACTTCGACAGCTGGCCGTGCGAGACGCACCGCGTCGATCACGGCCTGTACCGCCTCGATGGTCCAGGCGTGTCCGCGCCGGATCTGCGCGTGCGGCTGACGTCGGGTCTACTGGACGAGGTGAAGGGACGGATCGATGAGCGGAAGCGCCGCTTCGATCGCGCCGCGGCGGCAGGCGGATACGAGCGTCTCAAGTGGGTGTGGCCGGCGGAAGCCGACCCGGCGCCACGCGCCATCTTTCGCGAGCACTTCTTCGGGCAGGAGATCGTGCGTCGCCTGGTGATGCCGGACGGGGCGCGATGACCTACGCCTTCGCTGCACTCGCGGCGGCGCTCGTCGTCATCTACATGGCGAGGCCGAACTTCCGCCGCACCGTCCTGTCGGCGGCGCTCTTCTTCCGCGACGATCCCGTCCTCGGATCGGCGAGCCGGATCGCCTGGAGCACGCCACGCCCGACACCGCTCTTCTTTTTACAGCTGTCGGTGCTGTTGCTCCTGCTCCTGGCCGTCCCGCACTGCCCCGCGGCCGCCGTGATGGATCGCTCGGTCAAGACCGGCGTCCGTGTGCTCGTCGATCGATCGGCGAGCATGAGCACGCAGCAGAACGGCGCGACACGGTTCGATGCGGCCGTCGCCGCGCTTCGGTCGGCCGCCTCGCCGCAGCAGTCCGCGATTGGCTGCTTCACCCTGTCGGCATTCGACCTCGAGCTCGTCACGATTGCCGAGAACGTGACGAGCGCCGCCGACCTCCTGGCTCTGGTGTCCCGGCTTCAGCCGCGGCCCCTCGGCACGGAACTGTCGCTCGTGGAGCGCGCGCTCAACGAAGCGCCGCGCACGGCACCCTTGTCCACCGTAGCTTCAGCGAAGGTGGAGGGCGCATGCGCGACCGGGACGACGATCGTCGTGAGCGACATGCCGGCGCCACCCTGGATGGACCGTCCAGCATCACGGGGTGACGTTTGGATCGACGTGTCACAACCGGCGCCGAACGCCGGGCTCGTCGACCTCGTCGACAACCGCGACCGCGTGAGCGGCGAGGTTCGACGCGTGCGAGCCGTTGTCGGCACGTTCGGCGGCATGGCGACTTCGAACGTGACGCTCAGCGTGAGGTCGCCCGACGGCACGTCCCGCACGCATCCCGTCGAAGCGTGGGATGGGCCGACGGGAAGCGTGGACGTGAACCTGCCGCAGCCCGGCCGCTACGCGTTTCAGGTCAATCCAGCCGGCGCGTATCGATACGATGACGAGGCAGGGATCGACGTGCCGCGATCGGGTCCGGTTCGCGTCGATTGGCGGGTTGCGCGGCGTGAATGGCTCACGCGATTGGGATGGACCGAGGATCGTGACAACCCCGACCTGCGAGTGCTGCCGTCGATTGAGATGCTCGATTTGCGTCCGGCCATCGTCGTGGGATCGGGCTACGGGCCGCGCAGCGGACCCGCGCAGCCGGTCACGACGTTTCTCGAGACGAGCCCGCTCGTGGCCGGGCTGAACCTCGACGTCGCCGAGCGCAGCGGGATGAGAGAGGCGCCATCGCTGCCGCCCGGGTTCACCGCCGTGCTGAGCGGTCCCGGGGGCGAAGTCTGGATCGCCGAGCGGGCGACGCCGGTCGCCGCGTTCGTTCCGGGCCTTCCACTCGAGGGCGACGACAACGTGGCACGGTTTTCATCGACCGTGTTCCTGAACGCCGCGCGCTGGATTCTCGAGCGGCGTCCGCGGCCGCCGCTCTTCACGCTGACGTCGCCGGAGCAGCCGGAGCCGTCGGGAAACCGCATCGCTCTTCATCCCGGCGAAGGGAATACGGGACGCACGCCGCGATCCGTCGGCACGTTCGATCCACGCGCGCCGCGCGGACGCCAGACCGAGCGGCGCCGCCCGCTGTGGCCCTGGCTGGTCGGGGCGGCGGCGCTGGTCTTCCTGACCGAGCGCGGCCTCGCGCTGATGCGAGGCGCCGCATGAACTCCTCTCATGAACCCGCTCCGCGAGTGAGCGCAGCGAACGAGCCAGCGGAGCGGAGAGAGCCGACGCAGCGGCGAGCGACCGACGCTGTAGGGGAGTCCGAGGGGCGAAGCCCCTCGGAGGAAAGATGACGTTCGCACCCGAGTACTCGTGGCAGCTCTGGCTCGCGGCGCTTGTCGTTGCCATGGCCGGCGCGTCGCTGGTCGCCGCGTGGTGGCGGCTCGCGCGGCGTCATCTCGGCGCCAGGCGGCCGACGCAGATCGTCGTGACCTGGGGCACGGCGATCGCGGCGATCTTTCTCGCGATCGCGCTCGCGGCGCCAACACTCGAGCGCCGCGGCACTCGCGCCAGCTTTCATGTGGTCGTGCTCCTCGACGTCTCCGACAGCATGGCACGCGCGCAAGGCGGGTTGGCTCGTGCGCGGGCGATCGCGAGCGCGCGGCTCCGCACGGCCACGGCTTCGGCCGAGGCGAACGCGACGGCACAGGTGCTCACCTTCCGCGCGGACGTTGCTGCCTTCGGGCGGCCCTGGCCTCTGCGCACCATCGCGGATCGACTCGACGAGCTTCCCGAAAGCGCGTACGCAGTGGGGCCGGGTACGAACATCGCGAGCGGCCTGGTCAGCGCCGCCGATGCGATCGAGCGCGCCGGCGGTCGTGGGGCGGTGGTCCTCGTGAGCGACGGCAACGAAACCGACGGTGACGGCCTGGCGGCGGCCGCGCAGCTCGCCGCGCGCGGCATAGGAGTCCACGTCCTGCCGATCGCCGCTGGCGCACCGGCGCTCGGCATCCTGTCGGCCAATCTCCCGGGATACGTCGACGCCGGCAGCGAGACCTACGTCCGCGGCGTGCTTGGCAACGCCGCCGGCGTCAAGCAGGCAGCGAATCTCGCGCTCTCGGCGCATGCGGTGTCGAACGGACGGCCGAGCGGCGACCGGTTCGAAACGCGCCAGGCGATCGAAGTGGCCGGCCGTCAGTGGGCGCAGTTCCGGACGCCAGTGGTCTTTGCCCAACCGGGCCTTCAGTTCGTGGACGTCGCGGTAGATGCCCAGCGGCGCCGGCTGTTCACGCACGTGGAGCGAGCGCCGCGCGTCCTGGCAATCGGCGACGATCGGTGGGCCGCCGCGTTCCCGGCTGGCGCGATTGACGTGGTGCGGAAGGGACCCTCGACGCTCGGACCGTCCGAGTCGATCGAGGACTTCGACGGCGTCGTGATCGATGGAGTACCTGCCAGCGCGTTCGCGCCGGACGCAATCGCGCGGATCGCACGCGCCGTGTCCTCGCGCAAAACGGGTCTCTTTCTCGCCAACGGTCGTCACGCGGGCACCCCGCTCTCGGCGACCACCCTGATGTCATACGACGAGACGCCGCTCGAGCCCTTGCTGCCGCTCGTCAGCGAGGCGCGCGCGCGGCAGGGAGGCCCGCCGCCGCGCCACCTCGTGATGCTGATCGACACCTCGGGATCGATGTGTGGCGGACCGCTGACGACCGCCCAGCACATCGCCGCCTCGATCGTCGATCGCTACCTGCGGCCACACGATCTGCTGGACCTGATGGCGTTCACCACGACCGCGGCGGCGCGTCTCACCGACGAGCCGATGACGCCGCAGGGCAAAGCGCGCGCGATCGACGAGATCCGCCGAATGTCCTGCGATGGCGGCACGGATCCAAAGGAAGCGCTGCAGCAGCTCGCCGCGCGACGGTTGAAGAACTGCGGACTTCTCTTCTTTTCCGACGGCGGCTTTGGTCCGCTGCAGCAACTCTCGCAGTACCGCCCCGATTGCCGTACGACGGTCTTCGGGATCAGGGGCGAGCCGTTCTCGCCGAACGAACCGATGAGCGCGCTCGCCGATCCCATTCATATCGATTCGGGGTTCGATTCCCAGCGGATCAAAATCCCGTACTTCGATCAGGACGCGAAGAACCATTTCTTCGAGCCCGGCGGCTACACCGCGCTCTCCATGAAGCACGTGCTGCCGAGCGGCTTCGCGATGGCAGTGCCCGAGATTCCGCTCGAAGGATCCGCCACCACCTCGCCGAAAGACGACGTCGTGCCGGTGGCGGTGCGGCCGAAGCTGACCGATCCGGTGCTCGCGTACCGCGAGAGCGGGACGGCGAACGTCGGCGAGCTGACCACGGCGTTTCCGCCGGCCTGGATCGGGCGCGCCGAGGGGCGCGCCGCCATCCGTCAGTGGATCGAGGCCGTGCTGCCGTCGGTGAGCAGCCGCCGCTATACGTTCCAGCTCACCGAGCAGGGCCACGATCTCGAGATCGAGATCGCGCTCGCGCCCGAAGGGAATCGGCTGCCACAGGTGGATCGGATCGAGGCGTCGGTCGAGATGCCGGGCGCGCAGCCGCTCGAAGTCTCGGTTCGCCGCGACGAGGAGGCGCCCGCCACGTTTCGGGCGAGGTTCACGCTCCCGCCGTCCGACCGGGCGATCGACGCGACGCTCGTGCTGAAGGAGTCGGGTCCGGGCGCGCTCGTCCGGCCGCAGCGCATCCCCATGCTCGTGCCGCCGCGGCAGCCGCTCTCCGGACGACGTGTCGCCGAATCGTTCAGCTTCGGACTGAACGAGCCGCTGCTGCGCGCGATGGCCAAGGCGGGAAGCGGCAGCTACGACGCGGTCCAGCGCGTCACTGGCGATCGCGCAATCGTCGCCGGCGGCCGCACCGATCTTTGGCCGCTCGCGGCGGCGCTCGGCTGCGTTGCCTATCTCGCAGCGATTCTCGCGCGACGGGTGGATCCATGAGCGCCTTGCGGCCCGAGCGACCCTTCGACGAAGCTCAGGGTCGCCGTGAGCCTGTCGAACGGCGCGGCGCGAAGTCGCCGAGGAGGCGCCAGCCTTCGCCAAAGGCTCCGGCTGGTCCGCCGTAGCTTTAGCGAAGGCGGAAGCGGGGGTGGGGCCCCGCCAGCATGATGAATGACCGGGTACTCGACGTTCGCCCCGGGGACCTGACGGCCGCGACCGCGGCGCTGCAGCGGCTCGGGCTCGCGCTCTTCGAGGAATTGTTCGACAACGGTCCGGGTCTGACGGCTGAACGATGGTTCGCATCGTCCGATGCGCGCGCCCTCGATCGCATCCCGTTCACGCGGCTCGGATGGCGGCGCCTTGTCGCCCGCGCCGCGCCTTTCCTCAGTGACGCTGTCACCGATCGCAAGCGATGGGCGAGCTCGCCCCGTCCGCCGGAGCCTTGGCGAAGGTGGACGTCGAACCGGCTGCGGTGGTCGGGCGCCGCGATTCGGGCCCGGCTGGCGCTCGACGCCCACGGCGCCGAGGGGCTGCTGATCCCCGATCGCCTGCTCGGTCTCGTCGCCCGCGCGGCATGGGAGTCTCCGGCGTTCCGAGTGCAGGCGGCCACGCTCGTGCTGGATCACTTCCGGTCGCGGCTGATCGCGCCGGCCGACGGATTTGCGGCACCGCGGATCGCACCGGGGCTCGTCTGGATGATCCTCGCCACGGCGCGAGTGACGCCGCCGAGGCTGGTACAGCTCGGACTCGCGCACCGCGCCCAGCGGCGCGCGCTGGTGCGTCTCCAGCGCTTCGCGCACGCGATGCTCGATGAATCGGCCCTGCCGGACGACTTCTGGTCGCACTGGATCGCCTGGCACGTCGAGCGCCGCTACGGGCAACGGTCGAAGCTGCCGCCAGAATGGCACTCGCGGCTGAGCGCCGCCGATCGGCCTGGCGAGACCGCGATCCGTCGGCGCAGCCGTCCCATCGATCCGTCGCAGCCATGGACGACGCCCGAAGCGCTCGCCGCGGCGTATGCGGCGTGGTATCCCCTGCACCCCGTGGTGAGACGCCAGCATCGCACCGACGCCTGCGAGCTCGGCGAATCGGAAGCGCGAGCGGGAGCGAGCGCCCGCCGGCCAGCCTCCGCTAAAGCTACGGCGGCCCGCCGTAGTCTTGGCGAAGGCGGGAGCGGAGCGGGGCATGGGGCCCCCGCGAGCGACGGCGTAGGGGCGAAGCCCCCGGATAAAGGACCAGACAGGAGTGTGGCGCGTGTTCGACTCGACCCGCGTTCTTGACATCGTCAACGCTCACTACCGGACGCTCCAGGATCTGCAGCGCGTGCATCGCGAGCTCGATCGCCGATTCGCCGGCCTCGAGGACGCGACGCTCGCGCTCATTCTCTCGGCGGCGAGCGGCGAGCCGCTCCTCCTCATCGGTCCGCCCGGTACGGCGAAATCGATGCTGATCAAGACGTTCTGCGAGCTCGCGGGCGTCGACCGCGAGGGCAGCGCCTCGCGCTACTTCGAGTACTTGCTCACGCCCTTCACTGAGCCGGGCGAGCTGTTCGGTTTCTACGACCCCAGCAAGCTGACCAACGAAGGCAGGCTCGAGCGCATTCACGCCGACTCGATGATGCAGAGCGCGCACGTCGTCTTTCTCGACGAGGTGTTCAAGGGATCGAGCGCGATCCTGAACGCGCTGCTGTCGTTCATGAACGAACGCGCCTTCTACGATCGCGGCCTGCGGCACCGCGTGCCGCTGCAGTGTTTGTTTGCCGCGACCAACGAGCTGCCCGACACCGAGGAGCTGCAGGCCATCTGGGACCGCTTCACGCTGCGCTGCCGGGTCGACAACGTCGCCGCCGATCGCGGCCTGATCCAGGACATGCTGACCAAGGCGTGGCCGCTCACATACGGAGCCTGTCTCGACGAAGCGCCGGAGGCGCGAAGTCGGACGCCCTCCTCCCCTCGCCTCCTGGAGGAACTGCAGGCGCTGCGCGAGACGATCCGAGGCGCCACGGGACTGTTCGATCCTGAGCCCCAGACTCTGGGCATCGTGACCCAACTGGTCGAACTGGCGCGCACCCACGGCCTGTCGCAGGTCTCGAACCGTCGCATGGTCAAGTTCGTTTACGTGATGCTTGTGCATCGCGTGTACGACTGCGTGCGCGCCGGAGACCCGCGCGCGTCAACGATCGCGCTCCGGCCGGAGGAGCTTCGCCTTCTGCCGAAGTATTTCCTCGACCAGGAGACCCACGAAGAAGGTGTGCGTCAGCTCCACGCCGCTATCGTCGACTGGCACGCCGAGCGCACCGCAGTCGCATGATCGACGTCCGCCTGGTTCCACCGTCGGTCTGGGGGCCCGAGGTCGCGCGGTACGCCGACTCCGGGAGCTCGAGCGATCCGTGGATCGATCCGGGTCGTCTCGCCCATGCGGCGCTCTGGGTCCTGCAGGACGCGCATGTCGGCATCACGCCGAAGCTGGCTCACGAGCTCGGGCGGCTGTTCGCGCGGAACGGGCCCGTTGAACCGGGGGTCTGGCCGAAACTCTTTCGTCGGCTGCAGGAGCGGCTGCCGCGCACCGGGCGATCGGGGCTCGTCGCGGGCAGCGCTCCCGTTTACGTCGTACAGAACCTCGTCAAGCCGATCGTGCGCGAGGCGTGTGCCGAGATCGGCTACACCTGTCTCCTCTGCCAGGACCACACCGACGGGGCCGTCACCGCCGACGAGTACGCCGTGTACGGCGCCAGCCTCGAGCGAATCACGTCCCGCATCGCCGCCGAGCTCGCCGCGAGGCCGCTTTTCGCCGCAGAACACGCCAACGTCATCGCGGCGCTGTCCGAGCCGTCGCCGCCCTTCCGATCGCGGGCGCTCGTGCCCGAGGTCGATCGAGACAGCCTTGCGTTGCTGCTCGGTCTCGACGCCGGGGTCGATTTCCCGGAAAGAGCATCGCGCTCGACGCCAACACCAAGCTACGTGCCGAAGCGACGCCCGGCAGCGGAAGCGCATGGCGGACGGGTCGAGGGCCTCCGCCATGGACGAGGCGAAGGCCAGCTCGGATCGATGGTGCTGAGCGAGTTCCTGAACCCTCCGCTGGTTCTCGTCGACCGGCTGCTCAACTCGGGCTACCTGGTGCACGAGCGCCGGCCGCGGCGCGCGAAACTGCGTGACGCCCTCGTCGTCGGCCTGATGCCGCACGAAGTGCGCGCGACGCCGCAGGGGGCGTTCGCCAAGGCCTGTTGGGTCGACTGTATGACTCGGCTGGCGCGCCGCCTGGTTTCGGCGCGCCTCCACGACAGCGAGTTTCGATGGATCGAGGGAGATGCAGCCGGTCGCGTGCGCCGCGCGTCGTTTCCACTCGCACATGTGCCGGCCGATCTTGCCGGCGGCCGGCACGCAGCCTTCCGCGACGCATTCATGACGCTGTCACGCTGGGTGCCTGACTATTTCGAAACCCGCGCCGGTTTCCGCCCGCTCGATACAGACCCGAACACGATCGCGAACGCCGACGAGTGGGCGATTGCCGCATGGGGGAGTGACGATCGCGACGAGCGTACCGGATCCGTCACGCCGAAGGGATCCGTCGACAGCTTCTCGTTCATACACGTCATGGTGTTTCACCCGCCTATCGAGGATGGGCGCAATGCGGCGGCGGAGGGTGCGCGACGGCTCGGAACGCTTCGCGCGGGTCTCCGGCTTGGCTACCGCCGCCGGCGCCACGCGTCGGTCACTTATGTGCCACAAGATCGCGCGCGGCCGTGGCACTTCGGCTCGGACCCGGATCCCTATCGCGCCCTCACGCCGATGCCATCCGACGACGGTGCGGCCCTTGCGCGTGCTTTGCAGTTGTCGTGGCTCGAGCGGCTCACCAAGGACATCTGGCATGGCTGACGTCTATCGCCCGCATGCGTGCACGGAGAACGGACGCGCGAGCGAGCGCAGCGAGCGAGCCACGCGATCGGAGCGAGCCGGCAGCCTGCCCGCCGTAGCTCGCAGAGCGAAGGCGGGAAGCGACGAGCGAGAGCGCGTGTAAGGGGGTCCGGGGGACGAAGTCCCCCGGATGAGAAAGGACATCTGGCATGGCTGACGTCTATCGCTCGCATGCGTGCACCGAGCGCGAGGCGCTCGAGCGGCTCGCCTCTGAAGCCGAACTCGGACACGACCGTCTCGCGCGCGCGCGGATCGACTTCGATTCGAGCATCCACCGCCGCATTACGCTGTGGCTGCCTGATCTCGTGGGACAGTCGCAGCCGCCCGAGTCGGCGGTGGGCCTCGACGAAGGGCTCGCGCGCCTGCTCGTCAATGCTACGACGGCCACGACGGGCACCGCCGATCCGCGGCGCGCGGCGGCGCCTTCGGACGAGCGGCTCTTCATCACCTCGCGCGTATCCGCCGACGCCATTGTCGCGACACTTCGACGCCTCGAGCGCTTCGCCACCCCGGCGCGCGTGGCGAGACTGCGATCCGCTGCGGGCGCCCCGGGCAACGATGTGTGGCTGCTCCACGTGCTCGTCGATCGCGGGCGCCACTCGGGCTTCTCCGGGCTGGAGGCGCTCGGGCTGTTCGAGGCGTGGCAGTCGTTGAGCGCCTATGAATCGGAGGGATGCCGGCTGTTTCTGAGCGCCGGCATGTCGCTGGCGCGCGATCTGTTGTCGCCGCTGTGGCGTCTGATGTCGAACGACAACGCCGCCTCGCTCCTCGCGCTCGCTCCGCAGGGTCCGCGGGACGAACGCTTCTACGTCCTCTGCCGCACGGACGACGATGTGAACGGCTTCAAACGGATCCTGCTGCCGCCTCACGCCTTCGTCGACTCGATCGAGGTCGGCTTCGCGCTCGACACCTCGGTGCGCGTCTCCACCCTGTTTCGCCGCGACGATCCGCCGAATCTGGCGCAGCATCTGCGCGAGCAGGCTCCATCGAGAGGCTACCGGCTGACGCTCGAGAGCACCCGTGCCATCGAGGAAGCCGGGCGGGACCTCGACCGGCTTCGCAGCCAGCAGGCCTACCTGGCGCAGCGGGTGGCGTATGCCGAGAGCATCCACCGGCCGCGTCCGCATCTGCTGCGCTTCAATCCCCGACAGCTCGCGGCGCTCGCGCACACGATCTACAGCTTTGCTCCCGCCTCGCTCTTCAGCACAACGCCGCACATCCGCTACGCGTTTCGCGCAACGCCGCAGGAGCCGGCCGGCCTCCATTATCTCTGGGTCGATCCCGAGGCCGTCAGGCGCACGCCGGATCCGCTGCCGCTCTACGAGAACACGCCGCCAATGCGGTTCTGGCTCGACCCGACGTGGGGCCGCCACTATCACGACGAGGGGGGGGCCGCCGGCTGCGTGTTCGTGCCCGAGCACACCGCGCTTGCGCCGCCGCTCCACGCGTGGATTCCTGGCGACATGGACGAGCACCTGCGGCGCGTATTCGCCTCCGCCTTCGCGGCTGCGCCGCTTCCGCCTTCGCGCGAGGCGCTTGGGCGGACAAGTCGGCGCGACGGGCTTGGGAGCGGGCCGACAGTGGCGGAAAGCGCAGGCAGCTACGTCTACGTGCTGGATCGGGAGCCCGGCGACACCGGCACGCTCGAATTGACGGTGCTCGAGCGCGACGCCTTCAAGCCGATCGACGGCTCGGTCAACTGGCTCAACGACAACATCACCGTAGCCGGTCGCCTCGACGTCGCCGAGCTCTTGCGCGATACCGCCGCCACCGCGCGTGCCGATCTCCTGGCGACCGACGCCGTTGACGCCGCGTCGGCGGCCCGGCGCGACTTCCTGCGCGACGCGGCCCGCACCCGCGAGCGCTTCATGAAAGACCTCGACGCCGTCATCAGCTCGATCAACCGGTGCACGTTCGACGTCCTGCAGCGCGCGCATCTCGCGATCGACGGGATGAAGGGCCTCGACAACGACATGGGCAGTCTCGCTGACATTCGCGAACGCTCGAAGGGCATCGCCTCGGTGAGCGATCTCTTGAACGGCATCGACGGCGTGACCAGGGCGCTGAGGGATCGCGTGAGCGCGCTCGAGCGCGAAGTCGGCGAGGCGCTGCGTCAGGCCGACGCGCAGTCGGACGACGAGCAGCGCCGCATCGAGGCATTCATCCAGTCGCTCGAAACCAGGCGCGCCGGCCTCCGGGAGCGGCTGCACCGCACGGACTGAACCTCCATGGCGATTAGGTACCGTAACCGCGAGCGCCGGTTGGAGCGGTTGATCTCCAGAATCGAGACCACCCGCCGGGCGATTGCCGGACACGGGAAGACTGCATCCGACCATAAGACCTGGTGGCGGCGGCACGCCGGCACGCTCGACGCCTGGCGGAACGCAATCGCGGAACGTCAGCACCGGCGGCCGACGGCAAAGCTGGCGATCGCGGCCGATCGTTTCCAGCGGTGGACGTCCCGTCTGCGGTTGCACCCGACGGTGCTCCGGCTGCGGCTCGAGTGCTGGTGGCTGTCGCTGAGACTCGCCGTGCGCGGGATCGGAAGAGGACCGCGAACGTGAGCAACCGCTTCGTCCGCATTCGATCACCCCTCCTCCGGGCGATTGGCGACTGGAGCGATCCGGAAACGCCCGGTATTCTTCGCCGCCGCCGCGCCGCGATCGCCGGAATCGCCGCGCTCGCGGCCGCTCTAGTCCTGCTCACCCATGGCGGCCTGTGGCCTCTGCCGGCGCTGGACCTGCTCTACGTTCTGCACGACTACCTCGCGCTGCCGTTCTGGGGTTACACCTGGACGCTCTCTGGTCCCTACAGCATCACGTGGTGGAGCCTGGCCGGGATCGCGCTCGTCATCTGGCTGGCAACATTCCTGACGCGGCGGTCCGCAGTGCGCGGGCCTCACGCGCGCCTGTGTCGTCTGCTCGTTCACTTCATTGCGCAATCGACCGGTTCGTCACGGCACGTCACACGGCTCACGGCGTGGGTCGATTGGCTGGCTGCGCGGACGTTCGACGCTGAGCTGCTCAAAGATGTCGTGCGCCTCGAGCAGGCAGATGCGTTGACGGCGATCGTCGGCGCCGGCTCGACGCTCGACGAGGGTGCAGCATGGCGCCTCGTGCGGCTGACCGATCTCCTGGCGAAACTCACGAGCCACGCCGGCGCGCCGGCGCGCGAGCGCTGGAGATCTCTTGCCATCTGGCACCAGGCGTTGATGTGGATCGATCACCGCGCCGGAGCCGCTCCACGCCCAGGCGCGATCGCGGCGCTTTTCTCCGCAATTGCCGCGACCGGCCGAGCGCTCCTCGATCGCCTCGACAGCGTCGATGACGTGGAAGGCGACGCATTGTCGAGCGCGCTGCGCCGCGATCTTCACTGCCTCGTCGAGTACGCTTCCGCCTTCGCGCAAGGCGCTACGGCGGACAAGTCGGCGGACAAGTCCGCGGGACAGGCCGAACGCGCCTTCATGCGGTCAGTCCTCGAGAGGCTCGACCAGCTGTGGGCGCTCGCCGAGCGCGGGAGCAATGACGAGGGCGCGTCGACCTTGACGGCCAAGGCCCCCGACGGCGTGATCGAGGCGCAAGGGATCCTCGTCGCGAGTATCGGCCTGCACGCGGCCTCGCGAGAAAACGATGTGCATCTGGCGGAGGCTCACCTCCAGGCATTCGAGGCGCTCAGTTTCGTGGGTTACCTTCGCGCCGCAGGACGCGAAGGCAGTCGCGTCGCCCGGGCGCTCACGGCGGAGGCGCCCGAGCGCGATCACTATCGACTCGTCGCCGACATCGCGGAGCGCCGCCGCGCGCGGCGCGCGGACGCGCCAAGCGTCGGACGCGCATTCCTCGACGAAGCCGCCAGCTACGAACGGATGCGGATCGACGGGCTGCACGACGCCTCCGGTCCCGACTTCGCGTCCGCCTTCGCG
>Ga0075428_100005489_pt1 | contig 14097 bp, 15 predicted proteins | sample RhiMetdeltSRZDD2_FD_75291 | JGI IMG/M metagenome (GOLD analysis project Ga0075428, IMG submission 75291) | Populus rhizosphere microbial communities from Tennessee, USA - Rhizosphere MetaG P. deltoides SRZDD2 | ecosystem: Host-associated > Plants > Roots > Rhizosphere > Soil | place: USA...
CGGGAACCTTCCTTCCTTGAACCGCCCGCTGTCCGCAGTCTGGGGCGAGGAAGTCAGGTCGTATTGTCGAACCTCTCGGGGTGGGCTTAAAACCCTTTACGCGGACCGTGGGCCGCCCGGGCGGCGCTCACTTCAATATAAGCGGCGGCGTAATAGGGCGGCGGCGAGGTCCCTTTGCCGGCCGTCGCCGCCGCAGTAGGTTTTAGCCTTCAGAATGGCCCGATCCCCAGCTCAAGAGCGTACCACGCTTCTCGACGCCCGCGCGATGTCGCGGGCGTTGCAGCGTATGGCCGTGGAAATCCTCGAGCTCGCCCACGGCACCGACGATCTCGTGCTGATTGGCATTCAGCGCCGGGGCGTCGAGCTGGCCGATCGCATCGCCACACTCATCAAGGAACACGAGGGCGCCGATATCCCACGCGGCGCGCTCGACATCACCCTCTATCGCGACGACCTGGGCACCGTCGGCCCTAAGCCGGTGATCGGGGAAACGCATCTCCCCGGCGATCTCACGGACAAGCACGCGGTCATCGTCGACGACGTGCTCTATACCGGCCGCACCGTGCGCGCGGCGCTCGACGAGCTGGCGGACTTCGGCCGGCCCAAACGCATCTCGCTGTGCGTGCTCGTCGACCGGGGCGGTCGCGAGCTCCCGATTCAGGCGGACATCGTCGGCAAAGTGGTGAAGACGACACCCGGGGATCGAGTCGAGGTGCAGGTCGAGGAGCTCGATGGCCACGATCAAGTGGACGTGGTGCGATGACCGCCTCGATCCTCGGCAAAGACCTGACGGGGCTCGAGCACATGACGCCCGAGCAGATCCGGCTCATTCTCGACACCGCGGAGCCCTTCAAGGAGGTCTCGGAGCGCCCCATCAAGAAGGTGCCCGCGTTGCGCGGCAAGACGATCGTCAACCTCTTCTTCGAGGCCTCGACACGGACCCGCGTGTCGTTCGAATTCGCCGAGAAGCGCCTGTCGGCCGACACGGTGAACGTCGCCTCCACCGGTTCGTCGGTCTCGAAAGGCGAGACCCTGGTGGACACCGCGCGCAACCTCGAAGCGATGCGGATCGACATGGTGGTCATCCGGCATCCCTCCTCGGGGGCGGCGGAATTCCTCGGCCATCGCATCGACTCGAACGTGATCAATGCCGGCGACGGCAAGCACGAGCATCCCACCCAGGCGCTCCTCGATCTGCTGACGATTCGTGATAAGCACGGGAAGATCGAGGGCCTGAAAGTCTGTCTCGTGGGGGACGTGTTGCATTCGCGTGTGGCCCGCTCGAACCTCTGGGGGCTCACCAAGCTCGGCGCCGAAGTCGCCGTCTGTGGACCGTCGACGCTGATGCCCCGCGGCATCAACGAGCTGGGGGTGACGGTGTTCGGACGTGTCGAGGAAGCGATCGACTGGGGAGCGGACGTGCTCAACGTCTTGCGTCTGCAGCTCGAGCGCATGGAGAAGGGCTTCATTCCCAGTCTGCGCGAGTACTACCGCGTCTTCGGGGTGACGCCCGAGCGCCTCGAGCGCTCGCCCAAGCCCGTCACCATCATGCATCCTGGACCGATGAACCGCGGCGTCGAGATCGATTCACGCGTGGCCGACGGCCCGCACAGCGTCATCCTCAATCAGGTGACCAACGGCGTCGCGGTGCGTATGGCGGTACTGTATCTGCTCGCCGGCGGCCGCGCCGAGCTCGCGGACGCGGCAAAGCGAGGCACCGAGTGAGCGACGCCGCCCCCCCCCCGCGGCCGCTGCTGCTCCAGGGTGGTCGGGTGATCGACCCGAGCCGGGAGATCGACGCCGCCGGGGATGTCCTGATCCAGGACGGCAGGATCGCGGCGGTGGGACGTGGGCTCTCAGGCCCGGACGGGACGACTGTTCGCAATGTCAGCGGCAAGGTCGTGGCCCCCGGGCTGGTCGATCTGCACGTGCATCTGCGCGAGCCGGGCAATGAAGACGAGGAGACCGTGGCCAGCGGCGCACGGGCGGCCGCCGCGGGCGGGTTTACCGCGATCTGCGCCATGCCGAACACCGATCCGGTCACCGACAATCAGGCGGCGGTCGGCTTTGTGGTGCGGCAGTCAGGCCGCGCGGGCCTCACCCGCGTGCATCCGATCGGCGCAATTTCCATCGGTCAAAAGGGCGAGCGGCTCGCCGAATTCGGTGAGATGGTGAGCGCCGGCGCCGTGGCGGTCTCGGACGACGGCAAGCCGGTAGTGTCGAGTCATCTCATGCGCACCGCGCTCGAGTACGCGCGCACCTTCGGGATCCCAGTCGCCGATCATTGCGAGGAACCCACGCTCGCCGCCGGCGGCGTGATGCACGAAGGTCTGGTGTCGACGCGCCTCGGTCTCAAGGGGATCCCGTCTGCCGCGGAAGAGATCATGGTCGCGCGGGATGTCCTGCTCGCGGAATTGACCGGCGGCCACGTCCATCTCTGTCACATGTCGACACGCGGGTCTGTCGCGATCATCCGCGAAGCCAAGGAACGAGGCATCCAGGTCACCGCGGAAGTCACGCCGCATCATTTGACATTGACCGACCATGCCTGCGAGGAATACGACACCCACGCCAAGATGAACCCGCCGCTCCGCGAGTCGGCCGATGTCGCGGCGCTCAGGGGCGCGCTGAAAGACGGTGTGCTCGATTGCATCGCATCCGACCATGCACCACACGCCTATGACGAGAAGGAAGCCGCGTTTGACGACGCGCCGTTTGGCATCGTGGGTCTCGAGACCGCGTTCGCTGTTGCGCACACCGAGCTCGTATGTGGCGGCGTGTTCACGCTGCCAGAGCTGATCAGGCGCATGAGCACCGCGCCGGCGCGCGTCTTCCACCTGCCGGGCGGGGGCGGCACGCTCGCTCCAGGCGCCGTAGCAGACGTTGTTGTCCTCGACCCCACGGCGAAATGGACGGTCGATCCCGGCGTGTTCCATTCGAAGAGCCACAACACGCCGTTCACAGGCCGCCCGCTGACCGGGCGCGCGATTCTGACCATCGTCGCAGGCACCATCGTTCACGAGCTATGAACGCGCGTGCGGTAGCCCGGCGCATGGCGCTGTGCTGCCGTCAGCTCGCCGCACAGGGCCTTATCGCCGGCCGGGACGGCAACCTCTCAGTGCGTCTCGGACCGCAACGCATCCTCGTCACGCCCAGCGGGCTCATCAAAGCGCTCTTGACCGCTGCGGACATGGTGGAGGTCGACCCGGCTGGCCGGCCGCGCCGTTCCGGCCGTCGCAAGCCTACCAGCGAGTTGGACTTACACCTGCGCATCCTGAGTCACCGTCCCGACGTGCAAGCCATAGTGCATGCGCATCCCCCTACGGCCACTGGCTTTGCTGTTGCGGGACAAGAGATTCCGTCCAATTTGTTGCCGGAGCTTATTTTCGTGGTTGGACCGGTCCGGCTGGTGCCCTTCGGGAAATCGGGCACACCGGAGCTGGGCGATCGGGTCGTGCCGTTCCTCGAAGACGCACGGTGCAACGCGCTGTTGCTGGCCAATCACGGTGCCGTGACCATGGGCACAACGCTCGATGAGGCTTGGATCCGAATGGAATCATTGGAGCAGTCGGCGCGCATCATCCGCGCCGCCCAGGAAATCGGACAACCGAAGCCCCTGAGGTCGGATGCCTAAGGGAGGCGGAGGAAACTCGTCGAAGAGCGCTGCCACCATCCAGCGGCTGCTCGAGGAGCGACGCCAGTACGAGGCGTGGCTCGCGCGCATCACCGCGACCGCCGACTCAGCGCCCGAGCACGTTCGCACGCGCGTGAAGGCCGATTACGAGGCGCGGCTCAAGGCGGTGACCGACGAGTTGCGCTCGCACGCCGACGCCGCCCGCCAGCTCATCACACAGCACAAGGAACGACTAGTTGAGCTGCAAAAAAAGGAAAAATCCGCCGCGGAGCGACTGGCCGAAACCGAGTTGCGCCACGAAGTAGGTGAGTACGACGAAGCGCAGTGGTCGCAGGTCCACAAGGACGCATTGGCCGACTTGGGGGCGGTGCGCGACGAGCTGCTCGATGTGGAGCGGGACATCACGCGACTCGAAGAGTTGGACGGCTTGGTGAAGGCGAAACCGGGCTCGGGTTCGCGCGGGGCGGCGGCCCCGCCGCCCAAGCCGGCTCCCGCCGAACCGCGGTCCGAGCGCCGCAAGACGCCGATGGACGAGTTGGCGTTTCTGAGGTCCGTCACCGACGACGACAAGAACGCGCCGTCGCCGCGGCGCGCGAGCGGCGCGCAGTATCAGATCGAGGAGGGGGCGACCCCCGAGGCCCCTCTGGACGCGGACGCCGAGGTCGAAAAAACCCTCCGGTGCCGCGAATGTGGAACAATGAATCTGGCGACGGAGTGGTACTGCGAGAATTGCGGCGGGGAATTGGCCGCGGTCTGAATAGGATCTAGCGACGCAAGAATGTGACGTAGATCCAAAACACGTAGGGGCGCAGCCTGCTGCGCCCCTACATTGTCATGGTACCCCGAAGGATTCTCCGTTACGACGCTTTTTCTCGTAACCGTTTCACCAGGGCTGCGAGGCGCGATTTCTGCCTGGCGGCGTTGTTCTTGTGGATCAGGCCCTTGCGCGCGGCGCGATCGAGCACCCGCGCGGCCAGCGCGTACGCGGCGGCAGCGGCGTCAGCAGTCGCGGCGGCCCGCACGCGCTTCAATGCGGTGCGCAGGGAGGAGCGTTGCGCCTTGTTGCGCTCGGTGCGCGCACGCGCCTGACGCATCGCCTTTTTGGCGGATTTGATTTTCGGCATGGCGCAGAACGTAGACGGTAAGTTGCGTAGGGTCAAGGCTCTACGTTATCTTAGACCGTGCCACTCGAGGACATCCTCCTCCAGATTCCCGTCCTGCTTTTTTCGATCGTCGCGCATGAGTATGCGCACGCCGAAGCCGCCTATCGCCAGGGTGACACCACCGCGTACATGCTGGGTCGGCTGACGCTTAATCCGATCAAGCACATCGATCCGGTGATGACGATCCTGTTGCCAACGATCTTGATCCTCAGCCACTCGCCCTTCGTTTTCGGGGCTGCCAAGCCGGTGCCGGTCAATCCCCGGAATTACCGCCGCTATGTCAGGGGCGATATCATCGTCTCGCTTGCAGGGATCGGAACGAACCTCGTCCTGTTTCTCCTGAGCGCTTTGGCGTTCGCGCTCGTGGGCCTGCTCGCACAGGCGCTACCCCCAACGGCGCCCAGTCTCGCGCTACTGCAGCGAATGCTGTCCTGGGGGATGCGCATCAATCTCGTGCTTGCGTTCTTCAATTTGATTCCCATTCCCCCGTTGGATGGCAGTCACGTGCTGAAGCAGGTCTTGCCGCCTGCGGCCGGAATGCGGTTTCGGCAGCTCTACGCCTTCGGGATCATTCCTATTCTGCTCGTGATGTGGCTGCTCCCCGGTGTCATCAACGTCTTTATGTGGCCGGGCAACCAGTTGTTGGGCATGGCGCTCAGCCTGCTATGGCCGCTCAGGTTGCAGGGGGGCATTCCTCCGTGGTGGTTCTCCTGATGACGAGTCCCATCACGCGCGATCCCGGCAGCAGCAGCTTCGTCGTCGAGCTGGAGAAATTCTCCGGCCCGCTGGACCTGCTGTTGCATCTGATCCGCGAAGACGAAGTCGACATCACCGATCTTCCGATTGCGAAGATCGCCGACCAATTCCTCTCCATCATCAACGAGTTGGGCCTCAATCAGGCGGCCGACTATCTGGAGATGGCGGCGCGCCTGCTGCGGATCAAAGCGCAGATGCTGTTGCCTCGGCGGCCGGGCGACGACGAGTGGGAGGATCCGCGCGCCGGGCTGGTGCGGCGCTTGCTCGAGTACCAGCAGATTCGCGAGCTCGTGGATTGGTTGGGCCGCGCGGCCGACGCCCACGCCGAGCGATTTGGCCGCGGTTACGAAGCCCCTCCGGCCGACGCTCCGCCCGCGCCGCTGCAGATCGACCTCAACGACCTCCTCGGCGCCGCCGAGCGCGTGATTGCCCTGATTCCGGAGCCGATGCTGCATCGTGTGGTGCCGCGACCGCTCGACGTCGAAGGCGCCACAGCCCGAATCGAGGCGCTGCTAGCCGAGCGAGAAACCTTCGGCTGGCGCGAGGCGGTTGGGCCCCAGGCGACGTTAGTGGATGTCCTTTCGACGTTTATCGCATTGCTCGAGTTGGCCAAGCGTAGCGCGCTCACGCTGTCGCAGCCCGAGCCGTTCGGCCCCATGGTGATCCAGCGTGCAACCTCTCGCGAAGCTGCTTGAAGCCGCGCTGTTCGCGGCGTCGCGTCCGCTGACGCTCGAGGAGCTGGCGTCGCTCGACCCGGAGGCCGGAGAGGACGCCATCCGGACCGCGCTGGACGAGCTGCGCGCGTCGTACGGCGAGGCGCATGGGGTCGAGCTGATCGAGATCGCAGAAGGTTGGCAATTCCTCACCCGCCGTGAGTACGCGGAGACGATCGAGCGCGCGCAGTTTGCACTGCGACCGCGCCGGCTGTCGCCCGCGGCGCTCGAGACACTCGCCATCATCGCGTATCGCCAGCCGGTGGGCCGGCTCGAAGTAGATGAGATTCGAGGTGTCGATTCGGGGGCGGTGATGGACAAGCTGGTGGAGCGGGGTTTGATCGAGGTGGTGACGCGCGGTGAGGGTCTCGGCCGCCCGTTGCTCTACGGGACCACACCGTCGTTCCTGGAGATTCTCGGACTGAAAGATCTCGAAGATCTACCGCGGCTCGAAGAGTTGTCGGTTGCGCTGCGGCGCCCCACCCCCGTCGACGAGCCCGAATGACCGTCATGCGCCTGCAGCGCGCTTTGGCGCGCGCGGGCGTCGCGTCGCGTCGCAAGGCGGAGGATCTCATCCGCGCGGGCCGGGTGCGTGTGGATGGCGACGTCGCAACCATCGGGACGAGCGTCGATCTCGAATCACAGAAGATCACGCTCGACGGCCGCCCCGTTCGTCAGGCGACCCGTACCACCTGGATCGCGCTCAATAAGCCTATCGGGTATGTCGTCTCCCGCTCCGACCCCGAGGGGCGACGGACGGTATTCGGCCTTCTCCCCAAGGTCCCCGGGCTCACGTACGTTGGACGGCTGGATGTCATGACGTCCGGACTGCTGCTCCTGACGACCGATGGCGCGGCGGCTCACCGCCTGATGCATCCGCGGTACGAGGTGCCCCGCACCTATTGGCTGGGCGTGCATGGCGCCGACGCGGGGGCGATCCGGGACGCGCTCGCGCAACGGATCGTGATCGACGGACGGGCGGTGCGCATCACCGAGTCGCGCGTGCGTCCGGCGGGGAAATCGGTGGAAATCGAGTTGACCCTGGCGGAGGGGCGGCAGCGGATCGTGCGACGCGTCGCCGAAGCCCTGGGACTCAAGGTCGAATGGCTGCATCGCGTATCCTACGGGCCCGTGCGGCTCGGCAAATTGCCGGAAGGACAGTGGCGGGACCTCACCCGCCAGGAGATTGGAGCGATCGAGCGACTCCATGGAGCTCGGTGATCGGACGGTAATGCTGCTCGGCGGCAGTGGTCTCGTGGGCCATGCCGTCGCGCGACGCGTGCTCGGTGCCGACCCACCCCCGCGGCGGCTCGTTCTCGTAGCGCTTTATGAGGATGAGGTGCGCGCGGCGGCACGCGCGCTCGAGCCCTATCGCGGCAGCGTCACGATCGATGTCGAGTGGGGGAACGTGTTCATGCCGGCGGCCGTTGCCCGCCTGGATCTCGCGGTCGTACTGGGGAGCGCTGAGCACCGCGCGCTCGTCCTCGACGACCTGTATGGCGATCTGACCGAGCACGTGCTGGAGCGCAGCTTGTTGTTTCAGCTGTTACTCCGCTATGCGCCCGACGCGGTCGTGGACAGCATCAATACCGCGACCGCGTTCGCCTATCAGGACATCTTCCAGAGCGCGCGGCAGCTGCACGACCGATCCAAGCGCGGGGATGTCGACCAGGCGGTCGTGGAGCAGCATCTGCTGCGCCTGACATTGCCACAGCTGATCCGTCACGCCCAGATCATCACCGAAGGGCTCAATCGCGCGCGCACGAAGTCCTATATCAAGATCGGCACGAGCGGCACGGGCGGAATGGGGTTCAACATCCCGTACACGCATTCCGAGGAAAAACCGAGCCGCACCTTGCTCACGAAGTCGGCCGTTGCTGGTGCGCACTCGATGTTGCTCTTTCTGCTCGGTCGCACCCCCGACTCGCCGGTGACGGTCGAAATCAAGCCGACCGCGACTATTGCCTGGCGCGAAGTGGCCTACGGGCCGGTGCGCCGCAAAGGGAAACCCATCCCGCTCGTTGATTGCGAGAAACCGGTGCCGCTCATGGACGCCTTCAAGGAAAGCTCCCGGCCGTGGCGTGAGCTGGGACGCTCGCTCGACGGCGTCTACATCGATGTCGGCGAAAACGGCCTGTTCGCGCGCGACGAATTCGAAACGGTAACGGCGCTCGGCCAGATGGAATTCATAACCCCCGAAGAGGTCGCGGATTACGTGATCATGGAGCTGCAGGGCCGGCCCACGGGGAAGGACGTCATCGCGGCGCTCGATGCGGCAACAGCGGGGCCCACCTATCGCGCTGGTGTCCTGCGCCGCAACGCCGTCGGCCGCCTCAAGGGTCTGGAGGAACGAGAAGGGAAGCGCGGCATCGCGTACGAAATGCTCGGCCCGCCGCGACTCACGAAAATGCTGTACGAAGCCTATCTCTGCCGCTGTGTGTGCCCGTCCGTCCAAGCGCTCGCAGAGAGCAAGGCTCCCGCATTGGCGGCCGCCGCGTATCGTCTCCTGCAGGATGACGCCGCGTTACGGCAGCACATTATCTCAGTGGGGCTGCCGATCGTGGCGCCGGACGGCAAATATGTGTATCGCGGCAGTACGATCGTCGTTCCTCCGGGACCCAACGGCGATCCCCTGAGCGTGGCACCACGCGGCTGGGTGGATCTCCGGCCCGAGCAGTTCGGCGTGTGGGTGAGTCGCGCCGCCACCATGATGCGTGAAGCCGCGGCGCGGGCGGGCGGACCGCAGAGCTCGGGGAGCGATCTCGACTGGAACGCGATCGAACCGGATGATCCAATCGAACCAGCGCGCTTCGCGACCTGGGTGTTTACCGTGGAAGAAAAGGGAGCGCGCATCAAGCGCTGAGTATGACCGTCGAAACGGGAGCTGTGGATCGCGCTTTGGGAGCAATCGGAACGACCTTCCGACTTACCCGCCTTTATCCGCCGTCGCATCCGGCCGTCGTCGAGGCGATGCGCCAGATCACGGGTTCGCTCGCCGGTCTTGCCGCGCTCGGCACCGTCGATTGGAAGGTTGGCGCGACGGGTCTTCACTGGCACGGCCAGCACCTGCTGCCGCGAAATACACAAGTCGCTGAGCTCGCCGGATTGTTGTTCGCCCGCGGAGTTCGCATACTGCAGGTCAATCCCGGCGTCACCCCTGAGCATTGGCTCGCATTGTTCGGCGTCGCAGTGGGAAACGTGCAGCCGGACGATGCCGCGCTCGGTCGCATTGCGGTGTCGCTCGGTCGCCGCGCGATTCAGCGCTTGTCGGCCGCACGCGTGCTCGGTGAATCCGCGCACCCGCCGTCGACTCCGACCCCTGCGGAAGGATCAGGCGCGGCCGCGCCAATCTTCAAGACGCCGCACGTAACGTTGCCGGCAGAGACGATAACGCCGGCGCGGGCGAGCCCTGTGTTCCGTCCCAATGTGCTACCGGCCGACGTCGAAGCTCGTCGCGCCCTGGCGGCGTTGCAAACGGCACAGGACCGCGAGGAGCAGCTGGCTTTGATCGCCCAGTTGCGCCGGGTCACACCTGATCTCCTGGGCCTGCGGGACATCGGCGCGCTCGCCGAAGTGATCGCCGGGTTGGATCGCTGCCTGGGAAAGAGTCAGGATCCCGAGATTCAAGAACAGATTGGGGATGTGGCGGGGGCGCTTGCGGATGAGACTATTGTGCAGCGCATGGTCGCGCGGCTCGGGGAGCCGCGTGTGCCACCGGCCGAGCGCGCGCATCTCGTCCATGCGGTTGGGGCCTTGGGAGCGGTTTCGGCTGGGCTGGTGGTCGAGGCCTATCTGCAGGCGGCGCCGGAGCTACGGGAGGCGTATCGCGCGGCGATGCGGGCCGCTGGGGAGCGCATCACAGACGTATTACAGGATCAGGTGAAGAGTAAAGCACCCGCGGTCGTAGCTGCGGCTGCCGAGTTTCTCGGCCTCTCGGGGAGCCCGGATGTGGCGCCGCAGCTATTCGACCTTACGCATCATAAGGACGAGCGCGTCCGAGAGGCTGCGCTGCTCGGCCTGGCGGAGCTCGGCGGCCGCGAGGTTGCCCGGCCAGCCATGCCGCTGCTCAAGGATGACTCGGTGCTCGTGCGCACCGCGGCGGCACGCACGATTGCGGCGGCGGGGGATCAAAGCGCAACGACAGTGTTGGTGCGCCGACTGGAGCAGGAGAGAGATGAGGGGGTATTGGCTGCCTTGTTGAAGGCGATCGGTCAGCTCGGTGCGACGGAAGCGCTCGATGTGCTCGCGCGCTTCGCGGAGCCAGGCGGCAAGCCGCGGCGCACACCTTACGTGCGCGCGGCCGCGATCGAAGGTTTGGCGCGACTCGACAGAATGGAGGCTAAGGCATTGCTCGAACTCTATGCGCGGGATAAAGAGCCGACGGTCAAGCGGGCAGCCGAGGCATCGCTGCAATGACGACACGCGCGGTGAAAACCAGCGACGCGGTGCTGACGCAGAGCATCACGCGCGAAGTCGCGAAGCGCGTGGTCGGCCAGGAGGTGATGGTTGAGCGCCTGTTGATCGGCTTGCTCACGGGTGGTCACATCCTGCTCGAAGGCGTGCCCGGGCTCGCCAAAACGCTGGCCGTACGCACGGTGTCCGAATGTCTGCGGATCACCTTTTCGCGGATTCAGTTTACGCCGGATTTGCTGCCGGCCGACGTGATCGGCACCATGGTCTTCGATCAGCGGTCTCAGGAGTTCTATCCGAAGAAGGGGCCGCTGTTCGCCAACCTCATCCTGGCCGACGAAATCAACCGAGCCCCGGCCAAGGTGCAGTCGGCGCTTCTCGAAGCGATGCAGGAGAAGCAGGTGACGATCGGTGGCGAGACCTTCTTTTTGGGGGAGCCATTCCTGGTCCTGGCGACGCAAAACCCCATCGAGCACGAGGGCACATACCCGCTTCCCGAGGCGCAGCTCGACCGGTTCATGCTGAAGGTACGGGTCGGGTACCCGTCGCGGGATGCGGAAAAGGAAATCGTGGGGCGTATGGCCGGCGGACGGCCGATCGAAGTCAGCCGCATCGCCGAAGCCGAAGACATCCTCGCGGCGCGCTCGGCCATCGCCGAATTGTTCATGGACCAGAAGGTCGTCGATTACATCGTCGATGCGGTCCGCGCGACGCGCGAGCCCCAATCGGTCGGCCTGCCCGAGCTCAAGCCACTGATCGCCTTCGGCGCCTCGCCCCGCGCCTCCATCTATCTGGCGCAGGCCGCGCGCGCCCATGCGTATCTCCGCGGGCGGGCGTTCGTGGTGCCGGAAGACGTCAAGGCGATGGCGTACGATGTGCTTCGCCATCGCGTGCTCTTGACGTTCGAGGCCGAAGCCGAGGACGTAGATTCGGATCAGGTGATCGGGCGTATTCTGGAGGCCGTGGGAGTGCCGTGATCACCCGGGACGTCCTCCGGCAGGTGAAGGGGATCGAGCTCCGGACTCGCAGCCTCGTCAACACGTTGTTTACGGGCGAATACCGCTCCGTCTTTCGTGGGCAAGGCATCGAGTTCGCGGAAGTGCGTGCCTATCAGCAGGGTGACGATTTCCGCTCGATCGACTGGAACGTGTCGGCCCGCATGGGACATCCGTTCGTAAAGACGTATATGGAAGAGCGTGAGATCACGCTGCTGCTGCTGGTCGACCAATCCGGCTCGCTGCATTTCGGCCGTCCCTATACCAAAGCTGGACTTGCGGTCGAGGTTGCCGCGGTCCTGGCGCTCGCTGCCGCTCGACACAACGACCGTGTTGGAGCGCTGCTCTTTGCCGATCGCCCGGAGCTGATCGTACGGCCTGCGAAAGGCCGCGCCCATGCGCTGCGAGTCATTCGCGATCTCGTCGCGTTCACGCCCAAAGGGCGTGGGACGAATCTCGCCGGCGCGCTACGCTATGCCACCAAACTGCTGCGCCACCGCGCCATTGTGGTCGTGCTCTCCGATTTTCGCGCCGAAGCCTGGGAGGAACCACTCGGCCAGCTCGCCGCCCGTCACGAGGTCGTGGCGATTACGGTCGACGACCCGCGCGAGTACGACCTGCCCGATGCGGGATGGGTCGAGCTCGAGGACGCCGAAACCGGGCAGCGGATCCTCGTGGATACGAGTCACACGCCCACCCGCACTCGAATTCGCGTCGCCGCCGAGCGCATGCAGCAGGAGCGCAGCCGCAAGCTGGTGCAGGCGGGGGTCGATCGCGTGTCGTTGTTGACGACGGTTCCGTATGGCGTACCGCTGCGGCGTGCGTTTGCCGAACGGGCGCGACGGCTGAGTCGATGATCACGTTGCTCCTGCTCTTGCAGGCTGGTGGCTGGGTCGCTGCGGTCCCCGCTCAGCAGCCGACCGTCGGCGACACGATCCGGCTGGAACGATCGGTCTCGACGCCGCCCGGTTGGCGTCTGCGCGCCGGCAAGCTGGCCGCGACCTCGGATGCCGAGCCGCTGGGAGATGCCGTCGTGCTCCCGACCGCGACGCCTGGCGAATGGATCGTGCGCCACATGGTCGTCGCGTGGACCCCGGGCACGCTGACGATCGAGATGCCTCCGATCTGGCGCCTTGGCCCTGATGGCGGTGTGGATTCGCTTGCCGGCGGCAACGCCACATTCCGGGTCGCAAGCGTGATTCCAGACAGCGTCAGAACGCCGGCACCACAGCCGGCGTTAGGCCCCATGCGGCGCGACCGATTGAGCGCCCTGCCCGTGGCCGCTGCGGCAGTGTTTGCTGCCGGTGCGCTTCTCATCCTCATCGCCTGGCGGCGCCGGTCGCCACGAGACTTGTCGCACGCCCCGGCCCTCGCAGTCGCGGGCGAGGTCGCCGACGCGCGATGGCTGTCAGCCGGTGAGCCGAAGGCGGTGGCGGCGCGGGCGTCCCATCGCCTGCGCCAAGCCCTCGCGCGTTCGATTCCGGAGGCGCATGAGGCGCTGAGCACAGCGGAGTGTCTGGCCGCCGTGGAGCGCGCCTGGCCGCAGGCTCCTTTGCGTGACCTGCGCGAGCTGCTCACGGCCCTGGACCAGGTCGCGTTCGCGGCGGCTCACGGCGTCGATATCGCACCGCTCGCCGCGCGCGCTCGGACGTTGGCCCGGGAGCTGGGCGGCGGATCGAACGGAGGTGGGAGCTCGCGATGACGTTCGCCCGCCCGTGGCTCCTGCTGCTGCTAGCTGCGCTGCCGCTCTGGTGGTGGTGGCGCGCCCGGCGGCTCGGCCGCCTGTCCGGCGCATCGATGAGCGATGTGCGGCCGGCCATGGGCCCGGTCGAACGACTCTGGATCGCGCGTCTGCCTGTGTCACTGCGCTCGGTGTGTCTCGCCGCGTGGATCATCGCTGCCGCCGGGCCCCGTGTCGGGTCGGCGCGCGCCGAGCTACGCAGCGAAGGCATCTCGATCGTCCTCACCTTAGACGTCTCGAGCAGCATGCTTGCGGAGGACTTTTCACCCGCAAACCGGCTCGATGTCGCGCGACGCACCGCCACGGAGTTTGTGCGGGCGCGAACTTCGGATCGGATCGGGCTCGTCGCCTTCGCCGGGCAGGCGCTGACGCAAGTGCCGATCACCACCGACTATCCGGTGCTGGAAGAAGCGATTCGCCAGCTTCGCGTCGGCGTTCTCGAGGACGGCACTGCCATCGGCACGGCCATCGCGACGAGCGCGAACCGGCTGCGCCGCGCGCCGGGAAAGAGCAAAGTCATGCTGCTGCTCACCGACGGCGAGAACAACAAGGGCACGGTCGATCCCCGCACCGCCGCGCAAGCAGCGGCGGCTTTTGGAATCAAGATCTACACTATTGGCGTGGGAACGCAGGGTGAAGCGCCGGTCCCGACTGGACAGGGACCGCTGGGCCTTCGGTACGAAAC
>Ga0075428_100005490_pt1 | contig 14097 bp, 22 predicted proteins | sample RhiMetdeltSRZDD2_FD_75291 | JGI IMG/M metagenome (GOLD analysis project Ga0075428, IMG submission 75291) | Populus rhizosphere microbial communities from Tennessee, USA - Rhizosphere MetaG P. deltoides SRZDD2 | ecosystem: Host-associated > Plants > Roots > Rhizosphere > Soil | place: USA...
AGCAGGACGAGCTGCGCTCGGCCAACGAGCAGCTGCAGGAGAAGGCGCGCCAGCTCTCCGACCAGATGCGCCAGGTCGAGTTCAAGAACCGCGAGATCGAGCAGGCCCGCTCCGCGCTGGAAGAGAAGGCCGAGCAGCTGTCCTTGTCTTCGCGCTACAAGTCGGAGTTCCTCGCCAACATGTCGCACGAGCTGAGGACGCCGCTGAACAGCCTGCTGATCCTCGCGCGGCTGCTCGCCGACAACGTCGGCGGCAACCTCACGCCCAAGCAGGTCGAGTTCGCCAGGACGATCCACTCGTCCGGTGCCGAGCTGCTCGCCCTGATCAACGATATCCTGGACCTGGCGAAGATCGAGTCGGGCACGGTGACGCTCAACATCGCCGCCGAGCGCTTCGCCGACGTCACCGAGTACGTCGAGCGCACCTTCCGCCAGATGGCGAGCGACAAGGGCCTCGAGTTCGTGGTCTCGGTCGACCCGAGGCTGCCGGGCGCGCTGGAAACCGACGCGAAGCGCCTGCAGCAGGTCATCACCAACCTCCTCTCCAACGCCTTCAAGTTCACCAGCAAGGGCAGGGTGTCGCTCGAGGCCCGCGCGGCGGATGCCGGCTGGAGCCCCAACCACCACGTGCTGTCGAACGCCGGCACGGTGGTGGCTTTCTCGGTGGTCGACACCGGCATCGGCATCCCGGCCAGCAAGCAGCGGCTGATCTTCGAGGCCTTCCAGCAGGCCGACGGCACCACCAGCCGCGAGTACGGCGGCACGGGCCTCGGGCTCTCGATCAGCCGCGAGCTCGCCCGGCTCCTCGGCGGCGAGATCCGCGTCACCAGCACGCCGGGCGAGGGCAGCACCTTCACGCTGTACCTGCCGCTCGCCTACCAGCCGGGGGTGGCCGAGCCCGGCTTCGAGCCCGACTCGCCCGAGGAGCTCGCCGCGTTCACGCCGGCGCCCGCGCCGGTGTCGACGGTGGAGGCCGCGGAGGTCGCGCCGCAGGCCGCCAACGAGCTGGCCGAGAAGAAGGTGCTGGTGGTGGACGACGACATCCGCAACGTGTTCGCGCTCACCAGCGCGCTCGAGCAGCACGGCATGCGCGTGCTGCACGCCGAGAGCGGCAAGGAAGGCATCGAGGTGCTCAAGCAGGCGCGCGACATCGACGTGGTGCTGATGGACGTGATGATGCCGGGCCTCGACGGCTTCGACACCATGCGCATCGTGCGCCAGCTCGAGGGCTACAAGTCGCTGCCGATCATCGCGGTCACCGCGAAGGCGATGCTCGGCGACCGCGACAAGTGCATCGAGGCGGGCGCGAGCGACTACATCGCCAAGCCGGTGAACGTCGACGTGCTGCTCGCGACGCTCTGGCGCACCCTTCACCCTCAGGCGGCGTGATGGAGCCGTGATGGAAAAAATCGTGCTGCGCGCCGAGCCGTCGGTGAAGGAGCTGCTGCCGGGGTTCCTCGAGAACCGCCGCCGCGACCTCGAGCGCCTGCGCGAGGCGCTGCACGCGGGCGACCTCGCCGCGATCCGCGACCTCGGCCAGAACATCCGCGTGTTCTCGCGCGTCTACGGCCTCGACGAGCTCACCGAGATGGGCGAGGCGATCCGCTGCGCCGCCGAGGAGTGCAGCACGCTGCGCATCGTGCACCTGCAGCGGCGCCTCGCCGACTATCTCGCGCGCGTGGAGCTGGCGGACTAGCATGGAGCGCGAATTCGAAACCGTGCTCGAGACCCTCGCCGGGCTCGCCGCTGCCAACATCGTGCTGGTCGAGACGCTGCACGAGCGCGGCGTGCTCGACAAGAGCCACTTCGCGCACGCGTTCGCGCGCGCGCTCGACACCCTCGCGCCCGAGCACCGCGGCGGAATGATCGAGCACGTGCTGCAGAACCTGCGCGACCGCTGCATGAACCTGCCGCCGCGCGGCGCTTCCGACGCCCGCCAGTGGCTCGACGAGATTCTCCGCCGGTCTACTTCACCTTAGTCAGCCAGGAAGGCCGCCGGAAGCGGCCGAGCATCGTTCCCGCGGCGGCTTCCCGTCCCTCGTCGTCGAACAGGATCTCGCGGTTGCCGAACGGCAGCGCCGCGCCCGCGATGATGAGGCGCGTGCGCCCGTTCTCGCACTCGAACTGCAGGATCAAACCGCTGGCGTCGTCTTCTACGATCTGCTCGCGTACCTTGCAGAGCGCCCCGTTGGGCTTGATTGGCATGGCATCCTCGCTTCCTTCCATTCCCGTATGTTCATGACCCCGGTTCGAGCAATGCCTGTGCCCGTCTGTTGTAGCAATTGCGTTACAAGCGTGGCGCGCGTACTTCACGCGTGCTGCCGTACACTTGGCGCGTGCCGATCGCAAGTCCCCGCTATGCGTTCAATGCAACGATGGTCGCGGGCGCGCCGCCCGATCCCGGCGTGTTCGCGCTGTGGGAGAACGACGAGCTCATCTACTACGGCCGCGCGCTCGGCAACGGCGCCACGATCCAGTCGCGCCTGCGGGAGCACCTCGATACCGGCGTGAACGGCACCGTGGGCGCCACGCACTACGGCTGGGAAATCGCCGCCAACCCGCGCGTGCGCGAGGCCGAGCTGCTGCGTGAATTCGAAAAGATGTACGGGCGCCTGCCGCGCTGCAATTCAGCCTGACGGCACATTCCCTGCTTGGTGGCAGCGCATGCAATGCGACCTGCGCCTCGAACTGTATCTTGCGCTGCTCCTGCTCGGCGCCGACGAAATGCTGCTCGCGAGCCTCGCCGCCTGGCGCGAGGCCGCTGACGACGAGGCGCTCGTCGCCGACCTCGCCAACTGGAACGATGCCAAGGTGCTCGAGATGAAAGAGTGGCTCGCCACCATGACCGGCGAGGAGCTCGACGCCGCGCGCGATCGCATCCGGCGATACGAGCAAGCCCGAGTGGTGGTGCGACAGGCCGCCTGAGCCGAACGATTTCTTGCAGATCGGCGGGACAAGCTTCCTCGCCGCGCGCCGCGCGCAGCGCGAACATCGCGCGCATGACGCTTCTCTATCGACGCACCGAGGCAGGCCGCAAGGCCTGGGATACGCAGGAGGGCAGCGTCCCGCTCGAATACCGGCGGGTGCTCGGCCTCTTCACCCATGACGCCGACCCGCGCGACGTGCGCGCGAAGCTCGGCTGGTCGGAGGGCGCGCTGAACGACGTGCTCGAGGAGCTCGAAGAGAAAGGCATGCTCGAGCGCTACGAGACCGACGACCGCGTCGACCTCGACTTCACCGGCTCGTTCAGCGTCGCGGGACTCAATCCGCTCGGGCGCGCCTGAGCGCGAACCCGGAAGCGCGCCTGGGCGCTTAGGCGAGCAGCTCGCCGATCGCCGCCGGGTCGAGCGGCTTCACCACGTAGCCGTCGCAGCCCGCGTCGCGCGCGCGCTTGCGGTACTCGTCCTGCGAATAGGCGGTTACCGCGATGATGCGGGTGTCCGCGATGCCGGGGATGCGCCGCAGCCGCTGGCACACCTCGAAGCCGTTCAGCCCGGGGAGCGCGAGATCGAGGAACACGAACTCGGGCTGCAGCTGGGCCGCCATGTCGACCGCGACGTAGCCGTTGATGGCGTAATCGACCTCGTGGCCCATGTCGCGCAGGATCCAGGTCAGGCTGCGAGCCGAATCGATGTCGTCCTCGACCACGAGCACGCGGCGAGGCACCGCGGCGCGCCTCGCCTCCGAAGGCTTGAGATCTTGCTGGGTAATGGCCGTGGCCTAGGGTTCTTACTAGCCGGCTATCTTCGAACGAATGCGGGGGGCCTACAAGTGTCCGAAAACGGCAACAAACGCCCCTCGCGTAGCGATCGCGCTACACGGCGCTCGACGATTCAGTGATCCGCTACTTGAGGCGGCGGATCCGCAGCCCGTCGATCAGGCGCAGGTTGCCCTCGTCGCCCTCGTGCGTCTCGATGATCTGGATCCGGCCCAGGCGCTCGAGCGCCTCCGCGGCCGCGGCCACGATCTGGAAGTTGCGCAGGCTGGTGGTGTCGTCGGCGCGCACCCACGTGTCGGCGCCCACCGGCGTGCGCTGGTACAGCGCGGTGAGGTCCGAAACTTCGTTGCGCACTTGGAGCGCCATGGTTCAGGACGGCGGGATAAGTGGTTTTCGAGCCCCCGGATTACACGCCATGGCGAGGCAGTACGGATGGTCCTTCACACTAATTGACACTGGGGCCTAGGGAGCCCTAGGTTCTGGCAGGGAGCGAGAATCGGATGCCGACCGTGTATGCGAGGACGCTGAGGCGCGCGGCAGAACTGCTGGGCGGCGAGGCCGCACTGGCCGCCCGACTGGGCGTGACGGAGGACCAGCTCGATCTGTGGCTCCGCAATTTTGTGCGCCCGCCGAACGACGCTTTCCTGAAGGCGGCGGACGTCGTCGGCGAGCACGAGCTGCGCATGCTCAATAAGCAGCACGTGCCGCCCGACTAAATCGAGTGCCGTTTGCTCTTTTCTTCACGAAGTTTCCTGGATGCAAGGGTCAACACTAGGTGTCGTGCAGCAGCGACTGATGCATTCGTTCTAGCCCTGGGCCCGATGTATTGACACTCCATGCACGCCAGCGCAGGGTGTGCGCAACGTCATTAAGACAAGCTTGGGAGGCCGCATGGAGGGCGCCAGATATCGCATCAGCGCGCAACACAACAACGCGCGAGCCTACCGGCAGTTCTACGGCCGCGAGTCCCGCACCGAAAGCTCCGATCTGCTCGGGGCGAGAAATCGCTTCTGGCGCGCATTCGCGTACGCGCATGCGTTCTTGCAGCGCCGATCAGCTTCGAGGTCTTGAGCTTCAGTCCGCGGCGCGCGGGCGGCGCCCGAGCCGGTCCGCGGCCTTTTCCATCGGCGCCGGGTCTGCGCTGATGATGTCCACCATCTGCAGGAACAGCCGCTGAGGCAGACTGATTCGGCCGGTGGCGAAGAGGCGAATGGTTCCCGCCGACAACCCAAGGCGTGCTCCAAGCTGCTCCTCGCCGCCGACCATCTCGACGGCCTTCCTCATCACCCGCATTTGCACCGCTATTTCCACTGATCGCCCAGTATGGGTGGAATCCCCAGGGGCGGGCATCATCGAATCACGTTGGCTGGCGTAGCGGAATGTCTACGCACGCCGCCCTGTAGCCGTTTCTCTACGCGGTTTTCGAGGAAGCAGCTACAACGAAGTTACTAGGGAAATTCCCAGCGTGCGAATACCATTGCACAGGGGAGATGCACATAAAAGAGGCCATCTAAATGGCGACCGTCACCAACCTCCGGCCCGTCCCGAACGCCAAACGTCGTCGGGTGCTGGTCGTCGAAGACAACCTCGACTCGGTTCATTCCATGACGATGTTGATCCGCATGATGGGCCACGAAGTGGAGTTCGCGATCAATGGGTTCGCGGCCATCGACGTGGCAAGGAAATATCGGCCCGACATCGTGATCCTGGACCTGGGCTTGCCGGATTTCAAAGGGGACCATCTGGCCACGCAGCTCAAGTACGAGCCCGGACTGGAGCAGACCCGGATTATCGCCATGTCCGGCTTGCCCGAAGAGAACCTGGAAGCGCGCGCTCGGGCGGCCGGATGCAGCGAGTTCCATCGAAAGCCGATCGACCCCACGAAACTCGAAGAAATCCTGGCCGAATAAGACGCTCATAGACACGTGCCAAGACGCAACCTGGACGAGGCGCACAACCTCTACAGCGCTCTCTTGCGCGCGATCGTTGCGCACCCGGGAGGGAGCGACGATCCTGACGCCGTGCGCCATGTGTCGAGCCTCTGTGCGCGCGCGGTCGAAGTCATCGATGACGAAAATGCGCACAGCATCCTTCGGAACATCGAAACCCTGGCGGGACTTCTTTTTTCGGCCGCAGGCCACGTGGACGCGCAGGCAGGATCGCTGCGCGGCGTCGCCGCGCTGAAGTTCCACCTTTTCAATGCCCTCAGCAATCTCCGCGGCCGGCTTCAGATGGTCCAACAGGCTCGGCCATCGATGCCGGAGCTGCCCGCCCTCGAGGCCAAGAAGAATCAGCGCATCCTGGTGGTGGAGGACGACCACGATTCGGCGCTGAGCCTGAAGAAGCTGCTCGAGCTTTGCGGATACGCGGTCACCGTCGCCTTCACCTGCAGCGAGGGCCTGGAAGCCGCCGAGAAAACGCCGCCCGACATCGTGCTTTGCGACATCGGCCTGCCGGACTGCAACGGCTACGATTTCGCGACGGCGTTGCGCAGCAAGCCTGGCACCGCGCGCACGAGATTGATCGCCGTGACCGCCTACGGCAGCGAGGAGGACCAGAAGCGCTCACGGGCGGCGGGCTTCCAGCTGCACCTCGTCAAGCCGGTGAAGCCCGAGCATCTCCTCGAGGAGCTGGACCGGCCCCGCAGGTCTGCCAACGGAAAGTAGGGAGCCGGGAATTGGTGGGTGCTACAGGGATCGAACCTGTGGCCCCTTCCGCGTGAAGGACGACCAAGGGGCGAATCCCGGGCCCCGACCGTACCAGCCTGTTTCATCCCCACCATTATCTCGAGCGACATCCTCAAGACCTGATCGCGAAAACGACGAGGTGATAGGGGAATAGATGCTCCGATGCCAGCACATCGAACCCAGCTCGCCGCACTACGGCATCAGCCAAACTCATATCGAAGACGTGATGATGAACCTGGCGATGCTCCGGGTTGTTCCTAAAAACGCTTCGCCATTCAGGCCAATCTGAAAAAGACCAATGTTCCTGGTCTGTTCTTTCGATAGCTTCCTGAATGTGCGTCAAGTCATCTTCCGGAGTTTCGTTCTTGAAGTCGGACAGCAAGTGCTCGAGGCTTGTAACCGGCCGGCGATGATCGAACGTCCACTTTCCATCGGGAAGGACGAGCAACAGACATCCACCCGGCTTAATGATCCTGCGCCATTCAAGAAGCGCGCGAATTGGATTGGCAGCGTGCTCCAGCATGTGCGAGGAAAGAACAAAGTCGCAAGATTCGCTGGCGACGGGAAGCGAGATGGCGTCCCAGTCATAGGACCGACCGACCCTATCCCCGTACTCAAAAGATGGCCCTGCCTTAAAGCCGTAATTGGTGAGAGAGGAAACGAGCGGATAGACGGGGATCTTTCTCCCAGGCTGGAACACGACGCTGGGGCCGCCGACCTCGATTCCGTCGCCCCTCAGGGTTCCAGCGATCAAGGGGAAACACCTTACCCTCTTCGATTGAAGCGAGTAGCGAAGCCAATTCAGCAGAAAGGAAGGTCGGCCGAGCTGGTACGCCCTGCGTATGGATCCGACCAGACCCGACGTCATTTAGCGAAGCATACCGCGCCATGCGGTTGAAGCCTCTCTTTCCGGCCGGCGCCTATACAGGAACGACGAAGAAGGAAACGCGCTGGAGGCAGCGAGACGTGTACGAGAGCATGCGGTGCAAGCACCACGGAGGGAGATCCTGGGAATGACCAGCCAGCAACTAGCCGACGAGCTAGGGGTGACGCTCGTTACGCTGAATAGCTGGCTTCGGCCGGCGACAACCTTTGGTGGGTGCTACAGGGATCGAACCTGTGGCCCCTTCCGTGTGAAGGAAGTGCTCTACCGCTGAGCTAAGCACCCGGCCCGCGAAGGGCAGAATTCTAGCAAAAAGCCCGCGCCGGCCGGCACTGGCGTAGAGTGCCGGCTGCATGCTCGTCTTCCGGCAGCTGTTCGATCCGCAGTCGGCGACCTACACCTACCTGGTCGCCGACCGCGGCTCGCGCGAGGCGCTGCTCGTCGACCCGGTGTTCGAGCAGGCCCGGCGCGACGCGGCGCTGATCGAGGAGCTCGGGCTGCGCCTGAAGTGGACGCTCGAGACGCACGTGCACGCCGACCACGTCACCGGGGCCTGGCTCCTGCGGCAGAAGCTCGGCAGCAAGATCGCGATTTCCGCGGCGAGCGGTGCCGAGGGCGCCGACAAGTATGTCCAACCCGGTGAAACCATCCCATTCGGGAAAAGGCATCTGGAAGCGCGCGCGACGCCGGGCCACACCGGCGGCTGCATGACCTACGTGCTCGACGACGCGTCGATGGCCTTCACCGGCGACGCGCTGCTCATCCGCGGCTGCGGCCGCACCGATTTCCAGCAGGGCGACCCGGGGAAGCTGTTCCGCTCGGTGCGCGGGCAGATCTTCTCGCTGCCGGAGGAGTGCACGCTCTTTCCCGGCCACGATTACCGCGGCCTCACCGCCACCAGCGTCGGCGAGGAGAAGCTCTACAACCCGCGCCTCGCCGAAGGCATCCTCGAGCAGGATTTCGTCGGCTACATGAAGCACCTCGGCCTGCCGCATCCGAAGCAGATGGAGGTCGCGGTGCCGGCGAACCTGAAATGCGGCCAGCCGCAGGCCGCCACGCAGAACCCTCTGGGCGCGCAGGGCGATCATGACTGGGCGCCGCTCACCTACACCTTCGCCGGCATCTGGGAGGTGCAGCCCAACTGGCTCGAGGAGCACCTGCGCGACGTGTTGGTACTCGACGTGCGCGAGCTCGACGAGTTCAACGGGCCGCTCGGGCACGTGCCCGGCGCGAAGCTGGTCCCGCTCGGCACGCTCGCCGAGAGCGCCGGCAAGCTCGAGCGCGAGCGGCCGATCGTGGTCGTGTGCCGGTCGGGCGCGCGCTCGGCGCAGGCGACGCTGATGCTCGGGAAGGCGGGCTTCGAGAAGGTCGCCAACCTCTCCGGCGGCATGCTGCGCTGGCGCACCCAGCGCTTCCAGGTCGAGGGCGGCAGCGACTAGAAAAAGGGGTCAGACCCCTTTTTCTATAATTCAGACTTCCATGACGGTCCGCACCCGCTTTGCGCCGAGCCCCACCGGCTACCTCCACATCGGCGGCGCCCGCACCGCGCTGTTTTCCTGGGCCTACGCGCGCCACCACGGCGGCAAGTTCATCCTGCGCATCGAGGACACCGACCTCGAGCGCTCCACCGCCGAGTCGGTGCAGGCGATCCTCGACGGCATGCGCTGGCTGGGCCTCGACTGGGACGAGGGGCCGTCCTTCCAGATGCAGCGCCTTGCGCGCTACCGCGAGGTGGCGGAGGCGCTCATCGCCGCCGGCCACGCCTATCGCGACTACATGTCCCGGGAAGAGCTCGAGGCCCTGCGCCAGGAGCAGCTCAGGAACAACGTCAAGCCGAAGTACGACGGCCGCTGGCGCCCCGAGCGCGCCCGGGCGCTCGGCCTCACCCCGCCGAAGGGCGTCGCGCCGGTGGTGCGCTTCCGCACGCCGGAGGAGGGCGAGGTCGGCTGGAACGACCTGGTGAAAGGGCCGATCAGCTTTCCGAACGCCGAGCTCGACGACCTGGTGCTGCTGCGCGCCGACGGCGTGCCGACGTACAACTTCGGCGTGGTGGTCGACGACCTCGACATGGACATCACCCACGTCATCCGCGGCGACGACCACGTGAACAACACGCCGCGGCAGATTCATATTTTCAGGGCGCTGCAAAGAGAGCTTCCGGCTTTCGGCCACGTGCCGATGATTCTCGGCGCCGACGGCGAGCGCCTGTCCAAGCGCCACGGCGCGACCAGCGTCATGGAGTACGCGAGCCTCGGCTACCTGCCCGAGGCGCTGGTCAACTACCTCGCGCGCCTGGGCTGGTCGCACGGCGACGCCGAGATTTTCTCGCGCGAGGAGCTGGTGCAGTGGTTCGACCTCGCGCGCGTGTCGCGCTCGGCGGCGCAGTTCAACCCCGAGAAGCTCGGCTGGATCAACCAGCAGTACCTCAAGGAAGCTTCCGACGCGCGCCTCGCGCGGCTCGTCGAGCCCGAGCTGCGCAAGCGCGGTGCCCAGCCCGCCGGCGGCCCGCCGCTCGAGAAAGTGGTCGCGCTCTTGAAGGACCGCGCCAGCACCATCCCGCTGCTCGCCGACGAGGCGATGCTTTTCTACGCGGTGGAGGTGGACCCGGGGATGCCGGACTGGGGAATCGACGTCTCCAAAGCCCTGAGGATGCTGAAAGCCAAGTTGAGCACGGTGGCGTGGGATCGCGCCGCCATCGGCGAGGCGATCAAGGAAGCGGTGAAGTCGAACGGCCTGAAGATGCCGCAGCTCGCGATGCCGCTGCGGCGCCTGGTCACCGGGCGCACGCAGACGCCTTCGATCGACGCCGTGCTCGAGCTGATCGGCCGCGAGACCGTGCTCCTTCGACTTTCCCGGCACTTGAACGAGGATTGATGCGCAACCTTGCCATAGTCTTTCTTCTCCTTTTCCCCGCGGTTGGGTTTTCGCAAGGCCTGGAGCCCGGCGAGTGGGAGTTCAACGCCGTCACCAGCTCGCCGCTCGTCTCGGGCGGGCAGACCAGCGTGTTCAAGCGCTGCATCCGCAAGGAGGACGCCGAGAACCCCGAGCGCTGGATGGCGCGCCAGAGCCAGACGGGACCCTGCGAGCTGAAGCCGCTCGAGCGCACCAAGGATTCGATGAAGTGGGAGGTGTCCTGCCCGAAGACCAACTCGCGCGGCAGCGGCTCCGCGCGGCTCACCGGCCCCGGCGCCGTGGAGAGCGATCTGCAGATGACCACCGAGGTCCAGGGCTACCGCATCCAGACCAACACCCACACCACCGGCAAGCGCCTGGGACCTTGCAAGAGCTGAGCTGTGCTGAAACGAATCTTGGCCATCCTGATGACGCTCGCGTGCGGGCCGGCATTCCCTCAAAGCCTTGAACCCGGCGAGTGGGAGTTCAACGCCGTCACCATCACCACCTCGCCGGTCTTGCCGGGCGAGAAAACCAGCGTATTCAGGCGCTGCATCAAGCAGGAGGACGTGGACGATCCGGAGCGCTGGATGGCGCGCCAGAGCCAGACCGGGCCCTGCCAGCTTACGCCGGGTGAGAAAACGGAGGAGTCGATGCAGTGGGACGTGTCGTGCCCGAAGACCAACATGCGCGGCCACGGCGTCGCGCGGCTGACCGGTCGCGGCACGGTGGTCAGCGATCTGTGGATGAGCGGCGAATTCCAAGGCTACCGCGTCGAGACGTACACCAAGTCCTCCGGCAAGCGCCTCGGGCCGTGCAGCAGCTGAAATCGGCCTCTGACCCCGACTTCCCTGCCGCGCTATAATTTCGCCCCTCGGTCGGGGGTATAGCTCAGCTGGGAGAGCGCTTGCATGGCATGCAAGAGGTCACCGGTTCGATCCCGGTTACCTCCACCAACCGACCCGCAGTCCCCATCGTCTAGAGGCCTAGGACATCGCCCTTTCACGGCGGTAACCGGGGTTCGAATCCCCGTGGGGACGCCAACGGCTTCTCGGGTCGAGCAAAGTCCCCTACGCGTTCGCGCCGCCAAGCACGACGGCGGCCAGCATCTCGGCGGTCGGCTGCACCGCCGGCGAGGGAAGACCGGCGCGTGTCAGCCCGGCGGCGAAAACCCCGCTCAGGGCGCTCGACTTGGCGTTCTTGACCTTCGAGTTGATCGAGGCCCAGTTCGCAACCTTCCCGCCCAGGTTCCACTTGGTCTCGGTCTCGAACTTTTGCGTCCTCCAGTTGAACGCATTGTTGTCCAGTCCCACCCAGGCTTCGAAGCGGTTGGGCAGCTTGCCCTCGATTTCGTTGAGGAGCAGCATCTTCTGCTCGATCTCCGCCGCCACGTTCTTCAGCGTCGCGTCGACCGCCCGCGACAAGTGCCGGGTGCTGGGTGACTCCGGCGCTCCGGCAAGCAGATGCAGGAATTCGATCACCGCAGGGTCGTTCTGCCGGAGCCCGAGGAAGTTGACCATCACGTAAGAGAAAACCGCGCGGTCATCCATGGTCCGGACGTTCGCGGCATATCCGTGCAGGGTCGTTATCGCAGTTTGACCGGCGTCCTTGACCTTCTTCAGCACGGCGCGAACCTGGTTGAACACCTTGTGAGTCTCCCTGAAGACGATCAGGTCGCCTTTCAATTCGAAATGCTGCTGGTTGAAAATCGCTTGCTGGGCGAGCTGGAGCTCGCGCGCGCTGGCCTGGATATGCGCCGACATGTTTGCAGCGAGAGCCGAGAGCAATGGGAGGGACATGGGGTTCTCTCTAGGGAGTAGGGACCGGCGGGGAGGCAAGGCGCGACCTGCTTGCGCTCGAGCGGACGCGCATATTCGTGCAGTCGATGCCGGTGAACCAGGCAGGCCCGGTTCCGGATGGCATGTCCCCCTCCCCTGCGGGGCAATCTACGCCGAGGCCTGCCGGTTCGCAATACGGGCCTCGCAGGACCGCATCGCGAACTGCCGCAGGGCGCGAGACGGAAGGCGCTAGCCGGCGCCGAAGCGGCCGAAGAGCGTAGCCAGCATCGCCTCGACCATCGCGATGTCGACCGGTTTCTGCACGTGGGCGTCGAAGCCCGATGCGCGGCTCTTGGCGCGATCCTCAGCCGTGCCGTACGCCGTCACCGCGACGAGCCGGAGCGGCGCGTCGCGATAGGACTTCCGGAACTGCCGCGCCAGCTCGTAGCCGTTGAGATCGGGCATGCCGAGATCGAGGAACACGATGTCGGCTTCCAGCGCCTGCGCCGCATCGAGGGCCACGGCGGGATTCGTGACGAAGGTCGAGGCGCAGCCCATCGTGAGCAGCAGTCGCGAAAGCGATTCGGCGACGTCCTGCTTGTCGTCGACCACCAATGCCCGCACCGCGCGCTTGCCCGCCATCTTGGCTGCCAAGCTACGTGCATCGGCGTTACACATCCTGCTCGTGCAACGACGCTGGAGAGAGCGGGCCGAGCGCGGGAAAGCGTGTCGTGTACCGTTGCCTGGGTTGCGGCAGCTCCCGGCCCGACCCTAAGAGTGAAGGCAGGTGCAAGCGCCGTACCCGCCCGGCGCGGCGGAACCACGGCTTGACCCGTTCCCAGATCGCTCGAGCTGCAAGCCGCAGGCTTAGTCAGCTTCGTACCTTGCAGCGACGACCAGGGTGGTTTTTTGTGGTCGCTTTTGCGACAATGCGTTAGGGGGAAAGACTACAAAAAATGGCGTCAACGCTTCTCGTAGAGGATGTGGTGGCCGAATTTCTGAAGGCATTCCGCCGCGAGGCGAGCGGCACATGGATTTGCGTCGCGCCGACGACGTTCGAAGGTCCAAACGGCCGGATGCAGGTCACGCCGGGAACCGCTTTCGAGCCCGGCTCCACGTTCATGGGGGCGGATCTCGCGAAGTGGCTCGACGAGCAGCTGGCGAAGCTGGGCAGGCGAACCAGCCACTAGCCGGGCGCACGGGCTGGTCCGTAGCGACCCCGGCGTTCGATTGCGGCAGGGGAAAGCGCGGCAGATAATCGGGGGCACTCGGGCGCGCCCCTGCGATGATCGGCGAAGATACCCAGCTCCCGCACACCCTGGTGCCGCTCGTCCTGGCCGTGTCCCTGGTCCAGTCGAAGTTATCTGCGCGCGCGGCCGCGGTTTCTCCCGACTCCAACGGGCTGGCAACGCTCATCGCCTCCGCCGTGCCGGTATTCGAGTACTTCGACGACCCGAACTGGTCGCCGCGCCTATTCACCTTACCATGGCAGGACGGCGGCTTTGGCGACGGCGGCACGGAATTGCGGTCCGTCGACGGGCGGCGATCGAAGCGCCTTCTCGCCGTGCGGGCGGACGACATCGAATGCGTGGTCGCGATGCTCAATGATCCCAAAAACAGGGTGCTGATCCGCTCCAAAGCCCTTATAGCCGCAGCGGCCTGCCTCCGGCGCAGTTCGGAAATCGCCAGAAGGGAAGCGGTCAAGCTCAGGGCGGACGCGCGGAAAGCGAAGTGGGACGCCTTGTACTCCCCCCAAGCTCGAAGGAGGCGCGAGAACTCATCCAAAGCGCGCGCTCCAGGATCTTGGCGAGCCGCCTGAATATCGACGCGAGCCGGGAGCTCCCGGTGCGAGGTGGGCCGGAAGGATTTCTGGCTTGTACGGCGCAGAGGGATGCTGCCCAGACAGCTTGCGCCGTTGCGCCCTGAAGGTCTAAGGCTTTCGAATGCGGCGCAGGAGCCGCGCCTCCAGCCTGCTGTTGCGTACGTCGTGGACGATTCTGCGCGCGATCGCGACCAGTGCCGCTGCCTGCTCGTGAAGCTCCGCGGAGCGCCTTCGGAGCCGATCCCAGCGGCCGGCGGCGGCGGCGGAATTTGCGCTCATGTCGGTGCCGAGTTTACGCCGCGTACAGCGGAGTTGGAG
>Ga0075428_100005495_pt1 | contig 14092 bp, 14 predicted proteins | sample RhiMetdeltSRZDD2_FD_75291 | JGI IMG/M metagenome (GOLD analysis project Ga0075428, IMG submission 75291) | Populus rhizosphere microbial communities from Tennessee, USA - Rhizosphere MetaG P. deltoides SRZDD2 | ecosystem: Host-associated > Plants > Roots > Rhizosphere > Soil | place: USA...
TGAAGACGAACGGCCCGGCGCCGGGGCTCGCGCGCCTCGCCGGCGCCTTCGCGGCGGGCGTCGCCGAGGCCAACGCGCGGCTCGCGCCGCTTCGCGCTCGCCTGATGCCGACGGCGATGCACCCCTGGATGGACCCGGCGCGCGAGCTCGTGCTCTGGCCGCACGAGCACGCCGAGGTCTACGCGGCCTTCGACCGCATCTTCGGCTGCCGCGAGCATGGCTGGGCCAACGTGCAGAGCATGCACCTGAACCTGCCCTTCGAAGGCGACGCCGAGTTCGCGCGGCTCCACGCCGCGATCCGCGTCCTGCTCCCGATCCTCCCCGCGCTGGCCGCGAGCTCGCCCTTCGTCGGCGGGCGCTCGACGGGCCTCCTCGACAACCGCCTCGAGTTCTACCGCTCTCACGCGCGCCGCATCCCCTCGCTCGTCTCCGACGTGATCCCCGAGGAGGTGTTCGATCGCGCCGGCTACGAGGAGCGCATCTTCGCCCGCGTGCGCGCCGACGTGGCGCCGCACGACCCCGACGGCGTGATGCGGCCGGAGTGGATGAACGCGCGCGGGGCGATCGCGCGCTTCGACCGCGATGCGATCGAGATCCGCCTCCTCGACGCCCAGGAGTGCCCGCGCGCGGACCTCGCCGTCGCGGCCGCGGTGGTCGGCGTGCTGCGCGCGCAGGTCGAGGGGGCGCTCGGCGCCCGCGGCCCGCGCGGCTTCCCGCAGGCCCCGCTCGTCGCGATCCTGCGCGAGGCGATCGCGCGCGGCGACGAGGCGGAGGTCGCCGACCGCGGCTACCTCGACGTGCTGGGCTGGAAGGGCCGCGCGCCCTGTCGCGCCGGCGACCTGTGGCGCGACCTCGCGGAGCGCGCGCTCCCGGGGCGCTGCGACGCCGATGCCGAGGCCGCGCTCGCCGTGATCCTCCGCGAGGGCTGCCTCGCGCGCCGCATCCTGCGCCGCGCCGAAGGCGCGGAGGGCGAGGGCCTGCGAGAAGTGTACGCGGAATTGTGTGGATGTCTGGCGGAGGGACGTCTGCTGGGGTGAGGGCTTCGTTGAAGCCAGGACTCTTCCTGATTGACTCCGCTCGCCGTTGGCTCGCTGCGCGCGGAGCGCTTCCGCGCTCCGCTTGCGAAGACGTTCCGAGCAGTTCCACTGAGGTGCGCGCGGCCCGTTCTTCGGTGACGGTGCCAGGTGACCTGCCAGGCGGGCCACCCGTCCTCGCTATCGAAGAACGGACCCCGCACTCCCCGGAGCTCCTTGGACGAGGCTTCTTTGCAAGCGGAGCGCGCAGCGAGGCGAAGCCGAGCGGAGTCAATCAGGAGGGTCTTCGCGCTCCCCTTCCAGGGGAGCGCGGAGCGCGCAGCACGCCGAAGGCGTACGGAGTAGATGAGGTGGAACACCATTCAGCGAGCACGAGCCCGGCCCACCTCGGACCTCACCGAAGTCCCTCACCTCGATTCCTCGACTCGATGATCAGTGTCGGTACGCCGAGGGTCCCCGCGCGCACGCTCGCGACGCGGGTGCCGGGGCGGCGGCCCTCGCGCACCGGGGAGACGTCGAAGCCCGCGGAGGCGAGGCGCGCGCGCGCGGCCTCGGCGTCGTCGACGCGCCAGGAGAGGCCCCAGAGCCGGTCGCCCTCGTCGGGGCCCGGCTCGGCGGCGAGCGAGGCCGCGACCTCGACGGTGACGCCGCCGACGCGGAAGAAGAGCAGGCGCGCGCCCCAGGCGGGGAACTCGCGGTCGAGCGCGAGGCGCAGTCCGAGCGCCTCGCCGTAGAGGGCGCGCGTGGCCCCGGCGTCGCGCGTGCGCACGACGGCGTGGTCGAGCGCGCGCACCGCGGCGGCGGGGTCGCCCTGCGGCGGCGAGATCGGGAGCAGCTCGGCCGGCGAGCGCGCCTCGATCGCGCAGATCGCGACGCCGCGCGTGCGCGCGGTCGGGAGCGCCACGCGCCGCCACTCGCGGAAGGCGCCGGACTCGACGTCGCGCCCCATTCCCTTCTCGACGGGGCCCGGCTCGAGGCCGCGCGCGAGCCACGCCTCGCGGCAGGCCGCCGCGTCGTCGCTGCCGAAGGCGAGCCCGACGAGCCCCTCGCCGCGCGCCGCGAGCGCGTCGCGCAGCGCAGCGCCGACGGGGCCGTCGCCTTGCGCGGCGACGAGCTCGAGGGTCGCGTTCTCGAGCCGGAAGAGCGCGTTCGCCGTGCCGGCCGCCGGGTGCTCGCCGCGCCACGAGGGGCTGCGGCCGAGCAGGCGCGCCGTCGCACGGCTCGCCGCGTCGAGGTCGGCGGCGACGAGGCTCACGTGGTCGAGCCGGGCGAGCATTGGAGGAGCATACTAAGTTCGCCCCCACAGGAGGCCCCATGCCGAGCGGCATTCGCGACGCGCGAGAGATCCGGAGCTGGGACGAGGAGATCGACGTGCTCGTGGTCGGCCTCGGCATCGCCGGCGCGGCGGCCGCGCTCGAGGCGTCGCGCTCCGGCGCGAGCACGCTCGTGCTCGAGCGCGCGGGCGGCGGCGGCGGCACCTCGGCGATGTCGGGCGGCGTGATCTACGCCGGCGGCGGCACCGCGCTCCAGAAGGCCTGCGGCTTCGAGGACTCCGTCGAGGCGATGGTCGACTACCTGATGGCTTCGTCGGGGCTCACGCCCGACGCCGCGAAGATCCAGGCCTACTGCGAGGGCTCGGTCGAGCACTTCGACTGGGTCGTCGCCCAGGGCGTGCCCTACAAGGCGGTCTTCTACCCGCACTGCAGCGGCGAGCCGCCGACCGATGACGGCCTCGTCTTCTCCGGCGCCGAGCAGGCCCACCCCTTCGCCGACCTCGCGCGCCCGGCGCCGCGCGGCCACGTGCCGCAGGTGACCTTCCAGGGCGGGCCGCTGCTGATGCAGAAGCTCTGCGCCGCCGTCGACGCGAGCCCCGCGCGCGTCGCGGCGAACCACCGCTGCGTCGAGCTGGTGCAGGAGCGCGACGGCACGATCGTCGGCGCCGTCGCGGAGAGCTTCGGCAGGAGCCTCGCGCTGCGCGCGCGCCGCGGCGTGATCCTCACGACCGGCGGCTTCATCCTGAACGACGAGATGCTCGCGCTGCACCAGCCGCTCTCGGCGCGCTGCAAGCTCCGCGTCGCCGCCACCGGCGACGACGGCTCCGGGATCCGCCTCGGCATCGCGGCGGGCGCGGAGACGATCCACATGGACTGCGCCTCGATCTCGCTGCCGGTGACGCAGCCCTGGGGCCTGAAGCGCGGCGTGCTCGTGAACCCGCAGGGGCAGCGCTTCATCAACGAGGACACCTACTACGGGCGCCTCGGCGAGCGCGCGCTCTTCCATCACGAGGGGCGCGCCTGGCTCGTCGTCGACGACGAGGTCTTCGAGAAGCCCGACTACGAGTTCGAGATCGTGGCGACGGGCGAGACGCCCGAGGAGCTCGAGCGCGAGATGGGGCTGCCGGCGGGAAGCCTCGTCGCGACGCTCGGGCTCTACAACCGCTACGCGGCGAAGGGCGAGGACCCGCTGTTCCAGAAGCGCCGCGAGTACCTGCAGCCGCTCGTGAAGCCGCCCTTCGGCGCGATCGGCTGCTCGACCGACAACGCGCTCTACGCGGCCTTCACACTCGGTGGCCTGCGCACCGACGTCGACGGGCGGGTGCTCGATCCGGCGCGGCGGCCGATCCCGGGGCTCTTCGCCGCGGGGCGCGCCACCTCGGGGATTGCGGCGGGGAGCTACTCGAGCGGGCTCTCGCTCGGCGACGGCTCCTTCTTCGGCCGCGCGGCCGGCCGCAGCGCAGCGCGGGGTCGCTGAGCGTCCGCGCCGCGCGCTCGGGTGGTCGAGCCCCCGGCGCTGTGGTACCTAGCTGCCGGGCGGCAAGTCCCCCACCGGACGGGGCGCAGCGCTGCACCGTCCCGCCCTGCTCCTCGCGACGGGACGCGCACCCACGGCCACGGGATGGAACCGGCTTGGCGCAGACCGCCCTGACCGCGCTTCGCACCTACGCGGACCTGACCAAGCCGCGCCTGCTGCCGCTCGTGCTCTTCACGGGGCTTCCCGTGCTCTTCATGGCGGCGGGGGGCTTCCCGAGCTTCCGCTTCGCGGCGCTGACGCTCCTCGGCATCGCCCTCGCCGCGGCGTCGGCGAACACGCTGAACGCCTATCTCGAGCGCGACAAGGACGCGCTGATGGAGCGCACCAAGGGGCGCCCGCTCCCGGCAGGGCGGATCGCGCCGCGCGCGGCGCTCGCCTTCGGGCTCGCGCTCGCGCTGTTCTCGACGGGGCTGCTCTGGGCGGTGGCCGGGCGCGCCGCCGCCGGGCTCGGGGTGGCGAGCATCCTCTACTACGTCTTCGTCTACACGGTCTGGGCGAAGCCGCGCTCGGCCTGGAGCGCGGTGATCGGCGGGGCGGCCGGCGCCGCGGCGCCGCTGATCGCCGACGCGGCGGCGAACGGGCGGGTGGGTGCCGCGGGCCTCGCGCTCTTCGCGATCGTCTTCTTCTGGCAGCCGCCGCACGTGTGGGCGATCGCGCTCTACCGCAAGTCCGACTACGAGCGCGCGGGCATCCCGATGCTGCCGAGCGTGATCGGCGACGAGGCGACGCGCTGGCGCATGCTCTGGTGCACGCTCGGCCTCGTGCCGGTCTCGCTCCTGCCGGTGGCGCTGGGCCTGCTCGGCCTGCCCTACCTCGCGGTCGCGCTCGGCATGAACGCCTGGTTCATCGCCTCCGTCGCGCGCCTGGTGCGCGCGCGCACGCCCGCGGCCGCGCGCGCGACCTTCCACGTCTCGCTCGCCTATCTGTTCTCGCTCTTCGTGGCGATGAACGCGGAGCTGCTCGTCCGGCCGTGACGGAGCGCGCCGCCGGCGCCGCGAGCGCGCCGCCCGGCTCGCGCAAGATCCTCGCCATCCTCTTCGGGGTGGTGATCGTCGATCTCGTCGGCTTCGGCGTCGTGATGCCGATCCTGCCCTTCTGGGCCCGGGAGCACGGCGCGAGCCCCACGCTGCTCGGATTCGTATTCACCGCCTACGCGGCGGCGCAGTTCGTCTGCGCGCCGCTCTGGGGCCGGCTCTCGGACCGCATCGGGCGGCGGCGCGTGATGCTCTGCACGATCGCGGGCACGGCGGTCTCGCTGGCCTGCCTCGGCCTCGCCGGCTCGCTCGCGGCGATCTTCGCGGCGCGCCTCCTCTCCGGCGCCTTCGCCGCCAACATCGGCGTCGCGAGCGCCTACATCGCCGACGTCACCGGGGAGGAGGAGCGCACGCGCTGGATGGGCGTGCTCGGCGCGAGCTTCGGCGTCGGCTTCGTGCTCGGCCCGGCGCTCGGCGGCCTGCTCGCCCCCTTCGGCCACGCCGTGCCGCTGCTCGTTGCCGCCGGCCTCGGCACCGCGAACCTCGTCTTCGCGGCCGCGGCGCTGCGCGAGCCCCCGCGCCACGCCGGCGCCGGGCGGGGCGCCATGCGACGCTCCGTGGTGTTGCGAGACCCGCTGCTGCGCCGCCTCTGCCTGGTGAACCTCGCCTTCTCGCTCGGCGTGACGCAGCTCGAGACGATGTTCGCCTTCTTCATGCAGGACCGCTTCGGCTACGGCGAGCGCCAGGTCGGCTTCTTCCTCGCGGCGATGGCCGTGCTGATGGGCGGCATCCAGGGCGGCGGCATGCGCGCGCTCTCGGCGCGCTTCTCGGAGCGCGGGCTCGTGCTCGCGGGCGGGGCGCTGCTCGCGCTGGGCTTCGGCCTCTTGCCCGGGGCGCACTCGCTGCCGGCGCTGCTCGCGGCGCTCGTGCTCGCCGCCGTCGGGCGCGCGGTCTTCCAGCCCGCGCTGCTCGGCATGACCTCGCTCGCGGCGGCCGCCTCCGCGCGCGGCGCGGCGATGGGGACCTTCCAGGCCGCCGCCGCGATCGCGCGCGTCGCCGGGCCGCTCGCCGCCGGCTGGCTCTACGACCGCGCGCTCGGCGGCCCGTTCTGGCTCGCGGCGGCGCTGTGCGCGCTCTCGGTGTGGCTCGCGCGCTCGCTGCCCGCGCGCGTCGGCGACTCGGGCGCCGCCGCGGCCGTCGCGGCGGGATAGGTCGATGGACCCCCGGCAGGCCAGCTCGACTCCGCTCGCCTGCGGCTCGCGGCGCGCTTCGCCTGCGCTCGCGGCGCGTCGGCCGCCTCCCGAGCCGGTCTCCTAGGCCGTGGACCTCTCCTTCCTGCCCCCGGTGAACGCGGTGCTCAACGCCGGCGCCGCCGTCTGCCTCGTCGTCGGCCGCCGTCTCGTGCGGCGGGGCCGGATCGCGGCGCACCGCCGCACCATGCTCACCGCCTTCGCGCTCTCTTCGCTCTTCCTCGCCTTCTACGTCGCCCACAAGGTCTCGCGGAGCTTCGAGAGCACGCACTTCAACGCGGAGGGGGTCGCGCAGGCGGCCTACCTCGCGCTGCTCTTCTCGCACGTGACGCTCGCGATGACGATCCCGCCGCTCGCGATCACGCTCGTGACGCTCGGCCTGCGCGGCCGGATCGCCGGCCATCGCCGCCTCGCGCGCGTCGCGTGGCCGATCTGGATCTACGTCTCGGTGACGGGCGTGCTGATCTACCTGCTCCTCTACCCCCTGAACCCCGCTCCGTGAGGCGCCGGCGTCGCCCGTCGCGGGAGGCCTTCTGCCCCGCGCCGCGAGGGCTCGCGCAGCGGGCGATCTTCCCGCCGACCCACCTTGAGATCCCCCCCGGATTTGGCTACCCACCCCGGCGTCCAAGCCGGACCACCCGTCTGGTGACGCAACCTCGGGCCCGCGCGGCGGGGCTGCGCCCCGCGCGGGAGGGCCGCGAGGGCAGCGAGGGCCCACGATCCCGATGAGACCGATCCCGACCCTGTTCGCGTTGGTCGCGCTCGCCGCGGCTCCGCTGGCCGCGGCGGCCGAGGACCGCGGCGCGCAGCTCTTCCAGCTCTGCGCGCAGTGCCACGGCCCCGAGGCCGCCGGCGACCCGATGGCGCTCGCCCCGGCGATCGGCGGGATGGACGAGTGGTACCTGAAGGCGCAGCTCGACAAGTTCCGCAGCGGTGCGCGCGGCACCCACTTCGACGACATCGCCGGCATGCGCATGCGGCCGATGGCGCTCTCGCTCTACAACGAGGAGGACCTCGTGACGGTGGCCGCCTACGTCGCGGCGCTGCCCGCGACGATGCCGACGCCGACGCTCGGCGGCGACGCCGCCCGCGGCCAGGCGCTCTACGCGCCCTGTGCCGCCTGCCACGGCCCCGACGCCGCGGGGATCCAGGCGCTGAACGGCGCGCCGCTGCGCGGCACGAGCGACTGGTACCTGTATCGCCAGATCCAGAACTTCCGCTCCGGCGTGCGCGGCACCAAGCCCGGCGACGCGAGCGGGGCGCTGATGCGGCCGATGTCGATGACGCTCCCCGACGAGCAGGCGATCAAGGACGTCATCGCCTACATCGCGACCCTCTCCCCGTCCCACTGAGAAGGAGCCCGGCGGCCGATGGCGAAGGTGTTCTCCTCGGACGAGCTCGCGATGCGGGCCTTCCTCATCGCCATGGCGACGGTGGGGTCCTTCATCGCCGTCGTCTTCATCTTCATCCTTTGAGGCGAACCCGATGATCGAACGCCTGATCCCGACGGCCTCGACCTACGCGGCGGACATCGACTCCGTCTTCAACCTGGTGTTCATCCTGGTCGGGTTCTGGTTCGTGCTGACCGAGGGGCTCTTCCTCTGGCTGATCCTGCGCTTCCGCAAGCGCGACGGCGTCGCCGCCGAGTACATCTCGGGCGAGCTCAAGAGCGAGAAGCGCTGGATCTCGATCCCGCACCTGCTCGTGCTCGTCTGCGACGTCTTCATCATCGTCGCCGCCGTGCGCGTCTGGTACGACGTGAAGCAGTCGCTGCCGCCGGCGCAGGCGACGATCCGCGTCATCGGCCAGCAGTGGGCCTGGAGCTTCGAGCACCCGGGGCCCGACGGAGAGCTCGGCACCGCCGACGACATCCGCACCGTCGACGACCTGCACGTCGAGGTGAACAAGCTCTACCACTTCGAGCTCGTCTCGCGCGACGTGCTCCACTCCTTCTCCGTCCCGGTCTTCCGCCTGAAGCAGGACGTGATCCCCGGCCGCACCATCACCGGCTGGTTCGAGGCGACGAAGACCGGGAACTTCGACATCCAGTGCGTGGAGATCTGCGGCATCGGCCACGCGCTCATGCCGGGGCGGATCATCATCGAGACGCCCGAGCAGCACGCCGCCTGGGTGGCGCAGCACGCGCCCCTGACCCTCGCGGCGGCCACGCCGCGGGTGGAGGAGTAGCCCGATGGCCCACGCGCCCGTCGCGCACGAAGCCGGCCACGGCGGTCACCACGCCGAGCCGGGCTTCTGGTCGAAGTACGTCTTCTCGACCGACCACAAGATGATCGCCATGCAGTACATGTTCACCGGCATGGCGCTCGCCCTGGTCGGCGGCTTCATGGCCTACGCGTTCCGGATGCAGAACGCGTTCCCGGGCATCAACGTGCCCGGCTTCGGGATGGTCTCTCCGAACGAGTACAACGCGCTCGTCACCAACCACGGCACGATCATGATCTTCTGGGTGGCGATGCCCGTGCTCGTCGCCGCCTTCGGGAACTTCCTGATCCCGCTGATGCTCGGCTGCGACGACATGGTGTTTCCGCGGATCAACCGGCTCTCGTACCAGGTCTTCCTGCTGAGCGCGGTGGTGCTGATCGCCTCGCTCTTCGTGCACGGCGGCGGCTTCGCCGGCGCCTGGACGGCGTACCCGCCGCTCTCGGCGAAGCCCCAGTACAGCCTGACGCCGCTGGGCTCGTCGCTGTGGGTGGTCGCCGTCGCGCTCGAGTTCGTCGCCTTCCTGCTCGGCGGCATCAACTTCGTGACCACCGCGATGAACTCGCGCGCCCCGGGCATGAAGATGTACGACATCCCGATGGTGGTCTGGATGATCGTGATCGCGAGCATCCTCTTCATGGCCTCGGTGGGCCCGCTGATCGCCGGCGCCGTGATGCTCTTCATGGACCAGAACATCGGCACCGCCTTCTTCGACCCGGACCGCGGCGGCGACCCGATCCTCTGGCAGCACCTGTTCTGGTTCTTCGGGCACCCCGAGGTCTACGTCGTGCTGCTCCCCGCCACGGGGATCGTGGCGGAGATCATCACCGTCTTCTCGCGCAAGAAGCTCTTCGCCTACAAGACGGTGCTCTACACGGTGTTCGGCACGGGCGTGCTCTCCTTCACGGTGTGGGCGCACCACCAGTTCATCGCTGGCATCGACCCGCGCATGGCGAACGTCTTCACGATCACGACGCTCCTGATCTCGGTGCCGATCGCGGAGATGATGTTCGTCTACGTCGCGACGCTCTACGGCGGGTCGATCACGCTCTCCACGCCGATGCTCTGGGCGCTCTCGTTCATCGCGACCTTCCTGATCGGGGGCGTCACCGGGATCTTCCTCGGGGCCAGCGGCGCCGACATCTTCCTGCACGACACCTACTTCGTGCTGGCGCACTTCCACTACACGTTCTTCCCGATCGCGATCATCGGGACCTACGCGGGCGTCACCTTCTGGTATCCGAAGATGTTCGGGCGGATGCTGAACGAGACGCTGGGGAAGATCCACTTCTGGGGCACCTTCCTCGGCTTCAACGGCATCTTCATCCCGCTCTTCCTCACCGGCGTGGCGGGCGACCACCGGCGCATCTGGAGCTACGGGCTCTTCCCCGAGCAGTCGACGCAGCTGCTCGTCGACCTGCGCGTCTTCGCGACCTGCTCGATGCTCTTCATGCTGGCCTTCCAGCCGATCTTCATCTTCAACTTCTTCTGGAGCCTGCGCCGCGGCGAGAAGGCGGGCCCGAACCCGTGGAGGGCGAACACGCTCGAGTGGCAGGCGCCGTCGCCGCCCCCGCACGGGAACTTCGCCGAGCTGCCGCGCGTGTACCGGGGGCCCTACGAATACAGCCACCCGGACCGCAAGGAAGACTACTGGCCGCAGAATGCGCCGGCCTAGCCCGAACACGGAGCCCGCACCATGTCCGCCGCCACGAGACCGATCGCCAACACCCGCAGCGCCGCGGGCGTCCCCACCGGTAGGCTCGCCGTGTGGTGGGTCGTGGCCTCCGAGGTGGTGATCTTCGGCGGGCTGCTCGGCTCCTACCTGATGCACCGGCTCGCCCACGACCAGTGGTCGGTGCAGGCCGCCAACACGAACACCTGGATCGGCGCCTTCAACACGCTCGTGCTGCTCTCCTCGAGCCTCGCCGCGGTGCTCGGGCACCAGGCGGCGCTGCGCGGCGACGGCCCGAAGGCGGCGCGCCAGCTCTACCTCACCATGCTCGGCGGGGCGACCTTCGTCGTCGTGAAGGCCTTCGAGTGGACCCACGAGATCCACGAAGGCTTCACGATCACCTCGAACACCTTCTGGTCCTTCTACTACACCGCCGCCGGGCTCCACGCGCTGCACGTGATCGGCGGCGTGATCATCATGGCCTTCGTCGCGGCGGAGGCGAAGAAGAACCTCGAGCTCCACCGCGTCGAGCTGATCGGGATCTACTGGCACTTCGTCGACATCGTCTGGATCTTCCTCTTCCCCCTGCTCTACATCGCGAAGTAGGACGCCGAAGCATGGCCGACCACGCCCACTCGCCTTCCGACGCCGGGCACGAGGGACACGACGCGCACCCGCACGTCAACTACTGGCGCGTCTACTGGCTCTTGGTCGGGCTGCTCTGCGTCAGCGTCATCGGCCCGATGTTCGGCGTCAAGGTCGTCACGATCATCACCGCCTTCGGCGTGGCCGCCTACAAGGCCTACCTGGTGGCGAAGAACTTCATGCACGTGAACCTCGAGAAGCCCTTCGTCACGTACCTGCTGCTGACGGTCGTCGTCTTCATGCTGCTCTTCTTCGCGGGGACGGCCCCCGACGTGATGAAGCGGGAAGGCACGCGCTGGACGAAGCCCGAGTGGGTGCGCGCCCACGAGGAGGCGCTGGCCCACCCGCCGGCGCCGGTGACGCATGGGGAGCACGCGCCCGCCGCGCACTGATCGCGAGCGGTCCCCCGCCGCTCGGCCGAGGTTCCGCATGCCCTCCCGCACCAGCGCCGGAAGGCTCCGACTCGCCGCCGAATCCGAGCGCACGCCGCTCGTCCCGAGCGCCGTGCTCGGCACCCTGATCTTCGTGCTGACGGAGCTGATGCTCTTCGCGGGCCTGATCAGCGCCTTCGTGATCGTGCGCGCCGGCGCGATGGTGTGGCCGCCGCCGGGCCAGCCGCGGCTCCCGATCGAGGCGACCGCCTTCAACACCGCCGTGCTGCTCGCCAGCGGCATCTGCCTCTTCCTCGCCCAGCGCCGCTTCTTCCGCGACCGCGAGGCGGCGCGCCGGCCGCTGCTCGCCGCGATGCTGCTCGGGGCCTGCTTCGTCCTCTTCCAGGGCATCGAGTGGGTGCGCCTGATCCGCGAGGGCCTGACGCTCACCTCGAGCGCGCTCGGGAGCTTCTTCTACCTGATCGTCGGCCTGCACGCGCTGCACGCGGTCGTGGCGCTCGGGATCCTCGTCTACACCTGGCGCCGCCTCGAGCGGGGCTGGCTCGCCCAGCACCAGCTGGCGGCGGCGCAGGTCTTCTGGTACTTCGTGGTGGGCGTCTGGCCCGTGATCTACGGGGTGGTCTACCTGTGACGCGTCACCTGCTCGCAGCTTCCAAGCGGCTCCCGGCCGGCCTCGTCGTGGCAGCGCTCTGGCTCCTGCCGCGGGCCGCCCTCGCCTGCCCCGTGTGCGGCGGCGGGCAGAAGCCGGCCGTCGGTCGCGCCTACCTCTACGGCGCGTGGATGATGTCGGCGATCCCGCCGCTCGCCGCGCTGGGGATGGCCTGGTTCTTGCGCCGCCGCGCCCGCACGCTCGCCGCGCCCGCGCGCCCGCGCGCGGCGGAGCCGGTCGCGGTGCCGACCGCATTGCGGCAGCCCAGCTAGCGCTTCCCTCCCGGCTCCTCGCGCAGCAGGATCAGCGCGTCGGCGACGACCGCGCGATCGGGGAGCGCGATCAGCGGGTTCACGTCGATCGCGGCGAGCGCGGGGCCGAGGTCCTCGGCGAGCGCCGCGAGGCCCTGCGCGGCCGCGACCACCGCGTCGAGGCTCGCGGGCGCGCGCCCGCGCGCGCCGCGCAGGAGCGGCGCCCCGCGCAGCGCGCCGAGCGCCGCGCGGATCTCCTCCGCGGAGGCCGGGAGCAGCAGCATGCGCGCGTCGGCGAGCACCTCGACGAAGACGCCGCCGGTCGCGAGCGTGAGCAGCGGCCCGAAGCCCGGGTCGGCGACGGCGCCGAGCAGCAGCTCGACCCCCGGCGCGACCTGCTCCTGCACGAGCACGCGCGGCCCGAGCCGGCCCGCGAGGTCGCGGTACGCCCCGGCGACCGCGTCCGGCGTCGCGAGCCCGAGTCGCACGCCGTCGAGCTCCGTCTTGTGGAGCGCCCCGGACGCCGTCTTCAGCACCACTGGGAGCCCGATCGCCTGCGCCGCGCGCAGCGCCTCGGCCTCGCTCCCGGCGACGGCCTCGCGCGTGGTCGTGAGCCCGTAGCCGCGCAGGATGCGCTTGCTCGCGGCCTCGTCGAGCGCCGCGCCGCCCGCCGCCGCGAGCTCGCGGCGCAGCGCCTCGCGGTCGCACGGGACCGGCGCGCGCGCGGCCGGCGCCGCTCGCGCGCGCTCGCGCTGGAAGCGCGCGTGCTCGACTGCGTGGCGCACCGCGCGCAGGCCGGTCTCGGTGCCGAGCAGCACCGGGATCCCCATGCGCCGCAGCGCCCCGGCCTGCGCCTCGCTGGTGGTGGCGCTCGCGTGGGTGAGGAAGGCGAGCGGCTTCGCGAGCCGCTCCTTCACCGCGGCGGCGACGCCGGGGTACGCCGCCGTCGCGTCGTCGATCGGGTACAGGTCGACGGCGAAGAGCGTGATCCCGGTGGCCGGGTCGGCGTCGAGCGCGAGCACGCCCTCGGCGTAGATCTCCTCGGAGCCGTTGCCGGTGCCCCAGGCGTCGAGCGGGTTCGTCGCGTCGAGGCCGGGCTCGAGCACTGCGGCGAGGCGGGCGCGGGTCGGCTCGCCGATCTCCGCGAAGTCCACGCCGATCGACTCCGCGAGGTCGACGAGCAGCGCGCGCTGCCCGCCGGAGTCGAGGATCGCCGAGACGCCGGTCGTCGGCGGCCGCATGCCGGTCGCAAAGAGCTCGAGCGCGTCCATGAGCTCGTCGATCGAGGCGGCGCGGTGCACGCCGTGGCGCGCGAAGAGCGCCTCGTAGACGCCGTCCTCGCCGGCGAGGGCGCCGCTGTGGGCGCGCGCGAGCTCGGCGCCGCGCGCGCTGCGCCCGGTCTTCACCACCACCACCGGGACGTCGCGCCGCGCCGCCTCCTCGAGCGCGGCGGTGAAGGTCTCCGGATCGCGCACGGCCTCGAGGAAGACCCCGATCGCGCGCGTCTCGGGGTCGGCGAGCGCGAAGTGGAGGTAGTCGGCGGCGGTCGTCACCATCTCGTTGCCCGGCGAGACGAGATAGTTGAAGGCGACGCCGCGGCGGTTCTGCAGCAGCGCGTCCCAGACCGATCCGCTGTGGCTGACGAGCGTCACCCGACCCGCCGGCGTGTCGGGGTTCACGTCGTACCCCGAGGCGGGGAGGCGCTCGCGCAGCGAGGCGAAGCCCATGCAGTTCGGCCCGCACACGCAGATCGCGTGCTCGCGCGCGATCGCCGCGAGGCGGTGCTCGAGCGAGGGCCCCGGCAGCGCGGGATCGGACCACGCGTTCGCGAAGATCACCGCGGCGGGGATGCCGCACTCGGCGGCCTCGGCGAGCGACTCCTCGAGCCGGGCGCTGGGAACGGCGAGCAGCGCGAGGTCGGGGCGCTCCGGGAGCTCGCGCAGCGAGGCGAAGCAGCGGCGCTCCTGGAGGCGCTCGTAGCGCGGGTTCACCGGGTAGAGCCCGCCGGGGTAGCCGAAGCGCACGAGGTTGCGCAGCAGCTTGCCGCCGAAGCGGTCCGGCTGGCTCGCGCCGACGACGGCGACCGAGCGCGCGCGCAGGAGCGGCGCGAGGTCCGGGCGCGGCGCGCGCGGATCCGGCATGGCGCGAGACTCTAGCCTCGTTGACTCCGCTCGCCTTCGGCTCGCTGCGCGCA
>Ga0075428_100005496_pt1 | contig 14092 bp, 14 predicted proteins | sample RhiMetdeltSRZDD2_FD_75291 | JGI IMG/M metagenome (GOLD analysis project Ga0075428, IMG submission 75291) | Populus rhizosphere microbial communities from Tennessee, USA - Rhizosphere MetaG P. deltoides SRZDD2 | ecosystem: Host-associated > Plants > Roots > Rhizosphere > Soil | place: USA...
GCTAGGCTCGTGTTCGGAATGAACCAGTCCCTGGACGGCTACGTCGACCATATGGCGTTTGCGCCAGGCCCCACGCTCTTCCGCCACTTCATCGAGGAGGCTCAGGGGCAGGCGGGCAGTCTCTACGGTCGCCAAATGTATGAGGTCATGCGTTACTGGGACGACGATCATCCTGAATGGAATGCGGAGGAACACGCCTTCGCGGCGGCGTGGCGGAACCAGCCGAAATGGGTCGTCTCGCGCTCGTTGAAGTCGGTCGGCCCCAACGCCAGGCTTGTTGAGGATGATCTCGAGCGAGCGATCCGCGAGCTGAAGGCCGAGCGCGACGGGGAGATCGAAGTTGCTGGCCCGGACTTGGCGCAAAGCCTGACCGAGCTTGGCCTGATCGACGAGTATCGAATCTATCTGCACCCTGTCGTGCTTGGTCGCGGCAAGCCCTATTTCGGCGGGCCCCGACCGCGGCTCCGCCTCATGGCTCATGATCGGATTGGCGAGGATGTGATCAGGTTGGCCTACGTTCCTGCTTAGGCGCCCGCCTTACCCTGCACCTGGCCGGTCTTGCGGTCGTACCCGACGATGTTTTGCCACTCATTCGCGTCCGAACGGGCGACGACGGCGATCACCGGCTCGGTCGCGCTGACGTTGAACACTTCGTGCGGGACACCAGGCTCGATGAAAATGAAATCCCCGGCGGCATTCTCGACGCTGAGCGCCAGGCCCGGGCCGTACTCGTGCCGTACGCGCCCGGCAAGGATGTACAGCATGACCTCGAATCCGACGTGAACGTGCGCATAAGCCACCCCGCCGGGTGGAATGGTCGCGACGTTCATTGAGAGTTTCTTGGCGCCCACGTTGGTCGCGGAGAGTCCAGTCTTGTAGTGGATTCCGTTCCAGTCACGGCAATCCTCGCTCCCACGCACCACGATGATGCCGTCTTGCCCCTCGGCCCGAGTGACGCCAGGTCCAGCCCTTTCCCCGCGCATCGTGTCTCCCTTCTACTTGTCCACCGCGTAATCATCCCCGTAGAACTTGCTGGTCGTCCGCGTATGGAACGAGATGGCTTTGATCGGGGGGTATTTGGGACCGAGAGACGGAAGGCCCTCGAGCAGCTCTTCTTCCCAGAGGTACACCGCCATGGGGAAGGACGCTCGCGGAAGGGCTCGAAGGGCCGGATCTCGCGGCTTCGAGACTCTGTGCGTCGTGGAGGGCAGGATGTCGTTTGTGATGCGTTGCATGTAGTCGCCGGTGTTCAGGACGATGCTCCCGCGGGGGGCTTGGAGCCGGACCCACTTGCCGCTGCGACGATTCAAGACCTGTAGGCCCTCGATCTGCGGCGCGGGTAGCAGCGTGAACAGGTCCACGTCCTCGTGACCCAGCAATCGACCGGCGCCCATGGCGTCGTCCTTGCCGCCGATGGGCGGGTAATAGTTCAGGCGGAGCCCGAAGTTGGTGCCCGTCAACCTCCGGTCGTACAAGTGAGGGTCCTCGCCCACGGAGGCGAGGATGGCCTGCATGATGGGAAGGATCAGCCGTTCGTGTTCGAGACAGAGCCGGCGAAAGAAGGGCTCCATCTCGGGACGTGGCCAGAACTCCCCGACGTTGAAAGGGTGTCGCGGGTCGAGGTTGAAGGCCCTCCGGCAGAACACCCATCCCTCCACGAGATCGGGGTGGATGTCGGAGGATTCCTTGATGGGAAAGTAGCCCTGGTTCACCGAGCCGTGGCGCCGAGAGCGGTAACGGAGCTTCTCCTCGAGCGGGGTCTTCGTGAAGAAGTCGACGACGTGCTCCGCGGCGAGATCATAGAGGTCCGCGTCGATTCCGGTGTTGTAGAGGATGGCGAAGCCGATGTCGCGCAGGGATTCGCCCAGCTCCTGGGAGAACCTGTGCTGTTCCTCGTTGCTGCCATGAAGGAACAGGCTGAGATCGTGGCCCCGGATTCGGTACTCCTCGTCGAATGCCCCTTCGTCGGCTCCTTCCGCGAGGCGATACTCCTGCGGCTTCTCGACCTGGTCGTAGCGGGCGAACTCGCGGCTGGTCGCCCGCACCCCGCGTTCCTTCTTGTCCATGCCACGTATGATACGCGCGGAGGATTGGCTTGGGACGCTCTCCCGTCGTCGACGGCGAAACCCGACTTGGGCGCTCGTTTCACCTGTTCGACGGACTCGCGATGGTCGTGGGGATCACGGTGGGATCGGGGATCTTCCGGACACCCGGGCTCGTCGCCGCGCGGCTCGGGCGTCCGTCGCTCACCTTCGTCGCCTGGGCCCTTGGTGGGATGGTAAGCCTCCTGGGCGCGCTCATTTTCGCAGAGCTCTCCACCCGCCATCCCCGCGCCGGCGGAAAGTATGTTTACGCGGGCGAGGCTTTCGGGCCGCGCGTCGCCTTCGCGATCGGATGGCTCGAGGCGGGGATCTACTGCGTCGCGATCGCAGCCATCGGCGTCGTCTGCGGAGAATATCTGACCCGGCTCCTCGGGGCTTCAGAATCGATCACCCGCGCGCTCGGCGCCTGCACCGTTCTACTCCTCGTCGGTGTGAACCTCGCGGGCGTCGCGTTCGGACGTTGGACGCAGAACTTGGCCACGGCGGCGAAGGTCCTGGCCCTCGTGGGTGTGGTGGTCGTCTCGGCTCTCGCGGGGAGCGGCTCGAAGTGGACCTCGGCTTCGCTTCCGGGCGCGCCCACGGGTGTCGCGGTCCTCGGCTCGCTCGCGCTGGCCTTCCAGCCGGTCCTGTGGACGTACTACGGTTACCTGGACGCTTCCAAGATCGCCGAGGAGGTCGTGGACCCGACACGTACGCTCCCACGGATCTTCTTGTGGGGCATCGGTCTCGTCACGGGACTCTACCTTGTCCTCAACGCAGCATTCCTGAACGTCCTTCCTCTCGACCAGATCGCCGCCTCACCCCTTGTGGCCGGAGACGTGATGGCCCGGCTGTTCGGAGAGTGGGCGGGGTCCGCGACCGCCATGCTCGCGCTTCTCGTGGTGCTCGCCTGTCTGAACGCCAACGTCCTCGTGACCCCGCGGGTCGTCTACGGCCTCGCCCGCGACGGTCTCGCGCCCCGCGTTCTCGCTCGCATCAATCACGGCGGCACACCGTGGGTCGCCACGCTGCTCGTTGGTGCCGCATCGCTGGTCCTGGCCGCGACGGGATCCTTCAGCCGGCTGCTCTCCTTGGCCATCCTTCTCATTCTGGTCACCGACGGGTTCATGGTGATCGTGCTGTTCCGGCTGCGGATGCGGAATCCCGACTCTCCGTTTCGGATGCCGCTCTATCCATGGCTGCCCTGGCTGTTCCTTGCGATCTACGTGCTCTTGTTCGCGGCGGGGGCCGCGGACCAGCCAGGCCTGGCGTGTGTAACGGCGGCGACGTTGGCCGCTGCATACGGCATCGCCCGAGCGACGGTCGTCCCCCGCCGTGCCGATTGCACGGAATGATGTTCTTCCTGTAGGCCGCGACGAGCATCGTGCGCGGCTGCTCCGATGATCGTCGCGCAGGGTCAGCGCTGCTCCGACTTCTGCAGCGCCGCGATCACACGAGCCGCGGCCTCGGCGAGCGATTGTTTGCCATCGACGTACGGACGCCAGCTGCTCTCGAGAGCTTGACGATATTCCGTCCAGCTCCCGCGGCCGAAGATCTCGTACAGCATCGGTGTGTAGCCCGACGGACCGCGTTCGTCCAGGATCGCCCGCACGGCTTCACCTGTGGTGTAGAACAGGACCACGTGCCACAGGTCGTTCGGGAGGCGGAAATCAACGGCCTTCGCCGCGCTCTCGAGCGCCTGGCGCACCGGATCGCCGCGATCCATGAGGATGTGAGAGGACTCGTGGAAGAGGGTCTCGAAGCCGGCCGCGCCTTGGGGTGAGTTCGAGATCAGAATGTCTCCCTGGCCGGAATTCGACCAAGCCGTGTTGGCGCCGCTCCAGTTCACGGTCTCAACAACGTCGACCAGGATCGGCAGACTTGTCCATTTCTTCTGATAGAGCTGCTCGATTCGGGCAGCGACCCTCTCCTCATCCGCGGCCAGTCTCGGCTTCAGATCCTCGATCCAGCGCCGGTTGCTCTCGTCCTGCGCTGTCCAACGGCAGGCCTTGTACGCCGGAGTCGCGACAGCCCTGAAGCTTCGGGCAATCTCGACGAACTCCGTGGCTCCAGCGGTGGCTCGCCATTCGGCGTCGAAGCCGACGAGCTGCCATCGGAGCAGAAACTGCTGGCGGGCGTCCCACCCGGCTGGCGAGATGATCTGCGCAAAGTAGTCGACGGCGCCATCCCACGCGGCTCGCGCCGACGGCGGGAGTTTGTCGAAGCAGGGCGCTTCGGCGCCGGAGTGAAACAGCTCCGGCTTCTTGTCATGTCGCGCGAGGCCCGCGGTGATCAAAGCGTCGTTCAGATTGGTGTCGAAGTCGCTGTAAATGGCGAAGTGGGGGGTCGTGAGGACCGGAGTCCGCTGCGGCGTCTGTCCGAGACTCACGGTGGGCAGTGAGAGCAGAATCCCGCATCCGAGTGTGACCGCGGCGGTCGAGGTTCTTCTCATTCTCCCATCCCTTCATCCTCAAGAGCGGCCGGTAGCGATCATAGTTCGAGGCCGCCTGACAAGCGTCCGCGGGCGCGGTATCCCCGCCGCCGTTGATCGCGTTGTGGAGCTCCGAGGGAGTGTCCGTCGGCACGACAGGGAATCGGTGGCGCCCTTCAGTAGGCCTGGGCGGCAGGCCTCCCGAATCATCGAGCGGGATCCCGATGCTCGCTGGGCGGCCTACGGAGACTTCGTCACGGCCAACGTCGTGAAGGCCGCGGGTGCCCCCGGGTCTTCTCGCAGCGACGTCGCTCGAGCTACCCGTCTCGCCCGTGTGGGTCTACGAATACCGCTGGTGTCCTAGACCCTTCGCCTAGAGCTGCGGCTCGGAGGAGACGATCTCGACGCGCCGGTTCTTCGAGCGCCCCTCCGGCGTGTCGTTCGCCGCCACGGGATCGGCGGGCCCCTTGCCGACGTAGCTCAGCCGGGTCGACGCGATCCCCTGAGACTCGAGGTAATCACGCACGGCCTTGGCGCGCGCGTCGGAGAGCTTGACGTTCGTCTCTTCGCTCCCGGTGTTGTCGGTGTACCCCTCGATCGACATCGACGTCTTCGAGAAGACGAGCATGACCCCGGCGAGCTTCGCGAGCGTGATCTTCGCCTCGGGCTTGAGCGTCGCCTTCCCGGTGTCGAAGAGGACTCCGGAGAGGCTGGTGACCGTACCTCGCGCCGTGCTCTTGGTGTCGGCGACCTGGCCGAGCGCGTTCTGGAGCTTCGCCGCGAGCGCGTCGCGCTCCTGCGTGAGCTTCTGGCGCTCCTGATGCAGCTCGTCCCGCTCCTTTGCGAGCTGGGCCTTTTCCGCCTCCGTCGAGGTGAGCTTGGCCTGCGTCGTGGCGACGTTCTTCTCGAGCGCCGCCTTCTCGGCGGCGGCGGCCGCGGCGGCGTTCGCGGCGGCGAGCTGGTCGCGCGACCGCCCCCAGGCGCGCAACGCCTCGGCGCTCGACGAGATCGAGCGGTGGGCCGCTTCGGAGATCGCGTCGGCGCCCTTGGCGGTCTTCGCCTCGCCGAGCGCTTCGGTCGCGGTCTTCACCGCCGCGGGGTTGACGTCCCCGGCGTTGAGCCGATCGATGAGCTTCAGCGCCGAATCGGCCTGCTTGACCGGAACCGGCGTTTTGTCCTCGTATTTCATCCCGGCGATCGACGTCACCCCGGCGACCGGGCCCGGGCGGAAGTCGTCGAACTGGAACGCCGATCCCGGAGTCTTCGTCGCGTCTTTCGGGCCGGACGTGAAGATCACGAGGTCGAACGGCCGGCTGACGAGGTAGTACGGCTCCGCCGTCACCATGAGCGCGAAGTCCTTCTTGCCCGTGGTGAAGGTCTGCGACCCCGACGCCCCGGATTTGTTCACGATCAGCTCGCCGAGGTTCTCCGGCGCGGCGCTCCGCGCGACGGCCCAGACGACGTAGGCGGCGATGTCGCCTCCGAAGAGCACCGCCGGCTCCATCTTCGAGAACGACAGCGAGATCTTCGCCTGACCGTTCTCGTACTTCACGGAACCGCTGAGGCTCGCCTTCTCGGGCGCCGCGGCGGTCTTGTCGAAAGCGAGCTTCACGGTCTCGCCCTCGGGGTGCGACACCGAGGTGAGCGACGGCGTCGACGCGATCGTCGAGCACCAAGCCACGGCCGCGATACAAGCCGCCACGATCCTAGTGTTTCTCATAGGGTCCTCCTGGGCTGTGGAAACGGAAACCACGAGTCGCAGGCGATGCCAGCCGCAGCCTACTCCAATCGCGGCCAGGACCGTGCAAGAATCTGACGCCGCCGCACGCGGGAGGAACGACCGAACGATGCTCGACCCTGCCCGTCGCACCTTCCGCGGTGCCTGGGAGACCGACCGCGGGCTGACCATCTTGTTCGCGATCCTGGTCGTCACCCTGTTCGTGCTTCCGATCTTGCGCGCCCCTCGGCCGGTCACGCGCCTTGCCTTCGATCTCTTGCTCGCGGCGCTGCTCGTCGCCGGAATCCGTGTCGCTTCCGAGCGGCGGAAGATCCGCCGCGGTCTGACGGCGGCCGTTCTTCTGGCACTTGGACTCCGGGCCGTCGCCTGGGCCACCGCGTCGGAGGCCTTCGATCACGCCGCGGTCGCCGCCGGGCTCCTGTCGACGGCGATGCTCGCCACCATCATGGTCGCGCGTGTCTTCCGGGCGGGGACGGTCACCCACGACCGGATACTCGGCGCGGTGGCGGTCTACCTGCTGCTCGGTGTCATTTGGGCGCAGGCGTACGGCCTGCTCGCCGGCATCGTTCCGGGGGCTTTCAACCCTCCGACCGTCGGGAGCGCCACACCCTACGACTTCTTCTACTACAGCGTGGTGACGCTCACGACCGTCGGCTACGGCGACATCACACCGCTGCATCCCGTCGCGCGTTCGCTTGCGATGCTCGAGGCTCTGACCGGGCAGCTCTACCCGGCGATCCTTCTCGCCCGGCTCGTGTCGCTCGAGGTCACCGGCCGGCGGCCGGAATGAGCCGGGCACGCGGCCCGAGTGCGTGTGCTGGCCAGTCATGAACTCTTGTGGTCCTTTCCCCCCGAGGAGGGAAAGGAAGCCCGGGCTTGCGCCCGGGCTTCCTCACCATTCGAAAGCTAAACCGCGATCCCTACTCTCCGAGCGAACAGAGGCCCAACGTGTCGCCGTGGTCGAGGTGAATGGCGAGGCCGTCGGGGAAGGCGACGGCGAGGTTCTTCTGCTTCCCGTGGGGATTGTCCGGAGGTACGTGGCAGACGATCGCCTTCGGGATCTCGATTCGCCATGGCGTGGCAACCGAGTTGGCAACTTGCGAGAATCCGGTCCAGATCGTCCCGTCCGCGCTGATCGACTGGGGGTAGCTCGTGAGGGTTTCTTGGAAGTCAGTACCCATCCAGACCCCCTGATCGTTCATGAACTTCGCAAAATCCATCCAGCCGAGCTGTGGCGTCCAGAGCCTCGAGAAGTTGGCGCCCTGATCTTCCTTTTCAAATCCGGAGACGACGTCCCCTGCGTCGTCGCTGGTCCAGGCATAAGCGCTGATGATGAACGGACCGGTCGGCTGGAAGAGGAGCTCGGTCTGGCCGGTCGCGACGTGGTGCTTGTAGGGACCCCACTCCGTGGTGGAACTGCGCGCCGTGCCGCCCACGATGGTCGACCCGTCGGGCGAGACGTAGAGGCCATCGCCGCGGTAGTTGGTTGGCGTGTTGTTCGGTGTGCCCTGGACGAAATGCTCGACACCGTTGATCCAGTAGCTCCCACAGGTGCCGTTCGTTTGGTCGAAGCCCGCGAGGACCGAGCCGTCGTAGTTGACTGAGTTCACTCTGCTGGTGTTGGTGTTCCCATCGGGCGCGGACTTCGGCAGGACGACCGACCCCGTGTCGGCTCTCCAATAGGTCGCCCGCGCCTTGGTGCAGAGCCCGGAAGCCGTTCGAGCCTGGTACGTGAGGCCCGCGACCGTCGAGCCGTCCCCCGAGATCGCCCAGACCGTGCCGTACGCCGGTCCGCCGGGGTTGAAAACGGCCCTGCAGGTCGGGCTCTGGGGGGTCCGTCGCCGGCCTCTGGCGTCTGCGCAGCATCCAGATTCCGACAAGCAGCAGTGCACCGATGAGAGCCACGATCCCCCACTCAGAAAGGGCCGGTACACGCGCGACGACGAGTTGACACTTGCACACGGCGCCCTTGGTGATGATCTTGTCGATCTTGGCGCCGGCCTTCTTCTGGCACAACGCGACCATCCGGCGGCACTGAAATCCCGGCCGTTCGCTTCAAGCACGCGTTGCGCGCGTGCAACCGACTGCGGAGGCTCCGTGAATCGCATGGACACGACTGCTGCCTGGATCCAGCGGACGAAGTGCCGGGGGCGATGAAGCTGCTCAGGGAGCCCGAGAATTCCGGCCACGTCGACGCGAACGAGGCGGCTGCGTGGCGTTGCCGGATCCTGGGATGGCCGAAGTTCTTCGCGGTAGACGTGAACGCGGCCCTTCGGCGACGGTCCCTCCCCTCATCCCGTATAATCGACCGGAATCGTCCGGCAGATGGTTCGCCGGGTAATCAAGGGAGGTACTCATGCGTGAGCTCTTCATCGAGGAGTTGAAGAAGGTCCAAGGCGGCGGCAAACCACGCCCCCCTATTCCGCCGGCCACGACAATGGCCTGTTGCGAGGAAGGGCCCGGGGGCTGTTGCATCGGGCCAGCCTCAGAGTGAGGTCCGTTGGCCCTCGCTGAGGGCCGGGTGCCAGCGGCCGGCTGGCGAGAGACCCAACCGGCCGCCGGCGACTATGAAGGGAAAAGAGGCCCGGGCTCGCGCCCGGGCCTCCTCACCGTTCGAAATCGAAACCGCGATTCCTAGTCTCCGGTCTGACAGAGGCCCAACGTGTCGCCGTGGTCGAGGTGAATGGCGAGGTCGTCCGGGAAGCCGACTGCGAGGTTCTTCTGCTTCCCGCGGGGGTTGTCCGGAGGTACGTGGCAGACGATCGCCTTCGGGATCTCGATTCGCCATGGCCGGGGGTTCGCGCTGGCAATCCGCGGAAGTTGGTCGGCGTCTGGTTCGGGGTGCCCTGGACGAAATACCCGACTCCGTTGATCCAGTAGCTCCCACACGTGGCATTCGTTGTGTCAAGGCCCGAGAGGACCGCGCCGTCGTAGCTGACGGAGTCCACTCTGCTGGTGTTGTTGACCAAGTCGGGCGCGGACTTCGGAAGGACGACCGACCCCGTGGCGGCGCTCCGCCCGCGCTCATGAAAGGGTCGACGATGTCGCGATCACGGATATTGGTGAGCCGCTCGGTGACCCCCGGCCAAACCACCTAGCTTGAGGTGCGGATTGGCTGTGCAGGCGTAACCGACTACCATCGACAAGGGTGTGAGCCATGAGGTCAAAGTGAGATCACGACACCGATCTTCGACTCCTCTCATCCTGACGCTGCTCGTCTGCATCGGCGCGGTCGCTCCGCCGGAAAGTCGGGGGACCGAGCAATCGCTCGCCACGACGTTCTCCGTCGGCCCCAACGGTGCGCTCGCGTTGCAATTGCCCGAGGCCTGGAAACCCAAGATCAAGAAGTTCGAAGCCAAGAAGGAGGGGAACGCGGGGCTCGCGCTCAACTTCAAGTCCCCGGAGCCGGCGGGGTGGGCGGTCCTCTTCAGCGGCTTCTGGAACTACAACTCTCCGCGGCGGTTCTCCGCGGACGAGCTCAAGGCACAGGTCGCGGGTTTGAGCGCCACGTATGCCGACCAAACCGCCGAGCCTTCGCCCGAGGTCCGCGAGATCCGCGGGGACGGCGTGACCGGCTACTTCATCTCAATGACGGACAAGGTGCCGAAGCCGAGCGAGTACGAGTACCTGAGCCAGGGCGTCGTCAGGGTCGGCGAGATGACGATAGCGTTCACGGTCCTGTCCAACGGGAATCGCGAGCCCACGCTCGGGAAGGCGCTGTCGATGCTCTCGACGGCGAAGTTCACGCGCGAGTAGAAGCCGGCACCGAGACGAAATAATTGTCTCATTTCATAGCGGCAATCCATCCGGCTCGGTAAGCCGCGCGTCATCGTTCTTTGGAGAATTGACGCGCGTGGAGACAGGAACGGCCACGAGCTCGGGCCCGGGAACCTCGTGAAGCAAGTTCACCGCCTTCTCCGTACTCGTGCCCTTGCAGTCGAGCCACTCGTCCCACGTCTCCGGCGGCATGATGACCGGCATCCGATGATGGAACGGCTTCATGAACTCCGACGCCACGGTTGTCAGGATCGCGACGTGAAAGGTGACCCCACCCTCTGCAGGTTCGAATTGACCGACGCCGGCGAACACGAAGGGCATCCCATCGGGTCGCGCGAAGTGGAACGGCTTGCGCTTCCCGCCGACCTCGCTCCATTCATAGAACCCAGTCGCGGGAATCAAGCACCGGTGTTGCGCGAGCGATTCCCTGAAGATCGCCTTCTGGCCGATGGTCTCGGACCGGATGTTGATGAGGGGCTTGGGAGACCACGAGACCTCAAGGCCCCACGTCGGGCCCACGATCTCCCGGCCGAGCTGGCCGTCTCCCAGGATCGCGATCAGTTGCGTCGGCGCAACGTTCCAGCTGGGCTTTCCATGAACCGATGAACGCGCCCCGAGAAGCCGAGCGACTTCGCTCCACGGCATCATCAGGGTGAATCGGCCGCACATCTCTCCAGATTAGCAGGGCATTGTCGGTGTTCTCTCCCGGTAACCGCTCTGCTTGAGAAACGTGGAGTCGCCTTTCGGCCACGGCGGTCTCATCAACTCGTACCGCTTCGTGGGCCTCCCCCTACGAGCGGGTACCCGGCGCCGGGCACGCTCCCAAACCGTGCCCGGCGCAATCCCCGCGTCGCTCAGGTTGGGGCGAGGGTGCCCTGTCTCCACCGACAAGGCGCACGACGCGTCACCACTCAGACGTTGCCAAGACTCAGTGCGCCTTGACGCAACGACAACAGTTGCCGGGCGTCGGAGCAAACACGTAACCCTCGGGGCATGCGATGCACCTGACCCCGGCGCACTTGTCCGGGTCCGCTCGGACGCTCGTGACGAACTGGGATCCTCCAAAGACGATCACTGCACCAAGACCCATCGCTGTGACTATTCTCTTCATGGTTTTGTCCTCCGGTTGGAGGCTAACCGTGAGCGATCGACGCTGCCAGTCGTCAAATTCGGAATCCGCGCCGTGTCTTGACGGCGCCCCGTCACCATACCGACGTTCTTCAACTCCGCAACTTCTCCAACATTTCCGCGAGCCCAATGCCGGCCTTCGCGCCGAAATCGCTCGGCTCGCGCCAGAAGGTGCTCTCGAACCTGAGTCGATAGCGGTTCACTCAACTGGGAGGTCGCGCACAGAGCTTGGGCGTGACCGTGCGGGTCAGTCGCTCGCGCGAGCGGCCGCCTTCGTGTCGTGCTTCCGCAAGCTACTCCGTGGGCGGCCCACACCACACGTCAGCACAATAGATCTGTTCGCACGTGCGGTATGGCGTGACGGTGCCCCAGTTGACCGGCTCGCCGCAGCAGCCGGTTCCGCGCTGGCCGACGACTTTCTTCATGGCCGCCGTCTGATAGTAGGTGCACACACCGAGGAACGCCTCCGCCTTTGGCAGCGTCGTCATGTAGGCGCCGATTCCAATGAACAGGGCGAAGGCCGCGATCGCGGACTGGATGAGCTTTCGTTTCATGGGCTTGCTCCTTCGTGGGTGGAGAGGTGGTACGCCAAGAGCAGCAGCATAGGGCGCCGAGGCCGCGCGTGACAAGCCCGGCGCGAGCTAGAGACAGAATCGTGGCGCCTGCCATGTCCGGTCAGTTCGCGTCGACGCGGTTGCAGGAATACAACTCAGTTTTTCGTGGTTCGCTCCAGGTGGAGACTGGACTCTACTAGGTTGACGGATCGCGAGCGCCCGGCCTCAGGCGTAGCGGGGAGTCGACCGAGTCGACATATCGCCCATTGGGCACGATGGCAAGGCAAGCATCGCAGCTGCTCGGAGGGAGCCGCGGTGTTCGATCCCCAGACGATCCGCGAGACTGCTTTCCGATACTACGGCCGTTTGGGACGTCTCGAGCGCTACGTCGCCGAGCACCTGACCGAGCCCATCACCGCGGAGCGCGCCGCGGAGGTGACGGGTCTCGAGACGAAGTACTTCTCCACCTTCTTCCGCACGAAGGTCGGCGTTCGGTTCAAGCACTGGGTCGGCCACGTGCGGGTGCGGCGCGCGATGGACCTGATCCGGAACAGCGACCAGTCGCTCACCGAGGTGGCCTTCGAGGCCGGCTTCGCCGACTTGCGGACGCTCGAGCGCGTGTTCAAGCAGCACACGGGCATGACTCCGCGGGAGTACCGACGCGACGCGCGCCCGTGTTGACGCTCAACGCTTGAGGGATGCAGCCTTGAGGGATGCAGCCTCGATCGCCTCTTTCGCGCCTTGGGCCCCGTGACCGTGCGCCACGAGCCGCCCCTCGGGATCGAGGAGCACGAACTCCGAGGGGGCGTAGACGCCGAAACGCCGCGCCATCGCGTTGTCCCACAGCATTCGTCCAGAGTAGCAGTGGGACCAGCCGGCCGCGATCGAATCGACGAAGCCGAGGTAGGTGACGGGATCTTCGTCCAGGCTGATCCCCACCGCGGAGAGACGCTCCGGGCCGATGCCGGCCACCAGCGGCGTCAGTTCGTGCATTTCGGCCTTGCACGACGCGCACCCCGAGAGCCAGAAGAAGAGGAGCTGCCAGCGACCGGACGGCCCCGCGATCGCGACCGGACTGCCGGCACCGGACCGACACTCGAGTGCCGGCACGACCTCGCCGGAGTGGAACGGCCGAAACTCGCGGACCTTGGCCTCGCTCGCCGGCGCGAGGGTGATCGAGCGCCCCTTTGGATCGACCTCGGTGACCTCGAAGTTGCCCCAAGGGAGCTCGAGCGGCGCGTGGTAGGAGAAGAAGTTTTGGCCCTTGGGCCGCATGTCGATGCGGCGTTCGCCGGTTTGATCGATCAGGAGCCCGTCGCCGAACCCGCGGTCGAACTCTCCGTTGAAGTTTCCGTCGAAGAGGATCCACAGCGAATCCCTCCCGCCCACGCTCCAGCGCGCGACGGGGACGTCCACGAGGTCGACGAACAAGCGAGCGCCTGTCGCCGCGGACAGGTCGAGGTGAGCGGGAACGGTGATGCGGTAGCGCTGGGTGCGCGGAGCACCGCCGTCGTCCTTCCAAGAAACCGTGACCGTGCGGAACATCAACGAGGGATCCTGAGGATGGCCGAGCAGCGGGATCCGCTCGGCACAGGTCAGGGTTCGATCCCCGTCCGCGTCGAACAGCAGGACCGGTGACGACGTCGCCGGATACGCCACCGCGAAATGGACGAAGTGCTCCGCGGACGCCGCTCGCTCCCCGTGCTGCCGGTGCGGGACCTTTCCGTAGCCAACCTGCCCGGAGATTTCCGCGCATGACAGCGTGATACCAGGCGCGGCGTCGCGCGCCAGCGCTCCATCGACAGCCCGTATGTTCTGCACCTCGCTACGGAACTCCAGGCGCTTGACGCCGGTCGCGGAGGGCTCTCCAAAGCAGGGACAGGCACCCAGCAGCACGGCGAACAGGCTCACGACGGCGGAACGCATGCGCACCTCCCCTCAAAGGGAGCCGGCAGGCGCCGGCTCCCCCATTTCGGACACGTTGGGGCCTGTTCGGTCCCTACTCGGCGTAGCAGAAGCCGGGGAGGCCTTTTCGGCGGCAATCCAGCGATCCGTTGCACCACTTGCAGCAGCAGTTCGGTGTAGCGACCCCGCAGTTGCTTTTGAGACAGTCCGCATTATCGGCGGGGCACAAGGAGGTGCACGTGACGCTCAGCACCTCGAGCTCGCCCGCACCGAGGAGCGCCAGCTCCGTCGAAGCGTCCAGGGCGACGACGGAGGAAGACCGCGCCGCGGTCGCCTGGCTCGTGGCGAGTCCCATGAGCGAGAGTCCCAGGATGCAGGCGACCGCCATCACGGACAGTCCTCGCAGTTTCCGCATGGTTCCACCTCCTCGATACGCGTCCGGGCAGCATGCCCGGTCCCGACCCTCGGGATGCTCCCC
>Ga0075428_100005497_pt1 | contig 14090 bp, 9 predicted proteins | sample RhiMetdeltSRZDD2_FD_75291 | JGI IMG/M metagenome (GOLD analysis project Ga0075428, IMG submission 75291) | Populus rhizosphere microbial communities from Tennessee, USA - Rhizosphere MetaG P. deltoides SRZDD2 | ecosystem: Host-associated > Plants > Roots > Rhizosphere > Soil | place: USA...
TACGTGGCCGACAGTGACGTGCTGGTTCTTGTGACATTCGCGCTTCCGCTCGTGGGCTGGGTCGTGACGTACCTCGTGCTGCGGCGGCCTTCTCCCGTCAGCGTTCTGGCCCCGGACGCTCATGGCGAGTATGCGACGCTCGCCATCCTGCTGCTCCTGCTCACCAGCGTAGTGCCAGCCGCCGGCTTCTTCAGCGCCGCACACGAATTGCAGATGCGGACCTATGTGAAGCATGCGCAGCTGAACCTCGCCGGGTCGATCGCACAACGCGCAGATCGCGCACGTCGCGCGTATGACGAAGTGCCTGGTGTGACGACGTCGATCGCGGCGCAGGGCTACGACCTCGATTTCGCGTTCCTGTTCCGCACGAGCGTGACGCGTGTCAGCGACAAAGAAATCGAACATGCGAGCGGGCCGGCGGAGCCGCACACGCACGAAGAGGGCATCATCGCGGGACTTCTCGAGCAGTACCTGCCGTATTACTCCGAGCGATCCGTGCAGATGCGTGAGCTGCTGCTACACGACCGCGCCAAGGACGGTGCGTGGTGGTGGACCGGGACGAACCCGCAGCTCACGCTGATCATGAAACGGCCTGGTCAGGAATCCGCGATCCAGGTCGCCTCCTCGACGCCGCAGCTTCTGGAAGGCTCACCGCATGAGACGTCAGACAAGGCACGAATCTGGAGCGCGTTGACCGGGATGATGCTGGCCGGCCTGAGGTGGATCCTCGTCGGGATGATCTTCACGGGACTGACCTGGGCCCTGGTCCGTTTCATCGAGCACCACATCTGCCTGATCGGCGTGGACCAGCCGCTCTGGTCGAAGGTGAGACGCGCCGGGAGCAGCGGTGAGAACCTCTTCATCGTGTGCGATGCATCGGATCGAGCGGCGCTGGCACAGGGTACCTTCGAGTTGAACCTGGCCAGCCTCTGGAACTCGCCTGCGCCGGAGCAGAATTGGGTACGCAAGCTGATGGAGATCGATCGCGCGGAGCCGGGGCTCCCAGTCCTGCTCGTCGACTTCGATGAGCACCTCGAGGATTTGCAGCTCACCCACCGCAAATTGAGCTGGATCGAGCAGCTGGCCGCCGACCCGATGCGCAGCGTGATCGTGATGTCGTCGGCGACCCCCAGCCTTCTCGATCACACCTTCCGTGTGAAGTTCGAGGGCAGCGCCGCGAGCGATCGGCCGCTGCTCGAGCGGTGGCGCGCCGTGCTGTCGCAGTTCGTCGTGATCAACTGGAGAGGCCTCAAGAACTTCCGGGACAGGCAGGAGGATGCGCCAGCTGTTCCGGTCCGCGAGCGTCTTGCGTCGGTCGTTCGCGGTTGGCGGCAGAACGTCGCCCGGCTGTGGCAGCCGGGAACGTGGGCCCGCATCCGTCAGTCAGGGGCGCGTCGACAGGACCGTTCAGCGCTTGATGCGCTCCGCTCGGAAGCGGAGGCTGATGCGTTCGTGCGCGGCATCTGCGCCTCGATTGAGGGACGTCTGGTCTCTCAGACCGGAGCTGAGTCGCCGAGCGAGGGCTCCGTCAGACTCTCGCCCGAGCAGGTGCTCGACGAGGTGGCCGAGCGAACCGACTCCTGGTACCGGAAGGTCTGGCAAACATGTTCCCCGGACGAGCAGCTTGTGCTGGCCGAGATTGCCGCCGAAGGGTTCGTCAACTACAAGAGCCGCCGGACGGTGAGACGCCTGCTCGCACGGCGTCTCATCGCCAAGGACCCGAGCTTCCGGCTGATGAACGAAACGTTCCGCCGCTTCGTGCTCTCCGCCACGTGCCGGGCCGATGTGCTCGCCATCGAAGGCACGTCCGACCCGAGCTCCTGGGACCGGATGCGGATACCTTTCTTCCTGGTCCTCCTGGGCGCGGTGGGGTTCTTCATGCTGACGCAGCGCGAGTTGTTCGATGCGACCCTGGCAACGCTGACAACACTCACGATGGCGATTCCCGTTCTGGTCCGGCTGGTGGCGATGATGGCGGGAAAGCGAGTCGAGGGCATGGATGGGGCGAAGTAACCAGGCGGACTCTTCCGGACGTCTCAGGGACATGATCCCGTGGATCGGCGATAATTCTCGATAGCCGCGTGACGCCAGCTCGGCCCGCGCCGGCCGGCCCGAGGCCATCCGAACCTGGCCAGAGTCACGTCGAGGTGGGAAGCCATCGGCGAGGGGGGATCATGAGACTCAGGGCATCGGCACTCTGTGCCGCCGTCGCGCTGGTGGCCACCACCACGGTGATGGCCCAGAACGCGCCGCCGAGGCAGGACCATCCCGCCACCAAGCCGAACGTCTCGAAGTTCTATCAGGGGGCTGGCGCGATTCTCGGGGCGACGGTCGGCGCGATGGTGCACGTTTACCAGTTCACCCGGGATCTCGTGATTCCCGGCAGCGGCCCGCGACCCGACGCGTTCGACGGACTGAAAGAGGGGAGCATCGTCGTCGTTCACTACCCGCCTGACAGCGCGGGACAGTCGGCTGGCAAGGTCGATCCGACTGCAAGCGCGGGCGGCCAGTCGGTCGAAGGCACCGTGCGCGACATCGACAACAGGCACAAGGCAATCACCGTCAGATTCGATTCGCGGACGACGGAAACATTCGAACTGACCGAGCGGGCCGCCACCGTCGGCGAGATTCAGGCGCCGGCAGCCCCCGATGACGTCGTCATCGAGTTCTCGAACGCCGCGGGCCAGAGGGTTTCGCACCCGTTCCGAAAGAAGTCGTAGCTACATCCCACCGGAGCCACTCTGATATTTCGGAGGCTCCCCGCCTCCGCGGAGTTCCTCGGCGCTCGAACGCGCACAGCTCTCCGGATTTCCCCGGAAGCGTCGCGGTGCTGAGTGGCACCAAACGTGCTGACCACCCGGCGGCGAACCGGTTCTGGAGAAGTCTGGACCAGCCTGCGTCCGCTTCGAGCCAGCCCTCACGTTCGACGTATCAGCGGCCACGACCAGGACGGCCTTCGGGGAGATTTCCACATGGTCCATGAAGTGCTGCGCATGGAGAACGATCTGCTCGGCCAGAAGGCGGTGCCCGCGGACGCCTACTACGGTGTCCAGACCGCCCGGGCGCTCGAGAACTTCCACATCTCCGGCGTGGAGCTGCGGCTCTACCCGGATCTGATCCGCGGCCTCGCCATGGTGAAGCTGGCGGCGGCGCGGGCGAACGCCGAGTGCGGGGTGTTCGGCCCCGAGATCCTCGACGGCATCGAGCGCGCGTGTCAGGAGCTCATCGACGGCGCGCTGCACGACGAGTTCCGCCTCGACGTGTTCCAGGGAGGCGCGGGCACGTCGACGAACATGAACGCCAACGAGGTGATCGCCAACCGCGCCCTCGAGCTGATGGGGCACAAGAAGGGCGAGTATCAGTATTGCGATCCGCACGATCACGTCAACGCCTCGCAATCCACGAACGACGCTTATCCCTCGGCGCTGCACGTGGGCATGGCGCTCGGCAACGTGCGCCTCGTGGCGGCGATGAACGAGCTGATCGGCGCGTTTCGCGCCAAGGGTCAGGAGTTCGCCGGCATCGTCAAGATGGGTCGCACGCAGCTCCAGGATGCGGTCCCGATGACGCTCGGTCAGGAGTTCACCGCCTTCGGCGAGACGCTGGCCGGCGAGGTGCGGGCGCTCCAGGTCATCGAGCGCGTCCTGTGCGAGGTCAACATGGGCGCCACCGCCATCGGCACTGGCCTGAACGCGCCGGCCGGTTACGCGCAGCGGTGCACCGATCACCTGGCCCGTGTCACGTCGCTTCCGATACACCTGGCGCCGAACCTGATCGAGGCGACGCAGGACACGCAGGCCTTCGTCCTCTACTCCTCCTGCATGAAGAGCCTGGCGATCAAGCTGTCGAAGGTCTGCAACGACCTGCGGCTGCTGTCGTCGGGTCCGCGCTGCGGCCTGCACGAGATCAACCTGCCGGCCATGCAGCCGGGCTCGTCGATCATGCCTGGCAAGGTGAACCCGGTGATTCCCGAAGTCGTCAACATGGTCTGCTTCCGCGTGATCGGCAGCGACCTCACGGTCTCGATGGCCGCCGAAGGCGGCCAGCTGCAGCTCAACGTCTTCGAGCCGGTCATCGCCGCCTGCGTGTTCGAGGCGCAGACGATGTTCGTGAACGCTGCACGAACGCTGCGGGCGCACTGCGTGGCGGGCATCACGGCCAACGCGGACGTCTGCCGGCAGTTCGTCGAGCGCAGCATCGGCACGGTCACCGCGCTCAATCCCGTCATCGGCTACGAGCGTGCGACAGAGCTGGCGGCCGAGGCGATGCGGACCGGGCGCGGCATCCTCGAGCTGGTGCGCGATCAGCAGATTCTGTCGGAACAGCAGATCGCCGCGGTGCTCGACCCCGTGGCGATGACGGGGCAGGGGCGTCCCGTATGAATCCTCCGGGGACCCGAGCGTCGTGAGCGACGGCCGCCCGCCGTCGAGCGACGGCCGCCGGCCGCTCGTCGCGCGGCTGGCGACTGCCGCGCTCGTGCTGGGCATTTGGCTCTGGCCGGCCCCCGAAGGGCTCACGGACCAGGCATGGCATCTGTTCGCGCTCTTCGTCGCCGCCATTTTCGCCGTCGTCGTCGACGCGTTTCCGATCCTCACGTCGTCGATCCTGGCACTGGCTGCCGCCGTGCTCACGGGAACGCTGACGCCGGAACGGGCTTACTCGGGCTTCGCGAACGGAACGATCCTGCTGATCGTGGTGGCGTTCCTGGTGGCGCGCGCCGTGATCCAGTGCGGCCTCGGCCAGCGCATCGGTCACGCCGTCGTGGCGCTGTTCGGGCGATCGACGCTCGGCCTCGTCTACAGCGTGTTCGTGGTGGACGGCTTGATCGCGCCGGCGTTCCCGAGCAATACGGCCCGTTCGGGCGTGCTCTTTCCGCTGGCGTTCTCGCTGGCCGAGGCGGCGGGCGCGCGGCCCGGCGAGCCGGCGCGCAGACAGCTCGGCGCCCTGCTGATGTTCTCGGGAATCGCGAGCCTCTCACTCTCCTCCGCGCTCTGGCTCACGGCGATGGCGGCCAATCCGCTCGGCGCCGAGATCGCCCGGCCGTTCGGCGTCAACATCACGTTTGGATCGTGGCTGCTGGCGGCGTCGGTGCCGACCCTGGCCTGCATGGTGCTTTTGCCGCTGCTGCTCTACAAGCTGGTCGCACCCGAGGTGACGTCGACGCCGGCGGCCCCCGCAGCCGCGCGAGCGGCCCTGACAGCCCTCGGTCCGCTGAGCAAGCCGGAATGGATCGTCTCCGGCGTCTTCCTGGCGATGGTCGTCCTGTGGTCGATGTCCTCGAGCCTCGGGCTCGACTCGACCGCCGTGGCTTTTCTCGGTCTGGGAGTGATGCTGGCCACCGGGGTGCTGACGCTCAAGGACATCTCCAGAGAAGGGGATGTGCTGGCGACGTTCATCTGGTTCGCGGTGCTCTTCACATTGAGCAGCGAGCTGAACGCGCTCGGGTTCATGGGTTTTCTCGGCCAGCGCCTGGCCGACGCGATGGGCGGGCTGTCGGCCTTGGCGGCGGGTCTCACGCTGGTGGTCGCCTACGTGCTCCTGCACTACCTGTTCGTGAGCCAGACCGCGCATCTGCTGGCGCTGCTCGGCGTGTTTCTCGACGTGGGCGTCAAGCTGGGAGTGCCCGCCGTCCCGCTCGCGTTCCTGCTGCTCTTTGCCACCAACTTCTTCTCGAGCATCACGCCGCAGGGCTCGAGCGCCAATCTATTGTTCGTGGACAGCGGCTTTCTCTCGCAGTCGGAGCTCTATCGACTCGGAGCGATCAGTACCGGCTTCTGTCTCGTGGTGTACATCGCCGTAGGACTCCCGTGGCTGCGCCTGGTGGCCTGGTGAGGTCCAGAACGCACTGCGGCGATCGTGTGGCGTGAAACGCTTTTGGATGTGGTTCGCGGTGTGCGGCGGACCGGCATACTGGAGGAACAGTCATGGCACGTCAGTCCTTGAGTCCCGTGTTTCTCGGTGCGACGCTCGCGGTGACGCTCGCGCTGGCGTGTCAGAGCAGCGTTCCAGCCGCGGCGCCCGCCGACTCACAAGCGCCGGCTGCGAGCTCGCAGGCGGCGCCGCCTACCGCCGGCCTGCCGCAGATCGTGGTGCTCGCGACCGGCGGCACGATCGCCGGGGCAGCGGCCAGCGACGTCCAGGCGGGCTACAAGTCGGGTCAGGTTGGCGTCGACCAGCTGCTCGGCGCGGTGCCGCAGGCGAAGAAGCTCGCGAACCTTCGAGGTGAGCAGATCTCGAACATCGGCTCGCAGGACATGAACGACGAGGTCTGGCTGAAGCTGGGGAACCGGGTCAACCAGCTCGCGGCGATGCCGGACGTCGCTGGCATCGTGATCACGCACGGCACCGACACGATCGAGGAGACCGCGTACTTCCTGAACCTGGTGGTGAAGTCGAAGAAGCCGGTCGTGTTGACCGCGGCGATGAGGCCGGCGACGGCGCTCTCCGCCGATGGCCCGCTCAACTTCTACAACGCTGTGGCGGTCGCCGCGAACAAGAACGCGGCCGGACGCGGGGTGCTCGTCGTCATCAACGACTGGATCCACGGCGCGGCGTCGCTCACCAAGACGAGCACCACCGCGGTGCAGACGTTTCTCTCGCCGCTGTCGGGCCTGATCGGCACGGTGGCATACGGAGAGGCCGAGTTCCTGCGCGGGCCGGTTGGCAAGAACACGGCGGACTCGGAGTTCTCGCTCGACGGCGTCAAGACGCTGCCGCGCGTAGACATCATCATGGCGTACGAGAACATGGACGGCGCTTTGATCGACGCGGCGGTCGCCGCCGGCGCCAAGGGGTTGGTCATCGCCGGCGTGGGCAATGGCAACATGACGGCAAGCGCCCTGAACGCGCTCGCCGCGCAGGCGAAGAAAGGAATCGTGTGCGTGCGCGCGTCGCGCGTCGCGATCGGGCGAGTCGGCCGCAATGTCGAGGTGGACGACGACAAGCTGGGGCTCGTCGCCTCGCTCGACCTGAACCCGCAGAAGGCGCGCGTACTGCTGCGACTGGCGCTGGCCAAGACGACGGACGCCAAGCGCATTCAGCGCCTGTTCGATGAGTACTAGGCTCGCCGACTGTATCGAAGTGTGAGCGCCAAGGCGGGACCTGGCCGCGGTCAGCCCCATCCGTCCTCGGCGCCCAAGCCGCTTGTCACGCGAGTGGCGCTCTGGAGTTATCAATACGGTTTGCGCTTGAAGAGGATCCGATCTCTCTACTTGAAGCGGGCGGGATCGAACTTCTGATTCTCGTTGCAGACGAACTCGATGAGCTCGGTGTCGGGCAGCAGCCGCTGGTTCACCCGCACCGTCCACGGCCTGGTGTAGGCCTTGGGGTCGTCGATCGTAACGTCGATCTCGAGCCGACCGAAGTTCGGACGGCGGAACCGCTCTATGAGCTTTCCAGCCGACGTGAGCGGTGCGCCGTTCACGTCGAGCCAGCCATCGTCCCGGAAGTGCGTGCTCTCGACGACGAGCGTGTCACCTTCCCAGCGTCCGCGGGAGTAGCCGAACCACCACGGCTGCGGGTCATTGTCGGGCGCCGGCCGTCCGTCGAGGAAGATCTGACGGCTACCGGCGTTGGCCTCGTAGAGGATCACGATCAGATCCTTGACCTGAATGATCTTGCGCGGCTGCGAGTGCGTGTGCATTTGCATGTACCCGAGCGGCAGGCACGACGCGTCGGGGTTGTCCTTGCTGTTGCCGGCCATGCGCTGCTTGCGGAGCTCGGCGGCCCATGGCTGGAAGGGGAGACCCTCCTTGATTCCCGCCTCGATGTTCCAGAACGTCGCTTCGGGCGGGGTGCCGGGCGGCGGAGGGGGTGGCCCTCCACGGAAGCCGAGGACGCCGGCGTAGTTCCAGACGCCAGACAAATCGGGTTTGCCGTCGGGCGTACGCGGCGCCGGCGCGCTCGCATCGACCCTTCCGTCGGCTGTGCGAGGCACGCCGGCCGTGGGGTACGTCGGCCACTGCGCGATTGCCGCGGGTGTGGTCGCCACGACGAGGATGAAGGCAACACCCGCACCGATCGCCGATTTGAGCCAGCTTGCATTCATCAGCTGTGCCCTCTGTTCGAGCCCCGAGCCCCGAGTCCCGAATCCCGAATCCCGAGTCTACGTCAGCCCGTACGTCCGCCCCTGCTCGTCGATGTCCATCTTCATGAACGCCGGAGTCTTCCCCAGCCCGGGCATGCGCTGCATGTCTCCGCACAGGGCGACGACGAAGCCTGCTCCCGCGCTCGGCAAGAGCGAGCGCACCGGTAGCACGAAGCCGGTCGGACGGTTGCGGAGCGCCGGATCGTGCGACAGTGAGAGATGCGTCTTCGCCATGCAGACCGGCGCCGAGCCGAGTCCGAGCTTCCTGATCCGCTCGAGATCCTTGAGCGCCTGCATCTGCAGATCGATCGACGTGGCGCCGTACACCCGGGTGGCGATCGCCTCGATCTGCTGCTCGATGGGCGCGCCGTCGGGCGTCAGGAAGCTGAACGTGTTCGGCTTGTCGCACGCGCTCACGACGGCGTTGGCCAGTTCCTCGGCGCCGCCGCCGCCCTTGCCGAAGCCTTCGTGGACCACCACCGTCTCGGCCCCGGCATTGAGCGCCAGCTCCTTGACCAGCGCGGTCTCCCGCGCCGTGTCGGTCGGGAAGCTGTTGATGGTGACGACGCAGGGCAGCCCGTACTGGCGGATGATGTTGACGTGCGCCGCGAGGTTGTCGGCGCCGCGCCGCACGGCGTCCAGGTCCTCGGTGGCCAGGCTCGCGAACGGTATCCCGCCGTGCGACTTCGTGGCGCGGACCGTCGTCACCAGCACCGCCGCGCTCGGCGTCAGGCGCGCCGTCCGGCAGACGATGTCGCAGAACTTCTGGAAGCCGAGGTCGCTGGCGAAGCCGGCTTCGGTGATGACGTAGTCGGCCAGCTTCAGCGCCATGCGGTCGGCGACGATCGAGTTCGCCGCGTGCGCGATGTTCCCGAACGGCCCTGCGTGCACCAGCGCCGGCTGTCCTTCCATGGTCTGGACGATGTTGGGCTTGATGGCTTCTTTCAGGATGACCGTCATCGCCCCGCCGGCCTGTAACTTGTCGGCCGTGATCGGTTCACCGTCGAAGCTCGACGCGACAACGATGCGGCCGATCCGCCGCCGGAGGTCCTGCAGGTCGCTCGCCAGCGCGAGCGAGGCCATCACCTCGGAGGCCGCCGTGATGACGAACTCGTTCTCGCGCGGGATGCCGTGCGCCTTGCCGCCGAGCCCGGTCACCGAATAGCGCAGCTGGCGGTCGTTCATGTCCACGGTGCGCGGCCAGATCACCGTGGCCGGATCGATGCGCAGCGGGTTGCCGTGGTAGAGCGACGCGTCGAGCGCCGCGGCGAGCAGGTTGTGCGCGCCGGCGACGGCGTGGAAGTCGCCGTTGAAGTGGAGGTTGATCTCCTCCATGGGGATGAGCTGCGACAGCCCGCCGCCGGTGCCGCCGCCCTTCACGCCGAACACCGGACCCATCGACGGCTCGCGCAGGCAGAGCATGACCTTGCGCCCGATGCGGCCGAGCCCCTGCGTCAGCGCGATGCTCGTGGTGGTCTTGCCCTCGCCGGCTTTCGTCGGCGTGATCGCGGTGACGATGACCAGCTTGCCGTCCGGGTTTCCGGCGAGGCGGCGCAGCAGGGACAGCTTGACCTTTCCGCGCGCATGGCCGAACACCTCGAGCTCCTCTGGCAGGATGCCGGCGGCAGACGCGATGTCGGTGATGGGACGGGGCTCGGGCAGGTCGGAGGTCGGAGGCGCTGGGCTCATGCGTGCGTTCTCTCTTTTTCGAAAGGAATTGTCGTTCAGGGGTTCACGGAGGCCGCCGCGGGGGCTTCGTGCCTCGTGTTGCGCACGGCGCGCACCGGTTCCACCGGCGCGGTGCTGGCGTCGACCGGCTTCGGACGTCCGGGGCGGCTGTCGCGATCGAGGAAGAAGTTGATCCACGAGCTGGTGCCGGCCAGCTTGCGATCGGCGGCGGGAATGAACGTCTTCAGTTCCGGCACGCGACCGGCTGACTCCGCCCGGCTATACACCGACACCCAGATGCACTCCTGATCGACGACCTCGCATCGGCCGAGCAGCGTGCCGCCGCACGGGCCGTTTCGCATCTGTTTGGGGCAGGTCTGCGGGCACACGTACTCCATGTGGCCGAGCACGCAGTTGCCGCACGCCTCGCATCCGAACACCGGACGCTTGCCCCAGTACTCGAAGCGCTCGGCGATCTCGCGCAGCGCCGGCTTGCGGTCGACCCAGGCGAAGAAGCGTTGCATCCCGCGCCTGAGCGGCGTGTCGCGGACATCCTTGGCCCACGGGACCGGCAGCGTCCGGCCGGCAGCATCGAGCACGATCGGCAGGATCGTCCGCGCCCGCTTCGGCGCCGGATCGGCGTTCAGGTAGAAACCCCCGGCCTCGCCGAACTGCAGCTCCGAGGCGCACTGTTCCCACGCCGGCTCCAGCTCTTTGGCGCGATCGAGGATGCGAACGATCTGTTCGGCCGAGTGCGTGCCGCCGATGTAGGCGCCTGCGTAGCCGAGCCCTTTCAGCACCGCCACCGTCTTGGCGGCTCGGTCGAGCCGCGCGGCCAGCCCGCCGTCGGCGGCCTGGGACTCCTCCTTCACCTGCTCGACGAGGGCGGGAGAGGCCCAGCAGCCAGGCGGATTGCCGGTGGCCATCTTCTCCGCGGCGCGGCGCGACAGCACGTAGACGTTGCCCAGCAGCGGAATCTTGAGGCCGTGCTCGTCCACGTAGCGCTTCAGCTCGGCGAACTTGCGCGCGTCCCAGCCGACCTGCGTGATGGCGAGATCGGCGCCGGCGGCCACTTTCTTCTCGAGCTTCAGATACTGGTACAGGCTGTCTTCGCGCTGGTACTTGAACGGCGACACCGCCACCGCGATGTGGAACGGCGTCTTCTGCTCGGCGCGAATCTGGGCGATGAGCTCGGTGAGCTGCACCGAGTCGAGATCGAACACCGGGCGTGCGTTCTTCTCGGTGGGCCAGTCGCCAGTGAGCGCGAAGACGTTGAGCATCCCGAGCGCACGGAGCTCGCGCAGCGTCTTCCGCAGCGACACCCGATCGGTGCCGACGCAGGTCAGGTGGACGTTCGGCTGGAGGCCGCGTGCACGCACGGCTGTGCCCACCCGCAAGGGATCCTGACCGAACTTGCCACCGGCATAACTGGTGACGCTGCCGGCGACGATGTCGGGCACCGTCGCCAGGTTCGAGGCGATCTCCAGCACCTGCGCCTCGCGCTTGAGGCCCGAGGCGACCAGCTCGACGACGATCGAGAACGGCCGGGTGGACAGCGCCTCGGCCAGCGAGGTCATCATCGAGACAGTTCCTCTCGCACCTGCCTGGCGCCCTCGGCCATCGAGGTCAGCTTCCTGAACGCGACGTCGCGCGGCAAATGGACGCAGCCGCAGTCGGGGTTGATGACGAGCCGGTCCGCCGGAATCACGTCGAGCGCCCGCCGGATGCGATCGGCCACCAGACCGGCCGACTCCACGTCGTGCGTCTTCACGTCGATCACGCCGTAGCCGAGCGCGAACGGCACGTTGAACTCCTTGAACAGCCGCAAGTCATCCTCGCCGCGCCTGGCGAACTCCAGCGAGATGGCCTGCACCTTGGCGTCGAGCACCGTCGGAAACAGGTAGCGGTAGCTGCCCTCGAATGACGGCTTGCCGTAGCGGTTGCCGTAGCAGATATGGAGCGTCACGTTCGCCTTGACGCCCTCCACCATCGCGTTCACCGCTCGGATGCCCCATGGGAGATCCTCCGGGAACCCCGAGTAGTACGGCTCGTCGATCTGGAGGTGCGTGGCACCGGCCCGAACCATCTCGCGCATCTCGGAGTTCAGCACGCGGGCGAGATCGAGCGCGAACGCTTCTTCGGACGGATAGTGCTCGTTGCGGATGCGCTTCACCAGCGCGTGCGGCCCCGAGATCGAGGTCTTGCCGTGGCGTTCCGAGTAGCGGGCCAGGAAGCGCACGTCGTCGGCCAGCCCGAGCGCTCCGGTGGCGAGCTTCGAGCGGACGACGCTCTCGTAGAAGTCATAGTACAGACGCTTGGACCCCTGGTCTAACGAGACACCGGGAAGCCGCTCGGCGAAGTAGTCGATCATGTTGTCGCGCTGCAGCTCACCGTCCGACACGATGTCGATGCCGGCGACCTCCTGATCCTTGATAGCGGCTTTGCGCGCCGCGTCGTACATGTCCTCGAGATCGTGGCGGCTCAGACGCCGTTGCAGGTAGTCGTTTTTGGCGCGCTCGAGCCATGCCGGCATCGAGTAGCTGCCAATCACCGTGGTCGGGATCGTGGGTAGCGTCTTCATGATCAGTCGCGTGGCGTCGTATAGAGGATTTGCGTCTTCGAGCCCTTTCGGTACTTGAACGGCGCGAAGTGCACGTCGTAGCCGGAGCGGGCGCCGACCGCCCGGAGAAACGCGCCGTTGACCCAGTTGACGAACGAGCCGTCCAGCTTCCCGGGGCCGCGGAAGCCGTACGTGTAGTCCTTCATGGCCGGCACGAAGATGTCCTGCACCTGCAGATACCCGCGCGGGTGCAGCAGCGGCACCGTGTTGACGAAGCTTTCCGCGGCGCCGCGCGACAGGTGGAAGCGGATGTCGTGAGGCGCCTCGGCGAGCAGGTCGTCGAGCGGTGAGCGGCTGACACCTTTCGGCAGGTGGCCTTCCTCGCCTTCGTCGAGCGCCCGCAGCCGCTCCTCGAGCCGCAGCGCGTTCCAGATGCAGTTCCAGAACACCATGCCGCGCTCGAGGCTGCCGACCGACTCGGGCCCGAACTCGAGGAGCCGCTTCATGGCATCGGCCAGCTGCTCCGGCGCGATGCCGAACTCAGCGTTGATCGCGCGCGCCGCCGCCGCGCTTACATACGGCCTCACCTCGACGATGAACAGCTGCCCGTCGCGGCGGGCGATCTCGTCGAAGCTCAAGTTGTCGTAGACGTTCGTCAGGTGGACGAACATGAGCTTGAAGCGCAGGAAGGAGAGCGTCTTGAACGGGTTGGTGGCATCGATCGCCAGGACGCTGCAGATCGGTGCGTGCGGTCCGACCGCCGCCAGCGCCGTGTCCAGCGTGGCCGGCGAGTAGTCGCCGAGCAGGAACCGGAGCCGCGAGTAGTAGCCGGTGCCGCATTCGCTGTCGAGCGCCTTGAACTGATCGAGCCAGAGCCGCGCGCGCGCGCCCGAGCCGACGCCGATCTCGATGGCATAGATCTCCGGCGGCAGCTGATCGCGGGTCTGCATGTCGCGCAGCAGCGTCCAGAAGTCGGCCACCGAGTCGGCCACCGCCTGGACGTGGTTGGCATCGGATCCGCCGCTCGGCAGTGCCGCCTCGAAGCCGCGCTTGGCGTGGTCCTCCCACGCGGCCAGGCGCTGCCAGAACAGGCGGTTGAAGGCCCAGATGATGCTGTCGCGCCACGGCGCGAACTCGCCGAGCACGACATGGTCGTCGCTGGTGCGCGGCGCGCCGTTGCGCAGCATGCGCACGGCCTGACCGAGATGCTCGGTCAGGCGCGGGTCGACCTGGCGCAGGTCGATCGAGATCTCGGCGAGCGGCAGCAGCTGCTCCCCGTGATCGACGGCGCGCCGGACCATCACCGGATCGCGGAAGCTCGTTTTGTATTGCAGCCAGTCAAGATGAATGCGCAGGGCCGCGGCCGCCTCGGTGTCCAGGCCGCTCTCTTCGAGGAGCACGGTCAGCGGGGCGGTTACTCGGCTGGTCAGTTCGGCGATGTCAGTGCCTTTCGGCAGAGCCGATGGCGTGTAATTACGCTGAATGATCACGACGCCACTGCCCTTGATCCCCCAATCAGCCCATGCCCGGTCCGCGCTGGAGTCCGATCCGGCGTACGGCGCGGCGAACGACGACTCGCAGCGCACGTTTGTCCCTGGTACCACTATTACTATAGTCGGCCGCACCAGAGGCGACGTTCCGACGCCCTCCGGGCTCGCCTGTGGACGGTAGGCGAACGATTCGTTGCCGCAATCTGGCAGGCTATGACGCCCGCGCGTATGGTGTCAACCCTTCACAGTCGTGCGTCGGTCGTCGGTCTCCGCCCCAGCCCGTCAT
>Ga0075428_100005499_pt1 | contig 14089 bp, 11 predicted proteins | sample RhiMetdeltSRZDD2_FD_75291 | JGI IMG/M metagenome (GOLD analysis project Ga0075428, IMG submission 75291) | Populus rhizosphere microbial communities from Tennessee, USA - Rhizosphere MetaG P. deltoides SRZDD2 | ecosystem: Host-associated > Plants > Roots > Rhizosphere > Soil | place: USA...
CCCAGGAACGTGAAGTGGTCGTCGGCGAGCCAGCGCAGCAGCTCCACCGAGTCGGCGATCTCCTTGTCCGGCACCGGCAGCTCGGCGCTGGCCAGCTCGTTGGCCAGGCTCAGCGCCCGGGTACGCATCCGCGACCAGTCCTCGACCGCCTCGCGCACGTCGGTGAGCACCCGCTGCACGTCCCGCCGGACCTCCTCGACCTCCGCCTCCTCCCAAAGCTGGTCGACCTCCAGCCGCATCCAGCTCTCGACCAGCTGCCCCGGCCCGGCGTCCTCCGGCTCCACCCCGGCGAAGACGTCGGTGAGCTCGCCGAGCACCTCCCGGGTGACCACGACCTGCGTTTGAACCAGCTGGTGCACGTCGAGATCGCGGGCGGTCAGCGCATTGGTGACAGAGTCAACCAGGAACGGCATGTCGTCGGTGACGATCTCCAGCGCGGCATGCGAGCCGTCCACCGGCGTGGTGACCCGCAGCTTCAACTGGCCCGGCAGCCGCTGCTCGGCCAACGCGCGGTGCGCGGCGGTCGCGGCGACCAGCTCCTGAGGATGCCGCCCGACCAGCTCCTCGTCCGCCACGAGCCGCCAGTACTCGTAGACAAGTGCGGGGTCGACGCCCAACCCCGGGGCGAGCCGGACAGCCTCGGCGATGAGGCCCTCGGCGTTGAGAAGCGGCTCATCCAACTCGACGTCATCGGAGCGATGCCCCTCGACGCGAGCCTCGTGTGCCGGCACCCTCCCGCCTCCAGCAGTCTGATCCCTCATGTCCGTCCCGATCCTCACTAACCTATGGGAAACAAGGGCTCCGAAGCTAGGTGGTTTGCTCTCTAGGTTGCCGTTCACCGTAAAGTGCAGACGAGGTGGATTGCGCCGACGCCATTCGCGTTGCTATGGCGGAAGCCTCAGCGAGTGCGTCCTCAGCACTCGCCTGCTGCCCAACCGCAACCTTCCGCCGGGCGGATCGGCAGAGCGCCACGATCAGGTGGCGCCACCAGGCGGATTGATCAGATGCGAACAACTCGCGATACACAGCCGTTCCCGCAATGGCTGCGTCCGAGGCTTCGACAAACCGCCCGACTACCGCGAACAAATCTGACTGACGCATGAGCACCGCAGCTAGGTAGGGGTGCCAACCGTCATCACGCGCTTCGAGTTCACCTCGAACCAGCATTAAGGATACAGAGCAAATTGCGAGCGCCTCGTCGATCTGCATTACCTCTGCCAGTCGATCAATGAGATTTAGGGACAGGGCGACGCGAAGTCGCCTACTTAATGGCCGATCCTTAAGCCACATCCCTTGCACCCGCCACGCCTCTTGGCCCGCCGCCAACGACTCCCGCAGTTTACCGCTGTCGGCAAGTCTCTGGCTAAGTACGCAGAGAGCCATGGCTAGTTCCTTGGCTACCGAACCGGGGGCCGTACGGTACAGTCCTCTCAACAATTCCACGGCTTCTTCTGCCGCGCCGGTCGCCTCGGCCGTCCGGCCGAGCCTTGTCAAGCTGTTACTGAGGTTGGCTAGACTACTGGACAAATCCTTTGTTGTCGCGTCATCGCCGTCAGTAAGAAGATTACGGCGCAGCACCACGCTTTCGATCGCGGCACGGTATGCTGGGTCGAACCTTTCAGCAGCACAGAGGTAACCGCTTAGATTACTTAGCGATAACGCAAGGTCCCCTCGCCACACGGAGGGATTCGCTCGTACCAGCCGGCGCCGAATAGCAACCGACTCTTCCGCAGCCTTTACTGCTAAGCCAATCCTACCAAGCACGCTCAGCCTGCCACTCAGGCAGTTTAGTGCCATTGCCAGGCGCGGGGCCCACAACGAAGGATTCACCTGCTCGGCTTCCCGGCTTATCGTTACGGCCCAGGAAGCAACAGACACTCCCTCGTCATGCATTCCTGCCTCATCCAGAAGCGACCCCAGATTGATCAGTAGCGTAACCAGATCCTTTAACCAGAGCGTAGCGTTGGCCATTGCTAAACCACAGCACACTTCGGCAGCCTCACCGACCGCCCAAAGTGCCTCAGGTGAGGATCGATGCACTGAAAGCAAACCACCCAGGTTATTTAGGGACATCACCAACTCTGGTAGCCACAAGTCCGGTCGCCGTCTCGCTTCGTCACGACAAACGTCAACAGCGTTGGTGAGAATTGACAGCGCCTCATCAACTCTACCCACATTGGCCAGTCTGAGACCCAGGTTGTTCATCGATCTCGCAAGCAGCAGGCTTCCTGCAGCGTCGTCGTGCGGTTGGCTTCGGCTCCTATTAGATGTGATGAGAGAGTCTAATATCTCGACCGCTGACTTTGCAGAGACAAGCGCCTTATATGGACTCAGTACATCGGCATACCTGACGGCCAGGCTGTTAAGTGCAGCGGCGTGCCTCAGCTTGAGCTCATCGTCCTGAATTGAATGATCCTGTTCACATCTGGCTCTGAGCGCTTCGACGCGTATCTCTTCGATCTCGACGGAAAGATCAAGCAGGTCCGCGTGAAACTCCGGAAGGCGTTGCGCTGCAGCCTCGATGGTATCCGCATCCACGGAAGAGACGTGCCGACTCACGAGTTTCAACAAACCTTCGGGTCGGCTAGCCGCAGCGGCAACAGAAACCACTGCAGGTAAGAACGTTCTTGCCTGCAACACTACCAATCGTTCAATAACCGCCAATGCCCGCCGGGCGACATTTTTGGCAGATTGAACTCCATCAACAAAGCCTGCTGTTCGCGCAAGCACGGTCACAGACTGGAGAGCGGCACTCAGGTCGGCTGAGCTCAGTAGCCGTCCAAGTTCATCCGCAGCCCATTTCTCACTTGGGGCAGCCATCAGAACGTCGCCAACTAAGGTCTCACCCAAACGATCTGGCACAAGAGGTGACCAAAAGAGCTCATCAGTTCCGGGGTACAGCATCGCAATTACCCTCGCCAGGTCCTCCGCCACGCCGGGCAACCTTTCGCCGTCTCCCGGAACTAGCGATAACAGCGAGGCCGCATGTTCCAATGTCTTGACCGGGAACAGCGTAGGAACGGCGAGAACCCGATCGGAGAGTCGGCTGACCGGAGGAAAGTGGGCGAGAGCTTGAACAGCAAGTGCGCGTTGCCAGTAGTCGCGCTCGTGGAACAGTACCTGCTCCAGCGGTCCGTCCAGAACGTTTCCTCCGTATACGGGCCCTAAGACTGAAGCCAACGCTGCACTATGTATATCGAGCATCCTCCAGCCAGCTCGTGATCGGATCGCCCAGCGGCGTCCCGTGTCGTCGTCGCTGGCATCATGGCCCAGCCATCTGCCGAATGCATTGCGAGCGGACTCGTAGATCGTTGTGGGATCATCATCGGCAATGTTGCCAAGCGTCAAAGGCCGAGGATCGACTAGATTATGGACCGAGTGTCGGAAAGTTGACCACCAGTTGCCTGGACTACGCACGAGTAGCAGGATCCTGACTACTTCCGGATCGATCTGGGATAGCGAAAGCACAAGCCTATTGAGCTGGCGGATTCCGGTCTCAGCGTAGTCAATTGCAGCGAAGACCTTGTAGCCGACCTTCACTGCGGACGGTAGATTCTGTACCAGAGGGTCTACTTGTTCCCCAGCGGGGATTACACCTGTAAGCCAGCCAAAGTGTCCTAGGTGACGCGCCAATTGAAGGGACAGGCGCGTCTTTCCAACCCCACCTGGAGCATGAAGCAGTCTTATAGGTGGTGTCTCGGGCGCATCGGATAAACACCACTGGACTAACGGCTCGAACTCCCTCGGGGGAGTGAAGTCAACAATCTCGTTTCGCGGGTCTAGCCAATACGATGGCGGCATCCCTGATAAGCGATCCCGACGCCTAGTTCCGGCGATTCCAAAGAGTAGGCGGGCGTGCTCGTTTCTGCGCGTCGCGATATCGTGCCAAGGTGTTCCTGGAGGATGGAGGGTTAGGTTGGCTCTCACAGTGTCCGGAAAGTGTCGTTTAACTTGGTCTGAGCCCACCACCCATCCGCCGGCGACGTACTGCCGGTCATAGCGGGCCTTGATAACCCCTACGATTCTTCCGGACCGAAGATCCAACACAGGCCCTCCACTCATCCCCGGAACGAGCGAGTCCGCTCGCACACGCCAGCAATCGCCATCGGGACCAACCACCTCCAACCTCACTTCAGAAATATCTTGTGGAGTTGAACCAGTGATCCCGGGATGATCAGTCCTGAGTCCAATAGCTTGAACTGTCGAGCCTCTGTCAGGCGGCCGTTCATCAAGCCACACCACCGGATGGGAAAGTTCGGTCGGCAGCTGAAGGAGAGCGAGGTCGGGCAGTGAATAGAAACCCTTGCTTGCCGACCGCGCCGGAACCATTGCGAGAACCTCTACATGGTAAGAGACACCTTTCCAGACAACGACTGGTATCCCTTCGCAATCCTCGACTACGTGAGCGCACGTCAGTACCTTTCTCGGCCCGACGAAGAAGCCAGACCCTACTGTCTCGGCTCGCCTTCGATGTCTAGGCTTCAATGCGACCAGACACTCCCGCAGTAAGTCGGCAATCCTGTCGACTGAAACCCCATCCATCCCGCCTATCTCCTTCTGGCGCCGGTATCAGAGACCTTATTACCGGGAGGCCAGCCCTAGTAGCGGCCTGCGACATAGTCTGGTATTGATCTATATTTAACTCCTACGTCCCCGGTTCCCGTCGCCTTTCTGCTAGTTAATGCATCAACGGACGATGAGAATAGCAGAGGGAAAGCCGCGCCGAGCACGGCGATCTTCCAAGCCGACTGAGGCTCCTCCCAGCCAAAGAGCGCAGCGCCTGCGCCTAGCATTATTAGGAGGAATGAAGCCACGAGTTCCCACCGATTCGGCGGGATGCCCTTGCGTAGAGCCGGTATTACACGAATCACCTCGGCGGCCGCTGCACCCAATACGCCGACCATTAGTGTGGAAATCAGGCCGTGGATCAATATATTTCCTCCTCTAGATCTCAATGCGTTCCACCGGCTCGTTAGCTCCGGCGTACGGCGGTGGCGAAGCCAGTGCGGCTCCCGCGTTCTCCAGCACCTAGCCGGGCGGATCCGCTCGGGTTGGTATCTCATCCACAATCGTTGCGGTTGTCTAGGTATCAATTTGCCCCACCGCGTTGCGGCGCGCTGTCGGATGTGTGACTCATACCTGCGCCTGCCCTGCTGCCCCGGACGAAGGCATCTGGCGGTGTTGCGTCTACCCGGGATGGCAGGGCTGGGCAAGCCTCAGCCATACGCTCCCGCGTGGCTCAGCTTGCTCCTCGTACTCGTCACCGGGTTCGGTTTCCTCTGGGAGGTGATCGTGCTGGCGGTTCGCCGGTACCTGCGGTTCGGGCTGTCTTACCGCGACGTGGAGGAGCTGCTTGCCGAGCGCGGCGTCGAAGTCGACCCCGTGACGATCTACCGGTGGTTCAGCGGTTCACACCGCTGCTCGCCGAGGCGGCCCGACCATGCCGACGCCCGGTGGGTGATAGGTGGTACGTCAACGGGACCTACGTCCAGGTCGACGCAGCTGGCGGTACGTGCACCGGGCGGTGGACCAACACGGATAGATCATCGCCGTCTACGTCTCGGCGAAGCGAGACAACCGCCACCGCGCGGGCGTTCTTCGAACGCGCGATCCTGCGCAGCCTGCACGACAGGCGTAGCCCCAATGAACTGGATCAACACATTGAACCGATCGATCGGCGGCAGTATCTTGCCACCGATGTACTGACCGATCACCGCGTATGACCAGCCGGTCACGGCGGCAAGCTCGCGATACGTCAACTCCGAATCCCTGCGCCGGCGTGCTTACCGGCGCCGGAGCTGGCGCAGCAGCCTGCCAAGGCGCCACGGTCTGCGCTGCCACCGCCGGCGGCCCCAAGATCTGCCAGGTTCCCTCCCTCTACAGCATGATCACCTCCGATCGCGCAACCACGCATAGCTAACCCAGTCGGCTACCGCAGGTTGCCATAGACAGTGACCAGTAGTCGATACACCGGCAGCGGGGTCGCATCGTGACTGCGGCAGACGTTGACCTCCGGTCGTCTCCGCTGCGCGCGGTACGTCCAAAGACATACGGCAAATCTGCCGTAAGCCAAGAAACGGCGCTCACTCACGGTAAGGTGCCAAGACCCTCGCCGAACTGGCAGTCTACAGAGGGCTGCCGGAACGCTCCTCGACGATCCTCAGGTAGCCCCACCGGGGTTCTCCCGCGTCAGTCGTACCATCAGCGTGACAACCTCCTCGTCCAGACCGCGCTGGTCACGACCCGTCTTTGCGTAGCTCCACCGCCGGGCGATCAACTCCTCGATGCAGCGCGGCAAGGTCGAGGGTGTGACCAGCAAGACCGACCACCGCTCGCGCGGCAGCAGCTTCGCCAACCCGGCCAGCAGCATCCTATCGGCCAGGTGTACCGCGGACGCGGGACCTGGCGATGCAGCACCGCCAACTGGTGGCGAAGCACTGCGATCTCCACCGCATCGGCATTGAGCCCCGGCCGTTCCACCAGCGCCTCAGACTACTGTTACGTCGATGTCAGGTGGTCCAGTGTCCAGGCGATGATCGCCTTGGCGGCGCCGGAGAGGAGTCCGGTCACGGCGGCCAGGGTGAGTTTCTGCCGCCACGTCTTCTCGGTGTGCTGGGGGGTCCACGTCTTCTCGGTGTGCTGGGTGGTCATTGTGCGCTCCCGTTGCTGGTAGAAACCGGAGGAGCCGGCCGGGGTTCCCTTCGGAGATGTCGAGTGCAGCAACGACGGCGCGTGTCCGGTTAGGGCTGCGGACACACCCGGCGGCCACTTGTCGGTCCACCACGGTGACCACCGCCGCGCCTTGCGGGGCGGTGTGCTTCTAGGCTTGTCCGGTGAACTCCGGCGGCCGAATGCCGGACAAGCGGAAGGAGCAGGTCACCGTAGACCCGGCGAACATCGATACCCCGGCCCAGCTCGCGGCGGCGCTCAAGGCGTTGTGCCGGCGTCGCGGCCTGTCCCTGGTAATGGTGCAGCGAGCGGCCGAGGACTTGCGCCGCTCTGATAGCCGGGCGCAGACACTGCCGCGCAGCACGGTTAGCGACGTGCTTAACGCCAAGACACTCCCGTCTAAGGACAAACTGCTGACCCTGCTGACCATCTGCTCAGTGGCCCGGCCCGACCTACCGCAGTGGTTGGCCGCCTGGGAGCGAGCCAGCACCGCCGACCTGGCCAAGCCGCCCGGTGGGGTGCGCGTGCGCGACGCCCGGCCGCGGCTGCTCGGCGTGCACCCCTCGATCCAGGTCGACCCTGCCGCCACGGATCTGCCAGTGTACGTGCGCCGCGACAAAGACTCCCTCCTGCGCGCTGCCATCGCCACTGCCTCCGAGCAGGGCGGGTTCGTGCTACTGGTCGGTGAATCGTCGGTCGGCAAGACCCGGGCTCTGTTCGAAGCGGTCCGGGCAATGCTTCCCGAGTGGTGGCTGGTCTACCCCGCCGCCGGTGGCGAGGCGGTCGGTGCGCTAGCCGCCGCTCCGACGCCGCGCACCGTGGTATGGCTCGAGGGGTTGCAGCGCTACCTCGTCGCCCCGGGCGGCCTACCAGCCGGGCTCGCCCGGGGCCTAGTCGCCGCGGGCGTAGTGCTGGCCGCGACGATGTGGCCGGACGAATACAGCCGTCGCAGGGCGGCACCGGTACCGGGCCAATCCGACCCGCACGCTAACGACCGGGAGTTACTCGACCTGGCCCACTTCATCGGCCTATCGGAGACCTTCTCAGACGCGGAGCGGCGCCGCGCCGAAAGCCTCGCTACCGACGAGCGCATCCGTATCGCTCTGGATACCCCGGACGCCGGGTTCACCCAAGTCCTCGCGGCCGGTCCTGATCTAGTCCGCCGGTGGGAAAACGCCCCGGATCCGTACGGAAAGGCGGTCATCACCGCCGCCCTGGATGCTCTCCGGATCGGCGTCCAAGCACCCTTGACGCGCGACCTGCTGGCCGTCGCCGCACCCGGATACCTCAACTCCGCTCAGCAGGCCACCGCTCCCACCGACTGGCTCGACCAGGCCCTCGCCTATGCCACCGCCCCGCTGCGCGGCGCCATCGCCGCGCTCACTCCGATTGCCGCCGGCATGGGCCACCTCGCCGGCTATACAGTCGCGGACTACCTTTACCAACACGCGCGCCGAGTCCAACGCACCGCCCATCTGCCCGTCCCTGCCCGGCGGGCCATCGTCGACTTTCTACTCCAACGCGCCGACGGCGACTGGGCTACCGGCAGCTGGATGGCCGACCAGATCGTCGAGGAACACGCCGACATAGCCATTGACGTTCTGCGCCAATACGCCAACACCGGCGATTGGTACCCCGTCAGCAAGCTGGCGGGCCGGTTGACCGAGCGGGGCCGCATCAACGAGGCCATAGCCGTCTTACGCGATGCCAACGCCGGGGGTGGAGCCGCCGCCCGTGCCGGCATCGTTGCGCACCGGCTGGTTGACCTGCTTGCGCAAAAGGGCGACATCGAGGAAGCCATCGCCGTCATACAGGGACACATCGAGGCTGGCCGGATATTTATCGCCGCCATTCGGCCAGGCGAGCTGTTTGCTGACAAAAGTTACACCAGTGACGTTATCTCGGTCCTACGTCAACGCGCCGGTGCCGGCCACGAATTCGCTACCGAGATGCTCGCCGACCTGCTCGCCAAACAGAGCGACCTCGACGAGTAGAGCACCGCCTATAAAAGCTGGAGAGATTAGCTCCCGATCTCCATTTCGATAATTCTACCCGTGTGATGCGGGAGTCGATCTCCTCGATTTCACACAGCCATTGTCGCACTTCCGGAATCGTCGCCGTGTCTAGCCACGTCACAGCCACTGATGGTCGACTACCAAGGTAGTTCGACTCCGGTCACACCACCTCATCTCGTACACAAACGTCCCATACCTTTGCAGAGCACATGAAATCACGGGACCACGTCCAGCCACGCAAGGGGTCAGAGCACGTTCATAGGGCTCAGTTAAACACGACCGGGACCAGGTTCAAGGCGCTTATGATGAGCTACGATTAGGCCACCAGCGTACTGGTGCTCAACATACCATCGACGACGAGGAAAAGCCTCGAAACAGCCGCCGGTGGGAAAGAAATGTAGAAGAACTCGACGAATATGCCGGGGTCGAGCCACAGGAAGACCGCTATGGATAAAGGCGTTTGCAAACGCCATTTCAGTCGGATGACTCAGACCGTCTCGACGCGGCCCGGAGACCGTTATTAAGAGCCAATCTACTCCGGGTTTGTCATGTTGATGCACCAGCCTATCGATTTCCTTAATGATAGTAGTCGCAGTATGGAGGCTCTCGTAGAGACAAGCAAGCTCGAAACCAGTCCTTGTAAAGAAGTCAGTGGTAGGAACCGCTTCATGCATCGGGAGGATGTAGAACAAACATCCGAACCCAGAAGTCACAACCCCCATTTCCTGCAGCCTCTGTGCATAGTCCGACGGTTGGCCTAACGGGTCCCCAGTTCGCCCCGGCCTCAATCCCTTGATTTTCTCGACCAACGCCTCGATAGCCTTGTCGTCAGAGAATCGATGAGGAAGTTGATCGGGAACAAGAGAGTCTTCCTTTACAAACCATGCCACTATCACATGTCCAGCAAGGTGTTTCCAACCTACACGCGATTCTTGTATTAGCCTCTGTCGGATTCGAGAGAATAGACCCTCTACCGTGCGTCGATTAGAGTCGGCGAGGACCGTACACTCAAGCCCTAATTCCCGATCACGAGCACCACTGACGATAAAGTCGGGTGGCTCATCGCCTCGGCCAAGAACTGTGAAGGGCAGATCACCGCTTGCGAGTTGTACATCACATTGGAAGCGAGCCACATGCAGGGATTCCAGGTCCGGCTTAGGAAGTAAGGTTACACTATTGAAATAGGGTACCGGCCATTCATAAGTCACGAGCACCTGCAGGCCCCCATCGCCAGGTAAACCCGGACCCCCGACCGTGGCTACAACCGACGGGCTGAACCATGGAAGCAGATCAACGATGGACGCGTAGATGACGTTCATTCCTTCAGGGACTGTCACGTTAGGAAGTGAAATTCCAATTACCCGGTTGGATTGAACTTCTGGACCAACCGATATTGAATAACCGAAACTAGCCGCGCCGGGCGGGCGTTCCACAGTCATACCATGACCTTAGCCGGGAACACAAATGGGTATCGGATGCTGCCCTCTACCCGACCGCCGCAGGACGGACGGGCGCGATGGCGACCTAGGGGGACTGTCTCGCTAACGGTGTTTCCGGCATCGTCGGTTAGTAGGTCTCCGCGGCCGGGAACCGGTCCGCGAAGGTGATCGAGAACGCGTTCAGTGCCGGCTTCCACCGTACGGCCCATCGTGTCCGGCCGGTACCGGTCGGGTCCAGTGAGCGGTTAACCAGGTACAGGCACTTCAACGCGGCCTGCTCGGACGGGAAGTGTCCGCGGGCCTTGATGGCCCGCCGGTACCGGGCGTTGAGCGACTCGATTGCGTTGGTGCTACACAACACCCGGCGGATCTGCAGGTCGTAGTCCAGGAGCGGGATGAACTCTTCCCAGGCGTTGTTCCAGAGCTTGACGATCGCCGGATAGCGCCGGTCCCACGTTTCGGCCAGTTGCTCGAAGGCGGCCCGGGCGGCGGTGGCGTTGACCGCGGTGTAGATCGGTTTGACGTGGCGCCGCAACGCGTCCCAGTCCCGTTTGGACGCCAGCCGGAAGGGTGTTGCGGATCAAGTGCTCTTTATGCCGACGTCGGCATAACGTGCATTATGCCGAACTTCGGATTATGCCGATGTTGATGGTGGATCGCTTGCGGGGCGGGGGTTTCGCTCTGCCGAGGTCGGCATAATCCGTTGAGTTGATCGACGCTCTCCTCACCGATGGGTGAGAGGAGAGGTCATGGTTAAGGTGTTGCGGTCGTTCGTTCGGGGGCCGCTGGAGCCGCACATCGTCGCGTTCGCGGAGGAACTGCTGCGGCGTGGCTATACGCGGAACTCGGCCGAGCAGCACGTGTGCTTTCTGGCGCATCTGGACCGGTGGATGGGCGCCGAGGGCGTCGAGCTGGGTGGCTTGACCGTGCCGGTGATCGAGCGGTACCTGGCGCAGCGCCGCGCGACGGGGTATGTCGAGTACCGATCGTGGAAGGCGCTGCAGCCGCTGCTGGAGTTCCTTGCACCGCTGGGCGTGCTCCCGGTGGAGGAGGAGGTTTCGCCGAGCCTGGTGGAGGCGTTGCTTGGCCGCTACCACGACTACCTGATCGGCGAACGTGGCCTGACCGCGGGTACTGCGCGCGGGTACGTGGACTTCGTCCGCCCGTTCGTCGCCCTCCGCGCCCGCGGTGACATGCTCGACCTGGTCGGGATCACGGCGGCTGATGTCATCGGGTTTGTGTTGTCGGCCTGCCCGGGTCGGGCGGTTGGGTCGGCGAAGCTGATCGTCTGCGCGCTGCGGTCCCTGCTGCGCTGGCTGCACCTGACCGGGCAGGTGCCAACCTCGTTGGCGAGTGCGGTGCCGTCGGTGGCCGGCTGGCGGCTGTCGAGTCTGCCGAAGGGCCTCGAGCCGGACGAGCTGCGCCGACTGCTCGCCAGTTGTGATCGGCGCACCGGCACCGGCCGGCGAGACTATGCGGTCTTGCTGGTGCTGGCTCGGCTGGGGCTGCGCGCCGGGGAGGTCGCCCGCCTCGGGCTGGACGACATTGACTGGCGCCGCGGCGAGATGACGATCCGCGGCAAGGGCAACCGGGCCGAGCGGCTGCCGCTGCCGGCCGATGTGGGCGCGGCGATCGCGGCGTATCTGCGCCGCGGCCGGCCGGGCACTGCCCAGGGCCGCAGCGTGTTCGTCCGGGTGCACGCCCCGCACCGGGCGCTGACCGTCGGCGGGGTGACGATGGTTGTCTTCGACGCCGCGCAGCGAGCAGGGCTGGGCAAGATGCACGCCCACCGGCTGCGGCACACCGCTGCCACCGCGATGCTGCGCGCCGGTAGCCCACTGCCCGAAGTCGGGCAGGTGCTTCGACATCGGTCGATGCTGTCCACGGCGATCTACGCGAAGGTCGACCACAAGGCGCTGGCCGTGCTGGCCCGCCCCTGGCCGGTCGGGACCGTCGGCGGTGTGTCATGACCGGGCCGCTGCGCGGACAGTTGGCCGACTATCTCGCGCTGCGCCGCGCGCTGGGCTACCGGATGGCCCGCCCGGAGAAGCTGCTCGACCAGTTCCTCGACCGCCTCGACAGCCGCGGCGAAATGGTGATCACGGTGGCGAGTTCGCTGGACTGGGCCCGGCTTCCCGTCCACGGCAGCTCGAACTGGTGGGCCTACCGGCTCTCGGCAGTGCGTGGGTTTGCGACCTACCTGCACGCGCTGGACGCGGCGCACGAGGTTCCCCCGCGCGATCTGTTACCGCAGCGGCCGCGGCGGGCCAGCCCGTACGTGTATTCCGATGCCGAGATCGCGGCGCTGATCGCGGCCGCCGACACGCTGTCCACCCCGCTGCGGCGCGCCACGTTCGCCACCCTGATCGGCCTGCTCGCCGTCACCGGCATCCGCGTCGGGGAAGCAATCGCGCTCGACCGCGGCGATATCGACCTCGCCGCTGGGCTACTCACGGTGCGGTTCGGGAAGTTCGGCAAGACTCGCCAGCTCACCCTGCATCCTTCCACCGTCGATGCGCTGCGCCGCTATCAGCGGCTACGTGACCGGCTGGCACCCAAGACCGGCACGTCGGCGTTGTTCGTTTCGCTTGCCGGCACCCGGCTGCTCTACTGCAACGTCCATCACGCGTTCCATCGGCTGGTGCGGCTGGCCGGGCTGACACCCCGGTCGGCGTCGTGCCGGCCGCGCATCCACGATCTGCGCCACTCCTTTGCCGTTCACGCGATGCTCGACGCCTACGCCAGCGGCCAGGACGGCCAGGCCCGGTTGACCCTGCTGTCCACCTGGCTGGGGCACGTGCACCCCGCCGGCACCTACTGGTATCTATCGGCCTCGCCGGAGCTGATGGCCTTCGCCGGCACGCGGCTCGAGCAGCACCTGGTGTCGCTGCGATGAGTGCCCTCGCCCCAACCCTGCAGGCGTTCTTCACCGACCGGCTGATCCGGCAACGACACGTCAGCAACAACACCATCGCCGCCTACCGCGACACACTGCGGCTGCTGCTCGGCTTCGCCAGCCAGCGCACCGGGACGGCGCCGTCGCGGCTGGACATCGCCGACCTCGACGCGCCACTGGTTGCGGCCTTCCTCGACCACCTCGAACAACAGCGCGGCAACACCGTGCGCACCCGCAACGCGCGCCTGGCCGCGATCCACTCGCTGTTCGGCTACGCCGCACTGTCCCACCCCGAACACGCAGAAACGATCGCCAGGGTGCTGGCCATCCCACCCAAACGCTTCGACCGGGCAGTGGTCACCTACCTCACCGAGCCCGAAGTCGACGCCCTGCTCGCCGCCTGCGACCCGAACACTTGGACCGGGCGGCGCGACCACGCCCTACTACTACTGGCCGTGCAGACCGGACTGCGGATATCCGAACTGACTGGGCTCACCCGCGCCGACCTGCACCTGGGCGCCGGCGCGCACGTCGCCTGTCACGGCAAAGGACGCAAGGACCGGATCACACCGCTCACCACGGCCACCACCACCGTCCTGCGCAGCTGGCTCGCGGAGCAGCCCGGCAATCCCACCGGCCCGCTGTTCTCGACCCGCCGGGGCCAGCGGCTCAGCCGCGATGCGATCGAGCACCGCCTCGCCCACTACACCGCCACAGCAGCCAAGAACTGCCCATCACTGCATGGCAAAACGATCACCGCGCACGTGCTGCGGCATACCACCGCTATGCGACTGCTCCACGCCGGCGTCGACACCAGCGTCATCGCTCTCTGGCTCGGGCACGTCAGCGTCGAGACCACCCAGATCTACCTACACGCAGACATGAACCTGAAGGAGAAGGCACTCGCTCGAACCCAACAACCCAACGGGCGAGCAGGCCGATACAAGCCACCGGACAGCCTCATCGCCTGGCTCGAAGCGCTCTGATTATGCCGACCTCGGCAGAGCGAAACCCCCGCCCCGCAAGCGATCCACCATCAACATCGGCATAATCCGAAGTTCGGCATAATG
>Ga0075428_100005501_pt1 | contig 14084 bp, 8 predicted proteins | sample RhiMetdeltSRZDD2_FD_75291 | JGI IMG/M metagenome (GOLD analysis project Ga0075428, IMG submission 75291) | Populus rhizosphere microbial communities from Tennessee, USA - Rhizosphere MetaG P. deltoides SRZDD2 | ecosystem: Host-associated > Plants > Roots > Rhizosphere > Soil | place: USA...
TCCATGGACTGAGGCATTGTCCACTTGCAACAGATGCGATGTCGGTCGAGCATTTGGCACGGCTAAAGATGATGTCAAGGTTGTGTTACAGGCGGCCAGAAAGTCCAAAACCGAAAAGTCGAAGCCAACATCACTACGTCGTAGTCTAGCAGATTTCAGTTTTGTTTGGCGGAGGGGGCGAGATTCGAACTCGCGGTCCACGAAGTGGACGCCGGTTTTCAAGACCGGTGGTTTCAACCGCTCACCCACCCCTCCGACAAGTATTTCAGCTAGTTACAGCTTAGCATGTTTGGCAGGAGAATCCGTGTTGCAACCATGTTGCAAAATCCCGCACGCTTTTGCAATGTTTGATCGCTGCAAGAAGCCCTACCCGGTCTCCACCCCGGTCAAATTTGCCGGCCAATGATCGCCCATAGTTCGCCGAGACCGACGTCGGCAGCTGTACTAATTCACCTACGTTTGGTGCAACGCTGGAGACCCCACTTGAGCGAAGGTTAAGGGCGTACCGATCATGTCAACAGCTGCCTTGGAGCTGAATCAAATTTCCTATTGTTCCATCTTGACAATTCCTGTCGTGTTGACTAAAAGTCGCGACAGTTGTCCCAAGCTTTCTCATGCGTAGTTCCGCATCATGAGATGAGCTCCTGAATTCGAACGGCTCGTTTCACTTTCAGCTCACTCAACGGCAACTCGGTTTTGGATACCTAAATGAATTGACTAGTGGAGGTGTGCTCATAAGCATCCATGTTAGCCAATTCAGTGCATGCCGACTCAGGGTACTCGATTTTCAACGAGACCAACCGCAACATCCAGCTTCGCTCAATGGGAGGCTGATGCTATCGAAAATTAGAAGGCAACACGGACACGGTTTCGAAAATTTGTTACGACAATCCTTGTAACGGAGGGCAAGAATGATCCAAGTTAACGGGCAAGAAGAAAAGACAATAATAGAGACTCACTTTGGCTTTCGAGCGACGCCATTTGGCGTTACGCCGGATCCGCGGTTCTTTTATAACGACGCAGCCTACATGAAAAGTTTAGCGGCGCTGGCTTATGGGATCAAAGCAAGGAAAGGGCTGATGCTCGTAACGGGGGAAGTCGGAACGGGCAAGACAATTCTCCTACGCAAGCTAATGCGCGATTTAGAGGCAACGGTTAAGTTTGTTTTCGTTTCATCAAGCGATCTTAGTTCTGATGGCCTTCTTCCTCTAGTGGCCCATGAGCTTGGCTTGGCAAAGAGAAAGAGCAGATTCGAAGTGATCCAAGAACTTAGAGGACACCTGTTAGAACAAATCAGAAACGGGAACACCGTCGCCCTACTAATCGACGATGCACAAAATCTCAGCGAAAGAGCGTTGGAAAGCTTGTGCAGCCTTTCAAATCTAGAAACGGACAATGAAAAACTGCTCCAGATTGTGTTGGTAGGGCAGCCGGAATTGATGACTATATTGAGTAAATTTTCGCTACGGCAAATCAAGCAAAGAATCGCTATTCAGCACCGCCTGAACGGGCTGCAGACGTTGAGTGAAGTCGAACATTATATTCGCCAGCGTCTGCAGGTAGCTGGTTACAATGGTCCAGAAATTTTCACTCAAGAAGCGCTCGAAGCCATTTTTCGCTATTCGTCGGGGTCGCCTCGGCTAGTGAATATGATCTGTGACAATTCACTCGCGCTGGTTTGCGAGGCTGGAGATAGAAACGTCTCCGCCAACGTGGCTACAAAAGCAGCCAGTGGATTTCAGTTGGAGCGGGAAATCGAAACTCCAGAGCTCGTAGCTTCGGAACCGGCGGTGGTTCCAATGGCAAGGCTCGACGAGAAAGCTGAAGCAAACCAAACCCCGCTAGAAATGGGCGATCGAGTTGAGCCAGCTGCCGTTTCTTTAAGATCATCTGACCCGGTAACCTCCTCCACCGTTGAAGCTAAAGCGCCGTCAGTTTCTACGGCAGTGTCTGATAACCCCGCAAATGGAGCGACCGAAACTGTCGCAGCCACGGGACCGTTTTTATTGGATGATCAAATTGCTCCTTTCCGCGAAGCGAGGGATACGCGGCCTCGAAAAAAAAATCTTGCAGAGTTGCTCGAATTAGTTAGGCAAGGAAATGAGGGTGGTTCCCAAAAACGAATTGGACTTCGGTGGAAGGTTGCCGGGCTCTTTTCAGGCGTAATGCTAATATTGTGTGCTCTTATGGTTGCCGCGGTATATCACCTCACCCAAAAGACGCTTCGAGAGCAATTCGAGAAGCGAGCCGTGACTATAGCCACGAACTTGAGCGAAGCCTCGGCTGGCCACATTGTCGGGAGAAATCTTCTAGAGCTTAACACTCTGCTACAAAAGTATACGTTTCTCGATGGCCTGGCATACGCTTTTGTGCAGAATAGCGAAGGAGCGATCGTTGCCCACACTTTTGGAACATTTCCGCCAGAACTTCATCAAGGACTTCCTGTCGGCAGACAGCGCGTAGCAAACCAGCGCGAATTATCATTGCAGGAAAAGCCAATATACGAAACCAGTGTCCCCGTTCTCGATGGACAGGTCGGTACTGTGCATGTCGGATTTTGGGGAGATGCCATGGAGCAAGAAATTCAAAGCGCTCTTCTCCCTCTTATGGGAATAATTGCGATAGTACCTATTCTGGGAGCGGTGCTCTCGTTTCTCATGGCCCATTGGATTGTTCGGCCGATCAGTCGCCTGACAGAAGTTGCGGAAAGGATCACGAAGGGTGATCTGCAAACATCTGAGGAATACCCAAAATCTCGCGACGAGATTGGCGACTTGGCCCGCTCTCTGGAACGGATGCGTGCCAGCCTTAGAGCCGCCATGGCGCGTCTAGGCCACGAATCAACCTAGAAAACGATTTTGAGGGAAAAATCATGTACATCAAACAGAAATCTATTGGGTTGGGGGATCTGGTCTTTACACTCATGATTCTTTTCGGTGGTACCGCCAATGCAGCGGAGACAGTGTCAAATGCCCCATTGGAAAAGATCACTATTGCCTACAGTTCTATTTCGGGGCACATGGCGCCGTTGTGGATCACCCAGGACCGTGGTTTTTTTCGTAAACATGGCCTGGATGTACAGCTCGTTTTTATCGAGAGTGGAAGTACTGCAGCCAAAAGCCTGATATCCAAAGACGTGGGATTCGCTCAGATGGCGGGAGCCGGGGTGGTCCAAAGTCATCTACAGGGAACAGATATCGTGATGATCGCGGGATTTCTCAATACCATGGATTATCAGCTGATGGTCGAGAAAAGCATCAGCCGACCCGATCATCTCCGGGGAAAGACATTAGCCGTCAGCCGATTAGGCTCTTCGTCGGATTTTGCTACCCGCTACGCTCTGAATAAATATGGACTCATGCCCGAGCGGGATGTGACGATTCTAGAGATCGGAAGCCAGCCAGCCCGCTTCGCCGCTCTTGAGGCCGGCAAAATCCAAGGAGCGATGGTGGCAATACCGTTAACACTCAAGGCCAAGGCTCTCGGCTTTCATGCCCTCGCCGATCTTCAAATGCTCGGACTCGAGTATCAGCACACAGGTTTAGCCACGACTCAAGCACTGATTAAGTCCCGGCCTGACCTGGTCCGCAACGTCATGAAAGCCTATGTAGAAGGGATTCATTATTACAAGACGCAGCGTGCCGAGTCCTTAGCAATTCTTGGAAAGTATTTGAAAACGTCTGAAACGGACCTTCTGATGGAAGTGTACAAGAATATAGGGCTTAAGCTCACTCCCGAGAAACCCTATCCTACGCTGCGCGGAATTGAAGTGATTCTGCGGGAGATAGCCGCAAGAAACCCCAAGACTAAGAGCGCCCGCCCCGAGGAGTTTATGGACCTCACGTTCGTCAAAGAATTGGATAGTTCGGGGTTTATTGATCGTCTGTATAAAACCCAACCGGTCGTGGCGAGTGGCATAGACACTCGTTCTTCGGGTGATTCTGCGGTAGTAAAAGACAAAACTGCGACGGTGAAGCGTCGTGTCTCGACCGCACCTGTCGCGGCTGATCTTCCGCAAACCTATACGGTGGAAGCCGGCGATACGCTCGGTCAGTTAGCGTTACGTTTTTATGGCTTCTCCGCTAAGTGGCCCAAGATTCACCAGGCTAATGCGGACACCTTAAAAAATCCCCATTATCTATATATCGGACAGCAACTTCTGATTCCGCCAGATGGCGGGTCGGGAGCGTGAGAAAGTATCCGAAATTTGGAACATCTACTTGGAGTAGCTGATTTGAAAAGAACCTGGAGATTTTGGCTTGTTAAGAGGACTTGCGATACAGGGTTTAGTTATTGGAGAAGGTTAGTGATACTGACAAGGTGCTGATCCGTTTCAAAGCATTTCGCCGGAACACAGGGTGATCTAGGAAAAAACGCGAGGCGGAATGATCGATTATTGTTTATCGGCTTTTTTGGCTCTGGGAGGCTTGGCTTCGAGTTTGGTGAGCGACGCACAGTGCAGACAAATAACTTTTGCTTTAGGTTTGGCATGCTCCATATATCCGGATTCGGGCCATTCAGGGCATGAAGGTTGATTGTGCCATTGCTGATGAATTCGGCCAGGAAGCTTCCTATACCTCATCCTTTAATTTTAGGGCGTTGTCGAAAAATCCCCAAGAGAAAATATGACGGTCGAAAGACAAAAAGGCTATTTCGCGGCGCTGGCGCGAGGGATGTGGTCGGTGATCTCGCTGCTTTGCCACGGGCAATAAAGTGACATCCGAGGTTCTAGACAATTTGTCCGATATTCGACGAACCATTTACATCGGTGTTTTTTCCGAAATACAACGGAGGCCAAGCGTGTTTGCGGGCCAGGAGGCGATGTAGATGGTACGTGAATGCTGTTGACCTAGCTATTATCTTATCAAAGTTGCCCAGCCGTCTTAGACCCCGATAACCATCCACTTTTTTCTATTTAAGCCAGTCGTTATCTGTTGGATTTGTTCCATAACCAGGCGTTCACTAATGGAATTCTTAAACGCTTCATCCTATCGTGACCCATAATTTAGCTTGTGCGACATTTCATCGTAGAAACCAAAAACGAGACGATCGCCTCGTCCACCGCCCTGCGAGATCGATTCGACTTGACAATTATCGTATAGTGCTGAACCGACACAGCGTTTACCGCCTAAGCTGCCGATGAAGATGGATATGGAGAACCGATCGGCTTCTAAGGCATATCGGGTATAGAGCTGAGACATGAGTGAGTCAATTCAGGGTCAAAATGGATGGTTAACGGCGTGAGTGCTTCATTGCAGTTTCTCGGGGCTGCGGGCGGAGTGACGGGCTCGAAGTATTTGTTTTCTTATGGCGATGAGCAACTGTTGATCGATTGTGGATTGTTTCAAGGTCTCAAAGAGCTTCGACAAAAGAATTGGGCGTCGGTGCCGATCGATCTCGCGCGCTTGCGCGCGGTCATTCTTACTCATGCGCATATTGACCATTCCGGCTATTTGCCGCGGCTCGTGTCCAAAGGATACAAAGGGCCGGTGTTCGCGACGCCGGGCACCTGCGATCTTCTCGGCGTCATGCTTCCCGACGCCGCCCATCTGCAGGAAGAGGAGGCACGCTACGCCAGACAAAAAGGCTACTCGAAGCATTCGCCGGCCTTGCCACTTTATACGGTCGAAGATGCCGAGCAGTCGCTGACCCTCTTGCGCTCGCTTCGCGTGGGCCAATCTGTCGAGGTGATCAAAGGAGTGTCTTTGGATTTTGGCCGGGTCGGCCACATTCTCGGTGCGGGCTCGGCACGTTTGTCTTTTGAGATCAACGGTCAGAAAAGGACTTTGCTGGATTCGGGTGATCTCGGTCGTTATGACCGGCCGATCCTGAAAGATCCTGAGCCGGCGAGAAACGCCGATTGGCTACTCCTCGAATCGACCTACGGCAATCGCACGCACGCGAAGGACTCGGAGATGGAGCTGCGAAACTTGATCAAAGAAACCGTCGCGCGGCGCGGTTGTCTTCTCATCCCGGCTTTCGCCGTCGGCAGAACGCAGGACTTGATTTACACGATTCGCAAGATGGAGGACGAAGGCGAAATCCCGGCGATCCCAGTGCATGTGGATAGTCCGATGGGATTGGAAGCGACGGAGATTTACTGCCGTCACCCCGAAGAGCATGACTTCGAGATGCAACAATTGAGCAGCCAAGAGAGTTGTCCGATCACCTCGCGGCACATGGTGGTGCACAAATCTCCGGAGCAATCGAAATCGATCAATCAATTTAAAGGACCGATGGTGATCATCTCGGCTAGCGGCATGGCGACCGGCGGGCGCGTTTTGCATCACCTTAAACAACGCTTGTCCAATCTGGACACGACGGTGCTTTTTGCGGGCTATCAAGCAGAAGGAACCCGTGGCAGACTGCTCCAGGACGGCGCCAAGGAAGTCAAACTCCTTGGTGAGGTCGTGCCGGTGCGCGCCCAGATCAAAGTCATCGACGGTTTTTCCGCGCACGCGGATCAGGGCGAGATCTTACGCTGGCTCGGCACGTTCAAGCAGGCGCCGCGCATGACTTACATCGTGCACGGTGAGCCGCCGGCTGCCGCGGCATTGGCGGATTCGATTCGTGAGCGGCTCAAGTGGAAAGTAGAGATCGCAAAATACCAGCAAAAAGTGACGCTCGCCTGAAAGCCTCGGTAAAGCAAATAAGCGATGCCACTCATTCCCCGCCGCATAGAATGGCTGATGCAGTAAGATCTTTCGATGGAGTCAAGTCGATGACGAACGACTCGAATCGAGAGTGCGGAACTGACACCGCACCGCCCAAATAGTCGGCAGCGTTGCCCAATAAATAACACGCGACCCCGGGGCGCACTTGCTGTTGGTGAAAAACTGAAGCGACGGTTAATTGATTTTTTGCCGTTTGCCCGGGGATTTGAGATGTTTCTACGAATAGAGTAATTACAATTTAAGCCGGTTAGGTCGTGGCCTGTTTTTTGCGCCAGCGGCCGTGGATGGAGACGATGCCAATACTGAAAGTCGAACATCTTTCCAAGATTTTCAAAGACGTTAAAGCTTTGGATGATGTCAGCTTTGAATTTGACCACGGCATTATTTCTTTTCTGGGCCCGTCGGGCTGCGGCAAAACCACCTTGTTAAGATCGATCGCCGGCCTCGAAGTTCCCGATGCCGGCTCGATTTCTATCGCCGATAAAGTGCAGACTTCGATCGAGGACGGAATTCTCGTGCCGCCATACTCGCGCGAGATCGGCTTTGTTTTTCAAAACTATGCGCTCTGGCCGCACATGACCGTTTTCAAAAACGTCGCCTTTGGTCTCAAGCTGCGTAAAAAGTCCGACGATGAGATAAAACGGAAAGTGATGGCGGCGCTGGATCTCGTCGGCCTACAAGGCCGCGACCAGCGTTACCCGTCGCAATTGAGCGGTGGCCAGCAGCAGCGCGTCGCGCTGGCGCGCAGCCTAGCGCTCGAGCCGCGGCTCATTCTTCTCGACGAACCGCTCAGCAATCTCGACGCAAAGCTGCGCGAAGAAATGCGCGTGGAGCTCAAAAAGCTCATCAAAAAGGTCGGCATCAGCGCGCTCTACGTTACCCACGATCAGGACGAGGCTTTTACGATCTCCGACGCGGTCGTGGTGATGGACGGCGGAAAAATTCTTCAATACGGCACGCCGGACGAGATCTATAATCGTCCGCTTCATCCGTTCGTGGCCGGCTTCGTCGGCCACTCGATGCTTTTTGATGGCCGAGTCGTGCGCAGCGACAGCGACGGTTGTCTCGTGAACGTGCCGGATTTCAACGGCGCCGATCTGATATCGCCGGCAGCCCCGGCTGTAGTGGGCGACGCCTGTAAAGTGGTCATACGCACCACGGAACTCAAGCTCAGCCACGAGAGATTTGCCGAAGGCGTCGATAACGTCCTCGAAGGAATGATGACCGGCCGTGAATACCGCGGCGGTTTGACCGACCACCGCGTGCAGATCGGCGCCAAGGAGCTGATCGTGACCTCGCATAAACTCTGTCCGATGATCCGCATCAACGGCGACGATGGCAAAACCTTCGTATCGATCGACCGCTCCGCGATCACGGTGATCGTGACCCACTGATCTGCCAAACGGATTGACGGCGCACTTCTCGCTAAATTAGCTAGAGGAACGGAATTACGGCTACAATAAAGTCGATCAAAATTGCGTTGCGGCAGGGGACGCTCGTGCCGCTCGTCGCCAGCGCTATCGCCGGTGCGGCGATCATCACACCGGTCTTGGTCGTGATGTGGCGCAGCTTCACCACCGGTAAGTTGGGTTTCACCGTCGGTTTGAATCTCACCAATTATTTGCGGGTATTTACCGATCGAGATCTCGTGCCGATGCTCTCCAACTCGGTCATTTATGCGGGCGGTGCGGCGCTCTTGGGCACCGGCCTGGGCGCCTCCCTCGCGTGGATCGTGGCGCGTACCAACACGCCGGGCAAGGGCCTGGTGGAATTGATGCCGCTCTATCCGATCCTGATGCCGCCGATCATGAAAAACATCGCCTGGATTTTACTGCTGGCGCCGCGCTCCGGCATACTTAACGGCATGCTACAGCAGTTTTTGGGTATCGACACGCTGGTCTTCAACGCTTTTAGCATGGCCGGCATGATCTGGGTCTTCGGTCTCGCTTGTGTGCCGCTAGGTTATTTATTTCTGCTTCCGGTGTTTCTGTCCTTCGATCCATCCCTCGAAGAGAGCGCCTACATCGCCGGCAGCAAGCCGGTCAGGACCATGTTTAAAATCACTTTTCCCCTAGCGCTTCCCGCCTTCACTTCGGCCCTGGTGCTGAATTTTTTGAGAGGGCTGCGCTCTTTCGAGACGCCGGTGTTGCAAGGAACGCCCGGCAACATCAAAGTGTTCGTCAGCCGGGTTTACGATTCCATGGCCCTGGAGTTCAATACCGGCCTCGCGACGGCGTACAGCGTCGTGCTGGTGGTGATGTCGATCATCACTCTGTATTTTTACATTCGCGCGACGCGCTTTTCGGAGCGCTATGCAACGATCACGGGTAAAGGCTATCGGGTCAAAGTCATTGACATCGGCCCGTGGAAATATCTTACGTTCGCGGCGGTGCTGCTCTATTTTCTAGTCGGAATCGTTATTCCTTTCATTGTCTTGATCGTCGTGTCGATGATTCCCTATTTTGACTACGATACTTTCATGCGGTTTCCCTTCAACGCCGTGCTGACGAACTATTATACGGTACTTAGGCATCCAAGCTTCATGACCGGCCTATATAACTCACTCATTTTGTCGGTCACCATCGCCATCGTCACCGTACTCACGGGGATTGTCATGGCGTTTACGATCTACCGAACGAGAGCGGCGGGAACTAAAGTATTTGAGTTCATCGGCACGCTGCCCTTGGCCTTTCCGCCGTTGGTTCTGTCCGTTGGATTGTTGATCATCTTTATCGGCACGCCGCTATATAATAGCCTCTGGGCTTTAGGTTTGGGATTGTTTGTCGCTTATTTCCCGTACGCGTTTCGCAACGCGTCGGGGGCCATCGTCAACATTCACAAAGAGCTGGACGAAGCGGCCTGGGTGCACGGCGCGAGATGGCGCCATGTATTCTTCAAGATCACTTTGCCGATCCTCAAACCATCGGTGGGCGGAGCGCTGTTTTACATATTCATCGAGGCGATCCGCAACGTCGACGTCGCGGTGCTGCTCACGTCGCCGGGAAAAGAATACGGTCCGGTAACCCTGTTCGAGTATTTTCGCGTCGGCCAATGGGCCGAGGCTGCGGCTGGCGGGGTCATCTATTTAATTATCTTGATTGTTGCGGTTTCTGTGGCTAAGTTCGCATTCAAGATGAAGTTCAGTCTGTGATCGAAACGGCATCGAGTTTTCAAAAAAGAGGAGGCAATTATGGAGAGGAAGTCGAGGACGATGATTGCGGCCGCATTATCTGCGAGCTTTTGGCTCGCCGGGGTGGCGTGGGCCGCCGAGAAGCCGACGTCGCAGGACGCGGTCAAAGATCCGAAAGCGGCGGCGCAGAAGGCCATTCCCAAGCAGGTGACCAAGGCGGACAGCAGCGCCGCAGCCACGGCGGCGGCGGCGAAGGCTTTCGAGAAAGTGAGTGCCGAGCTTTATCCCAAGGCGAAGCAGGAAGGGAATCTGGTCGTTTATTCGGTATGGGATGTGGAGCATCTTAGGATCATCACCGAAGCATTCATGAAACGGTATCCCGGTATCAAGGCCACCTACTGGCAGGGCCGAAACCCGGAGATCGTCACCCGCGCTTTGACTGAATTCCAAGGGGGCCAAGCGAGTTGGGACGTGGTGCTTTCGGATAACGCACCGCCAGTCATTCGCGCCGCGGGTGCGATCCAAAGTTATGAAACGGTACAGAAGGATGTCTTGTATTTGCACGATCCGACGATGCCGACCGTGAGTTTGCAGATTCAGGCGCTGGCTTACAACACGAAAAAGATCAAGCCCGCGGATTTGCCCAAGAGTTGGGAAGAGGTCGCGAATCCAAAATATAAAGGCATGATCGCGCTCGATGATCCCATGCGCGCCGGTCCGCTCAGCTCGATGCTCTCGGGCTTGAAAACTCAATGGAAGGACGATGCGCGCTACAACAACTTTGTTAAAGGTCTGAAGGCGTTGAACGTGCCGGTACACAAAAGCACGAGCGCGATGTTCCGTTTGGTGATATCGGGCGAGTACGCGATCTGCATGCCGGCGCTACTGCACGATGTCATGGAAGAAATGCACAAAGGCACGCCGGTCGGATATGTAAAGACCGTACCGCCGGTGTTGTTTCCGCGCCAAGCCGGTATCTATGTGAAGGCGCCGAATCCCAATGCGTCGAAGCTATTTGCCGAATGGCTGATCTCTGAAGAGGGGCAGAAAACCATCGATTCGATCGGCCGCGAATCTGCGCGGAACGATTTCAAATCGAAGACTTCGATCGAGGCGGCCTTCGGCAAAGGGGCAAAGCCGCTGCCGGTCACGGATCAGTTGTTTCTCGAAGATCCGAAGAAATGGCTCGATACTTACGTGAAACCGATTTGGGAAGGGTAGCCAGACATTTCAATTTCACACTGCCGGGGCAGCGAGCATGGCGACGTGCTTGCTCCCCGGCCGTTTTTTGGTGCGTCTTGCCACGATTGCGACATCATCCGTCACGCCATGACGCTTTCGCTCCGTAATTGTAGAAAAGCGCCAAGTCGTGTGCTAATTTAACTCCACTCGCGCAAGCGATCCCTGATCGACGGCAATTCTATTCGCGTTTTTTGGCTTCGACGATTCGATTTCGGGGAGCACGACTCATCAGACCGGCACGGAGAGATGGCCGAGTGGTCTAAGGCGCACGCCTGCTAAGCGTGTGTACCCCAAAAGGGTACCGAGGGTTCAAATCCCTCTCTCTCCGCCATTCATCCCTTCCGCCGCGCGAGTTTTCTTGTCGCAAAATCTTTCATGCGATCGCTGGATCGGCGCTTCGCGTGCTGGCCTGCTCATATCAAATCAAAATAACCGGTGGATTTAGCTTAAGTTCGACGTCGCGCCGCCCGCTTTGCTTCCTGCGGAGCGAGAAAAACCAGGGCGCCGGGATGGACTTTGATGTCAACGGCAATGGACTCCGTTGCCTCGCTTTTCTTTTTGTCCGGCCAGTGCTGGTCATCGATGTGGACCGACGGGCATTCGCATTCAATCTGCACATGGCGCGCGCGGCGCACGGTCAAACTGTCGCGCTTGGGCTTTGTCTTCATCAAGTAGGGTTTCAGCTTGTTTCGTTCCTTGGCGCCGACCATTACGACGTCCAGGAATCCGTCGTTGATGTCAGCCTCCGGGTGCAGTTCGAGATTCGGCCCGATGTAGCGGATGTTTTGAACTTCGAGCATCAGGTAGTCGCCCGACATTTTTTTGCCGTCGAGCCGGATCTTCATGGGCCTCCCCGTGTGTTTTTGGAGTTGGGTTCTTAGGATCTTGAGCACGGTGCGGAGCACCGTCGGAGGGTCATCCCCGCCGACCAACTCGATGACGTTTGAGGTCTCGAGACGCACCATGGTCTCGGCAAACAAACCGGCGCCGAAACCCTCGATGAAATTCTGCGTGCCCCAGGGGCCCTTGGCGATCCCGGCATCGCAGTTGACGCAGCGGGCGTCCTTCCAGCTGTGGACTAGATCTCGTAGCGGTTTGCCGGCGACGCCGAGCGTGCGCGCTATGTTGTTGGCGGTTCCCAGCGGCAGGATCGCGATCGGCGTGGGACTGCCGATCATGCGCCGGCCGACTTTACCGACCGTTCCGTCGCCGCCCGCTACCACCACGATATCGCCGGGTTTCTTCAGGGCCTTCTTCCACTTTGTTTCTTTGGACGATTGATAATTGACCTTGTGCCCGGCGGCGCGAAGCAGTTCAACCAGATCATCACCAGAACGCCGCGAACCGTCGCCCGCCGCGGGATTATGGATGAGAGTGATTTTGATGTGCTGTTCTCCTTTGTTGAGCGAGTGGGATCGGGCTAATAGTCGACCGCGCGAAAATCCTGCTCGTCGATAGCCGCGATGTTTTTCGAAGTTCCCGGTCGTCCTTCGGTTTGTAGGATTTCATAAATGTGCTCTTGAAACCGCGCGGGGGACTCTCCCTGCGAGTTGCGCCTGTAGCTGCCATCGGCCTTCATCCACCAGCTCTTTACAGTGTCGGTGAGTTGAAGCTCAAGGATCTCCTTCAATCTTTTTTGCAGTTGAGGTTCCAGGACCGGAAAAGCGATTTCGATGCGGCGAATGAAATTACGCGGCATCCAGTCCGCCGATGCCAACCAAAAAGTCGGATTTCCGCCGTTGTGAAAATAAAAGACGCGGGCGTGTTCGAGATAGCGATCGATGATCGAAACGACGCGAATGTTTTCGGAGACTCCTTTGATGCCGGGCCGAAGGCTGCACATGCCGCGCACGATCAGATCGATCTTGACACCGTCCTGGCTGGCGGCATAGAGCTCTTCGATGACGGCGCCGTCGATGAGGCTGTTCACTTTAGCGATGATCCGAGCGGCAACGCCGGCGCGGGCCTGCTCGGTTTCTTGTCGGATCAGAGCTATGAAATGTTCGCGCAGGCCGATCGGCGCCAGCGCCAAGTGATGCAATTTTTGCGGCCGGGTATAGCCGGTGAGAAAATTAAACAGCTCGGTCAAATCCTCGCCGAAGCTTTCTCGGCAAGTAAAAATTCCGAGATCGCTATAAATCCCGCTGGTGCGCACATTGTAATTGCCCGTCGAAAGGTGGCAATAGCGCCGGATGCCATCGGTCTCCTGGCGCACCACCAGGCAAACTTTGCAATGGGTTTTGTAGCCGACCAAGCCGTAGACAACGTGAGCGCCCACTTCTTCGAGCGCCCGGGCCCACGTGATGTTGGCTTCTTCATCGAAGCGAGCCTGTAGCTCGACTAGGACCGACACTTCTTTGCCCGCTTCGGCGGCGCGCGCCAGCGCCTGCGCGATCGGCGAATTGGGACTGACCCGATAGAGCGTCATTTTAATCGCCAAGACCTTGGGGTCCTTTGCCGCCTCATCGACGAAGTGCGTAACGGCATCGAAGGATTGATAAGGATGAAAAACCATGAGATCGCCGTTGCGGATCGTATTCCAGATATCCGGGCCGCGCTCGAGGGATGGGACTCTAAGCGGGATTTGAACCCGGTCTTTCAACCTGAGAATAGGCAGCGCGCCATAGAGCTGAAATAAGTCCGTAAACGCGGTCAAACCCTTGCCCGGATAAAGATCTTCGCCGCTGAGCTCGAGCTCCTCGACCAGTTGATTGAGCAATTCTTTGGGCAGATCCGGATCATATTGTAAACGCACCGCGTCGCCCATGCGCCGTTCGCGGATCCCTTGTTCGATAGACATCAACAAATCTTCATCACGCCGGCGCACGAGCCCGAATTCAGCGTCGCGCGTGACACGAATGGCGTGGGCGGAGAGGATTTCGAAGCCATGGTAAAGGCGCGGCAAATAATGGCGCAGCACATGCTCGAGCAGCATAAACGCGTACTGGCCTTCCTGTGCCGGAAGCTGAACGAAACGCGGTACCACCTGCGCCGGGATATTGACGATGGAGAGCTCGGTATAAGGCAACGGCGAAGCC
>Ga0075428_100005506_pt1 | contig 14077 bp, 14 predicted proteins | sample RhiMetdeltSRZDD2_FD_75291 | JGI IMG/M metagenome (GOLD analysis project Ga0075428, IMG submission 75291) | Populus rhizosphere microbial communities from Tennessee, USA - Rhizosphere MetaG P. deltoides SRZDD2 | ecosystem: Host-associated > Plants > Roots > Rhizosphere > Soil | place: USA...
CCAGGTTGAGCTGCTCGACCTCGCTCAGCGGTGCCAAGGCATGCGGCGAGCCGTCAGCAGCGGCGATGACGGCCTCCACCGTCAGGCCAAGGGCGCGCGGGGCGGCGGCCAGCGCCAAAGCGCGCGAGCTGTCGCTGTGCATTTGCGCGGCCAGGGAGCGGCGGCGGCGCAGGGCATCATAGACGAGGTTGCCGATCGCCGAGCGGTCGCCGGACCCGGCAAAGCGGTGGCTCTTGCCCCAGTCGGCAAGTGCGGTCGATGCCGGGCGATGCCGGGCCAGGATCTCGTCCAGCACCTCGGCGGCGGCGGCCATGTGCGCGGCGGGCCGCATCGGCTCAGGCAAGCCCCGCCGACAGCACGTGCACCAGCAGCTTGATCCACATGCTGGCGACGATCAGCACTCCGGCGGCGAAGGCCGGCCAGCGCCAGCGCACTTTGTTCGGCCCGATGTGGATGGCCGCGTGCAGAATGCGGGTCACCACGAACAGCCAGGCCAGCCCGATCATGATGGTGTCGGCGCCCTTCAGGATCAGCGCGAAGGCCACCACCGCGTAGAACAGCACGGGCAGCTCGAACTGGTTGCGCTGGTTGTTGGCACGCTTGGCGGCATCGTCCGGCCAGGCAACGGTGCCCATGGCAATGTCGGGAGTGCCGCGCGTGCGCTCCATGCGGCTGATCGCCCGCGCCCGGGCCGCGAACAGTGCGCCGTACACCAGCATGGTGAGCAGCACCTGCACGAACACCGGATACATAATGTCGACCTGGGTCACGGGTGTGCGGCCGATACCCGGCCCTCCCTGCCGATGCGCGTGGCTTCTAGAGATTGCGCGGGTAGTTGGGGGCCTCGCGTGTGACCGCCACGCCGTGGGTGTGGCTCTCCGACACGGCCGCAGGCGACACGCGCACGAACCGCGCCCGCTCGCGGAGCGCAGCGAGGTTGGCGGCACCGATGTAGCCCATGCCGGCGCGCAGGCCGCCGACCAGCTGGTGCAGCACGCCGTCCACCGACCCCTTGTAGGGCACTTGGCCCTCGATGCCTTCGGGCACCAGCTTGAGGGTGTCTTTGACCTCCTGCTGGAAGTAGCGGTCGGCACTGCCGCGTGCCATGGCCCCGACCGAGCCCATGCCGCGGTAGGCCTTGTAGGTGCGGCCCTGATAGAGATAGGTCTCGCCCGGCGCCTCGTCTGTGCCGGCCAGCAGCGAGCCCACCATCACGCAGTCGGCGCCGGCGGCCAGCGCCTTCACCATGTCGCCTGAGTACTTGATGCCGCCGTCGGCGATGATGGGGATATCCTGTTTGCGGGCGGCCTCCACCGCATCCATGATGGCGGTGAGCTGTGGCATGCCAACGCCTGCTACGATGCGCGTCGTGCAGATCGAGCCCGGCCCGATGCCGACCTTGATCGCGTCGGCGCCGGCGTCGATCAGCGCCTTGGTGCCGTCGGCGGTGGCCACGTTGCCGGCGATCACCTGCACCTGGTTGGACTGCTTCTTGATGCGCGTCACCGCCTCCAGCACGCGGCTGGAGTGGCCGTGTGCGGTATCGACCACCACCAGATCGACGCCCGCCGCGATCAGTCGCTCGGCGCGCTCAAAGCCGTCGTCACCGACGCTGGTAGCCGCCGCCACGCGCAGACGCCCCTGCTCGTCCTTGCAAGCGTTGGGGTATTTTTGCGCCTTCTCGATATCCTTGACCGTGACGAGGCCGATGCACCGGTGGGCGTCGTCGACCACCAGCAGCTTCTCGATCTTGTGCTGATGCAGCAGGCGCTGGGCATCCTCGCGCGACACGCCCTCGCGCACGGTGATCAGCTTCTTGGTCATCAGCTCGGAGACCGGCGTCTTGGGATTGTTGGCAAAGCGCACGTCCCGGTTCGTGACGATGCCGACCAGCTTGCCGGCTTTGCCGGTCTCCACCACCGGAATGCCCGAGATCGTGTGCTCGTCCATCAACCTGAGCGCGTCGCCCAGCGTCGCCGACGGGCTGATGGTGACCGGATTGATGACCATGCCCGACACGTAGCGCTTGACCATCGCCACCTGGTCGGCCTGTACCTCGGGCGTCAGGTTGCGGTGGATGACGCCGATGCCGCCGGCCTGGGCCATGGCGATGGCCAGCCGGCCCTCGGTCACCGTATCCATGGCCGAGGACATCACCGGGATCTTGACCGTGATGGCCCGCGTCACACGCGAGGTGACCTCGACCTCGGCTGGCAGCACATCGGAGGGGCGGGGCACGAGCAGAACGTCGTCGAAGGTGAGCGCTACCGTGCTTTCATCGAGGATGGGCCGCTGCACCATGTTTGTTCTCCTCATCCGTCAGGTTGGCCGAAATCGGGCGCACCAGGGCCTTGTTGCCCCCGGTGCGCGGCCATCTAGCCGCCCGTGTCATGGAATCATTCCGGGCCCCTCATAGCACCCCCGCAGAAATACGCAAAGGTGGAGGCAAATCTGCCGGCCTGCCGTTCGCTCTTACTGCTTCTGGGTGTCGTCGGGCTTCAGGTAGCGGCCGGCCACCCAGCCCTGCTTGCCCTTGTATTCGACCCGGCACCACTGCATGAGGGCGGCCCTGCGCGCCTCCTTGTTGAGCTTCACCCAGTCCTCGAACGGCATCTCGTTGCGGCGGCAGCCGAGGTGCTTGAGGCCCTTGGCGTTGAAGGGGATGCCGGCCAGGCTCTTGCTGTCGGCGCTGGGCACGTCGCGCAGGTGCAGCACGTCGTTGGAGCGTACCCCCGTCACCGCCCAGTAGGCTGGCATCTCGCTGAAGGAATCGAGCGTCTGAGGCTGCTCCTGGGCACCGGCGGCCGCGCCGAGCCCGGCCAGAATGAGCAAGGCCGCCGCCGACTTAAATGCACTGTGCTTCATTGCTAGTTGCCCCCGGTCTCCTCTTCCCCGCACCCTACCCGCGATGCTGTGAACGGAAATCCTGGACCATTGATTGCGGCGTTCGCAAGACCCAGCAGTGACGCCGGGGGGCGCCGCCCGGCTTTGCCAGCAGGGGCCTATCGGTTATAAGCGCCGCCAAATCAAGCGGCTCTCACGAACATGGCCAAGTCGAACAAGAACACCGGGCCTCAGGCCCGGCTGCCCAAGGGCTTTCTCGATACGCCGGCGGAGGACATCCGCGCGACGCACCGCATGCTGGAAACCATCCGGCAGGTTTACGAGCGCTACGGCTTTGAGCCGCTGGAGACGCCGGCCATCGAGTACACGGACGCGCTCGGCAAGTTCCTGCCCGACCAGGACCGGCCCAACGAGGGCGTGTTCTCCTTCCAGGATGAGGACGACCAGTGGTTGTCCCTGCGCTATGACCTCACCGCCCCGCTCGCCCGTTACGTGGCGGAGGGGCTCAAAGAGCAGAAGCTGGCGCTGCCCTTCCGTCGCTACGCGGTCGGACCGGTATGGCGCAACGAGAAGCCGGGGCCGGGGCGGTTCCGCCAATTCACCCAGTTCGACGCCGACACCGTCGGCACCGACAACATCGCTGCCGATGCCGAGATCTGCATGCTGGCCGCCGACACGATGGAGGCGCTCGGCATCAAGCGCGGCGACTACGTGATCAAGGTGAGCAGCAGGAAGCTCCTGGACGGGGTCTTGGAAGCGATCGGCCTTGGCGGTGAGGCAAGTTCCGGCCGACGCCTGACTGTGCTGCGCGCAATCGACAAGATGGATCGCCTCGGCAGCGGCGGCGTCGAGCAGCTGCTGGGACCAGGCCGCAAAGACGAAAGCGGCGATTTCACCAGGGGTGCGGGCCTTGCTGCGGAGCAGATCCGCGTTGTGCTGGAGTTCTTGCAACGGCCGATTGGCCAATCCGACGATGCGCTTGCAGGTGCCTCTCCAGCCAGTGCGGCAAACACACCCGTGACCGAGGCTGGCGTGTTTGCGCAAGGCAGGGCCGATCTCATCCAGATCAAGAAGCTGGTCGCCGCAGCTGGCTACGAACAAGACCGCATCCGCATAGATCAAACCGTTGTGCGCGGCCTGGAATACTACACAGGCCCGGTGTTCGAGGCCGAGATCACCATCCCCGTTGTCAACGAGGACGGCCACACCGTTCGCTTCGGCTCGGTCGGTGGCGGCGGCCGCTACGATGGGCTGGTCGAGCGCTTCCTCGGCACCAAAGTGCCGGCCACCGGCTTCTCGATCGGCGTCTCGCGTCTGCAGGCGGCGCTGGCCGCCATCAACAAGGACCGGCCGGCCGCATCCGAGGGCCCCGTGGTCGTGCTGGTCATGGACAAGGACCGCCTCGCCGACTACCAGAAGATGGCGCAGTCGCTGCGCGCCGCCGGCATTCGCGCCGAGATGTACCTCGGCACGGCGGGCATGAAGGCGCAGATGAAGTACGCCGACAAGCGCGGCGCCCCCTGCGTCGTGATCCAGGGCGGCGATGAGCGCGCCAAGGGTGAGGTGCAGATCAAGGACCTGATCGAAGGCGCCAAGGCGGCCGCCACGATCAAGGACAGCAAGGAGTGGCGCGCAGGCCGCCCCGCGCAGGTCTCGGTGCCCGCAGCCAACCTTGTCACGGCCGTCCGCGACCTGCTTGCCCGGCACAAGCCATAGATCGGGTCGAGCGCACCGATGCCCCAATGTGCCCGACAGGCCGCAGCCTTTGCCTCCGCCTCGAGAGGCGCGCCATCACTTGGCTCCTCAGGACTGCAAGCCGTTTACGCATCCCGGCAGGGACGGCTTGGTGATGGTGGCGCGCCGGGTGAGGCTAGCGGGCTCGCGCCCAACAAGCTCGCCCCCACCGGGCATGCCAGCGGACCTGGCTCGCCGGTCGATATGCTGGGCATGCGCGGTGTTGGCAAGCTAAGGCCGTGGCGTTGCATCCTCCCCCTTCCAGGGGGAGGCCAAGCTGCCGCGGCGAGGTAGGGGCCATGCCGCCCGAGACCGCACAGAAGTTCGAGGCCCTGCAGGCGCAGGCACAGCGCCTGATGCTGGTGTTCGCGCGCGCCGGCTACGAGCCGGTGGCGCCGGCGGTCATTCAGCCGGCCGGCCTGTTCCTCGATGTGGTGGGTGAGAGCCTGCGCGCGCGCACCTACGTTTTTACCGACCCGGACGGGGAGGAGCTGTGCCTGCGGCCTGATCTCACCGTACCGACCTGCCGGCTGCATCTGGCCCGCTATCGGGACGGCAAGGTGCCGGCGCGCTATTGCTACTCGGGCTCGGCCTTCCGCTATCAGCCGGCCGGCGCCGACAAGGCCCATCCGCGCGAGTTCCGCCAGGCTGGCATCGAATCGTTTGCCGTCGCCGACCGCGAGCAGGATGATGCTGCGGTGGTCGCCACCATCGCCGAGGCGCTGCGCGATGCGGGCCTGGCCCAGGTCACCCTGCGGCTCGGCGACCTCGGCCTGTTCAACGCCCTGCTCGACGCGCTGCCCATGCCGGCGCGCTGGCGCCGCCGCCTCAAGCACCAGTTCTGGCGGCCGGACGCATTTCGCGCCGAGCTGGCCCGGCTGACCTCGAAGGAGGCACTGACCGCACCGGCCCTGCCGGCGGACCTGGCCGACCGGCTCGACCCGACCGATCCAGGCAACGCTGTCGACATGGTCGGCGACTACCTTGACCAGTCGGGCATCGAGCTGATCGGCACCCGCTCGCTGGCCGAGATCGCTGAGCGGCTGGTAGCGCAAGCCGCCGACGCCCGCGAGACCCCGCTTGCCGCTGAGGATGCCGCGCTGATCGAGAGCTACGTTTCTGTGAAGGGCTCGGCAAAGACGGCGGCCCGCCGCATCGAGGAGCTGATCGGCGGCCACAAGCTCGACCTCAGTGGCGGCCTCGATGCCTTCCGCCGCCGTCTCGAGTTGCTGGGCCAGGCCGGCATCGATCTCGACGAGGCAGAGTTCGACGCCGAGTTCGGCCGCAACCTCGAGTACTACACTGGCTTCGTGTTCGAGCTGATCGCACCGCAGCTCGGGCCGAAGAGCGCGGTCGCGGGCGGTGGCCGCTACGACAGCCTGTTGGCCGAGGTCGGCGCGCCGGGCCAGGTTCCGGCGGTCGGCTCGTGCATCCACACCGAGCGTCTGCTCGCCGTCCTCGAGGGAGGCCGGCCGTGAGCGGCAAACTCGTGCTGGCGCTGCCCTCCAAGGGCCGCCTGATGGACCAGTGCAACGCCGCACTCGCCAAAGCGGGCTTCACCGTCGCCAAGGCCGGCCCCGCGCGCGGCTACAAGGGCGAGGTCGCCGGTCTGCCGGACGTCGAGGTGAATTTCGTTTCCTCTTCGGAGATCGCGCAGTTCCTCAAATCGGGAAGCGCGCACGTCGGCATCACCGGCGAGGACCTGATCCACGAGACCATCGCCGATGCCGACCAGCGCGTCGAGTTCCTGAAGCCTTGCGGCTTCGGCCGCGCTGACGTGGTGGTGGCCGTGCCTGCCTGCTGGCTCGACGTGCGGCGCCTGTCGGATGTGGAGGAGATGGCGCTCGCCTATCGCCGCGCGCACGGCCGGCAGGTGCGCGTGGCCACCAAATACATGAACATGACGCGCCGCTTCTTTACCCGCCACGGCGTCACGGGCTACCGCATCGTCGAGAGCCTGGGAGCCACCGAGGGCGCGCCTGCCGCCGGCCTTGCCGAACTGATCGTCGACATCACCACCACCGGCGCGACGCTGCGTGCCAACGGCCTCAAGGTGCTGGATGACGGCGTCATCCTGCAGTCGCAGGCCAACCTGATCGCCTCCAAGGCCGCGGCCTGGAGCCCCGACCTCGACCGTCTCGCCCGCTCAATCGCGGCCAGGCTCGGCGCCTGATACCGGTGCCATCCGGGAATAAGCGCCAGCCAATAGCCGGCCCACCTGCGGTGGCGGAAACATTTGCCGTTTGGCTTGGCCGCGGGGTATGCACAATGGTCTGGCACCAAGCAGCGATCTGGCACCAAGCAGCGATAAGGTGCGAGCGAGGCTGAACCCCAAGGACCTGCCCATGCGATCCCTCAAGACTGTTGCTGCTCTCGCGCCTGTCGCTGGCCTGGCAGTGATGCTGGCGGTGCCGCAAGCCGCCCTTGCGCAGGCCAGCAACTGCGGCTGGTATGCCGACACGGCTATCAAGCAACAGCAGCAGAACGAAGTTCGCAAATGCGGCTTCAACGGACCCGAGTGGAGCGCCGACCGCGCGGCGCATCTCACCTGGTGCGCGACGCAGAGCCCCGATAGCTGGAAGGCTCAGGCGCAAAATCGCGAGCGCAAGCTCGCCAGCTGCAAACGCTGACCCACCTTACGGCCAACCTCGGTGCTCTATATCGCGCGTCCACACCACATGACGCGCCGTGCCCACCTCGGCGGCCAGAGCGCGCAACAAGCAGGCTCCCATGCTCAGCACACTCAGGTCGCTGAACGACCGCCTCTATGAGTCACCGAGCCTGCTGCTCGGCCTGTGCGGCATGTTCTGGGCTGGCAACGCCATCTCCAGCCGGCTCGCGGTCGGACAGATCACGCCGCTGTCGCTGGTGTTCCTGCGCTGGGTGCTGGTGCTCAGCGTGCTGTGGCCCGTGTACGGTGCGCAGGTGCGGGCGCACTGGCCCGCCATCAGGCCGAAGCTGACCAGCGTCATCCTGATGGGCACGCTTGGGTTCACCGCCTTCAACTTCCTGTTCTACGTGGCAGGCCACTACACCACTGCCCTCAACATCGGCATCCTGCAGGGTGCGCTGCCGATCTTCGTCATGGTCGGCGCCTTCCTTGCGCATGGCACGCGCGTGACCTTGATGCAGGTGGTCGGCGTGCTGATTACCTCGGTTGGCGTGCTCGTGATAGCCACGCACGGCACACCGCTTGCGGTGTTCGCCATCGAGTTCAATCGCGGCGATCTGCTGATGCTGCTGGCCTGCGTGCTCTATGCATTCTACGCCGTGGCGCTGCGCAAGCGTCCGCAGATCCCGGGACCGGCCTTCTTTACGCTGCTGGCTTTGATCGCAGCCGTCACCTCGTTGCCGCTGATCGTGGTCGAGGCGCTCACCACCGGCATCCAGCTGCCGACCACCAAGGGGCTGCTGGTGACGGCGTTTGTGGCGATCTTTCCCTCGTGCCTGGCGCAGCTCTATTTCATGCGCGGCGTCGACCTGATCGGACCCGGGCGGGCGGGGATATTCATGAACCTGGTGCCGGTGTTCACGGCGATCCTGGCGGTGGTCCTGCTCGGCGAGCCGTTCGGGATGTACCACCTTATCGCGCTGGTGCTGGTCATCTCCGGCATCCTGCTTGCCCAGCTGTCGGCGCGCGACGCGTGATTGCGGCGCCAGCTAGGCGGTGCATCAGCCAATGATGTGCACCTCGCCCGGCCGCAGCGCCGGGAACAGTTCCGGGGCGATCCCGTGCGCCTCACGGGCAGCGGCGAGGTCCAGCATCGGCTGATCGACGGCCTCGTCGGTGAGACGGAATGTGCCCCAGTGATGCCCGAGCGCACGCGGAGCACCAGACAGGCGCATCACCTGCACAGCCTCCTCCGGATTGATGTGGCTGTTGCGCATGAACCAGCGCGGCTCGTAGGCGCCGATGGGAATCAGCGCCAGCGCCAGCGCCGGGTGACGATCGCGTACGCGGCGGAAGGTCGTGCCGTCGGCGAAGCCGGTGTCACCGATGCAATAGATCTTGTGTGCGCCGGTCTGCAGCACGAAGCTCGCCCACAGGGCGTGCCGACGATCTTTGATGCCACGTGCCGACCAGTGCACGGTCGGCTCCACGTGCACCACGAGCCCATCGCCGAGATCAATCGCATCGTCCCAGTCGACGGCGGTTGCCGTGAGGCCCGGTATCTCGCGCGCCAGGATCGTGTCGTTGCCGAGTGGCGTAATGACGCGCGGGCGGAAGCGTTGCCAAAGCCGCGCGACGACCTGCGTGTCCATGTGGTCGTAATGATTATGCGTGATGAGCACCGCGTCTATTTTCGGCAGGTCCTCAAAAATGATGCCGGGATCATTAACACGCCGCGGTCCTATAAAGGATACAGGACCGACCTGCGGAGCCCAAACCGGATCAATCAGGACATTGCGGCCGCGCCCCTGAATTAAGAATGAGGCATGCCCGACGTAGGCAACGCGCACGCCTTCCCCGGCATGCGTTGCCGGCGGCTTATCGCGCAACGAACTTGGATAACTCTGCGGCCACGTCGCCGCGTTGCGCGGCCCGAGCCGCCACTTCAGCAATGCACCCGGCCCCTTCGGATACACGCCGTTCGGGTTGAAGAACTGCGTGCCGTCGAAGTGGTCCGATAGGGGACCTTGGTAATAGGCGTTGGCGCGCGTGCCGCGCAGCAGCGCCCAGCCACCTGCGCCGACCGCAGTGACGCCAGCAAGCATCTTCAGCAGACGACGGCGGCTCGGCATAAACCATCCTCGCAATTACACGTCCCAAACAACCAAGGCGCGGCAGTTTTGCGTTCGACGCCGCCGCATTTGGTTACTATATGCTTACGCGACATACCAATATCTGAACCATTTAAGGACGCATGAAACATGAGTTTGGAAACAGTAAAGCGTAGTCCTGTGCCGTCGCATGCCAAGGTCACCGCTGCCAAAAAACCCAGCCTCGCCCGCCCGAATTTTCTGGATGAGATCACCGTTGAGCACGGGCCGGCAGACGTGCTTGGCAAATTCTTCCTAAAGGCCGACACGGCTGCGCGCGAGCGCGGCGTCACGCTGTCGTTTGCGCCTCTGCACGAGCTGCAGGACATCAATGATCGCAATCGCGAGACCTGGAAGCCGCTCGTTCCCTTGTTCAGCACGCGACACAACGACCTCGACCCCGAGCACTCGTTCTGCATTCTCGGCCGCAACCGCGCCGGTGAGGTGGTGGCGACGCAGGCTGCGCGCTTGTACGAGTGGCCCAACTCGTCATTCTATGATGCTGCGCGCAGCCTGCGGCTGTTCTATGACCATCCCGAGACGCAGGCTCTGCCCGGTGAGACGTGCAACGTCACGGCCGAGGCCGCCAAGTTGGTCAAGGGGCGCGTGGTCTTTTCCGGCGGCGGCTGGTATCGCCCGGACTTCCGCAAGCGCTGGCTGTCTGGCATTTTGCCGCGCATCTCGCGCGCCTATGCCTACACGCGGTGGAATTCCGATTTCACCACGACGGTGATGGACAAAGGCGTCGTCAACGGCGGGTTCCACAAGCGCTGCGGCTACAGCAACATCGAATGGGTGCTGGATTGGCGCAATACGCCGCTCGGAGACATGTACCTGGCGTTCTTGTGGATGCAGCCCGACGAGCTGATCTCAGACCTGCGCAACTTCCTTGAGACGTTCGACACGCAGGTCGATGCTGTCGTCGATAATCGACGCGCTCAGAACTGACAGCGGGCCCTTCTTCTTCTGCCCAGTCAGAATCAGACGGCGATAGCGCACGCGGCGGCGCCCGCCGTCTGGCCGATTGATGATGGCATCCACGTCTTCCAGGCATGGGCCGCCGACGCTCATGGCGTCCTTGTAGGTGGAGGCGAGCCACTTGCCGTATGCGAAATCGATCTGATCCTCGAGCCGCAGTCCGGGTGCCTGTGACAGCCAAGTGTCGTTGAAGCTAAGGAAGCCCGGACCGATTTCCTGGAACACCAGGTTGGGCGATCTCTCGGTCGACTCGAGCAACGCGTAGCGTCCCTTCAGCGCTTCGCGCGTGATGCTCCACAGCTGTTCGCGTTGATCGAGATGGAAGGTCTCCGACCAAATGTTGAGCAGGCCGCGCAGCGGACTGCTGGAGGGCAGGTGGGCTGGATCGCGGCGCTTGCGCAGGAACTCGCCGGCCCGGTCCTCGTAGGTCGGGCCGCAATACTGCAGCAGCCGGTTCACGGCATCCTGCTTCTGGCCGAACATTTCGTGCGACCAGCCGCCTTGCTCCATGATCGACAAGAGCACGCGATCCACCGGCCGCTCCAGCAGCCAGTAGAGCAGGCCGCTGAAGGCCATCGGCGAGACGACCTTGGGCCGCATGCGGATGCGCAGCGAGCCCTTGCCGTCGTTGACGACCACGAAGCCCAGATTGCGCACGCAGTAGTTGAGCAGGTCCTCGCCGTAGAGAGATGCCTGCAGCATCTCCACCAGGCGGTAGGACTGGCCGTCCAAGACCTCGCCACTGTCGTCGAAAACGATACTCTGCATGACCCGCGTGACCGACGTACACCGCCCGGCGCCGTCGACCGCCAGGAGGGCTCTCGAGCGTCAGCCAAGTGCCTTAAGAATTAGTGTCTTCAATAAGTTAGACCAGAGGCATGGTGTCGGCGGCGGCGTCAGCGTTTACAGACTGCAAATGGCAGCCCCGGCGCGGGAAATAAAAAGGGCGTGCCCCGGCGGTTGTCCGCCGATGGCACGCCCGTCAACGCGGTGTTGAGCGTGTGACTGTGCGGGCTTACATGCCCATGCCGCCCATGCCACCCATATCGCCGTGACCGTGGCTGTGCGCCTCTTTCTTTTTCGGCGCCTCGGCGACGCCAGCTTCCGTCGTGATCAGCAGACCAGCGATAGAGGCGGCATCCTGCAGGGCGGTACGCACGACCTTGGCCGGGTCGATGATGCCCTTCTCGAACATGTCGCCGTACTCGTCGTTCTGCGCGTCGTAGCCGAACGCACCGGCACGGCCCTCGAGCACCTTGCCGACCACGATCGAGCCTTCCACGCCGGCGTTCTCGGCGATTTGGCGGATCGGAGACTGCAGGGCCTTGCGCACGATGTTGATGCCGGCGTCCTGGTCCTCGTTCTCGCCCTTGACGCTGATGGTCTGGGCGGCCTTCAGAAGCGCCACGCCGCCACCGACGACGATGCCTTCCTCGACTGCGGCGCGGGTGGCGTTGAGCGCGTCGTCGACGCGGTCCTTACGCTCCTTCACCTCAACCTCGGTGGCGCCGCCGACCTTGATGACCGCAACACCGCCGGCGAGCTTGGCCAGACGCTCCTGCAGCTTCTCCTTGTCGTAGTCGGAGGTGGTCTCCTCGATCTGGGCCTTGATCTGGTTGACGCGGGCCTCGATCTCCTTCTTCTTGCCGGCGCCGTCGATGACGGTGGTGTTCTCCTTCTCGATGCGCACGCGCTTGGCCTTGCCCAGCATGTCGAGGCTGACGTTCTCGAGCTTGATGCCGAGGTCCTCGCTGATCACCTGGCCGTTGGTCAGGATGGCGATGTCTTCCAGCATGGCCTTGCGCCGATCACCGAAGCCCGGAGCCTTGACCGCTGCCACCTTGAGGCCGCCGCGCAGCTTGTTGACGACGAGGGTGGCGAGGGCCTCGCCTTCCACTTCCTCGGCGACGATCAGCAGCGGCTTGCCGGTCTGCACCACCGCCTCCAGCACGGGCAGCAGCGGCTGCAGGCTGGCGAGCTTCTTCTCGTGGATGAGCAGGTAGGGCTCCTCCAGCTCAGCAATCATCTTGTCGGCGTTGGTGATGAAGTAGGGCGACAGGTAGCCGCGATCGAACTGCATGCCCTCGACGACATCGAGTTCGCTCTCCAGGCTTTTGGCTTCCTCGACGGTGATGACGCCCTCGTTGCCGACCTTCTGCATGGCGTCGGCAATCATGTCGCCAATGGCCTTCTCGCCGTTGGCCGAGATGGTGCCGACCTGGGCAACTTCCTGGCTGTTCTTGACCTTCTTGGACTTCTTCTGGATGTCCTCGACCACCTGGGCCACGGCCTTGTCGATGCCGCGCTTCAGATCCATCGGGTTCATGCCGGCCGCAACCGCCTTCATGCCCTCGCGGACGATCGCCTGGGTCAGGACGCAGGCGGTGGTGGTGCCGTCACCGGCGATATCGTTGGTCTTCTGGGCGGCCTCGCGCACCATCTGCGCGCCCATGTTCTCGAACTTGTCCTCAAGCTCGATCTCCTTGGCGACCGTAACGCCGTCCTTGGTGGTGCGTGGGGCACCAAACGACTTCTCGATCACGACGTTGCGGCCCTTCGGACCGAGCGTCACCTTCACGGCGTTGGAGAGGATGTCGACGCCGCGCAGCATGCGCTCGCGGGCTTCCGATGAAAACTTGACGTCTTTGGCAGCCATAATGCTTCACTCCTGGATTGGAAACGGCCTGTGTCGTTGCGTGCGCTGTGTCGTTGCGTGCGCTGTGTCGTTGCGTGCGGCGGACTGATGGGCGGGGGCCTGTCGCGCCCTGTGCCGCGTTGCGACCCGGCAGCTGCGACCCTTAGCGGTCGAGCACGCCCATGATGTCGCTTTCCTTCATGATCAGGAGTTCCTGACCGTCGATCTTGACCTCGGTGCCCGACCACTTGCCAAACAGCACCTTGTCGCCCTTCTTGACATCGAGCGCCGTGATCTTGCCGCTCTCATCGCGCGCACCGGGGCCGACGGCGATCACCTCGCCCTGCTGGGGCTTTTCGGCAGCGGTGTCGGGAATGATGATGCCGCCGGCCGTCTTGGTCTCGCTGTCGACGCGGCGAACGACCACACGATCATGCAGTGGACGAAACTTCATGGAAGAAAGCTCTCCAGATGTCAGGGGCTTAGCTAGCAAGGCCCGAATTGGTTTATGGGGAGTTAGCTGCTGTTAGCACTTGTCTTCGTGGAGTGCCAACAGTCGCGGCATGAGATAGCGGCGAGGTTGGGCGATGTCAAGGCAGCGGACGCTGTTCCCGTATCCCTTATTCCGCCCGGCCCTTCAGATAGATGGCAAAGGTCAATTTTCTGTTCCCTGGCGCATAATGGAGGGCATACGTGCTGCATATGATTGGACGCGTATTCATGCCTGTGGCCGCCGCCTGTGTCGGTTTTGTGTGGCTGCAACCGGCGCTGGCTCAGACGCCCGAGGTCATCGATTTACCAACCCGACCCGGCCAGAGCATGCGCTTGCTTCTCCTGAAGCCGGCCGGCCAGGCCGCGGCGAGCGTGATCCTGCTTGCCGGCGGTCACGGCAATCTGCAACTCGGCAAGAATGGCAGCATCGGCTGGGGCAAGGGCAACCAGCTGGTGCGCACCAGGGCCGACTATGCCAAGGCCGGCTTCGTGACGGCCGTCCCCGACATCGCGCCTGATCTCAAGCGCGGGCAGGGCGGCGTACCGCGCTACCGTTGGTCCGACGCGTACGCCCGCGATATTGGCGCGCTCGTCAAGCATCTGCGCGGGCAGAGCGCGCCGGTGTATGTGGTG
>Ga0075428_100005507_pt1 | contig 14076 bp, 15 predicted proteins | sample RhiMetdeltSRZDD2_FD_75291 | JGI IMG/M metagenome (GOLD analysis project Ga0075428, IMG submission 75291) | Populus rhizosphere microbial communities from Tennessee, USA - Rhizosphere MetaG P. deltoides SRZDD2 | ecosystem: Host-associated > Plants > Roots > Rhizosphere > Soil | place: USA...
TGACGCGTCCGCGACCTCTGCGCCGATTCGACCCGTTCCGGCCGATCGACATGCTGGCCGCGCTGTGGTCTTCGGCGGCGGTAGCGCCGGTCAGCTCCGGGGCGGCGGCGGCCTACCGGACGCTGTTCATGACGGTGCGTCGGCTTGTGGTGGGTCGTCGGTTGGCGGTCCGGCTGGAGGACGGCGATCTCACGCTGACGGTCACGGAGTTCGATTCTCGGCTGGATGTGCGAGCGCTGTCGGTGGGCCAACTCAACGATGTCCGGCTGGCGGCGCGGGACATCTGTTGGCACGGGAGTCGATTCGATCGGGCGACGGCGGTGCTGCACAACGTGCACATGAAGCCGACGGCGCCGCCGGTGCTCGTGGCCGCTCCGGTGGAGCTGACGCTCGAGATTCCGGCGCCGGTGCTCGATGATCTGTTCCGGTGGGCGGCGCCGCGATTGTCGGGCGAGGTCGGTGCCGATGCGATCGCGCGGCTGCGACTGGCGAGCAGGCCGCTGCTCGGTCACATCGAAGTCGATGCCAGCCTCGACGGTTCGACGTTGTGGCTGAAGCCGCGGGGCCTCGCCATCCGCCAGCGACATTGGCGGTTGCCGACACGCACGCCGGCCTATCCGGTGCACCTCCCCGAGCTTCCGCAGGGGCTGTCATTGACCGGTATCAGCTTTGCGCCCGGCGTGGTGTGCCTGTCGGGCACGCTGCCGGAATGGCGGATGGATGTGCCGCGAAAACGCTTGGAGGACATCATCAATCAGCTCAGCGTGGTCGGTGTGCCGCTGAATCTCACCAGGCTGGGGCGCCTCTTCTAATCGCGCCGTTGCACTGGCAGTAAGTCCATGGCTGTGTGACACCGAATTGCCAGAAAACGTCACTACCGTTCGAGCGCGTGTCGGGGCCACGATTGCTGACTTCATGAGAGGCGCGCCATGATCAATCTGCTCGACTACATCCTCGATCTGTTCCGGGACGAGAGCCACGCTCAGGCGTTCGTCGCAAATCCCGACCAGGCGATGGCCGACGCAGGCCTGTCGACAGTCAATTCCGCCCAGCTGCAGTCGGTGGCGGCGACGGCAATCCCAAGCCTGGCGATGGGCGGCAGTGGTGACGCGGTGACCGATCTGCAGCAGGCCGTGTCGAGTTATTACGGATTCCAACCGCAGCCCGACGTCGCGCCGCAGACCGACTTCTCCCCCAGCACCGACCTGGCGAGCAACAACAGCTTCATGAGCCCGACCACCAACATCACCGACGACCACAGCGTCAGCTTCGGCATGGGCGATATCACCCTGGGTGACAAGACAACTGCGCAGGGCGATGGCGCCGTCGCTGTCGGCGGAAGCACGCACGGCGACATCCTCAGCGGGGACGGCGCGGTGTTGGGTAACGGCAACACGGTCAACAACGGCGATATCCACACCGGATCTGCCTCGACAGTGACTGTCGGCGACGGCAACGCCACCGGCAACACGTCGGCGGGCGGCGACGTGCTCAGCTCGCACGACGGCACGGTCATCCAGACGTCGGGCCACGGGACAACCTCGGTGTCGGACGGCAACACAACCACGGTGCACGGAAATCAGACGATCACCGACATCCACGGCACGGGCAACACCAGTGGCGTCGACAACAGTTCGACGCCCACTCACACGTCGACGATCGACAACTCCGAGCACGATTCATCGACACACTCGATCGTGGATACTTCCGTGCACGACAACACAGTGCACGATGGTTCCGTACACGACAGCTCGATTCACGACACCTCGCTGCACGACAACTCGATCCACGAAACCACCCACACGGACACGGGTTTGGACGCCCATCTCGGGTTCTGACACACCCCTAGAACGGGTTTGGCGGTGAGCCAGGCTGGGTTGCGTCGACGCGGGACACAGCGCGCCGCCGTGTGCCTCTGTGACGTAGGTGTGTCCGGTCGCGGCGGTGAGAATCACTGTCCCGTAGGGCAATTGCTGATCAGTCCAGCCACCCGGGTCGCTGTGGAAGGTCTTGATCACATGGTGACACCGGAGCGGTGGAGAACGTTTCAGAGCGTTTGCGATCGTATGATCCCCGGAGGCTCACCTAGGCTTTAGTTCACGGAGACTGCGAGCTGGACCGGCTCCTGCGGCCCTCGACTGGTCTCCGGTTGACAGGCGTCCAGGCTGGACCGATAGCAATATTGGAATACCAAGGTGGTCTTGCCCGGACCGCGCGCGGTGAAAACCCACGCCAGGCGGCCGCCACAGCCGACCGCGTCCCTGTCGCAGTCGGAGTCGTAGTCCTCTTCGCCCCCGGTGAGCACCGCGGCGTCGGGAGTACCCACTAGGTACCAGGAATCCCCGATGGACGAGTTAACCTGCCCCAGGTCAACCCGGAGAACCTCGCCCGCGGCGAGCTGAACCGAGCCGGCGGTTACGCCCACTTCGACCGTCCGTCCCCCGCCACACCCGGCGAGCAGGACAAACACTGTTACCACCAAAAGGATTCGGCGCCGACCCATGCCGCTGAACGTACCGTTACTGCGAACAGGCGAACTGCCTTCAGTAGATGGTGGTAACGGATACGCGAAGAACGTTTCGAGCTCCGAGTGAAAGGCCAGTCGGCAACCTACCCACCTCCCGACGCCACCCACGAGCGCGGGTCGCGTACGGCCGAAACCACCTGCTGGATAGCGTCGATCACCAGCGCTGGCTGGTCTTGGTGGATGTTGTGCCCGCTCTCAGTGGCAACGATCAGGCGAGCGTCGGGGACGAGCTGGGCGAGATCTTGTTGCAGCGCGGTCATGATGGCTTCCATCTTCTCGCTCGGCCAGCCGGGAAAGGGCGGGGCAAAAGGGATGCCGTGGGCGAGAACGACCAAGGGCATCGGGCGGAGGGGAGCATCCTTGCGCGCCTGGCGGACCTGGCCAGTGGTGGCGTCGTTGCCCAACGGGGCGGTGAACCACCGCTCCGCCTCCGGATAGGCATCGAGGAGGTCTTGGTTGGTGACGGTGAGCGCTTCGAACTCCGCCCACTGGTCCGGCGGCAGGACCTCCTGGAAACGCAGCCACACATCCTCGTGAGTCGAGTCCAGCAGCACCATGCCGACCACCTCGTCCGGGTACTCGCTGGCATACAGCCGCGTCACCAGACCGCCCGCGGAGTGGCCGACCAGGACGTAGGGACCGGGGATCGCAGCGGCGCCCAGCAGCGCATGCAGGTCATTGACCCTGTCTTGCGTAGTGCGCGGCTGGGGCACCGGGTCGCTGCGGCTGGGGTAGAAGAGCGGCCCATGCGGATCGAGCGAGGGATTGGGCTCAGTGAGCGTGCCCGGACGGTCGTAGGCACAGACGCGGGTGAACGCCGCCACACCGGGCAGGACCATCGTTCGCGTGCCCTCGGGCTCCTCCAGATCCTGGCTCCAGACGTCGGCCCGGCCGCCGGCCCCGGCTTCCAGGATCACGGTGGGACTGCCCTGGCCGCGGCACTCCAAGTAGAGCGATCGACCGCCAATGTCGACCAGATCCGAAAAATCGCCCGTTGCCGCCGGCGACGCGGTGGCTTTCGGCACAGGGCCGAGGGCGAGGCTGCCAACAACGGCGAGCACGGTTGCCAGGACGCACACGGAGTGAGTGGGAATGCGATCCATACCAAATCCTCCTTGGCAGGCGCCGCCTCCAACCATCAGCGAGGATCAGCTTCGGAGGGCAGCGACGCCTATCGTGCACCCTGTTTGTGATAGGTGCGGCCGCATTCGGACATAACGGCCAGCAGCCGGATGATTTCCTTTTTGGTCTTGCCTTCTTGGGTTCCGCGCCAAGTAGCGCTGGGTGGGTTCGTGCTATCGCAGCCTGTTGACGGCGATCAGATGGATCGAGCTGTCGGCGTCGCGGTCTCCGCCGCGGTGCAGGGGCGTCGGTTTCAAAATCTCACAGGCCGACCGCGCACGTCGTCTTCGAAGCGAAGGACGAAACCTCTGCACCTAACTCCAAGTGTGGATGTCAGCTGTGAGAGCCATCACCGCAGGCCGCATCCCGGAATCAAATCGCTGACCAGCAGTGTTTAAAGGTCTAGACATATGAGAGAGGACCCAAAGATGAAGAAGTTCGGAATTGCCACTGCGATGGTCGGTGGCGCCGCCGCTGCGCTCATCGGACTGGCAGCTCCGGCCGCCGCCGCGCCGACCGGCCCCGGCGACGCCCAGCAGACCATTGACGTGCTGCGAGCCCAGGGCTACACCGTGATCGTCAACCGAATCGGTACCGCGCCGCTCGACCAGGCCAACGTGGTAGCCGTCCGGCCCGGGCAGCACTTCTCACGCACGGACACCGGCGTACCCGGCGCCCGCAACGACATCTACACGACCGTCATCGACAAGACGGTGTATCTAGACGTCAAGTAAGCCAAGACACGAGGAGCGGCATCCAATTGGGTGCCCCTTCTTCGTATTTGGACGATGCTGAAGCCGTGATCGAACTGGCGCGCTACCAGGAGGGGCCGTCGAACGTCGTGGTGTCGCGCGACGGCGACGATCTCGTGTTCTGGTCGTCATGCCACGACTACGGCAGGACGATCACCGAAGAATCCCGCATCCGGATCGCCGACTTCATCGCCAAGGGCGAGGGACCGTGGCCATGGTTCGACTTGCGCGATAAACGTGACGGGGCGCTGCTGGTGCTCAACGCGCTCGGCGTTAACCCGCCGGCCTGGACGACGGCGTTGCCGGCAGACGTCCTCGATCTCTTCCGCCGTGCCGAACGCGGCAGCACAGACGTGATCGAACTGCTCGCCTGCGGCGCCGAGCCCGATCCCGTCGATCCCTGTGCGGCGTCACCACTTTGGTACGCAACGCGCTCGGGCGGCTCAGGCATCGTCGTGGCCCTGATCGACGCCGGCGCCGATGCCGGCCGCCGCATCGACCTGTCGGCCCAAGGCGACCGTTTCACAACGATCCTGCACGAGATCGTCCGACTCGGCCGCACTGTGGCGCTCGCGCATGCCCTGAAAAAGGGAACCCACCCAGACCTCAAAGATTCCGATGGCGCCACGCCACTGCATGTCATCAACGGCAACAACGACAACGTCAATCCGGAGGTGGTCCGCTCCCTCGTACGCGCCGGCGCCGCAGTCGATGCCGCGATGCCAAGCGGCACCCAACCCATCGAACACGCGGTCCGGCGGATCCTGCCCGCGACAGTCGCGGCGATGGTCGAACTCGGCGCCGACCCGGTCCGCGGCCTCGATGCCCTTCTGCCCTGGTGGGCCACAGTCGGAACGCGCTATGCGGGCTACCGGGCAGGCGACGTCGCCGACGTCATCGACATCCTGCGTGCCGGCGGCGCCGAGGTGACCGACCGGCACCGCGAATTGGCGGCTGGCGCCGGAGCGTCGCAGGTCGAAGCCGCGCTTCGCCGCTAAAGTCGCCGCTGTGGCGCGATACTCACGGTATGTCGCGATCGGCGACAGCCAGACCGAGGGCCTATGGGACGGCGACGACACCGTCGGCCTGCGGGGATTCGCCGACCGGCTGGCTGAGCTCGTCGACGCGCATGACCCCGGGCTGACCTACGCCAATCTTGCCGTGCGCGGCCGTCGCATCCGTGACCTCCTCGACGATCAGCTTCCCCAGGCACTGGCTATGAAGCCCGATCTGGTCACCGTCTGCATCGGGATGAACGACGTGACGCGGCCGGGGCCCTACTTCGGTCACGCGCTGGCCGAGCTCGAGGACCTGTACGCCCAGCTGGCGCTGTCGGGGGCAACCGTCGTCACCACGACCTTCCCTGACCTCGCGCAGATCATTCCAATCGGCCGGATCCTCGCGGCGCGTGTGTTGCGGATCAACGACGAGATCAGGAGGGCGACGGACTGGTACGGCTTCCGGCTGGTCGACCTCTACGACGCGCCCTCGATGGGCCACCCGGACACCTGGAGCACCGACCGCGTGCACGGGTCACCGAAGGGACACGCCCTGTTCGCCGCCGCGGCCGCCGAGGCGCTGGAATTGCCTGGGAGCAACCATGATTGGGCCGAAATCGGCGGGCCCGTTCGTCAGTCGCTCCGGTCGCAGGCGTACTCGCAGGCGCTGTGGACCCAGAACATGCTCATGCCGTGGCTGTGGCGGCACGTGCGCGGCCGGTCCGCTGGAGACGGAAGGATGCCGCGGCGGCCGCGACTTGAGGCGCTGCCTACTTAGCTGCGACCTAAATGCCCAAGAACGGCAGCGGGATCGGCGATTGGCCGTTGGCGACCGACGACACGGCCGTCGGGCAGAACAGCGAGATCGCGATGCCGGTGAACATGGTCGCCGGGCCCAGCGACATCCCGCCCGCGTCGGCAACCTGGGCGGCGACGTCGGCAGCGGTCTGACCGGGCTGGGCCAGCATCGGGCAGACCTGCTGACCCAAGGCGGCGGCGTTCGCGGGGTCGGCGGTGCCGATTCCGGCGTCGGTCAGCGCTGACAGGAACGCGTCGTCAGTCGTGTCGGCCTGCACCGGCGCCGCCCACACCAGGCTGGAAGCCACCACACCGAGGGCAAAGGCGGTTCGTCTGCGCTGCATCGGGGGATCGTAGCGTCAGATACCCGTCCAAGCCGCATCGATGCTGTCGGCCACGTCGATGATCTTGGCCTTCTGGGACGCCGGGCTGTCGATTTCGCCGGAGACGTGGGCAGAGATGAACCGCCTGATCTCGGCGTCGACGCCAGCAACGACCCGCAGCACCTCCGCGCGCAACGACTTGGATGTGACGTGAATGGTGATGTCGGACGGGCGTGGTTTCTCGACGTCGAGGATCAGCAGCAGCGGCTCGGCGGCCCGCGCGGTGGCGGGCAGCGCGATCTCGCCGAACACCATGAATTTCGGTTTGTCGATCCGCAGGTCGATAACCATGTCGATCTCGAGCGGGATCCGGATGTCGAAGGTGATCGCCTCGCCCACCGTGCGGGTCACTCGGGGCTCCATGATCCGGACCTTGGCGGTCACCTTGGCGATCTTGCCCGGCCCCTGACCCATCGGGCCCATCTCGAATGCGTCGCCTGCGATGGCGGCGATCGCTCGGCAGACACGGTCTTCGCTCACCGCGATCTCGAAGAACTTGCGGCCGAATTGTTCGTAGGTCATGTAGTTATCGGCGTCCATGGTGCTGTAACCGTCTCACGTCCGACGATCCGACTGGGGCAACGCGACCGAATCGCAACACCCTAGTCCCGGCCGGCGCCCGCTCATGCGCACGGTTTACCCGACGGACACCTGGTGAAACGACTCACCCTGCCTCACTGAAGACGCGAATCCTTGTGATGGCAACGGGTTCGGAACCCAGGTCCGTGAAGATCACACTGCGCTGCCCGGCACGCTCGATGGCCGCAACGACCGCATACCCGGAGCCGATGAGCTTGTGCCACCGCGCTCCAGCAAGATGCCTCAGCAGGTCTGCGGCGGTCATTGGAAGGTCGTCGCCGCGACAGATGCGCACCCTGCCGGCGAGTCGTCTCCGCATGCCGACCTCGTCGCCGGCGCATGCGGCATCCAGGAATCGCTCGACGACACCCTTGGCCCCGCTGCCGATACCGCGGAATCCGCCGAGAAATCCGAGCGTGCCGACCAACCCCTGATTGGTCAGCAGGAGCTTCGATAGCTGAAGGCCGGCGGGCACGGCCCGGATTCCGCCGCGCAGAAACTGGCCCACCATTGTCGGCAGCTCCCAAAAAGCTGACAGTGCAGCGATTTTCAGCTCACCCGCATCGTCTTGCAGGTCGTAACGGATGTACACCGGCACCCTCAGGGTGAGTGTCGACGCCATCGTCACCTCGAGCTCCCCGTCCCGAACGACGGTCGGGCCGACCACGATGTCGACGTCCGGGTGAAACCGGACGTTGCGCGGACCGATGAAGGTGTCATAGAAGCGGCCAATCGCCGCCACTCCCGTGTGCGGCGTGGATCCGACCGGGTCCTCGACGCGTCCGGTTGCAGCGAAAAGGCCGATCCAGGCCGTGCGATCGCGGGCGCCCGCGGCCGCAGGCGAACGCTCGGCGGTCGCCAGCATGTCGGCGCGAGTGAAGGCCATACGGCTTGCCTACCACCTGCGGTTGGCCTCGGTCGACTACACGCCAACACGCAGGCACACTGTGGTTAACCGCAATGCAGCGGTGCACGGCAATCAGGAGGAACCGCTATGAGCAGCAACGGGCCTTTCGGGTTCGACCCCGAAGAGTTCGATCGCGTGGTCCGCGAGGCGGGCGAGGGCCTGCGCGACGCGCTCGACGGAGTCAGCAGGTTCTTCACCACCTCCGGTGAACGGGCCGGATGGGCGACGGTCTTCGACGAGTTCGCGCGGCATTCAAGAGGCAGAACCGAGCCGGAGACGACGGGCGAGACCGGCGACGGCGTGTGGGCGATCTACACCGTCGACGACGATGGTGGCGCCCACATCGAGCAGGTGTATCCGACGGAACTCGATGCGCTTAGAGCGAACAAGACCAACACCGATCCGACGCGCAAGGTGCGATTCCTGCCGTATGGCATCGCGGTCAGCGTGCTCGACGCATCCGACGTATCCGACGCGACGGAATAGCTACTCGAAGCAGCGGCGCATGCCCGCCAGCATGGCGGTGTGCGCCTTGACTGCCTCGCGGACCGTCATCGCCGCCAAGGGACGCGGCGCATCGATGCACATGTGCTCGGTGATGCGCGTGCCCGCGTCGACCGGCTCGAACGTCACCGTTGTACGCAGTCGAACCCGGGGAAACTGACGCGCCTCGGCCGTCACATCGCCGATGTTCGGCACGTGCAGGCGCGCCACATAGCTGATCCGTAAGTGCAAGGGCCCCAACGGAATCCGATCCTGGACTCGATAGCTCTGCACGTAGCCGTCCGCGGTCTGCCGACGGTCGGTAGCGCGCACCGCCACGACCAACGGATGCACTCGTCTGATGTTGTTCAGGTCGACGTAGAAGTCACGGACCTCGTCCGGCGGCGCCGGGATCTGCTCCGAGACACTGCGGTCCGCGCGCGCCACCCACCAACTCACGCCTGCGCGGCGGGCGCGGCGCCGAGCACCCGTTGGATGTCGGGCTTCATCTGCTGTAGCTGCTGGCCCGAGTAACCCCACGCGTGGATGCCGCCGGGGAAGTTGAACGTGGCGTTGTTGCCGCCCGCGGCGATATAGGCGTCGGCGAACGCATGGTTGGAGTCGATCGCCATTCCCTCCAGGAAGCCGAGTCCGCCGATGGGCGCGTCCGGGCTGGCCAGCGCCGGATCGGTCGGCGTGCCGCTGCCGCAGTAGACCCACAGCCGGATGCCGCTGCCGGCCAGCCTGCCCGCCTGGACGGTGGGATCGTTGCGGGCCCAGGCCGGGTCACCCGGCGGACCCCACATCGCGTCGCGGCTGAAGCCGCCGTTCCACATCATCGCGATACCAACCTGGCCGGGATCCGCCGAAAGGTTCAAAAAGCCCGAAATGGATCCGGCGTAGATGAACTGTTGCGGGTGGTAGGCGGCCAGCACCAGCGCCGACGAACCGCCCATCGAGAATCCCACTATCGCATTGCCGGTCTGCGGCGTGCCCTTGTTGGCCGCCAGCCAGGCGGGCAGTTCCTGGGTGAGGAAGGTTTCCCACTTGTAGGTGTACGTGCCGGCGTTGCCGACAGCGGGCCCGTACCAGTCGCTATAGAAGCTCGACTTGCCGCCGACCGGCATGACCACCGACAGCCCCGACCCGTTGTACCAGTCGAACGCCTGGGTGTTGATGTCCCAGCCGTTGAAGTCGTCACCGGCTTCCATGCTGTCCAAGAGATACAACGCGGGGGCGGTGGGACCGCCGCTCATGAATTCGACCTTGACGTCGCGGCCCATGCCCTGGGATGGCACGTCGAGGTACTCGATCGGCAGCCCGGGGCTGGAGAACGCCCCAGCGGTCACGGTTCCACCTGCGAGGCTGACCAACCCGGGTACCACGGCGGTCGCGAACGCGGCGATCGCTAACCTTTTCACCCAGCCGCTGGACATCCCTCCCGTGAACGTCATGGCTTCCCCTTCACGTCATCCCAACCCCGGATTTAGCGGACGATACGCGCAACACGAGCATCACCAGTCACTTTTCGCCGACGGTTGGCAATTGTTATAAAAACAACAAGAATAGGGTTTCATGCATCGCGACCAGCTCATCGACCTCACCCGCCGCGCGGTCAAGCTCGCACGCGACAAGACCACCGACCTCACGCTGGCGGAGCACACCGTCGCCGCGGATACCTATACGTCGAACGACCGCCACGCGCTCGACACGGCAATGCTGATGGCGAGCCCACAACTCGTCGGCTATTCCTCCGAACTCCCTCAGCCCGGCACGTACTGCACCAAGACCGTGATGGGCCGCTCGATTCTGTTGACCCGCAGCGCCGACAACGCTGTGCGCGCGTTCGACAACATCTGCCTGCACCGCCAGTCACGCATCGCCGACGGCTGCGGAGCCGCGCGCCGGCTTGCATGTCCGTACCACTCGTGGACCTACGACCTGGACGGCAATCTCGTCGGCGTACCCGGCAAGGAAGGATTCCCCGAAACGCGCTCCGGCCCAGCGCGACTGACCGAGCTGCCGGCGGCCGAGTGTGCAGGCTTCCTATGGATATCGCTGGACCGCGATGCGACGCTCGACATTCCGGCGTTCCTCGGACCGCTCGCCGGCGAACTGGAGTCGTGGGGCATCGGGCAATGGTCGCCGATGGGTGAGAAGGTGCTCGACTGTCCGATCAACTGGAAGCTCGCGATCGACACATTCGCCGAGAATTACCATTTCGCGACCGTGCACAAGGCCACGTTCGCGACCATCGCGCGCAGCAACTGCACGGTGTTCGATTCGTTCGGCGTGCACCACCGACTTGTCTTCCCTCTCAACGGAATTCTCGACCTCGAGGACGTGCCGGAGGAGCAGTGGGATCCGCTGCAGAACATGGTGGTGATCTACGCGCTGTTCCCGAACATCGTGTTGTCGTGCACGATCGCCAATGGCGAACTGTTCCGCGTCTATCCCGCCGATGTGCCGGGACGGTCGATCACCGTGCACCAGAATTCCACGCCACTGGATCTGTCCGACGAATCGGTGGCCGCGGGTGCCGCGGCGGTGTTCGACTACGCGCACGCCACGGTGCGCGATGAGGACTACGCACTGGTCGCCGGCCTGCAGGCGAATTTGGAATCCGGGGCGCGGGAGCGTTTGGTGTTCGGTCGCAACGAACCTGGGCTGCAGCACCGCCATCAAACGTGGGCGTCGGCGATCTCGGCCAACTCCCAATCCCGATACAGCGCGAGCGAGCGCTCGTAGAACGCGAAGCCGCTCACCGGTTTTCCGCGCATCGTTCCGCGATACCGGTACGGCCCCTCCATGTACTCGAGCGGTAAGGCATGCGCCGGTGCCGCGACCAACGGCTCTCCCGTCAGGTCCAGGTCGAGCTTGCGAGACGTCAGTCTATGCCGGTCAGGCATATACCGCAGCGCGGCGGGCGGCGGCACCAACGTGCGGATCGACTCGGGCCAGCGCACATAGCTGTCGACGACCACCTCGATGTCGTCGGCATATTCGGGATCGGCGTCGGGCGAACTCGTCGTCGCACCCGAAAACGGTTGCAGCGCATTGTTGTCAGTGCGATCGAACTGCCGCCAGATGGACAGGTCGACGCCGTTGTCGAGGTTGATCGTGCGCCATTCGTGCGCCCGTGAGCGGATATCACCGGTCGCCCCGCCACTGTTGGCAACCAGCGGGAACCATTGCCGGTCGACGTGGCCCGTCTCCCCGGTGACCGATTCCTCCGCTGCTCCCCAGCGCACGGTGCCCGTCATGACCATCCGGGTCTGGAAGTAGGAGTACGTGTCCTCCTGGCCGAAGCAGGTGATCTTGCCGTTATGGGCCGAGCCGCCCAACGGGACAGGGGCGCGCGACGGAGTCACGTGCAGGTCCAGACGCATCGCGTGTCCGAACTGGTCGGTGCCGACGAGGCTGACGTCATAGGTGTAGGGCACCAACAGGTGCTGCTCGTCGCGGCACGCCCGCCACACGGCTTGGCCCGCGCCGCTGTCGTAGGTCATGTCCAGGTGGCCGGTCGCGACGGACAGCTTCGGCCGCGCCCCCGGTGCCATGTTCGCCGGCGGCATGTCGTAGTCGGTGTACGTCCCGTAGCCGCCGTTGTCCAGATCGAACAGGGCGAACGTATAGAAGTCCGCCACGATGGACCCGCCCGGCCTGTTCTTGTTGAAGATCGTCAGAAACGCGAATCGACGGCCGCTGTCCGCGGACAGCTCACCGGCGATGAACCAGGTATCGGACTCGCAATCGGGGTGATTGCCCTCGGCCTCCGGAAAGGACAGCGCTGCGTCCCCCAGCACGAGATCGAACGGATAGTTACGCCAGTCGCGGTCGTCCACGGCACCTGCCTTTTTTGCTATGTTTACAGCAATAGCAACTTTAGCGGTCCAGACGGGCGGTGACGCCGTGATCAGTGACATCGGCAAGCGCTTCCCGTTCGACGCCTACCCCAAGGGCTGGTTTCAGGTCGCGTATAGCAGAGATGTCGACGCGGGACAGGTGGTGGGCCTGCACTACTTCGGCCGACGGCTGATCTGCTATCGCGGCGCCTCAAGAACGCCGTACGTGCTCGACGCGTACTGCCCGCATCTCGGTGCCGACATCGCGGTCGGCGGCACGGTCGCCGACGACTGCATCGTCTGCCCGTTTCACGGCTGGCGCTTCGACGGCGCCGGATCGAACGTCGAAATCCCGTACGCGAAGACCGTCAACCGCACCGCGCGACTACGGGCATGGCCGACGGTCGAGCGGGCAGGTGCCATCTTCGTCTGGCACTCGCAAGCGGCGACCGAACCGGAGTGGGAATTGCCCAAGATCCCTGAGAGCGAGGACGCGGCGTTCACGTTCCATGCGCCCGATTCCGCCCGCTGGCGGTTCCGGTCCCATCCGCAGGAGGTGTTCGAAAACACCGTTGACATCGCGCATTTCGCGACGGTGCACGGGGTGTCCGGGTTCGGCGACCTGGATCTGGAAACCGACGGGCACCGGCTACGGGCGATCGCTGAGGTGACGTTCCAAACGCCGCGCGGGCCGGTGTCGGGAGCCGTCGACTCCGAGCTGTTCGGCATGGGACTCGACGTGGTGCGGCACCGGGGGCTTGGCCGGTCGTGCACGCTGCTGACCGTCACCCCGATCGACGGCGAGTTCGTCGACGCCCGTTACACGTTCTTCGTCCAGACCGACCCGGAGACCGGCGAGATGACACGGATGGGTCTTGGTTTCGCCCGCGATTTCTGCAAGCAGATCGAACAGGACATCCCGATCTGGGAGAACAAGATCTATCGCGACCGTCCGCAGCTGGCCCGCGGCGAAGGCGCGATCACCGAGTTCCGCGCCTGGGCGCGGCAGTCCTACGAGGAGGCCATCGCGTGAGATCCCTTGTCTACGACAAGCTTTACATCGGCGGTCAATGGCAGTCACCGGCCACCGCACAGCGGCTTTCGGTGATCTCGCCGCACACCGAAGAACCGATTGGCGAGACGCCTGAAGCGTCGCCCGAGGACGTTGACAAGGCGGTGGCGGCCGCCAGGACGGCGTTCGACGACGGACCATGGCCGCGCCTCACACCGGCCGAGCGGATGGAAAAGATCGAGAAACTGGCGGCGCTGTACAGCGGCCAAACCGACGAGATGGCCGATCTCATCACCGCCGAAATGGGCTCACCGCGCAGCTTCAGCAGGCTCGGCCAGGCCACCGGGGCGGTGGCCCAGATGCACCTGAACCTCGCGACGGCACGCGAATTCCCGTGGGCCGAGCGGCGGCAGGGCCTGTTCGGCGAGGTGCACGTGCGACGAGCCCCCGTCGGCGTCGTCGGTGCGATCGTGCCGTGGAACGTCCCGCAGTTCCTGATCATGCCGAAGCTCATTCCCGCGCTGATCGCGGGCTGCACCGTCGTGGTCAAGCCAGCGCCCGAAACACCCTTGGACGCAATGTGGTTGGCCGAGATGCTGGACGAGATCGACCTTCCGGAGGGCGTGGTGTCGATTATTCCCGGCGGCCGCGAAACAGGCGAAGCCCTGGT